>JAESFO010000859.1_pt1 | contig 12259 bp, 10 predicted proteins | sample 9269421 | NCBI WGS metagenome assembly JAESFO01 (sample SAMN14502839, study PRJNA617101) | algae metagenome | isolation source: Nostoc desertorum CM1-VF14 and co-occurring heterotrophs from rocky... | place: USA: Clark Mountains, San Bernardino, California | collected 2000-06-05 | reverse complement strand
CCCCGGCATAGAAATGACAATTACTTTCTCTCCATCCTTATTTTCCGTTTCAAACCACATACCGGCGGCAGAGCCATGCTCATTATGCAGTACTGTACAGTTTTCCGGAAGGTCGGCCTGCCGGATATTGGCTTCTGATAAAGCTACCTTTCTTTTATAAACATTCACAAACAAGTGGTGTATATGTGCCAGTACAGCTTCGTTGCGAACCAGTCGGGTATTAAAATAATCGCAGAGTAGAGGCTTGGTAATATCATCTGCCGTTGGACCCAGCCCCCCTGTTAAAATGATCAGCCTGGAGTATTTTTTTTCTTCATCCAACGCATTCCATATATCGTTGTATACGTCACCCACAGCTACACGTCGTTTTACCCATATACCTGCTTTGTTTAATTCCTGTCCAATAAAAGCGCTATTGGTGTCTATAGTTTGGCCTATCAGTAACTCATCCCCAATGGTGATGATAGATGCATTGATCTCGCTCATTCAACTTGTATTTAAAACAAATATCTTTGAAATAAGCTTACAAGAAAAGTAATTTATAGCCCCTATATGAAGAATAATTTTAAAATAGCTTTTACGTTGCTTACCGCCTTGCTGATAACAGTTACTGTTTGCGCGCAGGCGGACCTGGTGGCGTGTGGCGGCGATCAGGTGGTGATGGTTGATAGCCGGAAGTCAACACCGGGCAAAGCTCATATTACCTGGACCTGGAAAGTAGGAGATGCCATAGGCCTTCCTGATGCGTACCGGAAAATAATGGTGCCCCTGGATGAGTGCAAACCGGTACAAGGCGGCAAACAATTGCTGGTCACCTCGTCGGGCGGAGGAGTGGCATTGATAGATGTTGCATCAAAAAAGATATTATTCTACGCTCATTCTCCGATGGCGCACTCTGCTGAAATGCTGCCTGGAGGTAAGATTGCGGTGGCTTTATCAACTCACGCTATGGGTAATAGTGTAGAATTATATGATAGCAAAAAAAGCGGGCAAAGATTATTCAGAGATTCCCTCTACTCAGGCCATGGTGTAATATGGAATGAAAAACTGCAAAGGCTTTTTGCCCTGGGTTTTAGTGAGCTACGATCGTATCGGCTGGTTGACTGGAATAGTTCCAAACCTTTATTAGTATTAGAGAAGAGCTGGAAACTGCCCGATGAGGGCGGGCATGATCTTTCTGCTGTAGATGATAATACAATGATCGTTAGTACGCATCACAATGTTTTTAATTTTGATATTAAGAAGCAAGGATTTACTGTTTTTGAACCGCTTGCCGGCAAGCACGATATTAAAGCCGCTAATTATAATAAGGTCAATCAAAGGCTGGTGTACACCCAAGCCGAACAAAGCTGGTGGACTTTTAACATTTACAGCGTCAACCCCAACCAGATCATCAATATTCCGGATATAAAGCTGTATAAAGTAAGAATGCTAAAATAGTACTGAGAGCAGGTTAAAGAGATGCTATTACAACTATTCCAAGGCGGTATGTTTCTCATCAGTATTGATGTTGTTGTAAGTAAATAAGTTTCGATATGATAAAAGTTATTGCGCTCCTAGCCATTCGTTAGATCCTGCTAGCTACAATCGTCAAAATATCTGTGGTTTTGAGGCTTTTTGCAGTAAAATGATTACTTTAACCCAATGAAAAAAATAGCTTTTCTATTTATATTTTTTGTAAACGTAGTATGTGTCAATGCACAGATAGATCAGGGTTTGAAGCGAGCTATGTTGGAGTTTAACAACGATTCCCAGCTGAAATTTGCGCTGTCAGGTATATATGTGATCGATGGTCAATCTGGCGAAGCCGTTTTTGAGCAAAATGCCTATACAGGCCTGGCACCGGCATCTACGGAAAAGATCGTTACTGCAGCTACTGCTCTTGATGTTTTGGGGAAAGATTTTACTTACGAAACAAAGTTTGGGATTGTAAATACTGCTCAGGGTAAAAGTCTTTATATACAGGCGTCCGGAGATCCTACATTAGGTAGCTGGCGTTGGGATGGTACAAAAGAAGAGGTAGTGCTAACCGCCATTAAAAATGCGGTAAAAGCAAAAGGCATTAAACAATTGGAATCCATTATTATTAGCAGCAAAGACTGGCTGGCCGATGATGGTTTGCCGGCGCGCTGGACCTGGGAAGATATCGGACAATACTATGGCGCTGGATCGCAGGGGTTGAACTGGCGCGAAAATCAATTTGATCTGATCGTGAAATCAGGTGCCAATGTTGGAGATCCTGTAACTGTTTTAAGAACAAAACCTGTTCTTTATAATTACAAAATTATATCTGAAGCAAGAGCTGCGGGCAAAGAAACGGGTGATGAGTCTAGTTTGTATTATCCATCCAAGGGGAATGCATTTAGTGTGTTAAAAGGTACGATACCGGCAGGTAAAAGTGATTTTGTAATATCAGGTTCTATGTATGATCCTTCCCGGCAGTTTGCTAAAACCATCATCAATGAGTTGAAGGGTGTCGCCGTCATTAAAGAAAATATACAGTTGACAGCCAGGAGTTATGATAATGTTGATTGGCTTTACACCCATACTTCGCCAACGATGGCTAAAATAGTTTATTGGTTCTTACGAAAAAGCATAAACCTGTATGGTGAGGCGCTGATAAGAACAATAGCACTAAAGATGAAAGGGGAGGCTACTACTGAAAAAGGAGTTGAGGCGGTACAGGAATATTGGAAAACTAAGGGCATAGATCCCGAAGAAATGCATTTATATGACGGATCAGGTTTGTCGCCTCAAAACAGGATTACACCACATGCCGAAGTAACTGTTTTAAAGTATGCAAAAGCCCAGTCGTGGTATCCCGAATTTTATGATGGCATACCTCTTTACAACGATATGAAGATGAAAAGCGGAACGATTAACCGTGTAAAAGGGTTTACGGGCTATCAGAAGTCGAAAGCGGGCAAAGAGTATATATTTTCTATCATTGTTAATAATTACAATGGCAGCCAGCTTTCTTTAATCAGGAAGATGTACCAGGTATTGGACCATTTAAAATAGCAGCTGTTTCAAAAGTTTCCTTATGAGTGACAAACTATATGATGTTATTATCGTTGGTGGTAGAATAGCGGGAGCCTCTTTAGCCGCCAGGCTGGGCGCAGCCGGATTGAAGGTTTTGATATTGGAAAAGGATACCGTGCCCGGCCGTACCGTGGTATCATGCCCTTTGTTATTAAGCAGCGGTATGCAGTTGCTGGACGAAATCGGGATTGACGAATCTTTGTATGCGCCCGACAATACGCGCTTTGCAGGTGTAGCTTTAGAGATGGGAGAATATTTCAGAACTTTTGTGGAGATACCAGATGTGTATGGCCGGCATTTTTTATATGGAATCGATCGGCAGGTTTTGGACGAAGCATTATGGAAAAACCTGGAACGTTTTCCCAATGTTACGCAGCTGGAGAATTTTTCGGTAAGGGAATTACTGGTTGATGAAGGCGGAAAGGTCAATGGTGTAACGGGCATGTACAAAGGAGGTGAATCGCAGACTTTTTTGGCGGAGGCGGTAATTGGTGCAGATGGGCGGCATAGTATTGTTGCCAGAAAAGCCGGGGCTGTAGTTACGGAAGAAATAACACAGTATAATACTGCTGTATATTATGCTTACTGGGAGGGTGTTGAGGCTTATCATGCACAGGAAAAAGAATGGATACAGATACATTCGGGCTGCAATGGTTTCAGCGCAGTGGTAATACCGGCTAGCAAGGGGCTGACTGGTGTATTAGCTCAATGTCGTCACGATTATTTCAATGCGCCTAGGGGTGTGGATACATGGTATCATGATACAATTCATTCTTTTCCAAGAATAGCACAAAGGTTGAAAAATGCTAAACAGGTGACAGCACTAAGTGGTATGAAAAACGTTGGCAATCTTTTCCGGCAAGCCTGGGGAAATGGTTGGGCATTGGCAGGTGATGCTTATCATCAGAAAGATTCCTATGACGCCCAGGGTATTTATGATGCTTTACTGGGTGCCAAAATACTGGCGCTGCAGCTTATAGATTGGAAAGCCGGTAAAAAAGACTGGGCTACATCTATGCAGTCTTACAATCGTGAAGTATACAACGCCCTGCATCCCATGTTCAAGTCCACGCTTGATCGTCTAAAAAGAGAACTGTTTACATCCCCTTCGCCTAAAATGGCCAATGGCTTGTTGCGTTGGGTGCTCACTAATAAAAAGTACCGGGAGCGGTTTGGTTTGCTGGCAACCAGGCGTATTTCTCCAAAAAACTGGGCTTCACCTGGTGTAATGTTTTCGGCAATATTAAGCGGGGCTGTTGCAGATTTCCGGAAAAAGCCAGACCAGGAAAAATGGTGGACGTTGCCGGCGCTTCAACCTTAATCTTATATTTACATTTCAAGCAATCTAATAAAACAAACAGAACATACAATGAAATTTTCGTCTGACCGGTATACCCAAATGCAATATCGCCGCTGTGGCGAGTCAGGTATTTTATTGCCTGCAATATCATTGGGCTTATGGCACAACTTTGGGGATGTTGATGATCCCAAAGTATATCGCAAAACATTGCATACTGCTTTTGATAATGGTATTACGCATTTCGATCTGGCTAATAATTACGGTCCACCTCCGGGGAGTGCCGAAACTAATTTCGGCAAGATATTACATACCGATTTTAAAGATCACCGGGATGAGTTGATCATTTCATCCAAAGCCGGCTACACCATGTGGGATGGGCCTTACGGAGATTGGGGTAGCAAAAAATACCTGGTAAGCAGCCTGGACCAAAGCCTGAAGCGAATGAAGCTGGATTATGTGGATATTTTTTATCATCATCGTCCTGATCCCAATACTCCCCTGGAAGAAACGATGTCGGCGCTGGACCTGATTGTAAGACAGGGTAAGGCTTTATATGTTGGCATTTCTAATTATAAAGTACCTGAAGCAAAGAAAGCCATTCATATGCTGAAAAAAATGGGTACGCCCTGCCTTATTCACCAGCCGAAGTATTCTATGTACGAACGTTGGGTAGAAGATGGCTTGCTGGATCTTTTGGGAAAAGAAGGAGTAGGCTGTATACCTTTTTCCCCATTGGCGCAGGGTTTACTTACTAATAAGTATCTGAAAGGAATTCCGAGAAATTCGAGAGCTGCAAAATCTCATGGTTTCTTACAAAAAGATGCCATTACCGAAGAGCGTGTTAATCAATTAAAAAAATTAAATGAAATTGCAAGCGACAGAGGCCAGACTCTTGCCCAGATGGCCCTGGCATGGTTGCTGAAAGATAAACGGGTTACCTCTGTTTTGGTAGGCGCCAGTAGCCCGGAGCAGTTGCTGGATTCACTGAAGTGCTTAAACAATACCAGTTTTGATAAAATTGAGTTGAATGGAATAGAAGGAATTCTTAAGTCGTAAATTTTTAACCTCTAAATTTTATGATATGGTTATCAGGAAATGGTTGCCGGCAATTCTGTTATTATGCTCTATTGGTTTTTTGGCCATGAATCAAAAGCCGCGAACTCCTGTAGCGGATTCGCTGGAAGGGGCCTGGAGCCTCAATTACGGCGGTCAGGATTTTGCGATGCTCCTTGAAGATGGATATTGCATGTTCACTCAATACAATTTGAAGGAGAAAAAATTTGGGTTAACAGCCGGAGGGCCTTTTACTTTGGAGAATGATAAGATCAGGATTAAAACTGAATTTAACAGCGCTAATAAATCAGAAGTTGGGAAAATGCAGGAGTACGGATATAAGCTGTCTGGTGACGAGCTGACAACTACGCTGGAGGGTTTCGAACTGAAATGGAAACGCGTAGATGCCGGGGAAAAGAACCTGGCTGGTAACTGGCGTATTATTAAAAGGAAACAGGGCGAGGAAATGTCGGATATTCCATTAAGGCCGAGGAGAACGTTGAAACTATTAACGGCAACCCGATTTCAATGGGCGGCTATTAATGTAGAAACCGGAGAGTTTTCGGGAACCGGCGGCGGAACTTACACCTTTAAAGATGGAAAGTATACCGAGTATATCGAGTTCTTTTCAAGGGATAGCTCACGTGTAGGTATGTCTTTGAGTTTTGATGGTAAACTTCAGGATGGTAATTGGATCCATTCCGGGAAGAGTTCTAAAGGCGACCCTATTTACGAAGTATGGGGAAGGTTTAAAGACAATTGATTCTTCAGTGTTCTTCTAAAAGCGATATTCAAAAGGCCTGGCATTTAGCCGGGCTTTTTGTTTAAATAGAGAAGTGTAATATTTGCCCTGATCATAGCATATAATAATAGGGCCGTTGTTTGTCAGATACTGAACTTATGGGTTATGGCAATTAGTTCTGCAGTGCTTCGCACATTTAATTTGCGATTTATGTTCTTCCTGTGCGTTTCTATCGTATAGGTGCTGAGCTCCAGAAGCCCTGCAATTTGCTTTGTAGCATTCCCTTCTTTAATCAGCTTAATGATCTGCACTTCTTTAGGTGTAAGTTTATACTGAAGTAAAAAAGGATCATCGGTTTGTGGTGCTGCATTAATAGGTATAGCGGGCAGCCCGGTGTAAATAAGCGCTCCATTTTTTACACTGGTGATCGTTTCTTTTAATTCAGGAGCAGTAATGTTCTTCATAATGAACCCGCGTGCACCGATCTTTTTAGCCTGTTCCACCAATTGTACATTAGAGTACATACTTATAAATATGATCTTTATTTGCGGAAATAACTGAATGATCTTTTCTGCTGCTTCCATACCATTCAGCCAGGGCATGTTAATGTCCATCAAAATAATATCCGGAGTGACTGTATTTAGTTTTTGTAGCAGTGTTTTACCATCTGTTACTTTTGCTATTACTTCAAAGTGTTCCAACGATCGTACAATTTGTTCCAATCCGTCAGCAAACAACGTGTGGTCATCAGCAATGATAATTTTTGTAGTAGACATAATTACAGCAAGTTTAAATAGGAGCAGTTACAATAATGGTAGTTCCCTGTTTGTTTTTATCAATATTAATATTGCCATTCAGAAAAGCCACGCGGGAATACACATTCTTGATGCCGATACCATTTTTTGCAGTCGTATCCTCAAAGCCAATACCATCATCCTCCACCAATATAGTCACACTGGGTGCCATAACAACCACATCAATATTGGCATGAGCCGCCCGGGCATGTTTTACTATGTTATTGACCAGTTCGTTGGTGATCCTGTAAAGCGTGATTGCCTGCATTTCATTTAGTAAATGGTCATTTCCCTCGGTACTGAGCCAAAAGCGGGTTGTGTTGAGTGTATTGATTTCCTCGATCCTGTTTTGTAAAACCTCGAAAAAACCAAGGGTGTTGAAGTCTTTAGGCAACAAGTCATGCGAAATGTTTCTCAGGTCTGTCAATGCTTTCCGGCTGATCGTAATACTTCTCTGGTTATGTTGTACTGCAAAAGGTGTTTGCCACTCGGGTTTGTCTGGCAAATTTGTGATATGTAATAGTAAGGTGCTCAATGTGGCTCCTACATCGTCATGCAGATCCTGGGCTATTCTCTTACGTTCTTCTTCCTGTGCTATTACAATGCGATTGGTCATTTCGATTCTTTGTTTAGCCAGTTTGTTATTCAACTCTTCTTTCTCCTTTTTGTATAAATTATAGCGATAGATAATTCCTATAAAAATAATAATCGTTTCAACTATAATGCCTTGTTGAATATCTGAGGGAACAGAAAGTAGCTCGGATACATCTACCTTATACAAGACGGTGTAGCAGGTTTTAAAGATGCTGAAAGCCAGGTAAGCGATTGCTGCCAGATAAAACCATGCCGGTTTAAATCCTTGCCTTATACGCACAATGGCAGCCCATACCATGCTGATGGCAATGCCTGCGATGGCAGCCAGGTAAACAATACTTGCTTTTTCTCCAAGCCATGCATATTTAGGAAATACAAGGTATAGAGCAATTCTAAAAGGTAAGATAGTTATCAACACCCATTTGGCTGTATTTAAAATAACAAAAACTTTGGCTCCTGATTTTTTCAGCTGAAGGAATACGATGGCCAGCTGAGCCATTAGTATCATGGTGATACCTCCGGTAAGTGGTTGTGATATTTTGAATAGTAAAGGGTAGTCAGGAAACAGTAACTGGTAGTCCATCTTAACACTTCCGAAAATCCATAGCAGGGTAACACTCACATATAATGCATATAGATAGTGTAGCTTATAATTGAGCGATATTCCTAAAAATAAATTGATCAGAATATTGAAGATCATGATCCCTATGATAATGCCGAGAACTAAATAAACATTTGCTTCTTTTTCTTTGAAATAATTAGTGCTCATAAGCGCGGGCGTAATGCTGAATAATTCACCCCGCTTTTCACTCATTATTAAATAGGTTATATTTTGATTAGATCTTATTTTAATAGGAATTACGAAGTCGTGATAAGAGTAGCCCCTTGTTTTGAAGGGCAGCAAGGCTCCCGTGCTGATGCGGTGTTGTATTGCCCCGTCAACTACCGTGTATACTTCTATATGATTAATAGTGGGGTTGTTAAACTGATAAAAAAGATCAGCATCGTCACTGCCCGGGTTCTTTAACGTAAACAAGGTCCAATAGTAGTCATTATCGAAGCGTGCATTCAGGGAATGTTGAGGGGCCAGCCGTTCCCCGGCTCCATTCATCAGCAGGTGGTAGGCTGCATCTGCTGTTATTTTATCCTTTGTTTTTAGCCAATACAGATGTTCATTGACCGGGTACAGTTCCCGGTTGGTAATAGTCAGCGAATCGGGTTTAGTACCGGCAAAACAGTGCGACCATAAGATGGAAAAATATAGTAGTATACCAAACCGGGCTATCAATATAGAGTGTATTTATATGTAAAGATGATGCTCATAATATGCAGTGGGGCTACCCAAAAATAGGTAGTTTTTAAACGCCTTTCCTTGGATGGCTACTGATAATCGCCCCTACCTATTTTTAGGTATTGTTGTCGCTGAATAATGTCTCTACTTTTGTTAGCCATCAGTAATGATAAGGTTGATGCCTGGCCCATAAACTGTGTTCATCAGAGTTTGCCGGAGTACCTGGCTGTTTATAATGCTAAAATCGTTCACTAATTAAAGAATAAACTATGACACTAAAAAGAACTGCTTTTGCAACGTTGATATTTTCGTTAATATTTTTTGCTTGTAAAAAAGGAGATACCGGTCCGGCCGGACCACTCGGTCCTCAGGGCGTAACTGGTGCCCAGGGTATACAGGGACCTAGTGGCAGCCAGATATTAAACGGATCGGGAGTGCCCGCCGCTACGTTGGGTGTAACCGGAGATTTTTACCTGGATATCAACAGCTCAAAGTTATACGGGCCCAAAACCGCTGCTGGTTGGGGCAGTCCTTTAAATCTGTTGGGTGCTACTGGCGCTACTGGTGCTACCGGTGCCACAGGCGCTAACGGCAATACAGGCGCCAATGGAGCCACAGGCGCTACAGGCAACACGGGAGCAAATGGCAATACCGGTGCAACCGGCGCTACCGGTACTATTGGCGCTACTGGCGCCACGGGTGCCACCGGTGCGCAGGGAAATAATGGCAATGCGGGTGCCACCGGTAATACCGGAGCTACCGGAGCCACCGGGGCAACAGGTGCGCAAGGTAACACAGGTGCTACCGGTAATACAGGAGCCACCGGAGCAACAGGTAATACCGGCGCTACTGGTGCTACGGGCAACAGAGGGGCGTCTATTTTAACCGGCACAGGCATACCCGACGCTTCATTAGGTATACCGGGTGATTTTTATCTGGATAAAACGACATATAATTTATATGGCCCTAAAGATGCGAATGGATGGAATGTTCCTGTAAGTTTACAAGGCCCCCAGGGAGCACCAGGAACTTCAAATGTTATTTATTCGGGTTGGCGGTATGCAGTAAGTTTTAATGATTCCACTATAGATAACTCAAGCTTGAAAGTAGGCTATGTATCGGCCCCGCAAATTACCAGCAGCATTATTAATAGCGGCATCGTTCAGGTATATTTTACCTATGGTGCCGGTACATTCGTGTTACCTTATACCTCTAACGCAGGTGGGAAACCCAACACGATCAGCTTTATACCCGGTAACGGCAAAATTACTGTATGGAGGTTCACGCACGACAATACTAATAGCGTGAACTTGTCAACGCTTCTGCAGTACCGGTATGTAATTATTCCCGGTAGCGTATTTGCCGCAGCTCAACAAAGTGTTGATTTTAAAAACTATGAAGCCACCATGAGATACTTGAAAATCCCGCATTAGAAAAAGAGATATTAAAACACCAGGTACCCCGTTTGCGAATGTGAACGGGGTTTTTTAATATTTCAGACAGCTGTTTTTATGATATATCTTGTCTTATTATTGATAAACCGGAAATATAGAATCAACCTGTTCAATCGTTGTACTATTTTTTATATAAAGCCTTTCCCGGATTTTAAATATTTTTAGAAACTCTAAATGATTATTATAATTCAGTAACTGACCATTTTAAATATTGCCACATGAATAATCGACGTCATTTTCTAAAAAATACAGCTATGCTAAGTGCCGGTACCTTGCTTTCAGCAGATCTTCTGGCCGCTATTCGTTCAGGTGTTTCGGCTAACGATAAAATCGGCCTGGGGGTAATTGGTTGTAAAGGCCAGGGATGGCAAAACCTTACTGCTTTATTAAAAGTACCTGAAGTGGAATGCGTGGCACTATGTGATATTGATGAGAATATACTAAATCAACGCAGGGCTGATTTAGATAAACTCAACATTAAACCAAAACTATACGGTGATTATCGCAAGCTTTTTGCAGATAAGAATGTGGATATTGTGGTAGTGGCTACTCCTGATCACTGGCATTGTTTGCAATTAATTGATGCCTGTGCTGCCGGTAAAGACGTGTTTTGTGAAAAACCGGTAGCCAACTCAATACATGAAGCGCAACTCATGAATAAAGCCGTACAGCGTTATGGTAAGGTGGTACAGGTAGCGCAGTGGCAGCGTAGTCAGCAGCATTTCCGGGATGCCATTGCTTTTGTACATTCGGGTAAATTGGGGCGGGTGTCTTCTACCAAGGCCTGGATGTATCGTGGTGGTTCAAAGCCATTGCCCGTTGTGGCCAATTCACCGGTTCCGGCAGGTGTTAATTACGATATGTGGTTAGGACCCGCTAAAAAGCATCCCTTTAATAAAAATCGCTTTCATTACGAGTTTCGTTGGTTTTGGGATTATGCAGGAGGATTAATGACGGATTGGGGTGTGCACCTGATTGATATGGTATTGATGGGCATGAAGGCGGGTACACCTAAATCAGTAATGGCCACAGGCGGCAAATATGTGTTCCCTTCTGATGCCAGGGAAACGCCGGATACTCAAACTGCCTTGTATGATTTTGGCAATTTTCAAATGACCTGGGAGCATAATATGGCTACGGGTGTGGGATTGTATGGCATGCAACACGGAATTGCTTTTATAGGTGAAAACGGTACTTTATTATTAAACCGGCAGGGATGGGAAGTGAAGCCGGAAAAAGATAAGCTGGAAGCTCTGCCCTGGTCGAAATCTGTAGACAGCGGTCTCGATAAACATGCTGCTAATTTTATAAGTGTAGTGAAATCCCGCAAGATGCAGGATTTGAATTGTCCTTTCGAAGCGGGTGCAAAAGTGGCCATAGCCAGTCATTTTGGTAATGTGGCCTTGCGGGCAGGAGAGAAGATCTACTGGGATGAGGCCAAAAATAAATTTAATGTAGAGAAAGCAAATCAATTGGTAAAGCCTTTGTATCATAATGGCTGGAAATTGCCAATTGTGTAACTTTGTAAGTATGAAACCATATCTTGTATTCTTCGTCATAACATTGTTTTTAATTGCCTGCACAGGATCTAAATCTGTAATCACACCGCCGCACGCGATATCGCTGCAGGTAAATGAAAAAACTGCCTACCAGAATGTGGTCATTACGCTGAAGGAGATTAACGAGAGCCGCTGCCCGATGAACGCCCGATGCATAAGAGCGGGTGAAGCTGTGGCAGTTTTAAATGTAGTGGTTGATGGCAGAACAGAAAGGAATGTACAGCTTTGTACAGGACCTGATTGTGAAAGAAGATCGCTTAATGCTGCTTATACACTTTCATTGGAGGACCAGAAATACTTATTCAGGTTGGATAGCATTACGCCTGATCCTACAAAAACCCTGGAGAAACCGGTACAGCGAGCTTATATCAGTTTAGAGCAATCTAAATAGAATGGAAGCTAATGATGACCATATTGTTTTGTTTGACGG
>JAESFO010000858.1_pt1 | contig 12274 bp, 8 predicted proteins | sample 9269421 | NCBI WGS metagenome assembly JAESFO01 (sample SAMN14502839, study PRJNA617101) | algae metagenome | isolation source: Nostoc desertorum CM1-VF14 and co-occurring heterotrophs from rocky... | place: USA: Clark Mountains, San Bernardino, California | collected 2000-06-05 | reverse complement strand
TGCAGGTGCTCGACGACGGCCGGCTGACCGACGGCCAGGGCCGTACCGTCGACTTCCGGCACACGGTGATCATCATGACCTCGAACGTGGGGTCGGAGCTGATCACCGGGCACGGGACCACGCTCGGCTTCGGCCCGGCCGCCGGCCCGGACACCACCCCCGCCGAGCGGGAGGACGCGGTGCTGCGCGACCGGCTGATGCCGCGGCTGCGGGAGGTCTTCCGGCCCGAGTTCCTGAACCGGATCGACGAGACCATCGTCTTCCGCCGGCTCGAGGCCGAGCAGCTCACCCGGATCACCCGGCTACTGCTCGACGACACCCGCGACCGGCTCGGCCGGATGGACATCGGCTTCGAGATCAGCGACGACGCCGTCGCGCTGCTCGCCGAGCACGGGCACGCCCCCGAGTTCGGGGCGCGTCCGCTGCGCCGCACCATCCGCCGCGAGCTCGACAACCCGCTGTCGTCGATGCTGCTCGACGGGCGGATCGGCGCGGGCCGCACCGCCCGGGTCGGCGTCGAGGACGGGGCGTTGAGCATCGAGGCGGTGGCGGTCCCCACCGGCTGAACCCGACCTCGCAGGGTTCACATGCGAATGTGCGCATGTATGGTGGCCGCATGGGGCACGGACACGGACACGGCGGCGGGTCGGGCCACGGGCACGCCGGCGCGGGCACCGACCGCCGCCGGCTCGCGACGGCACTCGGCGTCACCCTGATCACGGCGGTCCTCGGCGCCGCGGGCGCGGTGTACACCGGCTCGCTCGCGCTGCTGGCCGACCTCGGCCACCTGCTCACCGACGCAGGGGCGCTGGTCGCGGCGCTGATCGCCAGCGTGCTCGCCACCCGACCGGCGACGACGTCGCGGACCTACGGGATGGGCCGGGCCGAGGTGCTCGTGGCGGCGCTGAACGCGCTGACCCTCGTCGCGGTCGTGGTGTGGGTGGGCATCGAGGCGGTGCAGCGGCTGTTCGTGCCCGCCGAGATCCCGGGCCTGCCGCTGCTGGTCATCGGCGTGCTCGGCCTGATCGGCAACCTGGTGTCGCTCGCCGTCCTGGCAGGCGGCGACCGCGGGAACATGAACCTGCGCGGTGCCATGCTGCACGTCCTCGGCGACGCCCTCGGCTCGGTGGGCGTGCTCGCCGCCGCCGTCGTCCTGATGACGACCGGCTGGCCCTACGCGGACACGATCGCCTCGCTCTTCATCGTCGCGCTCATCCTCCCGCGTGCCGTGGCGCTGCTGCGCGAGGCCGCGCACGTCCTGCTGGAGGGGGCACCCAAGGGGGTCGACGCCCAGGAGGTCAAGGCGGCGCTGCTGGCCGTCGACGGGGTGGCCGACGTCCACGACCTCCACGTGTGGGCGATCAACGACCGCACCCCGGCCATGTCGGCGCACGTCGTCGTCGACGAGGAGGTGTCCGCGCACTGCGGGGACACCTCGGTCCTCGACCGGGCCGGGCACATGCTGCGCGAGCGGTTCGGCCTCGACCACTCCACCCTGCAGGTCGAGCACGCAGCGCACACCGGGCACGAGAACCACTGCGGCTGAGACGCCCGATGGTCCGCGGGGCCGCCATGGGTAGCCTCCGGGCGTGGAGCACGCGTCCGGCCCGTCCACGCCCGAGGGGGCGAGCCCGCGTGACCGCGGCGCGGGCGTCGCCGGTGACCGTGCCGCGGCCGGGGGAGTGACCGCGCGCGCCGTCGCGCCGGACGGCGCCGGCATCGCTTTCGACGTCCGGGGCACCGGCGACCCGCTGGTGCTGCTGCCCGGACAGGCGAACTCGCGGCACTGGTGGAGCACCGTGCGTGCGGATCTCGTCGGGCACCGCACCGTCGCCGTGGACACCGCAGGCACCGGGTGCAGCGACGACGTCGTCGACCGCGACTGGAGCACACGCCGGCTCGCCCGCGATGTCGTCGCCGTGCTGGACGCGGCCGGGATCGACCGTGCCCACCTCTACGGGACGTCGATGGGCGGCCGGGTCGCGCAGTGGGTCGCCGCCGACCACCCGGACCGGGTGGGTGCGCTCGTCCTCGCGTGCACCACCGCGGGCGGACCCGACGCGGTCCCTCCCGCCCCGGAGGTTCTGCGTCGCCTCGCCGACCCGGCGGACAACGCCGCCGAGCTGCGACGGCTGATGGTCGGTCCGGAGACGACCGGCCCGCTGACCGTGCTCGGCGACGACACCATGAGCCCGGCGGCCCGGGCGGGGCACCGCCGGGCGAGCGCCCGCCACGACGCCGGGGACGCGATCGCGACGATCACCGCGCCGACCCTGGTCCTGCACGGTGCCGACGACGAGTTCACGCCGCCGGGGAACGGACGGCGCCTGGCCGCGCGGATCCCCGGGGCAGAGCTGCTCGTGCTGCCCGGCGCCCGGCACGCCTGCTTCCTCGACGGTCGCGCGACCGCCGCGGTCCTCACCTTCCTCGCACGTCACCCCCTGCGCTGACCGGCGGACCCGGCACCCACGTCGGCGGGCTCCGGCCGGACCAGCAGGCGGGCCCGGCCGTCGGCCGCGGCGACCCACCGCGGGCCGGTGCCCGGCCTCCGGCACGAGGTGCGACCGGTCCTAGCCCGCCAGGTGCGACCAGCGGGCCGACAGCTCGTCCCAGGTGCCCTCGTCGGCGACCCGCCCGCGGTCCAGCACGACCACCCGGTCGGCCCGGGCCAGCGCCGCCCGCTTCGTGCTCGCACCGACCACGGTGCTGCCGCGGCGGCGCAGCGCCGCCCACAGCTCGATCTCGGTGCGGACGTCCAGCGCGGAGGACACGTCGTCGGCGACGATGAGCTCGGCGCCGGTCGCCAGCGCCCGGGCCATCGCGACCCGCTGCACCTGCCCGCCGGACAGCCGGATGCCCCGGTGTCCGACGACGGCGTCCGGCCCGCCTGCCGTGGCCACGTCCCGGTCGAGCCGGGCGTCGCCGACCGCGTCCTGCACCGGCCGGTCGTGCCCGAGGGCGATGTTGTCGCCGAACGTGCCCGAGAGCACCCGGGGGACCTGCCCGACGTAGGCGACCTGCCCGGGACGCAGGAACGTCTGCGGATCGTCGACCGCGCGCCCGTTCCACCGGATGACGCCCTCGTGCCCGACCAGCCCGGCCAGGCCCGCGAGCAGGCTGGACTTGCCCGACCCGACCTGGCCGGTGACCAGCACCAGCGAGCCCGCGTCGATGTCGAGGTCCACACCCTCGACGCCGACGGTGCCGTCGTCGTGCACGGCGGTGACCTTCTCCAGGCTCAGCCGCTGCAGCGGCTCGCGCTCCGCCGGCTCCGGGGCCGGCGCGGCCCCGGTGGCCAGGTCGACCCCCGGCGGCAGCCGGGTCAGGTCCGCAGGACCCGCGAACGGGGCGACGGCTCGTAGCCAGCGCCGTGCGATCGGGGCCTCGGTGACCGCGGCCGCGCACACCTGCCCGAGGAACCCGGCCCCGTTCAGCGTGGTCGACACCAGCAGCGCCGTCGCCAGCGGCCAGGTCCCGGCCAGGTACAGCGACCAGGTGAGCACCACCGCGCCCTGCAGCAGCACGCCGGGGACACCGTCGAGCAGGGTGCGCACCCGGTACTCGCGGACCGTGGCCCGGACCCGGTCGCCGTCGACGGCGGCGAGGTGGGCCCGCAGCGCTCCGGTCGCGGCGGCGAGCTTCACCGTGCGCACCGACTCCAGGACCGATCCCAGCGCGGTGCCGAACCGGGCCCGTGCATCGGCCGCGATCCGCCCGGACCGCCCCGCGAACGGCGCCCCGATCGCCGCGACGCCCGCGCAGACCAGCAGGAACCCGCCGATGACGCCGGCCGCGCGCACGTCGGCCGCCACCAGCCCGGCCACCACGACGACGACCACCGAGTTGGTGACGTCGACCCAGCGGTCCACGTAGAGGATCATCCGATCCGAGTCCAGCGCCCGCGCCACGACCTCGCCCGCGGGGGAGCGCGGACCACGCCGCTGCATGGTCTGCCCGCGCAGCACCCCGAGCCGCAGCCGCAGCGTCGTCGCGGACCACCAGCGCGGGTAGGTGCGGAACGCGACGGCGATCCACACCGGGAACAGCATCAGCACCACCGTCAGCGCGGCGGCGGGCCCCCACGGCGTGCCGCCGCCCTCCAGCCCCGCGACGACGAGCCCCCACAGCCAGCCGGTGAGCACACCCGTGGCCGAGCCCAGGGTGGCGAGGGTGAACATCGACCCGCCGGCCAGCCCCCAGCGCGGGTGGGCCAGCGCCAGCCGCAGCACGACCCGCCACAACGGGGGAGCGGGCACCGGGTCCACGGGCGGCACCGCGCGCCGGACCGCCCGGTGCAGCAGCGGCGACCCCGGGTCGGCGACCGCACCGTCGCGCCGCGCCCCCGCGGGCCCGGTCAGTACGGCCCCGGTGGCGCCCGTGGACCCGGGCAGGGACCGGTCCGCGGCGAGCAGGTCGGCGTAGCGGCCCGGCTCGGCGGCCAGCTGCTCCCGCGCCCCGTGCTGGACCAGGCGGCCGTCGGACAGCACCGCGACGGCGTCGGCGCGGCGGATCGTCGACAGCCGGTGCGCCACGACGATCCCGGTGCGGCCCGCGAGCAGCGCCCGCGACGCGCGGGTCACCCGCTCCTCGGTGCGCGGGTCCATCCGCGCGGTGGCCTCGTCCAGCACGACGACCGCGACGTCGCGCACCAGCAGCCGGGCGAAGGCCACCAGCTGCTCCTCGCCGGAGGACAGTGCGATCCCGCCGGTGCCGAGGCGGGTGTCCAGGCCGTCGGGCAGGGCCTCGACCCACTCGTCGAGACCCAGCGCGGCCGTCGCGGCCTCGACCGCGCTGCGCGGGACGGCGGGGTCGAACAGTGTGACGTTCTCCGCGAGCGTCGCCGCCAGGATCTCGGTGCGCTGGGTGACCACGCCGACCCCGCGGCGCAGCCCGTCCAGGTCGAGATCGCGCACGTCGACCCCGGCCAGGAACACCTGCCCGCGCGGCGGCTCCACGGCGCGCGAGAGCACCTTGGTGACCGTCGACTTCCCCGAGCCGGTGCGGCCGAGCAGCGCGCACGTCGTCCCGGCCGGCACGGTCAGGTCGATCCCGCCCAGGCGGAACCCGTCGTCGTATCCGGCGGTCAGCCCGCGCAGCTCCACCGACGCGGACCCCGGCGGCAGCGGACGGCCGCCCTCGGGCTCCCGCTCGGTCTCCAGCAGCGACGACACCCGGGTGAGCGCACCCAGACCGGCCTGGATGTCGGGCATCCGGTCGACGACCGCGTCGATCTGCCCGACGAACGCGGTGACCAGCAGCCACAGCGTGACCAGCGCGGCGATCCCGCCCGGGTCGCCGGCGACCAGCCACACCCCGCCGAGCGCGAGCGCCCCGAGCAGCGCGTGCGCGACGGTGCCCGTCCGCAGCCCGAGCCGGGTCGCGATCCGGCACACCTCGTGGGTGCGCGCGACGACCGTCGCCGCCCGGCGGGCGAACCCGGCCACCACGTGCGGCTGGCCCAGCGAGGTGCGCACGTCGTCCTGCCCGGCAACCGCCTCCTCCAGCTGCGCCGCGTGGTCCGACCAGGCCGTCTCCTCGGCGACCTTGGCCCGCGCGATCTGCGGCGTCAACGGCCGCGCCACCAGCACGATCACGGCGGCGACCAGCGGGAATACGACGAACGCCGGCCAGAACACCAGCCCGGCGACGATCCACGCGACGACCGAGCGCAGCAGCGAGCGGCCGGTCTCCCAGCCGATCCGCCGGATGAGCTGGGCGAGCTGGCGGCAGTCGTCGTCGACCCGGTCGAGGAGCTCACCGACCGCCTGGTCCTCCAGCGCGGGCAGCGGCTGCGCCAGCGCGGACCCCACGAGGTCCGACCGGAGCCTCCCCTCCGCGCGCCCGACCACCCCGGAGAACAGGACCCGGCCCAGGGTGTCCAGCAGGGCGGCGCCCAGCAGCAGCGCGGCCAGCACGGCGACCAGGGTGGCCGTCGGCCCGCTCACCACCGCCCCCACCACGGTCGCCGCCGTCGCCTCCGCCACTGCGGCCACCACCGCGGCGCCCACCGCCACGACCGACACCGGTCCACCCAGCCGACGCCAGGACAGCGCGCGCACCCCCGACCCCCCGACGAGACCGCGCTACGGGATCTCCGGCGCCGTCGATGATCGACGTTAACCGCGACCCCCGACAGAATCGCCCGGTTTTCGGCGGCCCTGCCCCCGATCGGCCGGTCGAAACCGGATCGGGCGGCGCCCCACACGAAGCGGTCGACAACGCCCCGAGGGGGCGCGGCCGGGCCCCCGGTGTCCGCATGCTTGGCCCGCAGCGACGCGTGGAACACGAGGGGGAACCGATGGGACCGTGGTCGACCAGGTGGGCCGGGGGCGCGCTCTGCGCGGTGGCGGCACTGGCATTCACCGCGTCACCGGCGCTGGCCGAGGACGCACCCGTACCGGAGCCCCCCACGTTCACCAGCACGCTCACCGCGACCCTGACCCCGGACGCGGTCCGCGCCGACGACGGCGCACCGGTGCCCGGCCAGCAGGGCGCGAGCGGACAGTTCACCCTGCGCCTGAACAGCCAGCAGGACATCGTCTGCTACGACATCCGGATGACCGGGGTCACCCCGCCGTTCAGCAGCCCCGCGCGGACCGCCACGCACCTGCAGGAGGGGCAGCCGAACGAGTCCGGCAACCCGCGGATGGTCTTCCCGGACCCGCAGGGCCCGCCCGGTGGCCCGATGACCAGCACGGGCTGCCTGCAGGGGCCGTTCACCACCGGCGTGGTCGTCGGCGGCGTCGACACCGGCGCCGGGTTCACGGTCAAGGACCTGGAGGCCAACCCGGCGGCCTGGTTCGTCGACACCCACACCGAGCAGTACCGGACCGGCGCGGTGCGCGGGCAGCTGTCCAAGACGGGCTGACGGCGCTGCCGGGGCCGATGAGTCCGCGGCCCCGGCACGGTCGGTAGAGGGACGGACCCTCGACCCACCGCGGGAGACACCATGACCGGAGCGGCCACCACCACCCCGTCGCCGACCTCGAGCGGGCACCTGCCGGTCAACGGACTGGACCTGTACCACGAGATGTACGGCGAGCTCGGGACGTCGCCACCGCTGCTCCTGCTCCCGGGCGCGTTCATGGCCGCCGGCTCGATGGCGGCCTGGGCGGATGGGCTCGCCGACGACCGCACCGTGGTCGTCGCCGACATGCAGGGCCAGGGCCGGACACCGGACGCGCCCCGTGCGCTGTCCTACGAGCAGTTCGCCGACGACGCCGCGGCGCTGCTCCGCGGCCTGGGCGTCGACCGGGCGGACGTGATGGGCTACTCGCAGGGCGGCGGCGTGGCGCTGCAGCTCGCGCTCCGGCACCCGGACCTCGTCGGCAGGCTGGTCGTGATGGCCGCGACGTTCCGCCGCGACGGCTGGTACCCCGCCGTGCACGCCGCGATCACCGGGATGGACGCGACGACACTGGCCGGCTCGCCCGTCGAGTCCGCGTTCCTGGAGCACACGCCGGACCCCGTCGCGTTCGCGGCCTGGGTGGAGAAGGTGAAGGTCCTCAACGCCGAGGACCAGGAGATCCCCGACGACCGGATGCGTGCGATCACGGCCCGGTCCATGGTGATCGTCGGCGACGCCGACGGCGTGCGGCCCGAGCACGCGGTGGAGATGTTCCGCCTGCTCGGCGGCGGTGACGAACGGGCCGCGGCGACCGGGATGCTGCAGGAGGTCCCCCGTGCGCGCCTGGTGGTGCTGCCCGCGACCTCGCACATCGGCCTGGTGGGGGAGACGGCCACCCTCGTCCCGGCGATCACCGCGTTCCTCGACGACGTCGCACCCGCGACGCCGGACCTGTTCTGACCGCGGACGACGAGGGCCCCGCCGGATCGTCCGGCGGGGCCCTCGTCGTGGAACGGGTGGTGCTCAGTCCAGGTAGTCGCGCAGCACCTGGGACCGCGACGGGTGCCGCAGCTTCGACATCGTCTTCGACTCGATCTGGCGGATCCGCTCGCGGGTCACGCCGTAGACCTGGCCGATCTCGTCGAGGGTGCGCGGCTGGCCGTCGGTGAGACCGAAGCGCAGCCGGACGACGCCCGCCTCACGCTCGGACAGCGTCGCCAGCACCGACTGCAGCTGGTCCTGCAGCAGGGTGAAGCTCACCGCGTCGACCGCGACGACGGCCTCGGAGTCCTCGATGAAGTCACCGAGCTGCGAGTCGCCCTCGTCGCCGATGGTCTGGTCCAGGGAGATGGGTTCCCGGGCGTACTGCTGGATCTCCAGCACCTTCTCCGGGGTGATGTCCATTTCCTTGGCGAGCTCCTCGGGAGTGGGCTCACGCCCGAGATCCTGGAGCAGCTCACGCTGTATGCGGCCGAGCTTGTTGATGACCTCCACCATGTGCACCGGGATGCGGATGGTGCGGGCCTGGTCGGCCATCGCGCGGGTGATGGCCTGCCGGATCCACCACGTGGCGTAGGTCGAGAACTTGTAGCCCTTGGTGTAGTCGAACTTCTCGACCGCACGGATGAGGCCGAGGTTGCCCTCCTGGATCAGGTCCAGGAACGCCATGCCGCGGCCGGTGTAGCGCTTGGCCAGCGAGACCACGAGCCGGAGGTTCGCCTCGAGCAGGTGGTTCTTGGCGCGCTCGCCGTCCCGCACGATCCAGCGCAGGTCGCGCCGCAGCTGCGGGGACAGCTTCTCGTTGGACTCGAAGACCTTGCGGATGCGCTCGGCGCCGTAGAGGCCGGCCTCGATGCGCTTCGCGAGCTCGACCTCCTCCTCGGCGTTGAGGAGCGCGACCTTGCCGATCTGCTTCAGGTACGCGCGGACCGAGTCGGCCGAGGCGGTGAGCTCGGCGTCCTTGCGCGCCTGGCGCAGGGCCTCGGACTCCTCCTCGTCCCAGACGAAGTCCGCCGACTTCTGCTGCGACGCCCGGGTGGTCGGTGCCACCCGGTTCTTGCCGGTGTTGGTCTCGTCGTCGGAGTCGTCGTCATCGTCGTCGGACGACTCGTCGGCGGTCTCCTCCTTCGCGGCCTCGGCGAGGTCGGCCTCGATGTCCGAGGCGTCGATCTCGGAGTCCTCGAGGACGACCTCGTCGCCGTCGGCGTCCGGCTCGTCGCCGTCGGCCTTCTTGGTGGAGGCCTTCTTCGGGGCGGCCTTGCGCGGGCCGGTCTTCGGCGCGGCCTTGGTCGCCGTGCCACCCGCCGCGGCGGGCTTGCGGGTACGTGCGGCCGGCTTCTTGGCGGTGCCGGTCGTCGCCGACGCGGTGCTCGTGGTGCCGGAAGTACGGCGGCTGCGGGATGCGGTACCCGACGTCGGTTCGACGGTCGAGTCGCTGCGTGCTGCGGAGTCTGCGGCTGCCACCTGGGCCCTCTCGCTACGTGCGCTGGAGTCGTTACGCGGCCCGGTCGCGGCGCGCTCGTCGGGGGAGACGAGGCCACGACGGCCGGGATGTCCTGTCCTGCCACCGCCTCGGTCGCCGGCGTCGATGGTGGTCGCCGCGCGTCCCGGAGACGGGGTACGCGTTCCATTGTAACTGCGTACCGGCCGGGGGGACGCACCTCACGCCGCCCCGCGCGTCCGGGTGGCTCCGCACGTGGTCGGATGGGGTGGTGAGCCCGCACGAGAGCAGCGATCCCGCCACCCTGCGCGCCGTCGCCGAGCAGGTCGCGGCCGAGGCCGCGGAGCACCTGCGCGGCCTGCCCGCACCGCACGACGACGGCGTCACGACGAAGTCCTCGCCGACCGACGTCGTCACCGCCTCCGACGCGTCGGTGGAGCGCTTCGTCCGTGACCGGCTCGCGCAGCTGCGCCCCGGCGAGCCGGTGTACGGGGAGGAGGGCGCGGGCGACGCCGCCGCCGCGCGTTGGGTGGTCGACCCGATCGACGGCACCGTGAACTACCTCTACGGGTTGCCCTGGTACGGGATCTCGATCGCCGCCGTCCTCGACGGGCAGGGCGTCGCCGGTGCCGTGTCCGAGCCCGCCTCCGGGCGGCTCTGGTCGGCCGGACGCGGTCTCGGCGCGACCCTCGACGGGCGCCCCCTGCGCGCCGCGGCGACGACCGAGCTGGGCCAGTCCCTGGTCGGTACCGGGTTCGCCTACCGCGCCGAGCGGCGCGCCCGCCAGGCCCGGATGGTCGCCGCGATGCTCCCCGAGGTCCGCGACGTGCGCCGGGCCGGCGCGGCGTCGCTGGACCTGTGCGCGGTCGCGGCCGGCTGGCTCGACGGCTACCTCGAGCACGGCTGCAACTGGTGGGACTGGGCGGCCGGTGCGCTGATCGCGACCGAGGCCGGTGCCGTCGTGCACGTCGCGGGCAGCCCCGGCGTCCGCGGTCCCGTCGACGGCGACGCCCTCGGTGCCGACGTCACCCTCGCCGCCGCACCCGGGGTCGCCGCCGACCTGGCCGCGCTGGCCCGCCGCAGCGGCGCCGACACCGTCTGAGCGGTCCGGACGGCCGCCCGGACGGTCGCGGCTCAGCAGGTCGCGGCGCGGGCCTGGGCCAGCAGGCCCGGGTCCGCGCGCGGACCGCCCTCGGTCCCCGGCGCGGACAGCTGGTCCAGCACGTCGCGGGCCGCGCGGCCCGGTGCGACGTCGGTGAACGCCGACCCGACGACGACGTCGACCACCGCGCCCTGCCGGTCGTCGCGGATCAGCTCGACGCACGGCAGCGCGAGCGCCAGCGTCGACGCCGACGCCGTACCGGCCGGACCGAAGCGCACCTGCCCGATGCAGTCCAGGTCCCCCTCCGGGAACGCGGGGTCGTTGCCCGGCGTACCGGCCTCGCCGAACTGCAGGTCCTTCAGCTCGGCCGAGACCAGGTTCGCCTGCCCGCGCTGCCCGCCGGCGTTGAGGACCTGGAAACGGACGTCGTCCGGGGCGGTGGGGGCGGCGGAGTCGAGCTCGGCCCGATCGATCTCTGAGCCCGCCAGGGTCCCCGACGACGGCGCTGGGCAGTTCGTCGACGCCGAGCCGTCCGAGGCGGTGCCCAGCACGACCGCCCACGTGGCCACGGCCAGCACTGCCAGCAGCGCGGTGGTGACCAGGATGGGGCGGGACCGGCGCCGCTCGTAGGGACGGTCGCCGCGGGTACGGGTGGGAAGCATCAGAACGACCCTCCGTCCAGGACGTGGTGCCCCAGCGCAACGAGCGGGCCGACCGACCCGTCGAGGCCCTCGGCCATCTCCTCGGGCACCGACCCGGCCCGGACCCGGGCCAGGATCCCGGCGAGCACGACGGCCAGCTTGAACGCGCCGAACCCGACGTACCAGGGCAGCGGGCCGGCGTCGAGGCCGGTGCGCGCGGTGTAGCCCCCGACGAGCTCGCGCCGCGTCGGGAAGCCGGGCAGGCCGGTCGGGCTCGGCAGCGGCTGGGCCGCGGACCAGACCGCGTCGTCGCCGTCCTGCTTCCAGTAGACGAGCAGCAGCCCGAGGTCGGCCAGCGGGTCGCCGAGGGTGGACATCTCCCAGTCCAGCACCGCGCGGATGCGGCCGGGGTCCTCGGCGTCGAACACGCAGTTGTCGAGCCGGTAGTCGCCGTGCACGACGGTGTGCCGCTGCGCGGCGGGGACGTCGGCGGCCAGCCGCTCGGACAGCCGGGTGAGCTCGGACTCCTCGTCGGCGTCGACGGGGACCGGGTCGTCGCCGTCGCGGGCGGCGGCCCACTGCGTGCCCCAGCGCCGGATCTGGCGCTCCATGAAGCCGTCCGGGCGACCGAAGTCACCCAGCCCCGCCGCGGCCGGGTCGACGGCGTGCAGCGCGGCCAGCACGTCCACCAGCGCGTCGCCCGCGGCGCGGCGCTGCGCCTCGGTGGGCGCCCAGCCCTCGGGCAGGTCGTCGAGCGGCACGACGCCGTCGACGAGCTCCATCACGAAGCAGGGGGCGCCGAGCACATCGCCGTCGTCGGCGGCCAGCACCGCGGGGACGGGCACGGCGCTCGGCCCGAGAGCGGAGATCACGCGCTGCTCGCGGCCCATGTCGTGGGCGGTCGCGGCGACCTCGCCGACCGGCGGACGACGCAGCACGACGGCGCCGGCGGGGGAGGAGACCCGGTAGGTCAGGTTGGACCGCCCGGCGCCGATCGAGGTGAGCTGCGCCTCGCGCCACCGTTCGTCGCCGAGGGCCGTGGACAGCCACGCGCCGACGGTGGCGGGGTCGGCACCGGGCGTGGGCGTGCGGGCGCTCGTCGTCACACCGGGCGACACTAGTGCGCCCGGCGGCGCCCGCGCCCGGGCGACACCCGGCGTGATCGGGGGACTCGCCGCGACGCCCGCCGGACGCTGGGCTACCCTCCCCGCCGCCGGTGCCGGACCGGCCGCGACAGGACGCGC
>JAESFO010000855.1_pt1 | contig 12334 bp, 14 predicted proteins | sample 9269421 | NCBI WGS metagenome assembly JAESFO01 (sample SAMN14502839, study PRJNA617101) | algae metagenome | isolation source: Nostoc desertorum CM1-VF14 and co-occurring heterotrophs from rocky... | place: USA: Clark Mountains, San Bernardino, California | collected 2000-06-05 | reverse complement strand
CAGTCAGGGGTTTATAAATATAGGCGTTGTAGCAGGAACAGCCTTAGTGCTCATCTTTACCAGAGTACCTGCACCATTTATAGTTGCAATTTGCGTTGCTTTAGGTTATTTTCTATAATAACCGCCCTTCTCAATCTCTGTGATTACCTTTTCCGGTAAAAGATATTTCAGGCTCTTCTTCTCCTTAATAAGCTTTCTGATAGCTGTGGCAGACAATTCAAGTAAGGGTGCATTGAGTACAGTAATACGGTCTGATAGGCTATGGTCTATTTCAAAGCCCGGACGGTTGTATACAAGAATGGAATAATGCTGCAGGATGAACTCGTAATTCTTCCATTTCCTGATGTTTTGAAAGCTATCACCACCCATGATTACCTTAAACTGGTATTGAGGATATCGTTCAGTTAAATGCGTGAGTGTTACTGCTGTATAGGAAGGACGCGGAAGCGTGAACTCTATATCGCTGGCTTTCATCCTCGAATCATCTTCAATGGCTGTTCTTACCAGGTGTAAACGGTGATTTTCTTCTAAAAGAGAGCTGGTTTCCTTTAAAGGGTTATGGGGAGATACCACAAACCATACTTTATCAACCAGGTTTTCGTTCAAAATATGGTTAGCTATAATTAAATGAGCGTGGTGAATAGGATTAAAAGAACCAAAATAAAGGCCTATCGTCATCTTGTATATTATATATTAACCACTATTTGTTTGGCTTCATCTGTACGCAGGCTTAGTAAATAGCCCGCAACGGATATAGACATAGGGTCATTAAACAGTGCCTTTTGTATTACCTCTATCTTCTCGCCGGGAAGACAGCCCATTTCCATTAATTTCAGGAAGATTTCTTCGGTTGTAAACTTAACAATGGTAGCTATTTGCCCAGGCTGCAGATCGGATAATAATAATTCGTTTACCATTGGGCAAAGCTAAGCATTGTTGTTTGTGTTTTGTTTGCGAATTTTGGAATATGAATACAAATGAGTTCGATATACAGTTTCACTTTCAAAAAGCCATCTTATTGAAGGAACGGAGGAGGCTGAGGAATTTTATTAAGGAAAAGCTTTTGAGTGAAGGCAATAAGTGTGGTTCGGAGGTTAATTTTATTTTCTGTTCGGATGATGAATTGTTGAAAATCAATCAAACACATCTCAACCATGACTATTATACCGATATTATCACCTTTGATCTGTCTGAGAAACATTCCTGTAAACTGGTTTCTGATATATATATAAGTGTGGATAGAGTAAGAGATAATGCCAAAACGGAGCAGGTTTCGCCTGCAATTGAGCTACAGAGGGTTATTTTTCACGGGTTGCTGCACTTAATAGGCTATAAGGATAAAACAAAAAAGCAGGAAGAGGAGATGAGAGGGATGGAGGAGAAGTGGATAACGGATTTTTTAGCGTTTCACGGATAAGCTTTGTTCCACGTGAAACAAGCTGCTTGCGATAAAAAGTCGTTATTTAATCGTGGCTTTCGGGGTTAAAGTGAATGTTCCACGTGAAACGAATGGATATATTTGAAAGTAACAGATAGAAAACACATCCTTCTAATAATTCGTACCTTTGCAAACTTATGTTTCCTGAATATGATGTAATAGTAGTTGGTGCAGGTCATGCCGGTTGCGAAGCCGCAGCTGCAGCCGCCAATATGGGTTCTAAAACCCTTTTAGTAACCATGAATATGCAGACAATAGCCCAGATGAGCTGTAATCCTGCTATGGGTGGCATTGCCAAGGGCCAGATTGTACGCGAGATTGATGCCATGGGTGGTTACTCTGGTATTGTTACGGATCTATCTATGATCCAGTTCAGGATGCTTAACCGTTCTAAAGGTCCGGCCATGTGGAGCCCCAGGGCACAAAGCGACCGGATGGTATTTGCTGCTAAGTGGAGAGAGATGTTGGAGCATACACCTAACCTTGATTTTTACCAGGATATGGTGAAGGGATTGTTGGTAAAAGACCAGCGTGTAGCAGGTGTTATAACAGGCCTGGGCCATGAAATACAGGCAAAGGCTGTTGTATTGACTAATGGCACTTTTCTTAATGGTATCATTCACATAGGAGAAAAACAGTTTGGCGGGGGAAGGGTAGCAGAAAAAGCCGCCAGTGGCATTACGGAGCAACTGGTTTCTTTAGGCTTCGAAAGCGACCGGTTAAAAACCGGCACACCTCCGAGGGTAGATGGAAGAAGCCTGGATTATACGAAAATGGAGGTTCAGGAAGGGGATGAAGATATCGTAGGATTCTCTTTCACGGAAACCGAAAAGATCAGTGCGAAAAATCAGCGCTGTTGCTGGATTACGTATACCAGTCCTGAAGTACACGAGATATTGAAGACCGGCTTTGATAGAAGCCCGATGTTTGCCGGCCGGATAGATGGAGTAGGGCCGAGGTATTGTCCGAGCATTGAAGACAAGATCAATCGCTTCGCAGACAGGGACCGTCACCAGCTTTTTGTAGAACCTGAAGGATGGAACACGGTTGAGATTTATGTGAACGGGTTTTCAACTTCTTTGCCTGAAGATGTGCAGTATAAAGCACTACGCACAGTTCCGGGGTTTGAGAACGCACGCTTATTCAGGCCAGGTTATGCTATTGAATACGATTATTTTCCACCTACACAGTTAACTAATACGTTAGAAACAAAGCTGATCAGCAATTTATTTTTTGCCGGGCAGATCAATGGTACTACAGGTTATGAAGAAGCGGCCTGCCAGGGACTGATGGCGGGAATTAATGCACACCTGAGTGTAAAAGAACAGGACGCATTAGTATTGAAAAGAAGTGAAGCATATATCGGTGTTTTAATAGATGATCTTATTAACAAAGGCACCGAAGAGCCTTATCGCATGTTTACCTCGCGCGCTGAGTACCGAACATTATTGAGACAGGATAATGCGGATGCGCGTTTAACGCCACTGAGTTATAAACTGGGTTTGGCTAAAGAGGATGGAGAAGATTCGGCAAAAAAATGAAAACGTTGCAGGGATCAAAGAAGTTCTAAAAAATACTGTTGTAACGCCCGACCAGATCAACGGTTTCCTGGATTCTATAGGTTCCTCAAAGATCACAGAAAAACAAAGGGCAGAGAAGATATTATTAAGACCTAATATAGAATTAGCTGACCTTTCCGGTGCTTTACCTTTTCTTGATGAATCGTTAAAAAGCTACTCAAAGGAAGAAATAGAGCAAGCAGCCATTCAGGTAAAATACGATACCTATATTGAAAAGGAGAGAGAGATTGTATCCCGAATGAGTGAAATGGAAAACCTGAACATTCCCGATAGCTTTGATTACAGCAAGCTTTCTTCGCTGGGAAATGAAGCAAAAGAAAAATTGAATCGAATCAGGCCCAAAACATTAGGACAAGCGAGCCGGATTTCAGGTATTAACCCAAGCGATGTTCAAATATTGATGGTATACATGGGAAGATAATATATTATAAAAATAAATAATTTATAATATTATTTAATATTTATTACAGTTCTGTAAACACCATCGATTGTTAATCCCATTTTAGCTAAATCGAGTGTAGGTAGCCGATCGGAGATCTGGTGATAATTGGAGTTGCGGAAAAAAGCTGTATTGGTTACCATTAGGGCGCTATACCCGAATTTCCAGTAGTTCCTGTGATCGGAGAGATCAATTCCACCTACAAAACCCGGTGCTCTGAATGATTTGGCGTCTATAGAATTATTTTCAAAGTATAATTTTTTAAACTGGTTAGCAAAGCTTCCACTAAAGGAGTTTCTTGCCAGGGTAATATAATTGCCTTTATCTCCGTATATCCATTTCATCAGTCCAACAGGATAGCTTTGAGAACCTGGCTCATCAGAATAATACCCAATCATTTCCAGGGAAATCATTCCTTTAACAGGCTGCTTTTTATCGAACAATGATTTAGCATGTACATAGCTACCCATTTGTTCTGTTCTGAAAAAAGGCGGCTCTTCCAATGTATAAGCCACCAGGTCAATTCTGTATTGAAGCGGCTGCTTTTGTAGAAGCCTGGCCAGTTCCATGATGCCTACTACACCGCTGGCATTATCATCCGCACCATCCTGTTCGCCACACACGTCGTAATGAGCGCCGATAATAATTACTTCAGCATCCTGGGGACCAAAAGATGCAAAAACGTTTTTGTAAATATTATTGTCCACCTGGTATTCCTGCATTCCCGTGCGGTCAGTATATCTGGAAAATTCTTTGCGAATTCTTTCTGCCACTGTATCTAAAACAGTCACATTTTTATAGTGGCGTGGCTTATCAGTATTTAATACCAGATCAAAATTATGTTTTAAGTTCAAGGTATCAGACAAACGCGGTAAATCCCGGGCAGCAACCGAGACAGGATAATTTTGAATCGTAAAGAAAACGACCACAATCAAAACGATTACAAGTAAATATTTAAGAAACCTTTTCATAGGCAGCGTTTGAGTTGACCAATAATTTGAAAAAAACTCCCGGCTAAAATATTAAAAGATCAAATTATTTAAACACAATCATTCATAATTATTTGTTGTGTTTGTTTAGCGAACATTGCTGTACCATTTTTGCTCAAAGCTATCCGTGTTAAAGCCATCACCCGATCTAGGTATTTTTTTGGCGTTTCAATAGTCTACCTTAGTGTAACAATAAACCAAGGGTAGAATCTCAATATCACAGAGCACCATTAAGAGACAATCTTCCCGAAGATATTACCGATGATAGAAAACGCCCTCATATTACTTCGGGAAGAATTGTCTTCATATATGACAGCCCTTGGCGACCCGGCTTCTGTAGTGATAGAGAATATCAGTTTACTGGGCTCAGATAAAGATGATTTACTTCGGGAGAACCTGGTTATTTCGTTAGTGAATATTGAGCAGGAAAATTCGTTGAAGAATGCACCGGTTTACCAGAAAAATGAAATAGCCGCCATTTACGAAAACCCGCCCATCCACCTGAATCTTTATGTATTAGTTTCAGCCAATTTCACCTCAGGAACACCACCTAATAATGGGTACCTGTTGGCATTAAAACGGCTATCATTGGCTATCAAGTTTTTTCAGGGCAGATCGGTATTTACGCCAGCTTCATCAACCATAAGCTTACCGGCTCCTTTGAATGATTTATCAAACCCCGAGATAAATTCTCTCAGGCTTGTGTTGGAATTATATTCTTTATCCTTCGAACAGGTCAATCATTTATGGGGTTCATTAGGAGGCAGGCAAATTCCATCAGTACTGTATAAGGTAAGAATGGTTACCATATCAGAAAGAAAGGCTTTAAGAGAAGCGCCACTTATAGAAGAAATACATATTCAAACACAAAAGTACCAGCAAACAATTTTATAAACCAACCAATATTTTAGAACCTAAAAACACAATGTTATGCCAGATTATAAAAGTCCCGGTGTATATATAGAAGAGATCCCCAAGTTGCCGCCTTCTATTGCACAGGTAGAAACCGCCATACCAGCGTTTATTGGTTATACACAAAAAGCGCTTGACAGAAATAATGCAAGCCTTACCAATGACCCAACCCGCATTACTTCTTTGCTGGAATATGAAACCTTTTTTGGAAAGGCTGCCAACGAGGATAACCTGGAGGTAACATTGGTGCAGGAACAAACTGGCAGTGTGATAACAAAAGAAACTATATCGGTAGCTTTTAATGGCGCAGCGTCAAAACACAATATGTATTACGCCCTTCAATCTTACTTCGCTAACGGAGGCGGTCCTTGCTTTATCGTTTCAGTAGGGGCTTTCAAAGCAAACCTCGGTGATCAGCTATCGTTGGCTGAAATGAGTGCGGGCTTGTCTGCACTGGCTAAAGAAGACGAACCTACATTAATTGTTTTTCCCGAGGGACAGCATATGGACGAGTCTGAGTATTACACTCTGCAAAATGATGCGTTGGCTCAATGCAATCTTTTACAGGATCGGTTTAGCATAATGGATCTGCATCACACCGGTTCGGGCCTGCTTACAAGTGGCGATGTTTCAACCGCTGCTGAAGCATTCAGAGATAGCATCACTAACCACTTGAAATATGGAGCCGCTTATTTCCCAAATATAAGAACGGTTTTTTCTTACTTGTATAACGAAGATGCCGTTAATGTAGTACATACCGTAAACGGATCGCCTGGCAGTTTGAATGGAGCTGCTTTATCAAATCTCAAAGACAGTTCCAACGCTGCTTACAATACAGCAGCTTATGGAAAGCTAAAAGCAGCAGCCAATAATTTCGGAGTAGTGCTTCCGCCATCGTCTACCATAGCAGGTATTTATGCAGCAGTAGATGCGAACAGGGGTGTTTGGAAGGCTCCGGCAAATGTTGGTATAAACGGGCTTCGCAGCCTTACTTATAAAGTAACCAATTCGGAACAGGACTTTTTGAATGTAGACACAACGAGTGGAAAGTCGATCAATTGTATCAGGGCGTTTACTGGCAAGGGTACTTTAGTGTGGGGTGCCCGTACATTGGCGGGTAATGATAACGAATGGCGCTATGTACCGGTTCGCCGTTTCTTCAACATGGTAGAAGAAAGCTGTAAAAAGGCATCCGCTCAATTTGTTTTTGAACCCAACGATGCCAATACCTGGGTAAAAGTAAAAGCGATGATTGAAAACTACCTTACTGTATTGTGGAGGCAGGGCGCATTAGCGGGTGCAAAACCCGAACATGCTTTTTATGTAGCCTGTGGCTTAAATCAAACGATGACAGCTCAGGATATTTTAGAAGGAAAGCTGATCGTCGAGATTGGCATGGCGGCTGTTCGCCCGGCTGAATTTATTATACTTCGCTTTTCTCACAAAATGCAAGAGTCTTAAATAATCAACCCTATAGCTTTAAAAAATTAATTCAATTTAAAATAAAGAATTATGGCAACCTACCCGCTTACTAAATTTCATTTCCAGGTAGAATGGGGCGGAACCCGAATTGGCTTTACCGAGATCTCAGGACTTGACGTAAGTCTTGATGTTATAGAATACAGAGATGGCGCCAGTCCTGAATATTCTAAAATAAAAATGCCGGGCATGACCAAGTTTTCTAACATAACATTGAAACGGGGCACCTTTTTAAATGACAACGAGTTTTATGCCTGGTTTAATACGGTGCAAATGACAAAGATTGAAAGAAGGGACATTACTATATCACTATTGAATGAAAGCCATGAACCCGTAATGGTGTGGAAAGTAAAAAATGCTTTTCCTGTTAAAGTGCAATCAACCGACTTAAAGGCTGATGGAAATGAAGTAGCCATTGAAACACTGGAGCTCGCACACGAAGGGCTTAAAATAGATCTGCCTTAAAAAATCTCTTATTATGAACCAGTACCCGCTTACCGGATTTCATTTTAAGGCCAGCTTTTTGGGTTTGCCCGGAGAAGTGCCGGTTGATGTGAAATTTAAAAGTATCAGCGGACTAACAATGAGCCTCGCTACAGAGCCGTTAAGTGAAGGGGGAGAAAACAGGTTTCAGCACAAACTACCTACCCGTGCCGACTACACTGATATAACATTGAAGCGGGGATTTTTTATTAATACGGGTTTATATAAATGGTGTAAAAACGCTATAGAGCATTTTGAATTTGCACCACTCACTGTTTTAATCAGCTTGCTGAATGAAGAGCATCAACCTACGGTTAGCTGGCGTGTATTTAATGCAATACCCACCAAATGGGAGATAACTGAGTTTAATGCCGAAAGTAACGAGATCGTTATTGAATCCATTGTTTTAAGTTATAGCTATTTCACATCTGTATAATAATATAGCCCATGCCTGTTGAGATCAACGAAATTGTTATTACCGCAACTGTAGCAGAACCCGTGCTGGGCAATGTTAACAATGCAGCCGCACCAAATCAGCACATGATCAATGCCGACATCGTGAAAGCCTGTGTGGAAGAGGTTTTGCGCTTATTAAAAGAAAAAGAAGAAAGATAGTATATGTTTGGAATGTTAGAAAAAATGAGAATGGATGGTTTTAGTAACCCGGATTTTTTTTCGGGTTACCTGGGAACATTTTTTGTTCAGATCAATCCCGAATCATTTGTAAGAAACTATACCATTAATTATCGTGAAGAAACGGCCGCAGGAAGAGACGGAACACAGGCGCAGTATAATTATACGCAGCCACAGGAAATGGATATAGAATTTTTACTGGATGCAACCGGTGTTATTCCCTCCAACGGAATTCCGGAACCATCTGACCTGGTGAGCGCGGTAGCGCCCGTTGAACTCATGGCAAAAATTGCTTTATTAAAACGGGTTACGTATAACTATATTGGAGATGCACATGAACCTCCGTTTGTAAAACTAACCTGGGCGCTGGAAACCTTTCGCTGCAGGCTGCAATCTTTAAATATTACCTATAAATTATTTAAGCCAGATGGCACACCTCTTCGGGCTTTAATAAAATGTTCTTTTAAAGAGTATATCTCCAATAATGAAAATGCAGCAGTAACACTGGCCACTTCCCCCGATCTTACGCATGTACGTATTGTGAAGGAAGGAGACTCATTGCCGTTGATGTGCTATAATATTTACGGAGACGAAAACCTTTATCTCGAGATAGCCCGCGTAAATGATCTGACCAATTTCAGGGATCTCGAACCCGGTCAGAAAATATTTTTTCCACCCATTCAAAAATAAATGCCGCAAACACGAACCATACCAACCAATCCGCCCATAGCAAGCCTTGTCACGTTCTCTATAAAAATAGAAGGACAGGCCATACCCAGGGCAATAAGTGTAAAGAGCCTGGTTGTGTACCGACAGGTAAATAAAATACCAAAATTATCATTAACCATTTTAGATGGCAGCGCTTCACAAAGCAATTTTGATATAAGTAACCAGGATTACTTTGTACCCGGTAAAAAAATAGAGATCTATGCAGGCTATAATTCGCAGCAGGAAATTTTGTTTGCTGGAATTATTATTAAACAAGCCATAAAAATCAATGTCCATGACACAGTACTATTGGTAGAAGCTGCCGATGCTGCTTTTAAGATGACCTTAAACCCGAAAAGAAAGGTATTTAATAATATCAGTGATAGTGAGCTTATAGAAGAAATCGCAGCGTCTTATGGTATTGATGCAGATATAGAAACATCACCTGTAAGCTACGCGGAGCTGATGCAATACTATGCCACCGACTGGGATTATATTCAAACCCGGGCTGAAGCTACCGGCAAATTATGCTTTTGTGAAAATGGAATACTCGTTGTTAAGGCTCCGGCTCTGGATACAACACCTGTGCTGGACCTGGTTTACGGGGCAACCATAAAAGAATTGAATGCTGAGATCGATAGCCGCTTTCAATATAGCGGGGTACAGGGGTTATCATGGAACTCGGCAGATCAGAGTTTAATAAATATCGAGGCAGCATCGCCGGCGGTAAATGAGCCGGGTAATATGAATGCTGAAGACATGGCGGTTGTAGCACAGGAGGAGCCGGTAATATTAATGCATGGTGGAAATATAAAGGAACAAGAACTGCAAAGCAGGATAGATACACAATTGTTAAAAAGCAGGCTGTCTAAAATACGGGGAACCGTTAAGATATCAGGTTATGCCGGTGTAATGCCAGGCCAAATGATAAAGCTAAACGGAGTGGGTGACAGGTTTGCCGGTAATTCTTTTGTAAGTGGTATTCGTCATGAGATCGGCAACGGTCTTTGGGAAACTATCATACAATTTGGGATCAACCATAAATGGTTTGCTGAAGAGAATGACATACAACCCTTGCCTGCAGCCGGTTTTACGCCTTCAGTAAAAGGACTGCAAATTGGTATTGTAACGAACCTTGAAAACGACCCCGAAGGAGAGCACCGCATTAAGGTTAAAATACCGATAGTAGATAAAGATGGGGAAGGGCTATGGTGTAAAATGGCTATGCCGGATGCAGGAGATAGCCGTGGGTTTTTTTTCAGACCTGAAATAGGTGACGAGGTAGTGATAGGTTTTTTAAGCGAAGACCCCAATTATGGAATTGTGTTGGGATGCCTGCATAGCAGCACCAAACCCGCACCGCTAAGCGCTTCCAATGATAACCATGAGAAAGGTATTGTTACCCGGTCGCAAATGAAATGGATATGGAATGATGATAAGAAAACATTGACGATTGAAACACCGTCTGGTAACACGGTTTTAATAAGTGATGATGAAAAAGAGATTAGCCTGAAGGATGAGCACGGTAATTCAATTCAGATGAACGGAGATGGAATTAGGATTCAGTCTTCAAAAGATATTATTCTGAAAGCCGCTGCGGATATGAATGTTGAAGCCGGGACAAATATTAAAGTAAATGCCGGAGCGTCCTTAAAAGCATCAGGTAGCGCCCAGGCCGAATTAAGTAGTAGCGGCACCACCACTATTAAAGGATCGATGGTTATGATAAATTAATTAGCTGGTATGCCTGCAGCAGCAAGAATAGGAGATATGCATGTTTGCCCCTTGATAACAGGAACAGTTCCACATGTGGGCGGGCCTGTAATGAATGCAGCGGCAGCAACGGTAATCATCGCAGGTTTGCCTGCAGCAACTGTAGGAGATATGCTTACCTGCACTGGTCCACCGGACACCATCATAAAAGGTTCAACAACCGTAATGATAGGAGGCAAACCTGCAGCGCGAATGGGAGATAACACGGCTCACGGAGGCAGCATTGTAGCAGGTGCGCCCACAGTAATGATAGGAGGATAAAAGTTATAAAAAAATAAAACTATGTCAACGCCATTTGGTATAACGGGCCGTGGATGGAGCTTTCCCCCGGCGTTTCGAAAAACAACAGGAGCTGTTGATATGTTTTTGGATGAAGTAGAGATAAACAGCAGCCTTGAAATATTATTGAACACTGCTACAGGCGAAAGAATAATGTTGCCCCGCTATGGCTGCGACCTAAAGGAGTTTTTGTTTGAGCCTTTAACCACCACCTTAAAAACATTAATGTCTGATAAAATAAAAAAAGCAATTCTTTATTATGAGCCGAGAATCATTGCTCATGATGTTTTAATTAATGAATCAGCAGCGCTTGAAGGAAAAATATCTATTAAAATAGAGTACACCATACGAACCACTAATAGCCGGTTTAACTATGTATACGATTATTATATAGCAGAAGGCGCTGAAATAAGAAACAGGTAATGCGAACCAATGGCAGAAAAAAAACCATACGATTTTATTTTGCAAAGAGACGGCAGCAGCAGTACACAAAGAGCACAAACAGTATTACTGCAGCCGGACTACTTTAGGCCAGACGAAAGAAACCTCAATGATATATACCAGTTCGCAAAAAATTTTGCAGCCAAAGTAAACTTCTATGAATTTGAAAGTTTTGAAGACAGTATAGCAACAGATCATATAAAACTGGCTGACTGCAAAGACGGGGATTGGTCGGAGTTTTTCCAATTGATAGACGCCGGTAGTTTGGCCGGGAAAAAAAACCTGGACCCGCACCTGGCATTGTACTTTGCTTTTCTGAAGTTATTTTCCCATACGCAGGATCATATTAACCAGTTCACAGAAAAGCATATCGATTTTTATTACAACAAAATATTGGGTTTAGAATTGAAACCGGGTATTGAAGATAATGCCTATGTAATATTCGAGCTGGCAAAAAATGCCAACAACGTAATACTCGAAAAGGGTGCACTTTTGGATGCCGGAAAGATCCATAATATACCCGCAGCCTATAGTGTGAATGACAAGGTCATGTTAAACAAGGCGGTAGTGGCCGGACTAAAGAGCAGTGTTCTGAAAAATGACACTATAGAATTGGCTCACCGCACCGATACGATAGACGGGGTATCCAAAAAGCTACCGGCAAATCAACCCTACTTTGATGCCTTTGGCCTGCGGCATATACCAGAAGTTCAAAAGCAAAAAGCCAAAATAGGTTTCGCGATAGCGTCACCGGTTTTGTTATTGAAGGAAGGCAACCGGAAAATAACTTTTTCTATTTTTTTATCAGGGCTTAGTACCGATCTTAAGAAAGTAAATGCAATAAACGCTGTTGAATTATTTCTTACCGGTGAAAAGGAATGGCTGGGCGCCTACGAATGCTTGCTAACATTTGGCGCATTTCAATCCGGCCGGCAAACAATTATAATCAACTATTCACTTTCGTCAAAGGATCCTGCTGTAACGGCCTACAACCAGGGCGTGCACAAAAACACATTTAATACACCGAATCCTTTAGCCCAGGTATTAATTGATACCGGCAGGACCGGGAATATTTTTAGTCACCTAAAGTCAGCGAGGGTAGAGGATATTAAAATTGATGTGGAAGTACAGGATGTAGGTAACCTGGAGATGGAAAATGACCAGGGTCGCATCGATTCAA
>JAESFO010000854.1_pt1 | contig 12339 bp, 14 predicted proteins | sample 9269421 | NCBI WGS metagenome assembly JAESFO01 (sample SAMN14502839, study PRJNA617101) | algae metagenome | isolation source: Nostoc desertorum CM1-VF14 and co-occurring heterotrophs from rocky... | place: USA: Clark Mountains, San Bernardino, California | collected 2000-06-05 | reverse complement strand
ACATGATCACCGCGCACGAGACGCTGGAGATCACCGACGAGCAGTTCGACGCCGTCGCGCTGGAGATCTCCTCGACGCTGAACTTCTGCGGGGTGCCCACGCCGGAGCACACCGAGTTCATGGACATCATCGAGAGCTACCGGTCCGAGGTCGTGGAGCAGCGACCGAAGGTCGCCTGACCCGCCCGTCCCGCCGGCGCCGACGGGCGCCGGCGGGATCCGCTCACCGCGTGTCGCCGGTGAGGAGGGAGTACCTCGCCGACGCCGCCGCGCACGGCCTGACGATCGTCGGGCGGAGGTCCCGCTCAGGACCGGCCGAACAACCTCGCGAGCAGGCCGCCGCCGGAGCGCTCGGCCGGCGCGCAGCGACAGCGCTCGGCCGGCCGCACACCGGCCATGACCTGGTCCACGTGCTGCCCGCAGCCCTGCCAGGTGACCATGCCGCAGTTCCGGCAGGTGGCGCGTCGGCACATCGCGATCGTCTCCTCATATCGGTCCCGGTCGGCTGGATACCCCCGGGGGTACCCTCGAGGATACGCCGTCGCGCATGTCCGGGATCAGCGTCGTGACGCGATCCGCACCAGCACCAGCGCCGGGCCCGACGGTGCCCGGCCGCGGCGCCAGGCCGCCCGCAGCCGTCGCTGCAGGTCCGCCCCGCGCACCGGCACCGTCCGCAGCGTCCCCGCCGCGACCTCGGCCGCGACGGCGAGGCCGCTGATCACCGCGGGACCCGCCCCGCCGGCGACGGCGTTCTTGATCGCCGTCGTCGACCCCAGCTCCAGCACCGGCGGGGCCAGGGCGCCCAGCGCACGCTCCAGGAAGTCGCGGGTGCCCGACCCGGGCTCCCGGGCCACCAGCGGGGTCGACCCCAACCGGGACGCGTCCACCGCCCGGCGCCCCGCCCACGGGTGGTCCGGAGCGACGACGAGCACCAGCCGGTCCCGCGCGACGACCTGGCCGTCGAGGTCGGCGGGCAGCTCGGGCCCCTCGACGAAGCCGAGGTCGGCGTCCCCGGAGCGGACGTCGTCGACCACCTCGGCCGTGTTGTGCGAGGTCAGGGTGACGGCGGTACCGGGCAGCTCCGCCCGCAGCGCGACCAGCCAGCGTGGCAGGAGGTACTCGGCGACCGTCACGCTGGCCGCCACCCGCAGCCGGGCCGCGCGGTCCGTCCGCAGCGCGGCGACCCCCTCGTCGAGAGCGTGCGCGGCGTCGAGCGCGGCCCGGGCCCGCTCCACCACCAGCGCGCCGTCCGGGGTGAGCCGGGTGCCCCGCGGGGACCGCTCCAGCAGGGTCAGCCCGAGCGCGGACTCCAGGCTCCTGATCCGGGCGCTGACCGCGGCCTGGGAGACGCCGTGCTCCACGGCAGCCCTGCCCATGCTCCCCAGGGTCGCGACGGAGACCAGCAGGTCGTAGGGCACGAGGTCGGCCACACGCGGAGACAGAGCCACAACCACAGCTTATGACTCCGCAACCCGGCGACGGGTACCGTCCGGCGCCTGCCGCGCGCACCGTGGGAACCATGACGACCCACCTGGACCGCCCCGCAGCCGAGGTCGGGGACCTGCCCCGGCGGCCGCACGCGCTCGCCCGGATCGGGCTGCTGCGCGACCTCGACCACCCCGGCGACGCCGTCTCGTCGCTGGGACCCAACTGGTTCGCATCGGTGATGGGCACCGGGATCGTCGGCGGCGCGGTCGCCACGCTGCCGCTGCGCTCGCCGGTCCTGACCGCCTGGGGCACCGCGGTGTGGGGACTGGCCTCGGTGCTGCTCGTCGTGCTGCTCGTGGCGACGGCGGCGCACCGCCTGCGCTTCCCCGCCCGGGCCCGTGGGCACGCGACCGATCCGGTCGCCGTGCAGTTCTACGGCGCCGTCGCGATGGCCCTGATGACCGTCGGCGCCGGTGCCGTCCAGTTCGGGATCCCGGTCCTCGGTGCCACGGCCGCACTCGCCACGAGCTGGACGCTGTGGCTGGCCGGCACCGCGTTCGGCCTGGTCACCGCCGTCGGCGTGCCCTACCTGATGATCACCCGCCACGAGATCGGCCCGGACGCCGCGTTCGGCGGCTGGCTGATGCCGGTCGTGCCGCCGATGGTGTCGGCGGCCGACGGCGCCCTGCTCGTCGCCCACCTCGCCCCGGGGCCGGGCCGGACGACGCTGCTGCTCGCCTGTTACGCGCTGTTCGGGATGAGCCTGTTCGCGACGCTCGCGCTGCTCCCGCAGATCTGGAACCGGCTGGTCGTGCACGGGACCGGCCCGGCCGCGACCGTCCCCACCCTGTGGATCGTCCTCGGCCCGCTCGGCCAGTCGGTCACCGCGGCGGGCTTGCTGGCGAACGTCGCGCCGGACACGCTGCCGGAGCCGTTCGCGATCGGCACCGCCGTGTTCGCCGTGCTCTACGGCGTGCCGGCCTGGGGGTTCGCGATGCTGTGGATGGCGCTGGCGGCCGCGGTGACCATCCGGACGGCGCGGCGCGGGCTGCCGTTCGCGCTGACCTGGTGGAGCTTCACCTTCCCGCTCGGCACCTGCGTGACCGGGACGAACCTGCTCGCGGCCCGGCTGGGGACACCGGCGCTCGCCGTGGTGGCGGTGGCGCTCTACGGGCTGCTCGTCGCGGCGTGGGCCGTGGTCGCGGCCCGGACGGCACACGGTGCGCTGGTCCGCGGGCACCTGCTCGCCCCCGCGTCCTGACCACCGCCCCCCTTCCCGCCACCCCGCCGGCTGCTCCCAGGGGAACCATCGGGGCTTCTAGGGCAACGAGAGTTCCCCTGGGAGCACCCGGAGGGGCCGGAGAGCCACAACGGCGCGGTCCCGGGGGCGGTCAGAGGGCGAGCAGGCTCTGCACCCCGACGAACAGCCCGACGACGACCAGCAGCCCGGCGAACGTCCGGTTGAGCGCCGCGCCCGACATCCGGTCGGCGACGAGCTTGCCGCCGAGCGCGCCGAGCACCGCGACCGCGGCGAACGGCCCGATGACCGCCCAGTCCAGGTCGAGGTGCCCGATCCGGGCGCCCAGCGAGCTGATCGAGTTGAAGGTGAGCACGAGCAGCGAGGTGCCGATCGCCGCGGGCATCGACAGGCCCATGAGCATGGTCAGGGCCGGGACGACGAGGAACCCGCCGCCGACCCCGAGGAACCCGGTCAGGAAGCCGACGACCGAGCCGGCCGCGACGATCTTGCCGACACGGCGGGCCACCGACCGTCGCGCGGGGGCCGCGAGGACGGCGGTCGCGCCGGCCGTCCCCGGGCCCCCGGCGGTGCGGGGTGCCGGCCCGCCTCCGGACACCGCGCCGGTCTCCGCGAGCGCCGCGCCGTCGGCCTGCTGCGCCGACGCCCCGCCCTTGACCAGCATCAGCACGGCGATGGCGAGGGTGAGGGTCGCGAAGGACAGCAGCAGGACGGGCTGGGGCACGGCACGGTTGAGCAGCGACCCCGCCCAGGCGGTGGGCACGCCGACGATCCCGAACCCGACACCGGTCCGCCAGTCGATCGTGCGCCCTCGGAGCCGGGCCAGGACGCCGACGGCGGCGATGATGCCGACGATGACGATGCTGCCGGTGGTGGCGGTGCGGGCGTCCTGGCCGAGCGCGTAGACCAGCGCGGGCACGGCGAGCACGCCGCCACCGCCGCCGAGGGTCCCGATGACGAGCCCGACGACCAGGCCCAGCGCTCCGGCCAGGACGCCGGTCACGCGACGGTCCGGGGTTCACCGTCGTCGTCGACGAACGGGAGGCCGGCCTCGGACCAGGCCGTCATGCCGCCGGCCAGGTTCCGGACGTCGACGCCGGCGTCGGCCAGCGCCGCGGCGGCCTTGCCGGACCGGTTCCCGGAGCGGCAGACGGCCACGACCATCCGGTCCCGGTCGAACGCCATCGGGTCCAGCTCGCCGAGTGGGGTGTGCACCGCGCCCTCGATGTGCCCGGCGCTCCACTCTGCCGGCTCACGGACGTCGAGGAGCAGGGCACCGCCGGCCGCGAGCTCACGGGCGTCCACCAGGTCGGTCTGCGGGATCTGGTCGGGCGTGGTCATCGTCGTGGGTCCTTCCGGTCGGGGGAGCCGAGCAGGTCGAGCTGGTAGCCGTCCTTGGTGGAGAAGTCAGCACGCAGGACGAACCGGTCGCCGCGGACGAGGGTCTGGCGCCACTCCACCGGGCGACCCTTGGCGCGGCCGAGTCGCCGGACCGAGAACGCGGCGGTGGACGGGCTGCCGCCCAGCAACCGGTGTTCGGCGGGGGTGGGCAGGATGGGCTGGATGGTCTCCTCACCGCCGGTGAGGACGACCCCGCACAGCTCGGCGTAACGCTCGTAGAGCGCGCCGGTGGTGAAATCCGCCGTCAGCAGCGGGGCGGCGAGGTCGTGCGGGAGCCACACGCGGTCCAGAGCGAGTGGGTCGCCGCCGGCGAAGCGCAGGCGCTCGAGGTGCACCAGGGGGGTGGACTCCTCGAGCCCGAGCCGGGCGGCGATCACGCCGTCGGCGCGGGTGTCCAGAGCCCGCACGACGCTCTGCTGCTCGAGTCCCATCGCGCGGACGGACTCGTGCAGGCTGTAGAGGGCGCCGAGCCGCTGGGCGATCTCCACCGGCTCGGCCTGACGCGACGGGCGTCCGCGCGTCCCGACGACACGGCCCTCGTCGCGCAGTACCTTGACCGCCTGCCGCACGGTGTGCCGGCTGACCCCGTACTCCTCCACGAGCGCCAGCTCGCCGGGGAAACCGTCGGTGAACGCGTCCACGTCGAGGCGGCGCCGCAGGTCGTCGAGCAGCTGCTCCCAGAGGAGGCGGCCGGGCTCGCGCCGGATGACGGCGGGGCCGGGGGCATCGGTCTCGGTGTCGGACACCCCTTGAATGTACGGTCATTTAACCCCGTCGGGCAAGTCCCCCGGCCGTGCCGCACACCACGTCGATGGCGCCATCGGGACCGTGCACGAGGAGCCGTCGGCCGGATGCCGACCGGCACGTGAGGCCGGTCGGAACAGGACCCGGCCGGGGCCGGCCCGGGTCCCTACCGGACGTCGACCCGGACGGGCGTCAGAACGGCACGCCGGCCCGGTGCGCGGCCCGCACCGCCACCGACACCCGGCCCAGCAGGCCGGGGCGGGCACCACCCTCGGGGTGATCGTTGGGACCCCTGTCGCCCGGCGCGTCCACGGGCGGCGGCGCCTCCGCCGGAGACGGGCGAGCGGCAGCGGGCTCGCCGTCGAAGGCGGCCGCCACGGGGCGGGACATGTCAGGACGGACGGATGTGCGCACGGTCGCTCCGGGATTCCGGTGGGTCGGGACGGAAGGAGCGGCGCCGGTCCTACCGGGCCGCCCGGACTCCCCGACGACAGTGACGGTCGTCGACCGACAGCTGGTCGGTGGCGATCAGGCACACGACGAAGCCGCGATCGACCGACGGAGCTGTGGGGCACACGAGGACCACGACACCACGCGGGCACGCGCCACGCAACAGCCCGGCTCGCCGGGAGCGACCCACCGCCCCTCGGCGTACGGTGGCCTAAATGTACGATCATTTTAACCGGTGGACGACAGCGCCTTCGTCGCCGCCGTGACCGAGGGCCGGTCGGTGGCGCCGATGTACGTCGCGCACGCCGCGCAGCGCTGCCGCGAGTCCCGGCCGGTGCTCGACGAGACCTCGCGGGTCCCGGCGCTGTCGCTGTCGCAGGCCGACGACCTGGTCCGCGGCGGCGCCGTGTTGCTCGACACCCGCGATCCGCAGGACTTCGCCGCCACACACCTCCCGCGCTCGGTCGACGTGGGCCTCGGCGGCCGGTTCGCCGAGGTGGCCGGTCAGGCCGTGCCGGCAGGTCCACGCCGACGACCCGTGGGGGTTCGCCAACTCGCCGGAGTGGGCGACGACCCGCCCGCCACCGTGGCACAACGTCCACGAGCTGCCGCGCATCCGGTCCGAGCGGCCGGCGTTCGATCTGCACCACCCGCACCTCGTGCCCCGGGCACGGGCCGAGGCAACCCACACGGGCGACCGGGCGAGGATACCGGAGGACTCCCCCCTGTTCCGGGCGAATGGGACACGTCACACTGTGCAGCAGGAATGTACGTTCATTTGGTGAAGTTGGACCGAACGTACCCCCAGGGGTATCAGCGGCCGACGGGGCCGCCGTCTCCGAGAGAGGACCGGAACCCGACATGATCACCGTTCTGACCGTCGAGACGCCCGGCCTGGGCGACCGCAGCTACCTGGCGCACGACGGCGAGGTCGCCCTCGTCGTCGATCCCCAGCGCGACCACGACCGGATCCGCGCCGCCGCCGACGAGGCGGGCGTCCGGATCACCCACGTGTTCGAGTCCCACATCCACAACGACTACGTCACCGGTGGTGTCCAGCTGGCCCGCGCGACCGGAGCGCAGTACCTCCTGAACGCGGACGACCCGGTCTCCTTCGAGCGCGTCGGCGTCCGCGACGGTCAGGTCGTCGAGGTCGGCACGATGCACGTCCGGGTCCTCCACACCCCGGGACACACCCACACCCACCTGTCGTTCGCCGTCTCCGACGGCTCCGTGCCCGGCGCCGAGCCGACGGTCGTGTTCACCGGCGGATCGCTCCTGTACGGCTCCACCGGCCGTCCCGACCTGCTGGGACCCGACCACACCGACACGCTCGCCCACGCCCAGTGGCACTCCGCGCGGCGGCTCGCCGCGGAGCTGCCCGACGCGACGGAGATCTTCCCGACCCACGGCTTCGGTAGCTTCTGCTCCGCCGCCCAGGCCACCGGCACCGCGAGCACCATCGGCGCGGAGAAGGCGGCCAACCCCGCGCTGACCCGCGAGCAGGACGAGTGGGTCCGCGAGCTGCTGACCGGGCTCGACGCGTTCCCCGCGTACTACGCCCACATGGGCCCCGCGAACTCCGCGGGCCCGGACGAGATCGACCTCTCCACCCCGGCCGAGGCCGACCCCGCCGAGCTGCGACGGCGCATCGACGCGGGCGAGTGGGTCGTCGACCTGCGCACCGGGACCGCGTTCGCGGCGGGACACGTCGCGGGGACGGTGAACATCGGTCTCGGCGGGCAGTTCGTGACCTACCTCGGCTGGCTCATGCCATGGGGGACCCCGGTGACCCTGCTGGGCGAGAGCCCGGCCGACATGGCCGACGCCCAGCGCGAGCTGGTCCGGATCGGGATCGACCGGCCCGCGGCCGTGGCCGCCGGCAAGCCCGAGGACTGGACCGGACCGACCCCGCTGCGCAGCTTCCGTCAGGCCACCTTCGCCGACCTCGCGGCCGAGTACGACCGTGGTGCGCGCCCGTCGGTGCTGGACGTCCGCCGGAACCCCGAGCGGGCGGACGGATTCGTCGAGGGCTCGGTCGGGATCCCGATCCACGAGGTTCTCGACCGGATCGACGAGGTCCCGGCCGGGCCGGTCTGGGTGCACTGCGCCGGTGGCTACCGGGCCGCCGTCGTGGCCGGACTGCTCGACGCCCGCGGGATCGAGGTCGTCGCGATCGACGACGCCTTCGGCAACGCCGAGCCCGCCGGCCTGCCGATCGTCGACCCGGCGGGGACGAGGTGACGTCGTGACCAGCGTCGCCCTGACCCTGGCGCTCTCGGTCATGGTCGGCCTGTCGCTGGGTCTCCTCGGCGGCGGCGGCTCGATCCTCATGGTGCCGCTGCTGGTCTACGTGGCCGGGCTCGACGCCCGCGAGGCCATCGCGGCGTCACTGGTCGTCGTCGGGGTGACCGCGGCGGTCGGCGCCGCCGGGCACGCCCGTGCGGGACGCGTGCGCTGGCGGACGGGCCTGATCTTCGGGGTCGCGGGCATGGCCGGCGCGTTCGCCGGCGGGCTCGTCGGCGCCCGGCTGCCCGCACAGGTCCTGCTGCTCGCGTTCGCCCTCATGATGACGCTGACCGCCGTGGCGATGCTCCGGGGCCGCCGGGAGATCGATCCGGCGGAGCAACACCGCGAGCTCCCGGTCGCCCGGGTCCTGCTCGACGGTGCCGTCGTCGGACTCGTGACGGGTCTCGTGGGAGCCGGCGGCGGGTTCCTGGTCGTCCCGGCTCTCGCACTGCTGGGCGGACTCCCGATCGGGATCGCGGTCGGAACGTCGCTGCTGGTCATCGCGCTCAAGTCCCTCGCGGGCCTGGCCGGCTACCTGACCACCGTCTCGCTCGACTGGACCCTCGTCGGCGCGATCACCGTCGCGGCGGTGCTCGGCAGTCTCGTCGGCGCCCGGCTGGTCGACCGCATCCCGGCCGACGTCCTGCGGCGTGGGTTCGGCTGGTTCGTACTCGCGATGGGAGCATTCGTACTGGTCCAGCAGACGCCCGACGCGATCCGGGTGCCGGGTCTGCTCGCCCTGGCCGCCGTCGCGGTGTCGATGGCGGGCTGCGCCGCGTGGGTCGCGAGCTGTCCGCTGCGGCGGGTCGGGCGTCCCGGCCCGGCCTGAGACCTGCCGCCGCCGGACGGCACCAATGACCGGTCATTCGTCGGGAGGATGCCCGGAACCGCTACCCTTCGCAGATGTCCGTGCCCACCGGTGGACACCGCGTCTTCGCCGCGCTGTACGACCGCGTCCTCGACCCCGTCGAACGCCGGGTTCTCGGCCCGCGCCGGGCGGCGCTGGTCGGCGACCTGACCGGCCGCGTCCTCGACGTCGGCGCGGGTACCGGCGCCAACCTGCCGTACTACCGTGACGCCGACGAGGTCATCGCCCTCGAGCCCGATCCGGCCATGCGCCGCAGGCTGCGCGACCGGGCCGGGTCCTGCGCCGCCCCGCTCACGGTGAGCGGGGCGGGCGCCGATGCGCTGCCGGCCGCCGACGGCTCGGTCGACGCGGTCGTCTTCACCCTCGTGCTCTGCACCGTCCCCGACCCGGCGCGGGCACTGGCCGAGGCGCACCGGGTACTGCGCCCGGGCGGGCGGCTGGTCGCGATCGAGCACGTCGTCGGGCACGGCCGGCCCGCGACCTGGCGACGGCGACTGGCCCCGCTCTGGGAACGCATGGCCGCGGGGTGCCGGCTCGACCGTGACACCGAGGCCGCGGTCACCGCCGCCGGGTTCGTGCCCGGCACCGTCGAGCGGTTCCCGGCCACGCCGTCGTGGGGACCGATCGGGGCGATGGTCCAGCTGACCGCGACCCGGGCCTGACGGGTCAGGACGGGCGGCGGACCTGGACCTGGTCACCGACCTCGAGCGCGTCGAAGAACGCGACCGCGTCCGGCTTCCCGAGGTGCACGCACCCGGCGGACGGTCGTTCGAGCGATCCCTCGTGGAAGGCGATGCCGCCCGGGGCGAAGAACACCGAGAACGGCATGTCCGCGTCGAACTCGCGGCTGTGGTAGTTCTGCGCCGTCCAGTCGACCGCGAACGTCCCCACGGGGGTGGGACTGCGCGGGTCGCCGTCGAGGAACGGGACCGTCCGGGTCACCTCGCCGTCGTCGAGCCGCCACGCCGTGTGCGAGGCCAGATCGACGCAGGCATCGGCCGACGCGGTGCACGGGGTGCCGGGGACAGCGGCACCGGACGGCGTCGCCGTGCTCGCCGGGGGCGCCGGCGCCTCGGACGCGTCGCCGGCGGCGGACGCGAGACCGGCGCCTCCGACGAGGACGCCGCCGGTCAGGGCACGACGCAGCAGGGTGTTCACGGGATCTCCTCCGGGGACCGGGGTGTCGCCACGGGCACCGGGCAGGCCAGCGCCCCGCGCAGCCGGGCCCGCAGCGCCGCGGCCATACCGGCCACCGCCAGCACCGCCAGGAACGGCTGGACCGGTTCGAACCACGTCATGGCCCCGGCGTAGCCGAGCACCAGCAGGACGAGCTTGTTGCAGACCGGGCAGCCGACGGCGAAGAAGCCGAGCAGCGCGCCTGCCGAGGCGCGGCGGCCGCCGGGCCCGTCGGGGCTCCGGACGTAGGTGGCCGCGACCAGCCCGGACAGGATCGCGACCAGCGCGAGGACCGGGTAGGCCCAGGCCGGGGTCGGGACCTCACGCCAGAACCACGGGTTCGGCAGCACGGCCGTCGGGACCGCCATGACCACGGCCGTCGCGACCGCGGACACCGTGGCGACGGTCCAGTGCCGGACGGTCCAGGCGCGCAGTGCGTCGAGCGCGTTCACCGGGCCTCCTCGTGGTCCCGCTCGGCGGCGGTGCCGGCGCCGCGACGGGAGCGCAGCAGCCTGACCACCGCGACGACCAGCGCGAGCAGGACGATCGCGAGCAGGACGACGGCGTCCGGCACCCCGCCGACCAGGTCGCGGATCGCGACCTGGGCGTCGGCCTGCTGGTCGACGGTGGTGGGCGCGATGATCCCGGCGGTCCCGTCGGTCAGCAGGAACAGCATCCCGATGCCGATGAAGAGCAGCCCCGAGACCAGGCTCGTCGTGTGGGTGCGCAACGGGCCGAGGGTGATCTCACGGCCGCGCAGCCACGGCCTGCGCCCCAGCCCGACGCGGTCCCAGAGCAGGGCCAGCACGAACAGCGGGGCGGCCATCCCCACCGCGTAGGCGGCGAGCAGCGCCGCGCCGTAGCCCGGCTCGGCCCCGATCGCGGCGACCGTCAGGACGCTGCCGAGCAGTGGACCGGCGCAGAACCCGGCCAGTCCGTAGACCGTGCCCAGCGCGAAGGTCGACAACGGGCCCGAGACCCGGATACGCCCTGCGGCCCGGGCCGCGGAGGAGCTGGCGAACCCGATGCCGAGGACGGCGAGAACGCCGAACACGATCAGGAGCAGCCCACCGAGGGTCGTGACGAGGCCGCGGTAGCGGGTCAGCAGGTCCCCGACCAGGGCCACCCCGGCGCCGAGCGGCACGAGCACCACGAGCAGGCCTGCCAGGAAGGTCAGCGTGCGGCCGATCAGGGTGCCGACGCGGTCGAAGGCGTAGGCGAAGAACGACGGCAGCAGCAGCGCCGCGCACGGGCTGACCAGAGAGAGCAGCCCGCCCAGGAAGGCCGCCGGCAGACCGATACCGCTCACCGCGTGGCCGCCAGCGCCTGGTCGATCTGCGCCCGGAACTCGGCGACGGGCTGGGCCCCCATGAGCGGGTGCCCGTTCACGACGAAGGCCGGGGTGCTGGGCACCCCGAGCGCCGACCCCTCGTCGAGGTCGCGCTGCACCGCCTGCGCCGCCTCGGGCCCGTGCATGTCGGTCCGGAACTTCGCGATGTCGGGGACACCGACCTTCTCGGCGTAGGCGACGAGCGTGTCCTCGGGCAGGTCCGGGTGGGCACGCTCCGGGCTGTCGGCGAAGACCGCCGTGTTGAACTCCCAGAACCGGCCCTGCATCGCCGCGGCCCGACCGGCCTGGACGGCCAGCGTGGACTCCGGCCCGAAGATCGGGAAGTCGCGCCACTCGATGCGCAGCCTGCCGTCCTGCACGTACTCGTCCACGAGCTGCTGCTCGGTGTCCCGGCTGAACTTCGCGCAGAACGGGCAGCGGTAGTCGGAGAACGCGACCATCACCACCGGGGCGTCGGTGCGGCCGAGCGCGGCGGGATCCCCCTCCTCGCGACGGGCGATGTCGCCCAGCGGGCCGACGGCCGGCTGCCCGGCGTCGGCCGACTGCCCCGGCGTCGCGGGCGGGGCGGCGTCGTCGCCACCGGTGGCCCCGAGAACGAGGTAGCCGATCAGCCCCAGGGCCAGCACGACGAGGACGACGACGATCGTCACGTCCCGCTGCCGGCCCCGGCGGTCCAGATTGCCGGTCGTGCGTCCCATGCCGGCCCCTTTCTACTATCCGAGTAGTAGCTGTCTACGAACACGGTAGTAGATCGGTGCGAATGTCCGGTCAATGGGGCGGCAGACCCTCAGGGTGCGAGGCAGGCCGCGAGCACCAGGGCGATCGCCCCGGCCGCGGGCAGCAGCGCGGGCACCAGGGCCACCGCACCGGCCAGCAGCCGGGCCGCGGCGCCGTCGCCGCGCAGGAGGACCGACCGGGGCGAGTCGAGCCAGGAGCGACGCACCTCGGGGAACGCGTCGAACCCGACCGCGCCGCGCGGCGTCACGGTGCGCCCCGCCGTCCCGGCGAGCGCGGCGCGGACCGCTGCGGGGCCGTGCCGGCGGACAGCCGCCGCATCGGCGGCGAGCTCGCACAGCACCCCGACCGCCCCCGGCGCCGCGCGGCACAGCGGGACCCGGGGCAGCGCGTCCGCGGCGGCGACGGCGAGCGCGACCGCCAGGTGGTGGCGGCCCCGTACGTGGGCGCGCTCGTGTGCGAGGACCGCGTCGACGACCCGGGGGCCGAGGCGGCGCAGACCGGTGGCGGCCACGACGATCCCCCGGCGGCCGCCGCCGAGGGAGAACGCGACCGGGTCGTCGCACGGGATCCACCAGACGCCGTCGCGGACCTCGGCGACGGCACGCAACGCTCCGGACCGTTCGGCCCGGTGCCGTCG
>JAESFO010000853.1_pt1 | contig 12353 bp, 9 predicted proteins | sample 9269421 | NCBI WGS metagenome assembly JAESFO01 (sample SAMN14502839, study PRJNA617101) | algae metagenome | isolation source: Nostoc desertorum CM1-VF14 and co-occurring heterotrophs from rocky... | place: USA: Clark Mountains, San Bernardino, California | collected 2000-06-05 | reverse complement strand
CTTGAGCTTCATGCCCGGCGTGTACTTGCCCGAGGCCATGCGCACGAAGGCGATGCGGTCGCGGTGGTTGGCGTCCATGTTGGCCTGCACCTTGAAGACCACGCCCGCGAAGTCCTTGTCCTCGGGCCGGATCTCCTTGACGACCGGCTGGCGGTTGACCAGCGTGGTGCTGGTGCGCGATTGCGGCGAGGGTGCCAGGTCGACCAGCGCGTCGAGCACTTCCATCACGCCGAAGTTGTTCACGCCCGAGCCGAAGAACACCGGCGTCTGCCTGCCCGCCAGGAAGGCGTCGCGGTCCCACGCGGGCGAGGCGCCGGTGGCGAGCTCCATGCTCTCCATCGCGGCTTCGAAGTCGGCGCCGAAGCGCCTGGCGAGCGTGTCGCGCTCCGACAGTGGGATGGTCTCGAAGTCTTGCGGCAGCCGCTCACTGCCCGACTCGAACACCGTCATCGCCTGCGTGCGCAAATTCATGATGCCCCGGAAGCCCTTGCCCTGGCCCACCGGCCAGGTCATCGGCACGCAGGGCATGCCGAGTTCGCGTTCCACCTCGTCGAGGATGTCGAGCGGCTCGCGCACCTCGCGGTCCATCTTGTTGACGAAAGTGATGATCGGCGTGTCGCGCTGGCGGCAAACCTCGATCAGCCGCCGCGTCTGCGCTTCCACGCCGTTGGCCGCGTCGATCACCATGAGCGCCGAATCGACGGCGGTGAGCACGCGGTAGGTGTCTTCCGAGAAGTCCTTGTGGCCGGGCGTGTCGAGCAGGTTGATGACGTGGTCGCGGTACAGCATCTGCATGACCGACGAGGCCACCGAGATGCCGCGCTGCTTCTCGATTTCCATCCAGTCGGAGGTGGCGTGGCGCGAAGCCTTGCGCGCCTTCACCGAGCCCGCGATCTGGATCGCGCCCGAGAACAGCAGCAGCTTCTCGGTCAGCGTGGTCTTGCCGGCGTCGGGGTGGGAAATGATCGCGAAGGTGCGACGGCGGCGGGTTTCGGCAAGGAAGGACAAGGTGGGGCAATCGGCGGGAGGGAATCCGCGATTTTAAAAGAGCACCCCCGCCCTCGCCCGGCTGCACGGAATGGCCCGGTCCGCCAGTGCACCCGCGGAACCGGCTCCGCCGGGCCGCCGGGTGCGCCCCCCAGTGGGGGGAGGCGCCGCAGGCGCGTCGGGGGGCGTCAATGCTGCAGGATCTTGGAAAGGAACTGCTGCGCCCGGTCCGAACGCGCCGCCGGGTTGCCGAAGAACTCCTCCTTCGCGCAGTCTTCGACGATGTGACCCCGGTCCATGAAGATCACGCGGTGCGCGACCTTGCGTGCAAAACCCATCTCGTGGGTGACGCACATCATGGTCATGCCCTCGCGCGCGAGTTCGACCATCACGTCGAGCACTTCATTGACCATTTCAGGGTCGAGCGCCGAAGTCGGCTCGTCGAACAGCATGGCGACCGGGTTCATGGCCAGCGCGCGGGCGATGGCCACGCGCTGCTGCTGGCCGCCCGAGAGCTGGCCCGGAAATTTGTGCGCATGGGCGCGCATGCCGACACGCTCGAGCAGTGCCATCGTGGCGGCGCGCGCCTCGGCGGCCGAGCGCTTGAGCACCTTCTGCTGCGCGATCGACAGGTTCTCCTCGATCGACAGATGCGGGAACAGCTCGAAGTGCTGGAACACCATGCCCACGCGCGCGCGCAGCTTGTTGAGGTCGGTCTTCGGATGGCCCACCGAGACGCCGTCGACGGTGATGTTGCCGCCCTGGAACGGCTCCAGCGCGTTGACGCACTTGATGAGCGTGGACTTGCCCGAGCCCGAAGGGCCGCAGACCACCACCACCTCGCCCTTGCGGACCTGGGTGGTGCAGTCGGTCAGCACCTGGAAGGCGCCGTAGTGCTTGTTGACGTGGCTGATTTCGATCATGGTGGTTTCGTTTCCTGCGCCGTGTTTCAGCGCGCGAGCAGTCGATGCAGGACGTTGGCGACCACGCGCGTGGCGCGGCGCAGGTCGTCGAGCGGCACGCGCTCGTCGGCGCGGTGCCCGTTGGCCTCGAGCAGCGACTCGGGGCCGGCGCCGTACATCACGGTCGGAATGCCGGCCTCGCTGTACAGGCGCGCGTCGGTGTAGAGCGGCACGCCGATCGGTGTCACCGGCTTGCCCATCACCTCGCTGGCTTCGCGGCAGACCATCGCGGCGAGCGCATCAGCACCCGGCGCCGGTGCGAAGGGCCGCGCCAGCAGAATCTGGCGGATCTCGACCGCGATGCCGGGCAGGCTGCGGCAGGCGGCCTCGATCACCTCGCGCAGCTCGGCCTCGACGGCCTCGGGCGATTCCTCGGGCACGATGCGGCGGTCGATGCGCAGGCTCAGCTTGTCGGCCACCACGTTGGTGTTGATGCCGCCTTCGATCAGGCCGACCACCATCGTGGGATGGCTGATGCCGGGCGTGCGCGAGGGCCGCGCCGCAAGGCCGTCGCGGTAGCGGTAGAGCGCTGGCAGCAGCGTGGCCGCGGCCTCGATCGCGTCGTGGCCGGTGTCGGGCCGCGCGGCATGTGCCGAGGTGCCGCGCAGCGTCACCTCGAGGTGCAGGCAGCCGTTGTGCGCCACCACCACGTGGTGCGAGAAGGCGGCCGACAGCACGCAGTCGGGCCGGCTCAGGCCGTGCGACAGGATCCAGCCGGGGCCGGTCATGCCGCCGGTTTCCTCGTCGTAGGTCAGGTGCAGCTCGACCGCGCCCGCCATCGCGGCGCCCGAAGCGGCCAGGTGCTTGAGCGCGCGCAGCGCAAAGGCGTAGGTGGTGAAGTCCGACTTCGACACCGCGGCGCCGCGCCCGTAGAGCCAGCCGTCGCGCACCTCGCCGCCGTAGGGGTCGACGCTCCAGCCCGCGCCGGGGGGCACCACGTCGCCGTGCGCGTTGAGCGCCACCACGGGGCCGCCCTCGCCGAAGCGCTCGCGCACGATCAGGTTGGTCGCGCTCTGCATGCCGTGCGCGGCCGCAAAGTCGGCCGGCACGGCGTGGCGCTCGACCTCGAAGCCCATCGCTTCGAGCAGCCCGGCGCTGAGCTCGGCATGCGGCGTGCAGTCGCCGGGCGGGTTGTCGGAAGGGCAGCGCACCAGTTCGGCGAGGGTGCGCACCTGCTCGTCGAAATGCGCGTCGATGAAGTCGCGCAGCGTGTCGCGCGCCCGGGTGGTGTCGGTCTGGGTGGTCATGCGGGTGTCAGAGAAAGCGGTCGATGAGGAAGGGCGAAAGGTCGACGTCGGTGCGACCGTGCACGAGCAGGTCGGCGACCAGCCGCGCCGCGATCGGCGCGAGCGTGTAGCCGTTGGAGGTGACGGCGTTGAAGAAGCCGGGGCGCCCGGGCACTTCGCCGAGGATCGGGGCGCCGTCGATGTTGACGTTCATGCCGGCCCAGCAGCGCACCACGTGCAGGCCGCGCACGGCGGGCAGCACGTGCCTCGCCACCCAGAGGTTGCCCTCGATGCTGTCGCGCACCGCGCGGTTCAGCCGCATGTCCTCGGCAAAGGCCGCGGTCCAGCCGCCGCCGACGATGAGCCCGCCCGTCGCGGCCTGCTTGAGGCTCAGGTGCCGGTCGGCGTGCGCGACCAGGTGGTTGACCAGCGGTGGCGCCGGCTCGGTCACGATCATCTGCAGCGGCGCGCCCTTGACCGGGATCGCCACGCCCAGCATGCGGCCGATGGTGCTCGACCAGGCGCCGCTCGCATTGACGATGCGCCCCGCATGGATGGTGCCGCGCGAGGTGCGCACGACATAGCCCGCGCCGACGCCCGGCACCGCCTCGATGGCCTGCACGTCGCAGCCGCGCAGCATGCGCGCGCCCTGCGCCTGCGCGCGCCGCGCCACGGCGTAGGTGGCTCGCAGCGGATTGATCTTGCCTTCCATCGGGCAGAGCTCGGCGCCGAGCAGCCCGTCCGACAGTGCCGGCGCGATGCGCCGCAGGTCGGCGCCGTCGATCACCTGCGCATCGATGCCGTGGCTGCGCTCGAGCGCGGCCTTGGCCTCGAGGAAGCGCATGCCGGCCTCGCTGTCGGCGACCATCAGGCCGCCGGTGATCTTCACTTCGAGGTCTTCGCCGCAGTCGGCCTGGATCTCCCGCCACAGCCGCACCGACATCGGCCCGAGCGGCAGCGTGGCCGCGGCCGGCCCGCCGCCTTCCTGCGCCTTGGCGCCGAAGTCGAACGAGAGCAGCTGCACGTGCAGGCTGCCCGCGTTGGCGCCCGACGCCTGCAGGTTGATATCGTCGCGGTCGACCACGGTCACGTCCTGGCCGGCCTTGGAGAGGTAGTAGCCGAGGCAGGCGCCCAACACGCCCGCGCCGATCACCAGCACGTCGGTGCGCAGCGTCTCGAACGGCGCCTGCGCCACGGGGCGCGCAAGGTTCGGCGTGATGGCCGGCTTGTGGCCGCCCCATTCGGGCTTCTCGAAGCCGAGGGCGCCGGCCGGCACGGGCTTGGCGGGCGGGCGCGGCGCGAAATACTGTTCCGCCTCGGGTGCGCGGCCGGTGAGCTCGGCGACCAGCCGGCCCGCGGTGGCGGCGCAGTAGCGCGCCTGGCAGCGCCCCATGCCGAGCCGCGTGTTGCGCTTGAGCGCCGCCAGGGTGTCGGCGCCCGCGCGGATCTGCGCGCGCACCGAACCGAAGCTGATCTCCTCGCAGCGGCACAGCAGCGTGTCGTCGGGCACCGCGGCCAGCGAGACGGGCGGCGGCGCATAGAGCGACCAGAGCGCCTGCTGAAAGCATTCGGCGCGCTGCAGCTGACGGCGCGCGTCGGCGGGCTCGGCCGCCTGCAGCCCCAGGTTGCGCGCCGCCGCGCTGCCGGCCAGCGTGCCGCGTGCCAGTGCCACGCGCGAGCCGCCGAGGTCGGCGCCGTCGCCCACCACGAACACGCCCGGCAGGCTGGTGGTGCCGTCTTCCTGCGTGACCGTGGCGAGATAGCCCAGGTGGCGCGGGCTCACGTGGTGCGTGCAGCCGAGCATGCGCGCGAGCTCGGTCGACGGGATGAAGCCGTAGCCGAGGCACAGCGTGTCGGCCTCGAGCTGCCGCGCGCTGCCTTCCACCGCCCGGCCTTGCGCATCGACGCGCGCGATCCGCACCGCGCGCAGGCCCTGTTCGGCCGCATCCCCGCTGGCCTCCGCGGCCAGCACCGTGTGTTCCCACAGCAGCGGCACGCCGTGGGCGCGCAGCGCGCGCAGGTAGCGCCAGCCGTCGCGCAACAGGTCGGGCGCGGTGCGGGCGGCTGCCAGCAGCTCGCGCCACTGGCGTGCACCGGGGCGTGCGGCCGATTCGAGCACCGCCACCACCTCGGCGCCGCCCGCGAGCAGTTCCGCCGCCAGTTGCAGGTTGAGCGGGCCATTGCCCGCGATCACCACCCGCCGGCCCGGTGCCACGCGGTAGGCGCGCGCGAGCGTCTGGCCGGCCCCCGTGGTCATCACGCCGGGCAGCGTCCAGCCGGGGAAGGGCGCCGGGCGCTCGTAGGCACCGGGCGCGATCACCAACTGCCGGCAGCCGACCACGGTGGCGCGGCCATCGACGATGGCCGCCACTTCCTGCGCCGAGAACGCCGCCCACACCTGCGCGCCCTGGACGATCTCGACGCCGGCCGCGCGGACCTCGCGCTCGAGCGCCAGGCCCTGCGCAAACTGGCGGTCGGCCGGCGTGGCCGCCGCGTGCGACGGTGCGAGCGGCTTGTAGAACTGCCCGCCGGACTGCAGGCGCTCGTCGAGCACCAGCACCGTGGCGCCGGCGCGGCGCGCGGCCAGCGCTGCGGACAGGCCGGCAGGCCCTGCGCCGACGACGAGCACATCGACCTGCCGCCGCGCGGGTTGCGCCTCGGCCTCAGGCGCGAGCGGGCGCAGCGGGTCCTCGGCGGTGCCGGCGGGCTGGGCCGAGCGCACCTGCTGGCCGTCGGCCACCTTGGTGAGGCAGGCGCGCTGGCTGGCCACGCCGTCGACCGTGACGAGGCAATCGAAGCAGGCGCCCATGCCGCAATACAGCCCGCGGCGTTCACCGGCGCGCGTGTGGCGCAGTGCCTTGTGGCCGCCGGCCGCCAGCGCGGCTGCAATGGTTTCGCCTTGCAGGCCGTCGACCGGCACGCCGTCGTACCAGAAGCGCACGGGGCGCCCGGCCGGGGCGATCGAGGAATGTTCCAGTCTGGCGGGCATGGGGGTAGGGGAAGCGAGAACAAAAATGACGTTGACGCGATCAAGTGTATACGTATACTGCACGTATACAAATACCGAGTTACCCGACCTCCCAAAGGAAACACGCCCCATGACAGCGTTTCGCGGCACCTACACGGTGCTCATCACCCCCATGACCGCCGACGGACGGCAGGTCGACGTCCCCGCGCTCAAGAAGCTGGTCGACTGGCAGATCGAGGAAGGCATCCACGGCCTGATTCCTCTGGGGAGCACGGGGGAATTCCTGTCGCTCACGCCCGATGAGCGGCAACTGGTGATCGAGACCTGCGTGCAGACCGCAGCAAAACGCGTGCCGGTTCTGATCGGCACCGGCGCGGAGTGGACCGACGAGTGCGTGCGGCTGAGCCGCGAGGCCGAAACCATGGGCGCCGACGGCGTCATGATCATTCCGCCGTTCTACAGCACGCCCACCGACGACGAGCTGTTCGCGCACTACCGGAAGGTGGGCGAATCGATCGGCATTCCGATCATGGTCTACAACAACCCGGCCACGGCCAACGTCGACCTGAAGCCGGAGCTGGTGGCGCGCCTCTCGCGCATCGACAACTGCAAGTACATCAAGGAGTCGACGCTCGAGGTCACGCGCGTGCGCGACATCATCGAGCTGTGCGGCGACCGCATGACGGTGTTTGCCGGCATCCTGGGCTACGAGTCGTTCTGGCTCGGCGCGCAGGGCTGGGTGGCGGTGTGCTCCAACCTGATCCCGAAGATGTCGGCCCGGCTGTTCGAGCTGGTGGCCGACGAGCGCGACATGCCCGCGGCGCTCGCGCTCTACAAGGAAATGCTGCCGATCGTGCGCTGGGTCGGCGGCCACCGCTACGTCGCGGCCTCGAAGGACGGCCTCACCATGATGGGCCTGCCGGTCGGCCAGCCGCGCGCGCCGCGCCTGCCGCTGCCCGAGGCCGACGCCGCCGACCTGCGCCGCGAGCTTTCCCGGCTCGGGCTGCTGGATTCGATCCGGGCCTGACGCCGCGCCGGAACGTCCCCCGGTTCACGCTTCACGCTCCACGCTTTTCAGTTCGCCACCCGTTCATTCAATCCCAGGAGGATCCCACCATGAAAATGCTATCCGCTCTCGCATCGGCAACGGCACTCTTCGTCTTCTGCGCTGGCGCCGCCAACGCGCAGGCCTGCAAGTCGCCTGTGCCCGACTCGGCACTGGTGAAGAAGGGCACGCTGATCATGTCGGTCAACCCGACCTTGCCGCCGATGCAGTTCGTCGACCAGACCGGCAAGCTCAAGGGCATGCGCGTGGAACTCGGGGAAGAGATCGCCAAGCGCCTGTGCCTCACACCCGAATACGTGCGCATCGAGTTCTCGGCCATGATCCCGGGCCTGCAGGCGGGCCGCTGGGACGTGATCAACACCGGCATCTTCTACACCGACGAGCGCGCCAAGCTGATGCACATGGTGATCTATGAAGACCAGGCGATCAGCATCAGCACGCCCAAGGGCAACCCGCTGAAGATCGCCAAGGTCGACGACCTCGCGGGCAAGAGCATCGGCGTGGAGATCGGCGGCTTCGAGGAGCGCAAGGCGCGCGAGCTCGACAAGCAGCTCACCGACAAGGGCCTGAAGGGCATGAACATCCGCACCTTCGAGAACTTCGCGATGGCCTACCAGTCGCTGCGTGCAGGCCAGGTCGAGGTGGCCCTGTCGATCGATTCGACCGGTGCCGAATACCAGAAGCGCGGCGACTTCGATCGCGTGCTGCACGGCCTGTTCCCGACGCCCGTGGCGCTGGCCGCACGCAACAAGGACCTGGCCGCAGCGATTGCCAAGGTCATGAACGACATGAAGACCGACGGCAGCTTCCAGAAGCTGTTCGACCAGTACGGCGTCAAGGCCGTCGACGGTGCCGTGATGGTCAAGGGACCGGGCAACTGAGCGGCATCGCCATAGCGCCACAGCGCACAACAAGGAACACCCATGGGACAAGGCTGGAGCTGGTCGGGCTTCTTCGACTATCTGTTCAATCCGTACCTGCTCAACGGCGCGGTCACCACGCTGTGGCTCACGCTGGTGGCCATCGCGGGCGGGCTCGTGCTGGGCTTTCTGCTCGCGCTGGCGCGGCTGTCGCGCCACCGCTGGCTGAACGCGCCCGCGCACTTCTACATCTGGGTGTTCCGCGGCACGCCGCTCCTGGTGCAGCTGATCATCATCTACACCGGGCTGCCGCAGCTCGGGCTCAAGCTCTCGGTGATCGAGTCGGCGCTGCTCGGCCTGATCCTCAACGAGGCCGCCTATCTGGCGGAGATCGTGCGCGGCGGCATCCAGTCGATCTCGGCCGGGCAGACCAACGCGGCGCGCGCGGTGGGCTTCAGCAGCGCGCAGACGATGCGCTACATCGTGATGCCGCAGGCCATGCGGCTGATCGTGCCCACGCTCGGCAACAGCATCAACGGGCTGCTCAAGACCACCTCGATCACCTCGGTGATCTCGATGGAAGAGCTGCTGCGCCGCACCCAGGTGCTGATCCAGGAGAAGTTCATGGTGTTGGAGCTGTTCATCGTGGCGGCCATCTACTACCTGCTGCTGACCACCGCCTGGGACTTCATCCAGCGCCGCATCGAGCGCTACTACGGCCGCGCCTACGGCAATGCCAGCGCACCGGCCATGCCCGCCGAACCCGCGCTCGAACAGCGCTGACAACCGTCCGCAACGCATGAGCACCCCCTACGACCTGATCCTGCGCAACGCCGACATCGCCACCGTGGGCGACCGCTACACCGCCGACATCGGCGTGCGCGGCGGGCGCGTGTGCGCCATCGCCCAGGGCCTGGAGGGCAGCGCCGCGCGCGAGATCGATGCGCGCGGCCGGCTGGTGACGCCCGGTGGCGTCGACGGCCATTGCCACTTCGACCAGCCGACCAACGACGGCTCGCGCTTCGCGGACGACTTTCTCTCGGGCACGCGCTCGGCGGCCTGCGGCGGCACCACCACCGTGCTGCCGTTCGCGGCGCAGCAGAAGGGCCGCAGCATCCAGGAGGCGGTCGACGACTACCACCGCCGCGCCGAAGGCAAGGCCGTGATCGACTACGCCTTCCACCTGATCGTGGCCGACGCCACGCGCGACGTCACGCAGCGCGAGCTGCCCCAACTGATCGAGAAGGGTTACACCTCCTTCAAGATCTACATGACCTACGACGACCTGAAGCTCGACGACCGGCAGATCCTCGAGGTGCTCGCGACGGCACGGCGCCACGGCGCGATGACCATGGTCCATGCCGAGAACAGCGACTGCATCGCCTGGCTCACCGAGCAATTGCTCGAAGCCGGGCTCACCGCGCCGCGCTACCACGGCAGCTCGCGGCCGATGGCGGTGGAGCGCGAGGCCACGCACCGCGCCATCGCGCTGGCGGAGCTGGTCGACACGCCGATCCTGATCGTCCACGTCTCGGGCCGCGAGGCGGTCGAGCAGATCCACTGGGCGCGCGGTCGCGGCCTGCCGATCCACGCCGAGACCTGTCCGCAATACCTGTTCCTGAGCGCCGAAGATCTGGGCATCGACCCCGACGACCCGATGCACGGCGCGCGCTGCATCTGCAGCCCGCCGCCGCGCGACAAGGCGAACCAGCAGTTCATCTGGAACGGCCTGTCGAGCGGGCTGTTCACCATCGTCTCGTCCGACCATGCGCCCTTCAACATGGGCGGCACCGACGGCAAGCGCGTGGCCGGCGACGACGCCTCGTTCGACCGCATTCCCAACGGCATTCCGGGCGTCGAGACGCGGCTGCCGCTCCTGATGAGCGAAGGCGTGCTGAAAGGGCGCATCGACGTGCACCGCTTCGTCGAGCTCACATCGACCAATCCGGCGCGGCTCTACGGCCTCTATCCGCGCAAGGGCACGATCGCCGTCGGCAGCGATGCCGACTTCGTGGTCTGGGACATGTTCGCGGAAGGCGCGGAGATCGTGCTCGACAACGAGATGCTGCACCACGACGCCGACTACACGCCCTACGAGGGCATGAAGCTGCGCGCCTGGCCGGGCCTCACCGTCTCGCGCGGGCGCGTGGTTTGGCAGGACGGCGTGTTCCAGGCCGAGCCGGGTTCGGGCCAGTTTTTGCCGTGCCTGCGCCCGCGCGCGCCGAACGGCGGCAACCCGCTCGACAAATGGCTTTGACCGTGCGAACGCCGCGGGCCATGCCCTGCTAAGCTCACTCGCCCCGAGGCTTTCGCCCATTTCCGCATGCCCAGCCTTCCCAGTCCCACGCAGCCCGCCACCATCACGATTGCCCCGCTGGAAGTGCGCTCCGCCAGCCTCGCAGAGCAGGCGTACGAACGGCTGCGCATGCTGATCCTCGACCGGCAGATATCGCCGGGCAGCCCGCTGCAGGAGGCGAGGCTGGCTGAAGACCTGCGCATCTCCCGCACACCCATGCGCGAGGCCCTGGTGCGGCTCGCGGGCGAAGGCCTGCTGGTGCGGCGCGACGCGCGCTCGTATGCGGTGCGCGCGCTCGGCACCAAGGAATACTTCGACTGCATGCGCGCGCGCGAGGTGATCGAGTGCGAGGCCATCGCGCTCGCGGTGGGCAAGATCACCGACGCCGAGATCGAGGCGCTCGAAGCCGACATCCGCGCGCTCGGCGAAGGCGAGCACAGCGAGACCGAGCACTGGCACTTCGACGACCGCTTCCATCTGCTGATCGCCAATGCCAGCGGCAACGTGGTGTTCCCGCGGCTTGTGGAAGAACTGCGCGTCAATGCGCGCCTGTTCCGCCTGCACAGCCCGCTGCACCGCCACAGCGAGAACCACGACGAGCACGGCGAGATCGTCCGCGCGCTGCGCACCCGCGATGTCGACAAGGCCCGCACGGCCATGCGCGAGCATCTGCGCAGCCTCCAGGAAGACGTCCGGCGCGCCCTGATCGACTGACCGCCCGGCCGCAGCGCCGCAAGCTGCGCCCTACTTGCGCTTGAGCATCTGCGTCACTTCGTCGACGTTCGCCTGAATGCGCTGGCGCACCACCTCGAACGCGTCGGCCTGCGATTTGGCGGCGAGGCTTGCGAGTTCCTGGATATCGTTGGCCGCGCGCTGCAACGACTGCCGCCCGAGCGCATCGAGCTTGGCGAAGTTCTCCTTCGCGTCCTTGCCCGGCATGCCCTTGGCTGCCGCCTGCCATTCGCCGACGGCCTGCTTGATCATCTCGGTCTGGCGCTGCACCACCGTCTGCAGGCCCTGGAACGACTTCTCGTTGGCCTCCATCAGCGCCTGCAGATCCTTACGGCTGTTCTCCAGCGCCTTGGCGGCACCGCCCGTGAGGTCGAGGCCCTGCAGGCGCTCGGTCATGGCTTTGAGCGGGTTGAACATGTCTCCGCCGCCGCCGGCGGCCGCCTTGCCGCCGGCGGCCGCCTTGCCGTCGGCGGCGGTCTCGCTGCGGTGCGCGGTGGTCTTGCGGGGGGCGGCTTTCCTGGCAGTGGCCATGGCGACATCTCCTGTTGCGTCGTGAGAGGAAGGAAAAAAGGCGCGGCCGCCCGGGCGGCAAGGTGCCGTCGCCACGATACGCCGGCCGCCCGTTTTTCTCAATGTGGGAAGTCCCGCCGATTGGCGCCGGAGGGCCTCACGCTTACAATCGCCGCTTCCGAGGAGCGTTGCAGCGCCATCAGGCGTGAGGCTCGGACCACATCGCAACCACGCTCACCCGCTGTTCTCGCGGTGAGCCTCTTTCCCCGAACGCAGTGGCATCTTTCAAACCAGCTTTGTTGGAGTTTTCATGAGCGCCGTTCTCAAGCCCACCCCCGTCTCCTCCGCCGACCAGGCGATCGCCGACCTGTCCCTTGCCGCCTGGGGCCGCAAGGAAATCCGGATCGCCGAAACCGAAATGCCCGGCCTGATGGCCATCCGCGAGGAATTCGCGAAGTCGCAGCCGCTCAAGGGCGCGCGCATCACGGGCTCGCTGCACATGACGATCCAGACGGCCGTGCTGATCGAGACGCTGCAGGCGCTGGGCGCGGAGGTGCGCTGGGCCTCGTGCAACATCTTCTCGACGCAGGACCATGCCGCCGCCGCCATTGCCGCCGCAGGCACGCCGGTGTTCGCGATCAAGGGCGAGTCGCTCAAGGACTACTGGGACTACACCCACGCCATCTTCGACTTCGGTCCCAAGGACTCGAAGGGCGAAGGCCCGAACATGATCCTCGACGACGGCG
>JAESFO010000852.1_pt1 | contig 12447 bp, 6 predicted proteins | sample 9269421 | NCBI WGS metagenome assembly JAESFO01 (sample SAMN14502839, study PRJNA617101) | algae metagenome | isolation source: Nostoc desertorum CM1-VF14 and co-occurring heterotrophs from rocky... | place: USA: Clark Mountains, San Bernardino, California | collected 2000-06-05 | reverse complement strand
CTGGCTCACCTTCACCGCGCTGGCCGCTTCCGGCCTGGGCGGTTATCTGGCCGGTCGCCTGCGCACCAAGTGGACGCAGATCCACGGCGATGAAACCTACTTCCGCGATACCGCGCACGGCTTCGTGTCCTGGGCCGTGGCCACCCTGCTCACTGCTGGCCTGTTGACCTCGGCCATCGGTGGCGTGCTGGGCGCTGGCGCAAAGGTTGCCGGCGCCACTGCAGGCGCCGCTGCATCCACGGCCGGCGTTGCCGCCGCGGGTGCCGGTAGCGCCGCTGCGGCCGCACCGGAAGGCGACCTCAACTATTGGGTGGACTCGCTGTTCCGCAACGCCACCCATGCAGACCCCGCAGCTGCGAGCGCGCCGCCGGCCCCGGGCGCCGCCGACGCTACGCCGGGCGTGCCGCCCATGGGCCCGGCCACGCCTTCCCCGGTCGCCAGCGTCGGCCCACGTGACGCCCGCACGGCCCCGCCGCCGCGCCCGATGTTGGGCAATGGCCCGATGGGTGACCGCCGCGAACTCCGTGCCGAAGTGAACCGCATCATCGTCAACAGTCTGCAGGGCGATGGCCTGGATCCGGCCGATACCCAGTACCTGTCGCAGCTGATCGCGCGCGAGACGGGCATGAGCCAGGCTGAAGCGCAGGCCCGTGTGACCGACGTGCAGACCCGCATGCGTGCTGCGCTGGAAAAGGCCAAGAACACCGCCAAGCAAGCTGCCGACGATGCGCGCAAGGCCACGGCCTATGCCGCACTGTGGCTGTTCATCACCCTGCTGATCGGCGCGTTCTTCGCCAGCCTCAGCGCCACCTGGGGCGGCCGTCGCCGCGACCTGTAACCCCATCTGATGCAAGGAGACCTGCCATGAAAACGCTTCTGCTCTGGTTCCTGGGTGTGCCGATTCCGCTGTTGATCCTGTACGCGATCTTCTTCTAGGCACCGCACCGTTCATCGCATCAGGCCGCCGAAAGGCGGCCTGATGCATTTTGGCGTCAGTGCAATGAGGGTTGTTGCAAAGGACTGGTGAGGACAATTGCATAGCCCTCAAACATTGAACGCCTTCAAGGAATCTCCTTAACACGCATCTATTTAGGAAAGCTTGAATGGCCGCAGGGTAGGGCGCTGCCTACCATTCTCTCCGTCGCCCGCCCCCACGCAGGCGGGTGATGCCTCCGCACTGGAGGCCTCATATCCCACCGTCCGAGAGAGACACCATGAACTCCATCCTGAAGAAGGCCGCGCTCGCTGCAGCGCTGGCTACCGTTTCGCTGTCCGCCAATGCATTTGACGCCGACATCAAGGTCTGGGCCAACGTCGATCCGACCCTGGCCCTGCTCAAGGCCGATGGCATGGCGCTGGATTCGGTGGTCAACATGGTCCACAACCCGGTCAGTGGCCTGGTGCCCTGGTCGCAGCAGGTGCGCATCTACTCCAACGATGAAAGCAAGGACATCGAAGTGCGTGTTGGCAGCACCCCGCAGCTGCTCAACACCGATGGTGGCGGTACGCCGGTGCCGCTGACCGTCAGCCTCAACGGCAGGGCGCTGACCGTGGCGGCGCAGGATTTCACTGCATCCGATCTGTTCGATGGCGCCATGCCCGGTGCGTCGATCCCGATGGCGCTGCGTATCGCGCAGACCAGCCCGGCGCCGATCACCCGCGGTGGCCGCTACGAAGGCATCGTCACCATCGCCATGCAGCAGAAGACCACCAGCCCGTAAGGCACCCGCGCCGGCCCGCTTGCCGGGCCGGCTGCTTCCGGTAATCCCCATGAATGCTCCCGCACCCGCCGTCACCCGGCTGGCGGTCGCGCTCGCCCTGTCGCTGGCCACACCCCTGGTCGCGGCGCGCGGCGTTCCCGCCGGTTTCGAGGATCTGGTCGAAGGCCAGACCGAACAACTGGAGATCCGTCTGTTCGGTCGTTCGACCGGGCTGGTGCCGGTGCGCGTGACCCTGGAACACGTGCAGCTGGAAACCCCGGCCGAGGCGCTGCAGGCATTGCAGCTGTCCGCCGAAGCGCAGGCAGCGCTGCTGCCGGCGTTGTCGAAGCCGCTGCCGCGCAACAGTCATCTGGCATGCCGTTACGGCGGTGCCAGTGCCGGTTGCGGGTACATCGATCCTCCCCAGGAGCCCACTGCCGTGCGCGCGCTGTATGACGAAGGCGAGGGCGCTGTGCGCCTGTTTGTCGCCCGCCAATGGATCCCCGGCGAGCCGGCCGCCGAGCGCTACCACCAGGTCAGTGCCAATGCCGAGAACGCCTTCCTGCACCAGCACACCTTCAATGTCAGCGGTGGCCGCGGCTACCAGGCGCTGGCCGCGCAGGGCATGGGTGCACTGGGCGTGTTCCAGCGCGGGCACCTGTCCGCCGACTGGACCTTCAGCCAGCAGCACTACCGCGGCGGTCTTGCCAGCCGCCGTTTCCAGCTCGACAACGCCTACTACCGCCATGACCTGGGCCAGCAGCACTACCTGCAGGCCGGGCGCATGGACCGCCGCAACCTGAGCAGCCCGCAGGGCGGCACCTTCAGTTTCAGCATGCTGCCGATGGATCGCTTCCAGGGCCTGCGGCTGGGCACCACGCAGGCCTACGTGGACTCCGCCGCCGCCGTGCAGGCCACGCCGCTCACCGTGCTGCTGGCGCGCGATGCGCGTGTGGATGCGTTCGATGGCGAGCGCCTGTTGCAGACCTTCTACCTGCAGGCAGGCATCAACCAGCTCGATACGCGCCGGTTCCCCATGGGCAACTACACCGTCAGCCTGCGCATCTACGAAGACGGCGTGCTGGTACGCAACGAGGACGCGCCGTTCGACAAGGGCGGTGACTGGACCGACAGCAGCGTGCAGTGGTTCTTGCAGGGCGGCCGCCGCAACGAGCGCCGCAGCGACCGCTTCGACGACGAACTGGCGGCCATGGGCGGCCTGCGCGTGCCGATGGGGCGCAACGTGGCCATGACCGCTGGCATCGCCGATCTGGGCGGTTTCAGCTACGGCGAACTGCGGGTGTACCTGCGCCATGTGTTTGCCACCCAGGAAGTCCGCGCTACCTTCAGTGGCATGCACGGCAGCGATGGCAGCCGTGGCCAGCAGCATCAGCTTTCCTACCGTCGCCGTGCTTCGTGGAATGTGTACCACCAGCGCATGCGCGGCCGTGCCTGCCAGTTCGAGGATGACGCGCGCGACCGGCTCGGCTGCGCCGATTCGCTCAGCGCCTCGATGGCGCTGCCGGTGGCCGGCGGCAACGCCTACGTGGCCTATACGCGCCGCCAGACCTGGCGTGCAGGCACCGTGCGGCCGGGGCTGGATGATGATCCGCTGGCCGGGCTTGACCCGCTGCTGCCGCCGTGGATGCCACAGCCCACGCGCATGCCGCAGCTCAGCCGCACCTGGCAGGCCAGCTACAGCCGCAGCCAGCGCTGGGGCGAGTTCAGTGTCTCCAGCCGCATCGGCGTGTGGCAGCAGACCAGCGGCGGTGGACTGCGCGATGGACGTGACCGCGGCGTCTACCTCAATTTCAGCCTCAACCGCCTGCAGCACGATGACCGCGGCAGTTCGCAGCGACGCTATGGCGTGGACGTGCGGCAACCACAGCATGCGCGGCCGGACATCAACTACAGCGCCGGGCAGACGCTGCGCCAGGAATACGAGGATCAGTACCGCGAGGTATCGGGCGAACTGCGCGGCAACAACAACGAGCGCTACAGCGCCACGCTGAGTACCCAGCTGCAGAACCGCATCGGCCAGACCGGTGCCACGGTGTCGCGCTACCAGCACCAGGGTGGCAACGAAGTGGCATACAGCGCCACGCACAGTTCCGGCCTGGCCATCGGCAAGCGCGGCGTGTACTGGGGCGCTGGCGTTGGCGCCGACGCGGGGCTGGCGGTGCAGGTGGATGACACCGACGACCTGGACCTGAGCGGCGTTGCCGCCGAGCTGCAGGTGGGCGGGCTGCGTCGACAGCGACTGAAGCTGGGCGAGCGCCGGCTGCTACCGATTTCCGCCTACCAGTCACACCGCGCTGAAGTGCAGGACGCCAGCGCCCTGGACAGCATCGCCGCCGTGCGCGTGAGCGGTGTGGGCGGCGCGCGTCCGTTGTTCCTGCCACCGGGCCGGCTGGTGCGCATGCCGGTGCCGATTGAAGTGACCTACACCTTCATCGGCAACGCCCAGGACATCGCCGGCGCACCGCTGCGCGGTGCCCGCATTCTCAACGCGCCGGTGCCCGGCACCGGCAGCAATGGAGGTTTCGTGGCCGACTTCCCACGACGCGAGAAGACCCTGTACCTGCTGCAGGACGACCGGTTGCTGCACTGCCCGCTGCAGGTGCGCGAGCGCCGCAGCGTGGTGATGCTGGTAGGCGCCGTGCAGTGCGAGCCGCTGGCCGTGGCCCAGCTGCCGGCCGACATCCGCCACCAGGCACGAGTGACTCGGCTGCTGCAGGAGCAGGCGCTGATCGCCTCCACGCCACAGACCGCAGCAGCGGGAGGTGCGAAGTGAGCCGTCGGTTGTGGTGGGTGATGGCGGTGTTGTGTGGGCTGGTGCTGTTGGTGCCGAGGGCGAAGGCGCAGAGGCCGCCGGAGACGCATCCGTCGAGTGAACACCGCGACATCGTGATGAGCTGGGATCGCTCTGCGATGCCGGGAGATATCGAGTTGTGGGCGCCGAGGACTGTGCTTGGTTACAGCAGAGATGAGGGTCTGCAATACGGTCGAATTCATCTGACATGCGAATCGGAATCGAATTCGAGCACGGGCCTGTGCCCGGTAGTTGGAACTGAACGCTTGGCAAGCGGTTCGATGCCAATCTTGTTGCGAGTAGTGGAGAAGCGTAGCGGTCTTGCTACAGACGTGCGCGTCATGGCATCGCTGAGTCGCGCGTTGGGGGAGAGAGCATGCGGGCTCGATTTCTGGCTAAGTGAGAAGAGACCTGTCTGGACCTCACGACAGGAGGAATGTGGAGGTGAGAAAGCGATAGGAACATCGGTGGAGCTGCTGCTTCCCGTGAAGGAACTCGATCAACTTGTCGCTGGCAATTGGAGCGGTAAGTTGATCCTGAACTTGAGGACGGATCCCGCATCGTTAATCGTTGCGGTCAACACTTTCACATTCGACTTCACCATCACCGACCACAACGCGGTCTCCATCTACTTCCCGCTTTTCGATCAGGTCACCCCGCACTTCGGTCTGAACCTGCAGTACGACCCCATCGCGCAGACCATCGGCGGTCGTACCCAGCTCGACATGTGCCTGTACGACGGGCTTGGCTCGCAGAGCAGCTACCTCGGCGTCACCGTGCGTGACAGCGGCGCGCAACCTCCCGGGCCCTCGGGCTACTCGGTATGGCACGTCGATGGCGGCAGTGATGCCAGCCAGCGCGTGGACTACACCGTCACCCTGGATCACAACGGTAGCGCCTTGCCCATGCGCAATGGTGTGGAGCAGCTGCTGCATGGCATCGACAGCGCACGACTGCGGCTGGTGTTGCTGCCCGGCATGACGCAGCCGGTGTTCTGCGTGCCTACGCCATTGACGCTGGAAACACCACGCGTGCCGGTCAGCACCAAGCGCCCCGGCTACTACAGCGGCGATCTCAAGGTGGAACTGCGTGTTCCCACTGTCACGCCCTGAACCCCACATGGAGTCCCCGATGAAACCCCTAGTCCGCTGCTTGCTGCCGCTGTCACTGCTGATGGCGTTGCCTGCCCATGCCAATCTCACCGTGCACCCCATGCGTACGTCGGTAGACGCGAAGAAAGGCGCACAGATACGCATCTACTCGCAGTCCACCCAACCGCAGTACGTGCAGGCATCGATCAAGCGCATCGTCGACCCGGCGGGGGCAGGTGAACAGGAGGTTGAGGTGGAGCCGAATGAGGCCGCCATCGCCATCACGCCGGGAAAGTTCGCCCTGGCCGGTGGCGGCAACCGGCTGATCCGTGTGATTCCGCTGCAGCCAGTCGAAAAGGAAACGGCATACCGCGTGTACTTCGAGGGCGTGCGCGGCCCCGAACGTGCGGACCCGGCAGGCGAGGGTGAGAAGGCCCAGGCCAATGTCGGCGTCAGCCTGGTATGGGGCGCGCTGGTCAATGTACTGCCCGCGCAATCGACGATGGACGTGCAGGTGGAGGGAAACCAGCTGCGCAACACCGGCACGGTACGCGTGGGCATCACCAGCATCGCTGACTGCGATGGCGCGCGCTGCACCGCGCATGACGTCTCGCGCAGCCTGTACCCCGGCAGCGCGCTGGAACTGCCATTTCCCCTGCAGCCGGGCCACACGCTGCAGCTGCGCTATCGGCTGACCCGCGATGGCTATCGCGAGCACGTGCACAACGTCGCGCTCTGAGTGCATCTCGCCGCTGTGGCTTGGTGCCACAGCGGTTCCTTCTGTTCCGTTTGTTAAGGAGAATCCCATGAACAAGATCTATCGACGACTCTGGTCCGCCGCCCGCCAATGCTGGGTGGTTGCAAGCGAACTGGCGGCAGCGCGCGGCACGCGCAGGCACACATCGCGTGGTCCCGGACTGGCGCTGGTGCTGGCCATGCTGCCGGCATCGGTCATGGCAGCCACTGCGGGCCATCTCGAAACAGGCGCTGATGAGTGGACGGAAGATGCCCTCTACGCTGCCTTTGGCCCGTTCAACACAAGCGCCATGCTTGTGCACGAGGATGCCGTCACCGCTCCCAGCGGGCGAGCGTTCTCCCGCGCGAACGCGCTTCCGCTGGCCTACAGCGATTTCGTCCAGCTCGGTTCGTACGCCGGTGCCCGTGACAGGGCGGTCGCGGTCGGTGTATCGGCCTTCTCCAACAGCTACGGCGTGGCACTTGGCTATCGGGCCGATGCCAATGGGCAATACGCGACCGCGCTGGGGCACAAGGCAGTTGCCTGGGAGCTCGGCAGCGTCGCGGTGGGCAATGATGCGAAGTCGTATGCGCATAACGCGGTCGCCTTGGGGAGCGGCGCGCTCGCAGCCGGGCGCAACTCCGTCGTGCTGGGGGCGGATTCCAACGACTACGGCGACAATCAGGTGTCGGTCGGTAACGGCGGCATGCGGCGCAAAATCGTATACGTTGCCGACGGTGCAGTCGACGCAAACAGCAGCGAGGTTGTGACCGGCAGGCAGCTGCACGCTACGCAGCAGGCGCTGGCCAGCGTGAGCCAGAGTCAGAAGTTGCTGGCGACGGGGACTGCGGCGACCAATGCCAACGCTGCCCAGGCAGTGGGTAGCCGTGCGCTAGCGATGGGCGTTGGCTCAACAGCTGATGGCGACGATACCATCGCGTTGGGCGGGGGCGCACGCACAGCGTCCGGCCCGGGTATCTCCCGCATCGCCATCGGTGCAGGCGCCTCCGCGGGCACCAGCGGCTGGACGGGTGCCGTCGCCTTGGGCGGGGGCGCCAGTTCCACGCATGACGGCGTTGCCATCGGCTATCAGGCCAAGACAAGCAGCAGCGGTACGACCGCGCTTGGTCGCGGGGCAACGGTCACGCACGGAAATTCGGTTGCACTGGGCGCCAACTCGGTGACCTCCAGCGCCAATACGGTGTCGGTGGGTAACAGTAGCAACAAGCGCAGGATCCAATACCTCGCCGATGGTGTGATTGCGGCGGGCAGTACCGACGCGATCACCGGCAACCAGTTGCATACGACCAATGCATCGGTGGCGACCGCGGCGGCAACGGCCGCTGAGGCAAAGGCCGGTGTTGATGCAGTCAACCGGCGACTCAATGCAGAAGCGCTGGCGTTGGGGGGCGGTGCGCTTGCAGAGTCCAATGCTTATGGCATCAGCACCGCAGTGGGACGCAACGCCAGGGGCTACAACGGCAAGAGCGTCGCGCTGGGTGACGACGCAAGGTCTGGCGTGGACAAGGACGGGAACCGTGTTGCCAATGCCAATGGGGGCGTGTCGGTGGGGGCAATGTCACGCAGCGGCAACGGTGCTGTTGCGGCAGGGTTGCAGGCCAGCGCGGTAGGTGATCGTGCCATTGCCGTTGGCCATGAGGCGTCGGCGGATGTGATTCACGCGACCGCGATCGGATATCAGAGCAAGGCCAGCGCCGGGCATTCCACCGCACTCGGGCGCGGTACCCACGCAAGCGGCCTCTACGCGACGGCCATGGGCAATCTGGCCAGGGCCTCGGCCGAAAGTGCCGTGGCCATTGGTGATCGCTCCCTGGCTCAGCACAATGGTTCGGTGGCGTTGGGCAATGGTTCGCAGACCAGCGCTGCCAATCAGATTTCCGTTGGCAACAGCGCCATCAAGCGCAAGCTGGTCAATCTGGCTGACGGTGCGCTCAGTACGTCCAGCACCGAGGCCGTGACCGGCAAGCAGCTCAACGCTACCAATGCCAATGTGACCACCGCGCAGAATGCGGCCAATGCCGCGCAGACGGCGGCAACCGGCGCCAAGACCGCCGCAGACAACGCGCTGGGCAGGGCCACAGCGTTGAGTGGTCTGGTCAGCCAGGTATCGGCCACGGGCAATGTGCGCCTGGGCGCAGACAACGCTGGCTCCGTGGTGGATGTGGCCAACAAAGACGGCGCGAAGCGGCGCGTCAACAACGTTGCCAACGGCGTGCTGAGCGGTACCAGTACCGATGTCGTGACCGGACAGCAGCTGCATGCCACCAACCAGTCTGTTTCCACGCAGGGCCAGTCACTGGTGCTGCACGGCCAGCAGCTGGCAACGCATACCCAGACCCTGGCGGCACAGGACCAGCGCGTCGCGACCAACCGCGCCGACATCGATCAGCTTCGTACGGACGTGGACGACTTTGATCCGGATCTGGATGGGGTGGTGAAGTTCAGTGCCGATCGCCTGCTTGTGGACATGGAAGGTGCGCGCATATCGGGAGTGGCGGCGGGAGATGTGAGCTCGGCGGCCAGTACCGATGCGGTGAATGGTGGGCAGTTGTTTAGCACCAATGAGCGAGTGACAGCAATCGAGACTGCCAAGGGTTTCGTGCAAGTTGGTGTTGATGGCGAAAGTCAATTCGCGCAGGCGGGCTTGTTAGGGGTTGCCATTGGTGACTCTGCAGAAGCTGCAATTGATTCTGACGGAGCTACTGCAATTGGTGCATTCGCACGAGCCCGTGGACAGGGGTCAGTGGCCCTCGGCAGAGGCGCACTCGTTGTCGCTGCGGCCCAGAACGGATTTTCACTTGGGACCGGCTCGAATGTCTATGCCGCAGGCGGAACGGCTCTAGGTTCTTTTAGTCAGGTTGAATCGGGAGCGGAGAATTCAGTGGCATTGGGCAACAGTTCGATAGCTGAGGATTCAGATGTCGTTTCAGTCGGCAACTCTCATCTCACGCGGCGTGTTGTCAACGTAGGGCGTGGTGTGAACTCCAGCGATGCAACCACTGTTGCTCAACTACGTGATGCGGTGACCGTTTTTGGCGGAGGCGCAGATCTGGGGCCAGACGGCAACATTGTTTCACCATCGTATGGAGTGCAGGGGGGTGTTCAACATACGGTTGGCGATGCTTTGGATGTACTCGATGGCGCGGTTCTCCGGTCCGGCGGCCGCATCGATGGTGTCGAGAACCAGCTGCGGGCAACGTTCCAACAGTCGCCTTCAACCAATGAGAATGGAATCGGCCAATTGAACCTGGCTGGTGCGCAGGGCATGGTTCTGTCGAATCTCGCCGATGGGCGTATTGATGCGGGGAGTCGTGATGCGGTGACTGGTAGTCAGCTGTACGCGGCCAAGCAGGAAATCGCTAGGAACGGAGATGAGATCGAGCGTATGAAGGGCATGTCAGATAAAGGCGTGAGGCATGTTCTTCAGCAAGCACATGATGAACGAGGAGGGCCGATTGATTTCGCTGGATCGCGACTGACTGGGATTGATTCGGGGGACATCTCATCTGCCTTCAGTACTGATGCAGTTAACGGCAGTCAGCTGTATGTAACCAACGAGCGAATAGCGAGCGTGGAATCGACTCATCGATTCTTCAAAATCGGTCGGGACGATTTGAGTGAGGACGCCAAGGCTGGATCGTTTGGTGTTGCGATTGGTGAATCCGCGCAAGCCACACCTCAGCATGGCGGTGAAGGGGGAACAGCCGTTGGCGCTTTTGCGATTGCTTTGGGTAAGAATTCCGTTGCTCTGGGGAGAGGGGCCTTGGTCGAAGAGGGAGCAGATAGCGCATTCGCTCTCGGTGTAGGGTCACGTGCGGCTGGTTCTGATAGCGTGGCGCTAGGCGCAGTCACTAGAACAGAAGTCGGTGCGGTCAGGTCCGCCGCCATTGGCATGGGATCCGTTGCCACAGAGGCAGACACGGCATCCTTCGGAAATAGCAGATACCAGCGCCGCCTCGTCAACGTAGCCAACGGCCGCAACGCCAACGACGCCGCCACCGTCGGCCAGCTCCGTGGCGCACTGTCCACCCTCGGCGGCAACATAGACGCCAACGGCAACGTCACCATCCCTGGCTTCAACGTCCAGGGCCAGCAGCAGAACACCATCAACGAAGCCCTCGCCACGCTCGACTCGGCCGTAGTCACCACCGGCTCCCGTGTCGACCGCGTGGAAACCCAGCTCCGCTCGGTGTTCCAGGAATCTCCGTCCATCCGCGGCGACGGCACCGCCCAGCTCACCCTGGCGGGTGCCAACGGCATGGTCATCTCCAACGTCGCCAACGGCTTGATCGCCGCCGGCAGCCGCGAGGCGGTCAACGGTGGCCAGTTGCATGCCGCGCAGCAGCAGCTCAACGGTCGCATCGATGGCCTGGAGCAGCGCGTGGACGGCCAGCCGCAGGCGCGTGCAATGGCCAAGGCATCGGCGGCGCCGACCGAAGAGATCATGCCAAGCCCGGAAGCCAGCGGTTCGCCGCAGGTCGCTTCGGCAGGCGAGGGCGCTTCGCCTGCACCGCAGCCGAAGTCGAAGAAGGACGATTCGCCCGCGCCCACGCCGCAGGTCGACACCGCCGATCTGGAGAAGATGCTGGCCCGCGCCAACGAGTACACCGATGGGGCGATCAGCAATTTCGAACGCCGCCTGGACAAGATGGACAAGCGCTTCAACCGCATGGCGGCAATGAGCAGCGCGCAGACGGCCATGGCCATGAACACCGCCGGCCTGGCCACCTACAACCGCCTTGGCGCGGGCGTGGGCTACGCCGAGGGCGAGTCGGCCATGGCGGTGGGTTACCAGCGCGTGCTCAACGACAAGGGCTCAGCCACCTTCAGCCTCAATGGGGCGTTCACCAACAGCGGTGAGCGCAGCATGGGCGTCGGTGTGGGCATCGGCTGGTAAGCCATGGAGCCCTGGCGTGACGCGCGTAATTCACCCCGTCGCGCCGGGGTCCTTGCCGAGGAGATGGCCATGTACCGATGGGTAAGCCGGTTCATCAGCTACCGCACGTTCTATCTGTGGCGGGCGCGGTACTTCTACTACACCCGCAATCTGGACAGCTGGGTGCTGTTCACCCTGCTGTGCCTGACCGGCATGGTGCTGGTGCTCTGGTACCACTGGCGGGTGGTGAGCGTCCCGCCGCCGCGCGTGCACCCGGAGGTGGCAGCGCTGCGCGTGGAGAACATCACCGGCGAGGCGATCCATCGCATCGTGCTGGTGCAGCATGGCGGCACCACGCCCGGCGAGCCGTTCACCACGCCGGAAGAAGTCCGGGCCGGTACGCTGCGCACGATGCGGGTGCGGGAGCTGCTGGACAGTTCGATGGTGTGGCAGCTGAAAGCTCACATGCTGGCCGACATGGCGTCGTACATCGAAGCCACGGGCAGCTGCTTCCCGTACCCGTGCTGGCAGCTGAAGCATCGGCTGTCACTGCTCCGCGCAGCCCAGGCGGAAAACACGGCCATCAACGAGGCGCTGGCGCCGGTGCTGGAGGTGCCGCTGGACAGGATGCCCAACCTCAATGGGGGGGAGCGCGCGCGGATACAGACGGCCTGGTCCGACACGTTCGGCGACGTCTACAACCAGACCTGGCTGTTGGCTGACCTGCAGGACATGCACGCCCGGATGATGGTGGAGTACCCACGGCGCGCGGGTGCGCCGTGGCTGGCACGCCTGCTGACCGGCGATGCCAAGGAGCCGCATGAGCTGCGGTAGGCGGGCTTGAGCCAGGCTCGACTGCTCTTCGGTCAGGTATCCGGACGACTGAAGGACCGTGCGGACCAACGGTCCGCACCTACCAAAGGCGAGCGCGGACCAACGGTCCGCACCCACCAAGAGACCGTAGCTACCGTCACCCGCCGACGTACGCGGTGATCTCTGCCTCGGCCAGCACTTGCCGCAACTGCGCCACCGACGCGCGCCGCATCGGCTTCTCATCCACCGGTGACAGCGGCGCCTGGCGCAGGGCGTCATAGGGCAGCACGGCCAGGTCGAAGGTCAGCTCTTCGGCACTGAACACCCACACCGGCACGTCCAGGCTGCGCTCGCGATCCATGCGCAGGCGACGTGTCCTCGATTCGGCGGGGATGCCG
>JAESFO010000851.1_pt1 | contig 12470 bp, 15 predicted proteins | sample 9269421 | NCBI WGS metagenome assembly JAESFO01 (sample SAMN14502839, study PRJNA617101) | algae metagenome | isolation source: Nostoc desertorum CM1-VF14 and co-occurring heterotrophs from rocky... | place: USA: Clark Mountains, San Bernardino, California | collected 2000-06-05 | reverse complement strand
CCCGAATAATATAATTGCAGTTTATCATTGTAAAATTTATAGTCAACAAAAACTTATGATTGACTGGGGCTGAACAACTAGTCAACCCTTGAAATTGCTTCTTTCTGACTTTTTCAGCAAGCCCTAAATATTGCTCTACAGCCGCTACCCTTGCAGTTTTATATTCCACGAGGTGTGTCGCTTCAGTTACTACTTGACATTATTGCTAGCTCTAAACATTACCAACTATCACAGTAACTATCTACCCGAAACTCTAACAAGCAGAAAATCCAGGCACTCTAGTAGATGGAATGGTCATTGGCAGGTTGGTTTTGGGATTACGCCCTTCGTGCTAGTAGCGTTCGCGTCGCTCAAATGTGCCAAAACCAATGACAGTAGAGTCTATAACATACATTAGTTTTACACTAAAAGCTATTTACAGTATTTTTTAAGAAGGGATACAGCTAGTTCATAACTATTAGGTTGAGTTTGTACTGCATAGGCTTCTCTTTCTAAATCTTGCCTGTGAACATCAGTATAGCGCATAAAAAAAGGTCGAGCATAATTACTCGGCTGAATATTTAAACCTAAAGTTTTTATTTTCCCTTTCCCTGCACATACTTGTGCAGCATGAACCGCTTCATGAATTAGAGTTTGAGTACCAATATGTAACTCAAAAACTACTGGATTAATCCAAATTTTTTTGTCAGCCTCTCTCAATAATCCATAAGCTCCTCGCTTTGGCGGTAGCTCAATTATTATCTGGAAACCTTGATTTTCTAATTGGTTTTTTAAATTAATAAATTTTGGTTCGAGAGTAGGCAATTGTGAAATCAATAGGGAAGAAGTTAATAAAAAGGTTTGGATCATTTTAATAAACAATATGAAACCAGCTTTCTGTTTTCATTATCCTTGATAAAGACCACCAGCTTATCCTCTAATACTGCTTCCGTTCGCTTTGTTGTCTGTTCTTACTCGGATCTTGCATCACAAAGATTTAGCACCATTAACTATTTCTCTTGCTTTATCTGCAACTTTTCAATTCTAGGCGAATGCGCTCTTGATGAGATCGCCAAGGCAGGTTATAGCCTGTTAAAGTACAAAGGCAAAATAATCGTGAACCTATCCTACTAATAAATTTATATGAATCCAGATATGAATAGTAGCAAATTTTTGTCTTTGAGCGCGAATAAAGTATTAAGCGCATTTGCTGACAAACATCTTAATACTGCTTCTTCTCCTCAACTAAGTCAATCATCGGAGTTGGTAGTCAAGAAATAGTTAACTGTAACGCTTGCATTTGAGGAAAATCACGCTTAATAATTTCGATAGCTTCTCTTTGACTCTCTTGATTTTTAACTATCAGTTGTGCAGTGCCATCGCCCTGAGAACCTACGCCTTTTCCTCCGTAGATATAAGGCTTAAGTGGCTCGTGATGAAGAAGCGTATGCAGCTTTTTTGCAATTAATTGCTCAGGACAAGCCGGAACTACGTGCCGATCAAATTTCGCTTGGGCTTTTGTCATTAAAGCTCCAAGAAGTTGGGCATCTCCGAGTTGTATTGCTTTAACTGCTGCTTGGGTAATTTTAGAGCTAATAAGACCAAAATATTTTTGGACATTCTGCTGTATTGGATTAGTAGCAAAAGGATAACACTGATTCAATCTTTGTAGTATTTCTTGTGTATTTTTGCTGCCGCCGAGATCGACAATCACAAAAAACAAATCTTCATTAACTTTTAATTCAAGCAGGTCGATTTTTTCACCATCAAATATCATCAATATTGGGCGATTTCCATAAGCACAAGCCTGATCCATACGACCACAAAGGCTAGGAGTGGTTCTTTCTCCCAAATAGGCAAACTCCATTTCTAAACGAATTGTCATCTTCAAGTCATACAGACGATTAAAAGCCCTCGCAATCAGAACGCAAAAGGCAGCACTCGAAGATAATCCCTTTTGGATGGGTAAGTCGGTTAGATAATTATCAACCTCAAGCCCACCAACATCATAGTGAGTCAGAATTTGATATGCTGTACCAGCAGCATAACTAAAAAAACCGCCCTCTGCTGCTATGCACTTCAGGGCATTAGATTCCATAGGTAATCTCAGAGGTTCATAACCCCTACCATCATTAAAAGAAGTACGAATAATTAACTCAGTAGGATTAGGCAAGACATCAGCATAAATTCCTTGATTAGTGCCAACAATTAAGGTGTAACCCTTTTCGAGTAGAGGATTAACACTGCGATATTCTCCTGCCCAATCGCTGTGTTCTCCGAACAAACAAAGACGCCCTGGAACAAAAATTCTCATTTGAAGCTTCCTGTTCTTAATCGAGGTATATTATTCTGATTAGCTTGAATAAACAACATACCACCTCAGTAGGACTTTCGCTAATTAAAGAGGGAGGTGAAATTAACAGTAACTTAATTTGTTTTTAAATTAAAAATGTACTATATAGAAGTTGCTTTTCTTGGAAAAAAGGAAGTTAAGAAAAACTAAAGTGGTTAAAGATTATTTAAGGATAACTACATTAGTTATCCAGGCTAGTCGCTTCTCTTTATAGAAGTAGAATTAATGGCATACTAAACCTGAATCCCTACGAAAGATTAATATAACTGATTGCAAATATCTAAAATACAGAATAAGGTGTGTATGGGCTACATTTTCCTCTATCTACTACTCTGCATAATTGTGCAAGTTGACTTTTACTGATTTTTTTCACCTTCTTCACTGAATCCACGGCGTCAAGACCATAAAGAGATTTATTATGGCTAAACTGAATCTAGTACAGCTACAAAAAAACTTGAACCAAGTTAACTATCCCCTTAGCAAGAAAAGCTTGGTTAAGTATGCTGAAGAAAAAGGTATTGACGAGAAAATCCTCCGAGTTTTGAAGAAGTTGCCTTCAAAACAATATGAAACCCTGGCTGATGTGGCAAACTTAATTGATGAAATGTCCATTACTAAGATCAGTCCAGTACAATTAGAGAAAAACTTGATTGCAGTTAACTATCCACTCAGCAAAAAAGACTTGGTTAAATATGCTGAGGAAAAAGGTGTTGATGAGAAAGTCCTGCGAGCCTTAAAATGGTTGCCTTGTAAACAGTTTGAAACATTAGCTGATGTAGACAATGCAATCAATCAACAGTGATTGGATTGATACTACTAAAGTAAATACATCTGTATTGGTTAAGGTGCTACTTTTTCTTTAAACAGCTTCCCAGGAGAAAAGGCAGGAACTCTAGTAGCTGGAATGGTCATTGGCTCATTCGTTTTGGGATTACGCCCCTCACGCTCGGAGCGTTCGCGTCGCTCGAATGACCCAAACCCAACGAGTGTTATCTTCTCCCCGTTCGCTACAGCCTCGGTCACAACTTCTAAAAAAGCACAAATTTTGAATTTAGCAACAACCTACACTAATAAATTGCTTCAGATTAAGAATTCTCGAACTCGATTAGCGAGTGCCTCTAACGAAGCCTTGTTATTACCTTCCTCTGATAAAGAAATATTTCTATTGAAGTTCCTTGTAACGAGCCAAAGTTGATGACCTTCAAATGCACAACCATAGGCAAAGCCTATTCTGTGTCTTACCTCAACTCTTCGGACATCTTGGAGCGGAAAATCCTTGATTTTAGTTTGTAAGCCGTGGTATTTGACAGTTACCTTGCTGAGAGCTTTGTTGAAGCTACAAACTTTAACTACGTCACTTGCCCATATCTGTTGCAAGGCTAGACAAAATCCACCCGTTACTACAAGCAAGTACAGGAATCCCCACCACCCACCTGACATAGCATTCATAGCAAACAATACTATGGCAGGCGGACTGCCAAAGAGAAGAAAAATCATACCAAACCAAAAATCTCTAGCTGGGTTTTGAAGCGTTAGAACATCTTCAGTTTGCTCTAAAATCTTCATTTTTTTTTGAATTTCCTTACTGCTGTTGATGTAGTTTCTACTCTATCACCAGATTCTATTTGTTTCTTCAAGTTAAATTATTCAGTCTAAACTCCAACGAGTGTAAACATTGGTATCTAATAAATACCATCAACAATTTTTTCCCTTATATCAAAATCACCTTTAAAATCAATGACAATGGGATCGTCTTGACAACTGCCGTCAGTTTGTTCAAAAAATCCTGCTGACCGTCCAATTCTCTTGGTATTTTCTCCATGCCATACTGTCACGATATATCAGCTAGCATTTTAAATATTTAAAATTGGATAATTTTAAGACTAATTGACAACAGGAAGTTTTAAATGAAGTTGCCAGACGATAACTTTTGCGGAGCATATTTAAGCCCGAGTATGGCACACGCAATCGAAGTGGGCGCAGCACAGGACGATATAACCAGTAATAAGCTTTTTTTAAGTCATTCCATTTTGAACAGGCTTCTGGATGCAGAAAATCTGAAATGTCTACAACTAACCCTCTACCTTGATGCATCATGACATTACGACCGTGGACATCATGAGGATGCAGTCCGCGACTTTCAGCATAGTCCAAAGCTTTATCGATATCCCGTATTACCTGCTGAGGAATTGGTAAACCTAAGTGCATACAATCGTACAAAGTTGTTCCATAAAGCCGTTTCAAAATTAGAAAGCTATCTTTGGCATACAAACACTCAGAAAATGCCGGATGAGAGCCTAGACGACGGTAGACTTCTACTTCCTCTTCAAAGCCCGGTCGTCCTGGGGCATAAATTTTAACTACACACTCAGAGTAATCGGGATGATACACTACTGCGGCGTAGTTTCCTTTGCCAAGCAACTGCCAAGGTTGTGGAAGATAGCTGATCTGAATGGGATTACGGGGATTGACACTTTCAATTTGTAATCTAGGCAGCAGTTCCTGATAAATAGTTTCAAGCAGATGCTTTGGGGGCGATTTGTACATAGAGGATAGGTATCTGACACCAAAGAACAAAATAGACTATTTGATTTATCTCAACTTTACGACAACAGTTGAAATCAAGCCTAATTTTCAGATGGTAATTCCTGCTGTTATAATTCCCAAAAATAAAAGCGTGAGCGCTCACATCTGCAATCGGTCAAATTCTAGCTAACTTTCTTTTCGGCAATCAGAGCAAATCTATGCAGTGTATTTTGTATTTCAGTCTCCAGCCATTTGCAGGTAATGAGAATGAATCCAACCAGGACGATCAGCAAGCTTTACCCATTCGCGAGAAGACTTGCTAACTCTGACATTGACATCATATTGGTAAGGGATGGCGCCAATTTTTTGATAATTAGAACCAGGTCCAGAACGGATGGCGACTCCAATTGGGGCAGTTACCAACACTGTGCAAACAGGATTAATACCTGGTTTTAGCCGACATAGTTGTTCTGCTGGGCTTTGAGCTTGAGTAGCAACGGCTGGCAAAACTATGCCAGTTGCAACTAGTGTTAAAAATACTAAGGCAGCCAGTTGTTTGTTGAATTTAGACATAATTTTACTTTGTTTGTAGAAATTTTCCATTTATTATTTCTTAAGGTTCAATTGAGGGCCGCGACGAGCAGATTTTTCGCAGGTTGTATTAACAGAAACTCCAGAATTACTATCCGTAGGCTTAGAGTGCATTCCATTCGTGCAACCAGAGGGTGGCAGTTTTGAGATTTATTCCAATGGCACTAGCAAAGTTTTTCTTCGTTCCCTATTATTAATTCAACGGATTTGTTTTCTATTCCAGAAAAATCGACAGTTTTCTATTATTAGTTAACAGATTATTTGTTACTTCAGCAGATTAACGTGAGTCCAATGGGTTAAAAGGTGCTTCAAAGGCTGAAACTGCAATAAGAAAAAAATTCAAGGGTGGTTTTTTAACACAAAAGCTCCCAAACCGAATCTTCGCGCTAGATTTCCCACCAACACCCCACTCATCACTTCAATAGCCCACATCAGCAGCACTTCCGGTAATTTTTGGATAATTGATTAGGGAAGCGATGGAGTATGGCGACAACATCTGAAGTATTTTATTAATTTTATTTACAACTTTTCGATTAAAAACTGAAGCATCTTTTGGATGTTACTGCCTCAAACCCTTTTATTTAGAGATTTATAGCCCAATTACGCGCCCTCTACCCCAAATTATTATTAGTTATTGGGGCCATTGTGTCCGGGTAGCAAAGCTGTATCGCTCTAATCTCGCCCATGATGACCCTGTTATAACCTTGTTTTAAAACGCTCTCACGGATAGGATGTCTGATGAATACAGCCGCACACGAAGTTGCTCTTGACTACACGAACACCGTCCAAGCCGAAAAAACAGAAGAGATATCCCCAACCGCGCTCGATGAGCAGTACGATACTGCCACCATAATGGGCGGACTCTACGGCGACGGGATCATTGGGTTGAAAGGAGCGTTTGAGCCGACGTGGACAGATCGCCTCGGTGAGGATATTGAAGTTCTCTTCTCAGAAGCGCTGGCGCGTCCTGGTGGGGCGGTGGGGCGAGGACCTAACCGATACTACGTAGAAATTCACCCGGAGAGGATCAGGGGGTTCCTCGACCTCGTGACACATCCTTGGGTAGTGGCAGTTTCAACCGCTATTCTCTCTAAGGACTACAAAATTGTGGAGATTGGGTTCGACGTGCCTCTGACTGGCTCCATGAATCAGCCGTGGCACCGCGACTTTCCCTCGCCTGAAGCCACTCTGACAGGACGCAGGCTCAACTCCCTTGCCTTCAACTTGACCACTGTGGACGTTGAAGAAGACATGGGGCCGTTCGAGATCGCACTTGGCACCCAGTGGGATCGACCAATCGGCTTTAAACACGAAATGTTTCCGCCCAAATCTCTCTACGGTCGATACCAGGAGCGTACCGTGAGGAAGATGCCGAAGCGTGGAGATATATCTGTCCGGTCAGCACTGACCATTCATCGAGGTACAGCTAACCAATCCCAAAAATCGCGCCCAGCCCTAGTGCTTGGTGTGGATGCTCCAGATGCCCAAAATGCAGAGCGGCATGATCTCCAGCTTACTCGGTCTTACTACGAGACTATCCCTGTAGAACACCGAAAGCACTTCGCCTGTCGAATCGTTGAAGAACTAAAACCGATCGTACAAGCGCATACGATCGAAGGACTCGTTATGGGGGAGGCTTAATATGATGTGAGTTCAGTTTAAAATACATTGGTTAGCATTTCATTGTCCCAACTGTATACCCTGTATCACAGCGTACATCCGATCTAAGCCCCAGCGATCGCCGTTTCTACGTCCATTGAAACAAGTTTATTTAATTTTGAGAAATTAATCTCTGAATTAATGAGATATTAAGTTGAAAACGGTTCTTCAGATAGAAACTTATGGCAACCGAGCAAGAGCTTCAATCTCTTTTTAATAAATTAGATACCGATCAAGACGGCAAAATCTCCATTAATGATCTTTTTTTAAGTCCTGGCTTAAGTACAATCATTTCATCAGAAACAAATATCAGTACTCCCCAGGAATTGCTAGTAAATTATGATTCAGACTCTGACGGTAGTATTACATTTGAAGAGTTAAAGTCAGCCGTTAAAAAAGCAGATAATTTAACCTAGCTGTCAAAAAACCCAATACCAAATATCAATACCCAAAATCCCTCTAAGCGCCCACGTTTTGAGGGATTTGCAATTTTCATGGTCATTGGTGACTCGCTAGCACAAAAGAGATGACCACACAAGTAATTCACATAATATCGTTTGACATTCCCCAAACACTCACCCAGGTAGAAAGTGCTGCTACTGCTATTCAAGGTTGCAAGGGGAGCAATGCTGAAAATGCAGCTTGGGCTTACCAGTGTTGGCTCTTTCTACAGTTGACGGGAGCAGTTTGTTTTAACCCAAGATTGAACCTGAACCAACTTCCCATTGATATTTGAGCAGTTCCTGGTAAGTCTTTTCCCTTATCATCATTTGCTTATACAGCATCTGCAAAAATTCTTGAGCTTGTTCACGGGACATCTGCTGCACTTGATCAGAGAAAGTTCTAAGGCTAAATTCTTGTTCTAAAGATAATTTAATGGGTTGATTCATCGCTTTTATTACCTACTCTTTTATTTGGGGCAAATATTGCTTTATATGAATATATATTACGATAACTTTACAAGAACCAAAGGGGAGTAAACCGTACTGGCGTAGGTTAGAATGCCGTATCTGCTGCTAAAAACCTTGATATCACTCCATTGTGGCAACCCAAGTAAAAACCTAAGCTCTCAATTTTCCTAGTTTGAGGTTTTTAAAAGCATTTTTAGCCTCTGCTTGCGGCTGGCGATCGCAAGAGAGCGGACGAAACAGCGCCATCGCTCAAAAGAAGAGATGGGCGATACAATTATTCCTTTGGGTCAGGGTGAAAAGCGTATATCCCTGGTATTCCTAGATGAAAGGGTGCGGGGTTGCAGGTTCGGGTGTGGGGAATTAAGAATGTCTTGAACTGCTTGACGTACTCACATTTAATTGTCTAAAACACACTCAGCTATACTTTACCCCCAACAAGATAGCCCTGGCAAGGTTTCACATGAGTCTTCGTGCCATTCCCTCATGATTCAGTAATACCAATTCTTCTTTCATTAAGCAACAGATGCAATTTATGAAAATGCTACTAATTTAAATTTCTTAATTGCGAGTTCCTTTCTTTGCATAAGTCATACCTATATAATCCTTGAGAAAGTTTCCTCAACTTTGTGGGATTGCTACTATTACATCACAGTAGAAATAATTTACCAAGTCATAGCGAATGAGGTTGCGGTTTTGAAATCCCAATTAACTAATCATCGGGTCGATTTACAAGATTGCACTATTTTTTATCAGCAAAGTAAGTTGGAGTCGAGTTCAATCCCTATCCTATTGCTACACGGCTGGGGAATCTCCACTGAGCCTTATCAAGAAGTACTGGAACTACTAGCACAGCACCATACTATAATTGCTCCTGACTTGCCCAGTTTTAGGAGATCAAATTACTCTGGGCTAATTTCTGATTACGTTAGCTATAGTAAATTTCTCCTTCGATTTTTGTCAGTTTTAGATTTACAACAATTTCATCTAGTAGGACACTCATTCGGTGGTGGTATTGCTATTACTTTATCTACACTTGTTCCAGAAAAAGTCAGAAGTGTAATTCTGATAGATAGTACTGGAATTCCTACGCCATCTATACTGGAGATGATCCCGCGAAGGGCAATCGAAATGACCGTTCAACTGTTTCTCCCAAGAAGTAGGTTGAAATTAGTTGATATTCCTTTGGTTTTCTCCTACAACTTGTTATTTAATACAAAAAATCTCATTCAAGGATTACTAATTTCTTTATATGAAGATATCAGCTATCTATTACCAGAAATACAAGCTCCCTGTTTATTATTATGGTCAGAAAAAGACCTAACTACACCATTAAGTAATGCTCAAAAAATGGCGGCAATTATTCCAGACTCTAAATTGATTACTGTAGAAGAAGGTTTCCACGAATGGGGACTCTGGTATCCTGAGAAATTTACATCACTCATATTGGATTTTATTTGTCAACTTGAGCAATATTGATACAGCTTGAACTGGGACAAAGTACAAGCTCAGTCATTGATCGCAACTGGTCGAGTCGAACATACGTGTATAGGTAGTTAACTTCGCTTCGGAGTGTACCTCTGTAGTCTGTGATTGGCTCTTTGCTGTGTAGATCGATAAAGCTTTGGTAAAGAGTTGAGTTAATTCATGCTTTACTATTTCGTCTTACCAGCTTTTTTAGATACAGCAATTGCACCAACTCCAAACAATAGACCTAGTAGGGAAGTGGGTTCAGGTACTGATGTAGATGAAGAACTCAGGGTAATATTGGCAGCAGAATCTTGATAGATGTATGTTCCTGACCGTCCCACTGCACCCGTCAAGGTAATTTCAGAGCTTGAAGTTCTTTCTAGGGTATATCTAGGAGCATCAAAAGCAATACCAAAATCAACTACTAAATTCCAATTCGACCCAGAATCAAGCTCAAAATCAACATTTGGGGTTAAGTTACCGCCATTAGTAGAGCCTCTCTTCAAATTCAGCTCTAGATTGTTGACGGATAGCTCCCAATCGCTCAAAGTCCCGGACTCTGAGTAAACTACGAATCCCGAATATTTGCTCTCGAATGGCAAAAAGTTCGTAAGGAATGGGCTAGTAGCATCGACTAAGGTAAAATCACCTGAAAATTCTTGTCTAGTTAGAATAGCTCCCAGCACGGGAGTAGCATGAAATACGCTTACAACTACCAAACCAATTACGGCGATGCTAAGTTTGGGGAGTCGAACTTGATTCATGGATTGGGTATGCTACTTAAATTTGTTGAAGGTATGCTATCACATCCTTGTCTCGTAGAGAGGAAAAGGTGTCCTTTTCTCAAGCCCCTAAATTTATTTATAGGGTTCAAAATTATGAATTCAAAATTATGAATTTTGAATTCCCCGAAAGGGTTGACAGCTTAACCTTCGCTAATCAACTGTAACAAGGCTTCCGTTGATATCTTGCCACTAATATCAGCACCTTCCAAAAGGCTATCCGCCAAATCTCGCTTGTGGTGGTGCAATTGCACAATCTTTTCTTCAATAGTATCCTTTGCTACTAGACGATAAATGGTAACAGGGCGTTGTTGCCCAATGCGATGGGCACGGTCTGAGGCTTGGTCTTCCACTGCGGGGTTCCACCAAGGATCTGTATGAATCACATAATCAGCAGCAGTCAGATTCAGTCCTGTGCCCCCTGCCTTCAGACTAATCAGAAATACATCCCCTGAACCAGCTTGAAATGCATCCACCCGTTTTTTCCGCTCTGCCACTGAAGTACTGCCATCTAGATATTGATAATTAATACCTTGCTGCTCCAAATAATCTCTAATAATGTGCAAATGGTCAACAAACTGACTAAACACCAACGCCTTATGACGATTTTCCAGCAGTTCACCCAGCACCTCACCAAAAAGTTGCAACTTGGAACTGGGTAATTCAGTATCAGGCATAACGAGGCTGGGATTACAGCAAGCGCGACGCAGTTTCATAATCTCAGCCAAAACTTGCAAATGTTTCTTTCCTGCTTCTGCATCAGTTTCGGTAAGTTTAGATATGGCCTGACGGCGCAACGCTTCATAGAATGCCTTTTCCTCTCGACTTAACTCTACATGCAACAAAATTTCGGTACGAGATGGTAACTCTTCTAATACTTGATTTTTTGTCCGCCGCAACAGAAATGGTTGAATCAGTTTTTTGAGTTTATTACGTGCAAGTTTATCCTGATATTTTTCAATGGGGGTAGCAAAGCGTTGATTGAAGCTTTCAAAAGAACCCAACAACCCAGGATTAATAAAACGGAACAAATTCCACAACTCACCCAAGTGATTCTCAATCGGAGTCCCAGTAGTCAGCAACTTAAAATTAGATTTTAGGTTCATGGCTGCCTGAGAACGTTTAGTGGTCATATTTTTAATCGCCTGGGCTTCATCCAGGACAATCGTTTGCCACTGTACACCAGAAAGCATTTGCGCTACTTCTTCCTGCTGTAATAAACCATAGCTGCAAACCAACATATCCAACGGTTGTAAACCAGAGAGTAATTTTTGGCGGTTAGCACCAGAAAATTGAATAATATTCAGAGTTGGGGCAAACTTCTGCGCTTCACTCACCCAATTCATGCACACGGAAGTCGGCGCAATTATTAGGGTTGGCCCTTGATGTGCGTTTCTGAGGATTACAGCCAATGCCTGCAAGGTCTTACAAGTCCCATTTGGTCTGCTAAACAAGCGCCCACACCCCAATGTGCCAGACGCGCCAGCCAACAAAAACCCTCCATCTGGTAGTCACGTAGTTCTGCCTGAAGCGTAGATGGCAGTTCTGGCTGGAGGTTCTGCACTTCCTTGAGACGCTCTCTATGTGCCTTCCAGTGTTTATCTGCTTTTACCTTACCTACCTCATCAACAAAATCCTCTAACCCTAATGTCGCCAATGGGTGAAAACGAATACCTTTACTGTGTTTTTCCGAAAACATCCGTAATTCGTCGAGGCGTTTCCGAAAAGCTTGAGTTAAAGCCAAAAATTGACCATCACCAAGGGGAATAAAACGGCTGGGGGTTTTCTCTAATAGTTCTAGTAGTTGTTGCATATCCAGCACGAGGTCGTTATTCAATTTCAACTCCCCAGTGGCTGCAAACCAGTCTTGCTGACGTTGAATTGATAAATTAAAGTCTTTCAAGTCGGCATTGTGGCTAACACGCAGTTTTTCTCCTTGTGGCCATTCTATGACTACGTTATTTCCCAGCGTTTGCAGTTCTAGCAGCAATTCTAAACAGTCCTCTGGGTCAGCTATAACCCATTCACCATCTTGTTCTTCAGTTCGCGTCAAGGTGGGACAGGCTTTTATGGCAGCTTTAGCAAGTTGTTTCTCTTGGGGCAGATTTCGTCTGGTTTGCAGACGTTTCCCGTCAATCTCGGCAATTACAGTTTCACCACCTGTACCAGGGCGATAGTAGGGACCACCTTGGGCAAAGGGGC
>JAESFO010000849.1_pt1 | contig 12505 bp, 7 predicted proteins | sample 9269421 | NCBI WGS metagenome assembly JAESFO01 (sample SAMN14502839, study PRJNA617101) | algae metagenome | isolation source: Nostoc desertorum CM1-VF14 and co-occurring heterotrophs from rocky... | place: USA: Clark Mountains, San Bernardino, California | collected 2000-06-05 | reverse complement strand
ACTCCCGGTGCTTTAATGTAAGCGGGGTAATAGCGGCTCAGAAAAGCAGTGACGGAATTAGGCAGATCACGAATTTTGAAAATGCCATCCACGTCTATACTAAACTCGTTAGACGCTACACGCAAATGCTTGGTGCTGTCTGTAGTAGTTGAGTTGATTGAAAGAGAATCGAAGGAGAGAGGAAAACCGTTGCGGGTTAAAGAGGCATTGGAAATATTGGCGTCGCCCAGAAAATCATCAATTGTATTGCCCGAAAACTCGGCATTCACACGGCCGGAGAAAGCGAGATTCTCCTTTAACAATTGGGTGTTATAAAGATTCAGCGTGTCAATATTGGCCATGAAATTAAACTCCGGAACTTTCTGGCTAAAGTCTACCAGGCCGTTAAGGCTCAGCATGGCATTGGGGTCGTTTACAATAACAGACCCGTCGAATATCCTTTTATTGAGCTCACCATCCAACGTAATATTCTGGTACCGGTACTTCTTGTAATCAATATGTTTAATGCGGGCATCCAGCGCAATGTTGCCGCTGTTAGGTTTAAAGCCGGCGCCTTTTAAAGTAGCATTCAGGCTGATATAACCCAGGTCTTCATTTTTTAGAAGTGGTCCCAGGTTTAAACTTTCTGTAGCTACCGTACCGGAATAAACAGGGTACGCGGGGTTCTGTAACTTTAAATTAAGATCTGCCTTTACCGTACCCAAACCGGTTTGGATGGTACCATACGTTACAAAATCGTTGATAAATCCAGCGAAGTTCCCGGTAAACATTACAAATCCCAGCTTGCTCAGGTCCGGATTAGTAATCCGCTTCAGGGGTGGTATGAAAGCTGTGGCATCTGAATAGACAGTTCTAAATTCATTGGCCTTAATATCCAGGTAAGTACTGTTAATTTCAGGCAGACCGGTAATAGAAGCATCGCCGAGGAAATAGGTATTGGCACCAGCCCTGATATCAAGGTTTTTACCAATTAACGACGATACGGGGCCTTTTACATTTCCACTTAGCTTGATACGCTTCTTCCAGGTTTTCAGATCGGGCGCAAAGTAGGCAATATCATCACTGTTGATCTCGGTATGATCGAAGCGACCTTCCATTCTCACCTTCTCAACAAAGTCGCTCATATCGCCAAAACGGTCGAAACGCATGCTGAAATAGTTGCTCAGGTGACTATCGTTTGTCCTGATATCCAGGTTTTCAAATGTCATCTCCTGTGGGGTGAATTTAGCATCGGCAATCAGGTGCTTTACTTCAAAACCACTTCTTTCACGGGTTTGTAATTTTATAGATGCGGTTATGGTATCCATTTCCCATTTCACATTGCGGAAATCCCCATAAATTTTAGAGAACTCAATATGTTTACCGTCAAAGGCAATTGGATCCAGCGGCCTTGATTCATTATCGTTTTTAAACGTACCATTTCGAAGGCTTAGTTCACTTACCAGTATTTTCCATTTGTTATCATTGACATCTATTGTACTGGTATCTGTAACAATCGGCTTGGGAACGGTTTCAATCTCACGGGGAGGCCTCTTACCATCGTAGTCCCTGAGCGCAAAATAAGGCTGATTAATATTGAGTGAGTTGATCTCAATAAGCTTCTTTTTGAAATCTACATTACGGGATACGGTATTGAGTGAGGCCAGGGAAAGGGTCATATCCTGGCCAATCCAGCCATCCTCCTGTTTTACCCGTATATTTTTAAGATCTACTTCCCGAAGTGCGAGGTTGATGCCGTCTTTTTTCTTTTTAGGAGAGGCAGGGGTAGAAAAATAATCCAGCAAAAACTGGTGGTGCCATACAGAATCCTGGCGCTGCAGGTGAATGTAGGCATCCCGCAAACCTATGTATTTCAACTCTACATCTTTCTTAAAGAAAAACCAGTCGGTGATATTTACTGTAATTTCTCCTGCGCTTAAAATGGTATCTTTTTGACGATCCTTTATCAGCACCTGCTGCAGATTCAATTTATTAAATAAAGAAAGGTCGATGCGGCCAATTTCTATTTTCGTTTGCAGCTCTTTAGAAAGCCTGGAGGTTACTTTATCTATAAGCCAGTTTTGTACGGGTGGCATTTGAATCAACACCCATACGGTCGTCAACAGCAAAATAATTGACGCCAGAACGATCAGTGATATTTTTCGAAATTTCTTCAGGAAAGGCTATTCTAAAAATTATTTGTAAAAGTAATTTATTAGGGGGCTACATGCAAATTTCATGCATATCTAACTGTTAATTTTATATTTTTAGGCAATTCATTTTTGTATCACCCTTCAATCACCCTATTTGCCGCAACTGTATATGAGCAGATTCTTTGTTTTAGTGCTGTCAGTTCTCCTGATCCTCCTTCAGAGTAATATAGCTGTTGCCCAGCAATTTGGAGGTAATCCTACCGGTATGCGGTGGAGACAACTTAATACCGATACAGCAAGGATTATATTCCCGGAGGGATTTGACTCTGCCGCCCAGCGGGTAGCTTCATTTATTAGCCGGGTATCGTTGAGAGATCAGTTAAGCCTGGGTAAAAAACTGAAAAAGATAGATATTGTACTACAAAACCAGCCGGTTATTACTAATGGCTATGTATCGATGGGGCCTTTCCGAAGTGAGTTTTATACTACTCCTTCGCCAGACAATTATGATCCGAGCAGCCTATCGTGGCTTACTCAGCTTACGGTACACGAGTACCGGCATGTGCAGCAGTATAACAATTTTAACAACGGGTTGAGCGCGGTTATGAAAAAGCTGTTCGGACAGGAAGGTTATGCCCTGGCCGTTAATGCAGCAGTCCCTAACTGGTTTTTCGAGGGTGATGCCGTATACAGTGAAAGCCTGCTGGCTCCTCATGGCCGGGGTACCCTGCCTTTTTTCCTGAAAGCCTTTCCCGCTTTATGGCAGTCAGGCAAAGATTATAGCTGGATGAAGATCAGGAACGGCTCTTTAAAAGACTATGTGCCTAACCACTACGACCTGGGATACCTGCTCGTAAATTATGGCTCCCGACAGTACGGTTATGATTTCTGGCGCAAAGTAACCCGGGATGCCAGCGCATACAAAGGCTTGTTCTACCCGATGCAAAAGGCCGTTCAGCGACATTCGGGCGTTTCTTACAAAGATTTCAGACGAAATGCGTTTAACTATTATAGGACAGAGTACCAATTAGAGCATCCTCAGGTGCCGGCAGACAGTCTTAATATATTCGCCATCAATACAAAAACACTAACCCAATACAGTTTCCCTTTCCAGCTATCGGAAACCGATTTATTATACCAGAAATCATCTAACAACCAGAGAACGGGCTTTTACATAAAAGGCCCTGAAGGCGAGCGCTTACTCCGTTTGCGTGATATTAGTATTGAAGACCAATATAGTTATCGTAATGGGAGGATTGTTTATGCGGCTTACGAATCACACCCCCGGTGGCGCTGGGTAAGCTACAACGTTATTAAGTTACTGGATGTGGCAACCGGGCAGCAGCGAACACTTACACATAAATCGAGGTATTTTTCACCCGATATCTCGGCCGATGGCAAAACGATAGTAGCCAATAGCGTTGCGCTGGACGGAAGATCTGCACTGACTTTTTTAACTGCCGATAACGGGAATCCTTTCAGAACGATTGTTAATGATAGCATTAACTATTTTTCTAACCCCAAGTTCTTAAATGACAGCACAATCATTACTGTGTTACGCAACAAAGATGCTACAACGGCTATAGCTGCGGTGGATATTCTTAGTGGCAGCATTAAAAATATCACACCACCCTCATCTACGGTAATTGGTAATATTGCTATCAATAACGGTAAGATATATTTCACCGCTTCTAAGCATTTAAAGGATGAATTATTTTATTACGATCTGGCGCAGCAACAACTCTTTCAATTGCCTACTCCCGGCGTAGGCAGCTATTTTGCCAGCAGCGATTTCAACAAGCTCAACTGGAGTGTATTTACGGCAGACGGCTTCCAGTTACAACAGGCTGATGAAATCCAGGCCCAATGGCAACCGCTACCGATGGAGGCATTTGTAAATAATAAAACCGGCATCGTAAGCGATAGCATACATGCATCTTACCAGTTAATGACAGCATCCCCAACCCATGCTGTAACCCAACCCTACCGGAAGCTAACGCATCCCTTTAATTTTCATAGCTGGCGTCCCAATTACTCAGACCCTGAATTCAGTTTTACTATTTACGGCAATAATATTTTAAACACCACCGAAACCCAGTTATATTATGTATACAATGAAAATGATAAAACCCATACTGCGGGTGGGGCGGTCACCTATGGAGGTCTTTTCCCGTATATCAGCCTGGGCTCTAATTATACTTTTGACCGCCGCGCGATTGCGTCTAAAAAGTTAAGGCAGTGGAATGAATGGAATAATTATATCGGGGCAAGTGTTCCATTAAGCTGGGCCAGCAACCGAACCTATAAAGCGCTTAACATTGGAAGCAATTATTACTATCGTACGGACTTTAATACAGGCCCTACAAAAAACGAATTTAAAGAACTGCAATTCAGCTACCTTGCTCATGGTGTTAGCTGGACACAGCAGGTGCAGACTACTGCCCAGGATATTTACCCCAGATGGGGGTACGGCGTTAACACCCAGTTTCGACATGCTTTGAACCTCTACGACAGCTGGCAAGGCTATGCGGGTGCAGCATTATATTTGCCCGGCCTTGCACGTGCACATAGCCTGGTTTTAAATGGAGCTCTGCAATACTCGGGCTCAGAGCAACGGGTATTTGGCAACCGCACAGCATTTGCGAGAGGTTATGCAGGGAGAGATTCAGCCGGCATTTATACAGCCAGAGCCAACTATCATTTTCCTGTATTTTATCCGGATTGGGGATTCGCCAATATTTTATACCTGCAACGTGTAAGAGCCAATGTTTTTTATGACTACACGCAGGCTTTAAATAAAAGCGGTACACGTAGTGCTACCTTGCAAAGTACCGGGGCGGAAATTTATCTGGATACCAAATGGTGGAATCAACATTCTTTAACCTTCGGGTTTAGAGCAGGCACTTTACTTACTGCAGTACCCGGGCAGGATCGAAAAATGTTTTTTGAATTTATACTGCCGACCAACCTGATACCAAGGTAAATAGAGGATAACAGTTTAAATAACTGCTTATAGTTGATACAACATTTTCGTAACTTTAAATATGAACACCTATCAAGAACACCTGGTTCCGGGATGCTATTACCATATTTATAACCGTGGGAACAACAGGGAAGTAATTTTTTAAGAAGCCTGAGAACTATGTTTATTTTCTACATCTTTGGAAGAAATATGTAACACCTGTTGCAGATACACTTTGCTATTGCCTGCTGCCCAATCATTTTCATTTTTTTATCAGGATAAAGGGAGACAATGCTAATAATATGGAACAAAGTATATATGAAATAAAAAAAGACAAACCGCTCAGCAAACATTTTTCTAATTTATTTAATGCATATGCGAAAGCTATCAATTAAAAATATAATCGGGTAGGAAGCCTGTTTCAGGAGAATTTTAAACGAAAAGAAATTATCAATAACTCATATTACACTCACCTGATCGCTTATATTATTACCAATCCGGTTAAACACGGTATTTGTAATAGTGCTGCCAATTATCCCATTCGGCCTATCAAAGCCTGCTCTCAGATAAACCGACGCTTTTACTGCGAAATGAAGTGATCAACTGGTTTGGAAGCAAAAAGGCATTTGTCGAATATATTCGGAATTATGAAGCCGGTTTGCGGATCTGACAGGTTTCGGAAATCTGTCAGATCTGGCCTGGCCTAATCACCAACAATTACCCCACTCACATTCCAGGCGCTAAAGCTGCTGCCTTCCCTTTCACCTTGCGGTATCTGCACCTGTATGGTATGCTTTCCTGCTGATAAATTTCCTAACTGTATAACAAAGGGATTGGTTACAGTACCCGGGCACCAGTTAGAGCGACTCAGATCTGAAGAAGACAAACCCGTAGCAAAGTTTCCTGAAGCAGGATTGAACAAGCGATAAGAACCGCAATCCTCTCTCCAGGGAATCATCTTAAAAATAGTTTTCCCATCTAAGTTGATCGTGTTTTCTTTGGGCACAAATTCATCACCGTTTCCCCAGCCCCCATGCCCGGTAGTAGTATATCGGAGAACCGCATTACTGACAGCTTCCTTCAATTCAAACTGAACCGTTAGTCCTTCAGGCTTATCAAACATAGTAGCATACTCCTGTCCGGCCATTTCCATAATATTAAGGGTATTAAATAATGGCACTACTTTTTTGGGCGGTTCGTCTCCTCCCCTGTGAATGGTAATAGCGGCATTTATTTTATGGCCCCCTTTATCATAGTTGCCGATGAATACACCAATATAAACTTCTTTACCGTCCAGCAGGGAGGCATAGGCTGTTATATCCTGCCTGTAAGGCACTGCCTGATGCCACTCTTTCCCCTTTAATTGTATATGATTGTATTGCTTTATTCCGAAGGGTGTGAAAAAACGCATTAATTCAATCGCGGGACTGTAATCTGCCGTGGCAACTACACCCTGGTATTTTTTGCCATTGCCATTCTCAAAAACAGGCAAGGTTGAAGCCCCGTTTTTCAGGCCATCGAGGAAGGATTGTTTTTTGTCAACCGGCATCAGGAATACTGTACCGGTACGGTCATAGGCATCTCCGTTAGATTGCTCCTGCAAATCGAGGAAGATGTTTTTTGTATCGGCCAGGGAGGGAAACTTCACTTTCTTTACCACAATGGTTCCATTGGCAAATCGCAGCACATCGGGTTTTACGGTAGCACTGTCAGAGAAATTGATGACCTGATCTTTAAACAGTTCTATGGTGGTAAAACGATTGCGCCAGATCTCATCGCGATAACTTAAAAGATCTAGCAGCTTCGGCTTGATTGAAGCAAACTGGGCTGGACTTGTATATGTTGTCTTCTTTACCTCGTCAGCGCTCATTATAAAATCACCATTACGAATCATTTCCAATACCAGTCCCAGGTTTTGGCCTAATGCCGTTGGCGCCCCTTTTACAGGTAAGTCACTTGTGTACCAAAACTCAATTGTGTTGGAGTTAACCACTGTTTTTGCCTTTTTACAGTCGTAACCCAATATTTTTCTACTTCCCTCCTGTAACTCAAATTGCTGGCTTTTTATAGTAGTAGAATCAATAGTGGAGATACAATTGGCTTGATCGAGCAAAGTGTATAATTGCTGTGAAAGATTAGTTCTGTTAACCAGTGACACTTCCAACGGGTATTTGCCTTCTCCTTTCAAATCTTTCTCGTTGGTAATAAGCGTCTGCCGGGAATTTGTAAATACGACAACCTTGTTTTGGTTGGGCGACGGCTTACCATTGGAAGAAGAAGCATAGGTTATCCGGTAGGTATTATTATCAGATTGAAAGGGTATTTGCCCTACGGCTAATGATGTATATAAAGTAAAACATACAATACCCATTATTAAACGTAGCGGCTTCATATTTTTTTAATCAAATGTAGTATACCGGGAGGGAATTTCAACCGGGGAACTTTTTAAAATAATGAGCGGAAAGTGAAACTTCCGGTACGGCGCGTGAGGACACGCGATGTGGCTGCTTAATAAGATGCCGAACAGGGGCGATATAGCCGATACGTGTGTCCTCACGCGGGCTCTGTGCTTCCCATCTATTCGTTTAAAACTCATCGCGAATATCTCTCAGAAAGCTAAAGTTCTTAATACCCTTTTCATAAAAAGCCGCGGACGAAAAATAATAATCACATGGATCTTCCACTAATTTCCATTTACCTTCACAGGGATTAAAATGTATATAATCCAGTTTTTGAAAAGCTACCTTCCGGGTATATAAAATAGCCGCCAACGGGTCTTTCTGCCAGAATTCGTAATTCTTATTATGTGCATTGATCTTAAAACAAGACAACGGTATCAACGGATCAAAAGACAACAGCTTCTTAAACTCATGTGCAGTATATTTCAGAAAAGATCCTTTAGGGTGTTCTTTCCCGTTTAACAACCTTGCCCTCCAGATAAAATGAATATGAGTAGGCATTATTACAAATGCGAAAACATCCATTTTATTTTGTTTGGTTAAATAGTCAAGAGCCGAAATAATAATCTGTTTAGTTATATCCGGCGCCAGCAGAGGCATCCAACGATTAATACTTGCAGTGAAGAAATAAATCTCGTCAAGCTCCATATGACTTTTACGGCGATGGCATAGGTTGGTGTAGCTAATAGTTATAGGTTTGCTTGTTAAAGCTACATGATTATTTTGAACTATGGCGCTCAAGTATAAACGCCTGCCGCGCGTGAGGACACACGCCATTGCGGCATTTAAGTAATTATCATTGGTATTAATACAGCGTCATCCAATAAAAATCCCGACTGACGAATAACTACCAGGATTAATTATAGGCGATTGAATATAATTACAGCGATGCCAACGCATCTCTCAACGCAGCTATCTTCTCTTTGTGAGGACAGGCGCAAAGGCTATGGCCGCTCATAAATATGGAATAGTTTATGCATATCTGCATCATTATTCAAAACTCTGAGAGTCCGATATACCTATTAAAACCCAGCGCGTGAGGACACGCGCGACGGCAAGCCTCACCAGTTGCATACCGACACGCGCAAAGGCTATAGTTGCTATTGGAAGCCTATCCGTTAAAATAAAAATCCCGGCAGACTGATCACTACCGGGATTGATTATAGGCGATTGAATATAATTACAGCGATGCCAATGCATCTCTCAACGCAGCTATCTTCTCTTCCGCATCGGCCTTTTTCTTTCTCTCTACATCTACTACTTCAGGCTTGGCATTCTGCACAAAGCGTTCATTACCTAACTTTTTCTCCACTGAAGCCAGGAAACCCTCCAGGTAAACGATATCTTTCTCTAATTGCTCCTTTTGCGCAGTTGTATCTAACTCTGTTTGGGTTTCGATATACAACTTATCTTTTTGAACCAGAACGTTGATACATTTTTCCACCGTAGCATCTGTGAACGCTATTCTTTCAGCGTTTACCTGCCTTTCTAAAATGCTAAATAATGCTTCGTAGTCACTACGGTTCTCCGCCTGGATATGTAGTTTGATGGATTCTTTGTTTTTGATACTGTTCTTCACCCGCGCATCTCTTACAGCGCTGATCACATTTTTTAATATCTCTCCCTGTGCAATAATCCTGTTGTCAACTACACCTGTTTCATTAAACTGTTTAACTGATAAGTCATCGCTTTGCGCTCTCAATTGGTGATAGATCTCCTCTGTGATAAACGGCATATAAGGATGCAGCAACTGCAACAACTCTTCGAAAAATCCTATAGTTGCCTGTAGTTTACTGTTGAGGGTTGCTCCGCCAAATTCCGGCTTTTGCCACTCCAGGTACCAGCTGCAGAAATCATCCCATATCAGTGAATAGATAGTTTTCAGCGCTTCGCTTAGCTTGAACTCTTTTAACAATCGTTCTACTTCCGCCCTTGCTTCATTAATACGGTTACGCATCCATTTTGCGGCAAAATCGTCATCCGCATTTTTATCATCCAGGGTCACACCATTAGGATTATCTTCCCACATCTTCACCAGCTTCAGCGCATTCCATATTTTATTATTGAAATTACGGCCTTGCTCCAGCGATGCTTCATCAAACAGCAGGTCGTTACCAGCCGGTGCAGCAATCATAATACCAAACCGTACGGCATCGGCGCCATACCTGTCAATCAGTTCCAGCAGGTCTGGCGAGTTGCCCAAAGACTTAGACATTTTACGTCCCAGCTTATCGCGTACCATCCCTGTGAAATACACATCTTTGAAGGGGATCTCCTTTTCATACTCCAAACCAGCCATTACCATCCTAGCTACCCAGAAGAAAATAATATCCTGTCCCGTTACCAACACTGAGGTCGGGTAATAGTATTTCAGCTCTTCGTTACCTGGTTCAGTAATCCCTTTAAACACCTGTGACGGCCACAACCACGAAGAGAACCAGGTATCCAATACATCATTATCCTGACGCAGGTCATCAATGGTCCATTGGCTGCCGGATATATTACTAAAAGCCTCTTCTTTGGTTTCACCAACAACACAAGCGCCATCCGGTGTGTACCAGGCCGGTATTTGCTGGCCCCACCATAACTGGCGGCTGATACACCAGTCTTTTACGTTTTCCAGCCAATGCTTGTAGGTGGCTAAGAAGCGATCGCCCGGATGTATTTTAATATCGCCCTCAACAACCGCCTTCAGTGCCGGCTCGGCCAGCTCCTGCATTTTCAAAAACCACTGGGTAGATATCTTTGGCTCTACCACAGCATTACTTCTCTGGGAGAAACCATTTTTATTAGTGATATCCTCTGTTTTCACCAGGTTGCCCGAAGCCTCAAGATCAGCTGCTATCTTCCTGCGAACATCAAACCGGTCTTCCCCGATATAAAGCTGCGCAGCATCGCTTAAAGTACCGTCATCATTTAAGGTATCAATCACTTCCAGGTTATGCTTCAGGCCGAGGTTATAGTCATTAATATCATGTGCCGGTGTAATCTTCAACGCGCCCGTCCCAAATTCCATATCTACATACTCGTCGAAAACAACAGGTATACGCCGATTGATTAACGGCACCAAAGCATAAGCACCCTTCAAATGCTGGTAGCGCTCATCATTAGGATTTACACAAATAGCGGTATCTCCTAAAATAGTTTCGGGCCTTGTAGTAGCTATGGTTATATACCCCTCTTGTCCGTCGAGCTTATATTGTACATAGTATAGTTTGCTCTGCACCTCACGATACTCCACCTCTTCATCGCTTAAGGCTGTTTTTGCAACCGGGTCCCAGTTGATCATGCGGGCGCCACGGTATATCATACCTTTTTTATAGAGGTCTACGAATACTTTTATTACTGCTTCGTAATAATGGTCATCCATTGTAAAAGTAACGCGACTCCAGTCTACGCTGCAACCCAGGCGCTCTATCTGGTTATAAATAATTCCGCCATATTTATCCTTCCACTCGAACGCATATTTAAGAAATTCTTCCCTGGTCAGTGTATTCTTATCGATGCCTTTCTCACGCAGCATCTGCACCACTTTAGCTTCAGTAGCAATAGAGGCATGGTCACTGCCCGGAACCCAGCAGGCATTGTAACCAGTCATTCTTGCCCTACGCACTAAAATGTCCTGGACCGTTTCATTTAATGTATGCCCCATGTGTAAAACACCGGTAACATTAGGAGGTGGAATGACCACCGTAAAAGCAGGTCTGCCATCTGGCTTGCTTTCAAAATATTTTTGCTCTTTCCAGCGATTGGTCCAAAATTGTTCTACCTGCGCTGGTTCAAAATTCTTCGATAGTTGCATAAGGGTGCAAATTTACTGCTTTTATACGTGCTGCAAAAGCATAAATACCGGGTTCTAATCATATTGGGAGCTAAAAAAGCCATTTCAGCATCGGGATGTTTTCAGCCGGTTATCTAATACAGGCATCGCTTGTTTATGCGGCTGTTCAAGCTTAAAAGAAATCGTAATTTCATGATGTAGATCACTCCATCACGTTATAAACCTCAAACATCCCATATGTCTAAACCAGCATTAAACGAAAAAGACTTCCAGGATGCGGCACGCCAGTTAAACTGCGAGGTTGCCGCCATTAAAGCAGTGGCTTAAGTAGAAAGCAAAGGCGATGGCTTTTTGCCTACCGGCGAACCTAAAATCCTTTTCGAGCGACATATTTTTTCCAAACGCACCAATGGGCTTTTCGACAAAACAAACCCAGGCATATCTAACCCTGTGGCAGGAGGATATGGTGCTTCAGCATCACAGCACAAACGACTACAGGAAGCGGTTATATTAAACCGGAATGCGGCATTGATGTCTGCCTCCTGGGGACGCTTCCAGGTAATGGGGTTTAACTATGCGCTGGCCGGGTTCAATTCTTTACAGGAGTTTGTAACTGCCATGTATAAAGGGGAACGTGAGCATTTATTTGCTTTTGTCAATTATATTCTCAATACATCACTGGGTGATGAACTCCGTGAAAAACGCTGGTCTGATTTTGCACGTAAATACAATGGGCCAGACTATAAAAAAAATAACTATGATGTAAAAATGGCCGAGGCTTACAAGAAACTTAAGGATAGCAGCCGAAGCCTCGTTGCAACAAAAACACCTGTCAGAAAAAGCACTATATCGAAAAATAAAAAGGCTAAAGGAATGCCTAATTATTTCCAATAAAAAAACCTCCCGTTACCGCAGGAGGTTTTAAATATATTTAAAGCAATTTTTATCCTTTTACGTCCGCTGCTAATCCTGCTGCAGTGAAGTCCCTGTTCAAACGCGCGATATTGGTAATTTCAATTTCTTTAGGGCAAACTGCTTCGCAGGCGCCAGTGTTGGTACAGCTTCCAAAACCTTCTTTATCCATTTGAGCCACCATTGCCAGTGATCGTTTATTTCTTTCTGTTTGTCCCTGCGGTAATAAAGCCAGGTGAGATGTTTTGGCAGAAAGGAA
>JAESFO010000848.1_pt1 | contig 12511 bp, 6 predicted proteins | sample 9269421 | NCBI WGS metagenome assembly JAESFO01 (sample SAMN14502839, study PRJNA617101) | algae metagenome | isolation source: Nostoc desertorum CM1-VF14 and co-occurring heterotrophs from rocky... | place: USA: Clark Mountains, San Bernardino, California | collected 2000-06-05 | reverse complement strand
ACGATGTGCTGGGCGTGGTGTCGCTGGCCGAACAGGGTATTGGCATCTGCCAGAGCTATGAGTTCATCGTGCGCGAGCGACTGCAGCGCGGGCAGCTGGTGGAAGTGCTGCCGCAGCTGCGAGGGCGGTCAAGGCCGTTCTCGGTGATCTATGCGCCGCATCGGCGGCAGTCGGCGGCGGCACGGGCGATGATTGAGTTGCTGGTGGGGAATGCGGCTGAGGATCGCACTTGTTGAGGCCGCGAGGCGCACTGGCGATGTCGGGTTTGAACCGCTTTTGGGCGCGTGCGGCTGGCCGCGCGCCGTTGCCACTCGGTGCGAATTAAGAACTGTTGCAAAGAAGGCTGTCGCGCTATTCGCTTGTGGCAAGGGCGATTACGCCACTTTGGTTCGCAACTAACAGAGTAGCTGCGCGAATGCGTCTGCTGGCGTCGCGTGCTGCACGAATGGTGCGTGCAACAATAGTTCTTCGCTCTCGGATTCAGAGATTCCTTAGCGAATTTCTATTGGCATTCGAAGCGGCTGCGTAAACACCATGGCGCGCCACCGACAACGGGTGGCAGCGGGCGTCCAAACCCGAGACAGATAGTTGTTTACGCTTGCCCGTCGGCACCGTCCTTAACCGGTGCCGGCGGGCAATCCGTCGGCCTTTATGGCGGACGGTGCGTGGGGGTCTTCGGACCCGCCGGTTATTGACAACTGTCTGTCCCGGTTTGGAACCCGCACCGTCCGCCACCTCTTTGCGGTGGCGCTGTTAAGCACAGCCACGGAAGCCGACGCCATGAACGAATCCGATACCTTCACCTCGTACACCGTTGTTGAGCCCATCAACGACGACACTCCCCTGCCCGACCTGAACTCCTTGCTCGGCATCCTCAAGCGCATGCGCGGTTGCGAGGGGGCTGATGGGCATCCGTGGCCAGAAACCGATGTGTCACCCGGCCGCCGCGTGAGCCTGGCGCGGAGCGAGCGCGCGATGGTGGGGGCGCTGACGGTCCTGGAGCTGCTGCACGCGGCGGATCGCTGCCGTGTGGCAGCGGAGCCGGAGCGGCATTTGGATGAAGGAGTGGTTGATGGGTTGTTTCTGGCTTGCCGGGGGTTGGTTGAGTGGGCTTGTCGGGAAATTCGACCAGACTAACAGCCGCCGGGACGTGGCTAGTGCGCTTCCAAGACACTAAGACCCGTCGACAAATAGCATTCGATCCAGGTTAGATTCAGGCCTGTAACGCTCATTCTTCCAGTCCAGCAGCTAGAGAATCAGCGTCTCAAGCATCCATCGAAGGACGCTTGAGACGCATACTAATCGACCTTTCTGATCCCTTGCGTGGCAGCGAAATACTAGCCCTTTGCCGCTTCGGTCAAAAGATCACCAACCGAGCGCGCAACCACATACCGGGCTGGGTTCTCCCCAACCCCCAGCGCAGTGAAATGCGCCTTGCCGCATTCGATTTTGGCGCTTTCCTTGTCGCGCAGGTCATCGGTGAACAGGCTGCTCTTGGTTTCCACCACAAAGTACAGGTGCTGAGTTCCGTCTTCTTCTACCAACACGGCCCAATCGGGGTTGTAGGTACCCAGCGGCGTGGGCACTTTGAACCAGCCTGGCAGCTTGGCGTAGAGCTTGATGGCGTCGTTCTTCTCCAGCCCATCGGCGAAGTCGCGTTCGGTGGTCGAGTCGTATACCACATGCTCATAGACCGACTTCTGTGTATCCAGCAACATGTTCTTGAGATAGCCGGTGAGCACTTCCTTCTCGAACAGCTCCTGCGCATAGACATGCTGGTCACCCAGCTTCTGGTACTTGATGCCATCGACCAGGGCCAAGCGCTTGCAGCGGTTGATGGTTTCGGCGGTCAATTCGATGAACTGCTGCGGATTGCGCTTGAAGTCGTCAAGGCGGCCGCTTCCCGTCAGGATGCTGACGAGGCTGCGCCGGGTGAGCTGGGTGCGGTCCTGCAGGTCGGTCAGCAAATCCGGCAGCTCGATATCCGCCTCGTCCAGCACCACGGTCGCCGCGCCCCCCTTCTCTGTCGCGGCGACACCTGACTGGCCGATAGAGATGTCGGCCTTGCGCCATTGCAGCCGTGCCTTGGCAATCACCGGGGCCTTCTGCAACGCTGCGATGCAATCCGCCACCAGCTTGGCGTTATCGAACTGCACGCGGTACGTTGTCTGGTGCTTGATCCGGTCCCACAGTGCCTTGAACTCGTCGCTCAGATAAACGGCCTTGCCATCTTTGCCCTTGCGCACCGGCACTTGCCTGCGCTCATCGGCATTCTTGATGTCCAGCCGGCCAGACAGCCTGCGCAGCACTTCGGCAATCTGGGCCTTCTGCGCATCAAACTCGGCCGGCAGTCCCAGGACGCCATTCTTCAGCGCCGTTTTCAGTGAATCCTGCACCTTGCCCTTGGCATCGATATGTCCGGCAGCTTTCAGGTGCTCCCACAGTGCCTTCGATTGCACCATGCCCAACGGTGCGACATGTCCCTCAGCGCCGGTCACGGCAATGGCGGCAAATTGGTGCGGCTCCACAATGCCAAAGCGGATGCCCGTGTCTTTCTCGATTTCCTTCTGCAGGTTCTCAGCAAACTGTTCGTAGTTTTCCGTAGCTACCACAGTCAGGGTGTTGACCTCGAAACCGCGCACCCGCTCGCCATCTTGGTTGACGCAAAGGCGTAGGCCGCGGCCAATGGTCTGGCGGCGCTCGCGCTCGGTCTGAATGTCGCGCAAGGTGCAAATCTGGAACACGTTGGGGTTGTCCCAGCCTTCCTTGAGGGCGGAATGGGAGAAGATGAACTTTAGCGGCGTGCTGAAGGACAGCAGCTTCTCCTTCTCCCTCATGATCAGGTTATAGGCCCGCTCGGCGTTCTCCCGGTTACCTGCATTGTTCTCGGCGGTGTCGGTCCAGCCGCCCTTCTTGTCGATGGAGAAATAGCCGTTGTGCACCTCCTCGGCAGCGGACGCGAGGTCGATCTCGGCAAACAAGCTCTGGTAAGCCGGCAACTTGGCAGCACGGCGATATTCCTCCTCGAACATCTGTGCATACACGCCCTTGACCGGCTGGCCGTCCGCATCGTACTGACGATACTTGTCCACCGCGTCGATGAAGAACAGGCTCAACACCTTGATGCCCAATGGACGCAGGTGCTTTTCTTTGTCCAGGTGTTCCTTGATCGTGCGACGAATCATCTCGCGTTGCACGGCCAGCGCATCCACATCACCGTGGGCTTGGCCGGGCTTCAAAAACACTTCGCCGCCGGGGTAACGCAGCTCCATGAACTCTTCGCCCTTGGCCGTACTGATCTCACCAACCCGAAAATCGGCGTAGATCGCACGGCCACAGGCACTCTGCTGGAGGTCGTCACCATCGCTGACCGTCACCTCCACCCGTTGCACGCCAGTGGCGGCTTGTCTATCCAGCTCGACCTTGGCGCTGATGCGCCCACGCTTGTTCTCCACCTTCACCAGGCGCACGAAAGGCTTGTTGTGCCCGTCCTCTACTGTGGCCGATGCCACCTCGATCTGCTTGACCAGCCTGCGCTCATACGCATCCACGGCATCCAGGCGGAACACCATGTGGTGCTTGTCCACATGGGTGGCGGAGTAGCGCAGCGTGCAGAGCGGGTTCATGGCATCCAGTGCTTCCTTGCCACGGCCTTCCAGGCCGCCGTCCACGCTTTGCGGTTCATCCACGATGATGATCGGCCGGGTAGCCTTGATCAGATCAATAGGCTTCTCGCCGCCGGTCTTCTCGCTCTCTTTGTAGAGGTTGTTCACATCCTTCTTGTTGATGGCGCCCACCGTCACCACCATGATCTGGATGTTGGCGCTGGTGGCGAAGTTGCGCACCGGTCCGGGCTTGGCCGAGTCGTACAGGAAGTAATCGAAGGGCACGCCCGCATACAACCCCTTGAAATGCTCCTCGGTGACTTGCAGGGTCTTGTAAACGCCTTCCTTGATCGCCACCGACGGCACCACGATCACGAACTTGGTGAAGCCGTAACGCTTGTTCATCTCGAAAATCGAGCGCAGGTACACATAGGTCTTGCCGGTGCCGGTCTCCATTTCCACCGTGAAGTCGCCCGAAGTCAGCGAGCTGGAAGGCGGCAGACCACCGCGCAACTGGATTTCCGCGAGGTTCTTGAGCAGTTCATCGTCCAAAAGCGTCAAGCGATTGCCAACGCCAAGGTCGGACTGTGCCACACCCAATGACATCTGCGCGTCCTCAGGCAATTTCATGGTCACCGTGAATTCGGTGCGGCAGACCTCCTGACCACGGAAAAGATCGCATACAGCCTCGATGGCCTGCATCTGGTAGTCGAGATTGGGCTCGAAGTGCAGTTTCATGGCGAGCCCTCCCTTACAAGCTGCGCACGTTCTGGATGCCGTGCTGCTCCAGAATGGCGGCGAGATTGGTTTTGGCCACGTCGTCGACAAACGCGCCGTCGCGGAACACGCAGGTGCATTCTTTTCCAGCCGGGCCAGCGGGCGCCAACTCCTTGTGCCAGGCGATGATGCCTTGGGCAAGTGACTCCACCTGCTCACGGGTGATCTTTTCGGCCAGGCAAGCCAGCAGCACACCGCCGCCAACGGCATGCACATCAAGCCCTTCGATGCAGCGTTTTTCGATGGGCACGCACAGGTCGAGGCCGAGCTTGAGCAATAGCTCATAAAGCACATCGGCCTCGCTGCGGCCTTCGAGCAGGTGATCCTGATGGTCGAACAGCGTGGCTTCCAGATCGTCCGGTTTCGGATTCCAGGCACGGATATTAGAGGTGTCTAGCTTGAACGCGCGAAAGCCGGTTTTGCCAGCCTCCGCATCACCAGCTTTCCCGATCTTGGCACTCGCCTCCCGCAAACGCTTGCGAGTAATGTCCGCGATGGTTTTGAACTGATCTTTACCCGTTGGCTCTGGCAACTGGACGAGTAAGAATCGCCGCCTTGATCCCTGGGCCGCGTTCACCTTGTAAACCGCATGACCCGTGCTACCCGAACCAGCGAAGAAATCCATAATGATGTCGTCGGATTTCGTAGTCAACTCGATCAGCTCAGCCAGTACATCGGTATTCTTGGGGAACTGGAACCATCCTTTGCCAACGAGATCTTCCACTTCGAGCGTCGCCGAGCGGCCATCTCTATAAAAAACAGACGAGAATGGCTCGCTATCAATCTCAAAAAGATAGCTTTTACGAGTCGGAATCGTGGTTTCGTCTGATCCGAAGTGAATGCGCGGCGGCACTTGGGCCAATGCCCAGTTCGTCTTTTCTTCGTCCCATCGCCAACCAGTGGATGGCTTTTTGCACGACTTCCCAGTTGTCGGGTGCAGTATGTCGTGTCGGGGACGTGACTCACGCCCATCATCCGGACCAGCGAAGTCAGCCGCAAAGTACAGACCTCGGTCATCGGACCAACTGTAATGCTTATGCGACTTTCGTGGATCGCCATCTGGCAGTTGGCGATACCACTCCATCATGGCGGTTCTGATTGCCTGATGATCTGAATTCAGCGCAGTTTTCAATTCTACGTACTTCGCCAGCACCTCATCTGCTCCCTCCTTCGGTCGACGCCACACGCCTTTCTCAAGGACTGCCGCCTTGTCACGCACATAGCAGACGATGTACTCGTGCACAGCAGCTATGAGCTTGGCGTCGCCTTTCTTTGATCGCTGCCAAATAACTTGAGCAACGAAATTTTCTTCGCCAAACAACTCATCCATCACAAGCAGGAGTCGAGACAGTTCATTGTCGTCACAGGACACCATGACTACTCCTGCCGGATGAAGCATGACTTTCGCCACCTTCAAGCGCGAATACATCATATTCAACCAGTCGGTATGAAATCGCCCACTGGCCTCGGTATTGCTGCTGATCTTCTGCCCACCTTCCATCTGGCCGGTCAACTCCAGATAGTTTCTAATGTTGTCCTGAAAGTTGTCCGGGTACACAAAATCCTTGCCGGTGTTGTACGGCGGGTCGATGTAGATCAGCTTGACCTTGCCGGCGTAGCTTTTTTGCAGCAGCTTGAGCACTTCAAGGTTGTCGCCCTCAATCATCAGATTCTTGGTGGTATCCCAGTCCACACTTTCTCCCGGGCAGGGGCGCAGTGTGCCTGTGCTGGGCCTGAGCGCCAGTTGGCGGGCACGGCGCTTGCCGTGCCAGTTGAGGCCATACTTCTCATCGGCATCGGTGACGCTGGCATCACCCACCAAAGCCTTCAGCACGTCCACATTCACTGCCGGACCGCCCGCTCCCTCGGTAATCAGTTCAGGAAACAGCGCCTTGAGTTGCTCGATGTTGCCCGCCACCAGATCGGTGGACTGGGCTTCGGGGCTAGCTGCCGTGAACTTTTCCATGGTCTTCTCCGTCATTCGTTCAATCTTCAAAGCTGCTGTTGTGCGGCGGCCAGTTCGGCCCGGAGGCGCTTGAACATCAGGTTCAGCTCCACCTGGCGCGCCAGTTGTTTTTCTTTGGCCGCCTCGGCCCGCAGGCGACTGATTTCGCCTTCCAGCCGCTGGCAATCAGCCAGTGCTTGCCGTCGCGCGGCAGCCTGTTCCGGGGTTGCTGCGGCTCGATAAATCCGTGTCCGCCGCGCGGCGTGCAGGGCCTGCACGCATACGATCCAGCCCTCATAGAGGGCATGTAGCGATGCTTGGGGCTGACGCGAAACTGCAAGCGACTGCATGAAATCCCGCTCGATGTCGGAAGCCACCTTCGCATCAGCTCCAGGTGTGCCATCGGCTGCTTGAAGCAGCGAGGCCGACACGAGATCGTCATCGAGCACGATCTTGCCCGCCTCGTTCTGCGCCCAGCGCTTATGCGCCAGCGAGAGGGTCAGTGTTGGCCCTTCAGCCCGTTTTTCATCCAGCAGCAACAGCACCGGGTAAGGCACGGCCCGGTGCACCAGTTCTGCAAGGCGTGAAAGGCTGGCTGGCTTGATGGCTCCGCGCAAGGTGACGGCCAGCACCGCAACTTCCAGGTATTCGCGCTGCGTATCGCGGTACTCGGGCACGCCGATGGTGTTGGGTTTGAGGGCGGCCAGCCACTGTATGTCTTCAATCGCATCCGTAATCAAGCGCTTGTCAGAGGCGGTGGGCGCACCCTTCTCCAGCAACAGCTTCTTGGGCACGCGCTGATCCACCCGCGCGCTATCCGGGAGACACAGTGCACTGACGACATACGACCAGTTCATGACGAGAGTGCCGCTCCAAATGCGTTGACCGTTTCTTCACTGTCGCGCCCGGCAATGGCTTTGCCCATGGCCTGCTCGATCAGCTCCAACAGTGCGGTAGCGCGTTGGCGGACAAACGCATCGAAATCATCCGATCGCAGCGCAGGCACCGGAATCACGTGGGAGAGCAGAAACTCGTCCAGGCTATCGGGGGCCACCTGCTTGGCTTTCTGGATGCGGGCGAGGTACACGCTGGGCGCATCCCCGCTGATGAAACGATTGGTGCCAGCGGCCAGAGGGGCCTTGTTGACCACACTGTTCCACTTCTCCTTGGGCAATTTCTGCTTTTCGCACCAGGCACGGGGGAACACATGGTGGATGTCGATGGCGTTGTTGAAGTAGGTGTTGAGGTCGATCGGCGTACCGCTGACGAAATCCCGACCACCGTGTTTCATGAGCAAGGCGGCCAGCCCCTTGTAGGCCGCTGCGAGGCGGCTTTGCAGGGACAGGAGGCGCGTCGGCGCAAAGTTGGCGTCGCGCACCGTACGCGGTTCGCTGCCGCCTTCGACCCAGGCGACCACATCCTGGATGTCCATGCCGAAACGGGTTTCGTTGGCGCCGCCATACAGTTCGCCCAGAACACCGCTCCAGTACCAGCGCAGCAGCTTTTGCTTGACGCCATGTTGCGTCGTGCGGTCTGCCAGGTGCGCACAGATGGCCGACAACGGAACGAGCTGCGTGGCATACGGCAGGCTTCGGTCATCGAAGATTTTCTCCTCTGCCAGCAACTCGGCAGCCCGCTTGAAGCCTTTCTCCAAATCGGATTCCAGAGTCTTGAAGTCCGCCAGCGGCAACTTCAGCACATCTGCACGCTTGCAACTGACGGATGTGCCGTGCGCTTTGTGCCGCCGATAGCTGGCAAGCAGCGTCACTGCGGTGAGAAAGCTGGTGCCATCCACCGCCGTAAGCACATCGTGCTTGGCGGTTAGTCGCTCCTGCCGCGCGTCCCAGTCATCGCGGAGGTTGAATTCATCCGCTGCGAAGGTGGCGGTCATCAACTCGAACACGGTCAGTGTGACACCACCGGTATTGACCTTCTCGAAGACTTGGCACACGGCTTCGCGTGGCGTGTCATGGGTCAGTTCGATGGCGGGCACCTTGAATTGTTGGAAGCGCAGCCAGATGGCTTGATCAAAGCGCATCAAGAACATGGCCGCCTCAGGATTCTGAGCGTGTTGCTGTGCGAACCCCATCTTCCAGGTCATGTAGCCCTCGGCATCGAACAAAAGGGCAACCGGGAGCAAGCGCTGGGCAAATTGCAATTCATACGTACTGACGTCCAGATCGACCTTTCGGCCGAAATCCGACGTGACTTGCAGCGTCTCTGGCACCGAGAGAACAGCTTCTTCGCGGTCTACCGATTCATCCAGGCATTTGCTCATGTCGAGGAAATAAAGACGACGAATATCCGCGCCTTTCTCCGTGCGTGTCGGCACCGGCTGGCCGCTGCGCAGCGCCAGGTACATGGAGGTCAGGCGCTGCTGACCATCAAGCACGAGGGTCTTAGGAGCAGGCGCAGGCTGCAGGTTCACACCGGCAAACAGTCGGGGTTTGAATGGCACCCCGCCTGCTTCCAAAAACATGACCGCACCAATCGGGTAGGAGAGCGAGAGGCTCGCGATCAACGACCGAATATGGTTGTCGTCCCACACCCAGCCGCGTTGGAAGTCAGGAAGCTGGATTTGCCCCGATGCAATTCCATCGAGGACATCTTTCAATGCAGGTTCTGCGGTGCGAAAGCTCATGCTGGTCCTTGCAATCAAATACTTTGCTGATCGGGCAGCACAACCAGGAATGCCACCACCTCAAAGTCGCCGCTGCCGGCGAACTCGCCTTTCATGGCGTGCGTGCCACCGGGCGTGAACAGGCTGGCCACGGCCCGTTCCTCTTGCTTCCCGGCGACGGAGGCCACCGCCGCAGCGAGCAGCTTCTGGGCGTGGCGCATGTCCTCGCCGCCTTTGGTTGCCTTATCGAAGCGCGCGCAGGCACTATCATCTGGCCGTTCGCGCCCGAGCGCCAGGCGCTTGAGGCGATCCAGGATGCGCTTGGCCTGCGGGTACTGCAGCAACACGGTGCTGTCATCGCTGACATGCACCAGGTAGTGCGGTGCGAGCGGGTAGTCGGACGTTGTGGCGGGCTTTGCTGCCGGGCTGCAGGCTTGCAGGCAGAAGATCACGCCGGGCGGAATGTCGGCATCCAGCGTGGTGGTGACCGCGTAAGCACCCAGCGGCTGGGTGTCCAGCTTGCCGGGGTGCGCTTTCAGGTACTGCGCCAGGTCGATGCGGAAGTCGGTCAGGGTGAGATCGGTGATCGCCACGCCAGTCGACAGATCTTCCATGTCGATCACCGTGTCCTGCAGCTTGAGCAGTTGCTTGCGCCGGTACTCTAGGTCGTTCATGGCGTTGCCGGACTGCTGCTCGATCAGGTTTTCTTCGCCAGTGGCCGAGACATCGAGCAGCACCATGCGGCCGCTGACGCGCTGCTCCAGGTTGATGTATTCCTCCAGCTCCATGTTGGGCCAGAAATTCACGAGCTGGATGCGCTGATTGGGCGAGCCGATGCGGTCGATACGCCCGAAGCGCTGGATGATGCGCACCGGGTTCCAGTGAATGTCGTAGTTGATCAGCCAGTCGCAGTCTTGGAGGTTCTGCCCTTCGGAGATGCAGTCGGTGGCGATCAGCAGGTCGATTTCGCCTTCATCCGCCAGGTCTTGCGGGCGCTCCTTGGCGCGCGGCGCGAAGGCCGAGAGCACGTCGCCCATGCGCTTACTTAAACCCGGCATGGTGGTTTGAATGCCGGCGCTGCCTGTGACGACCGCCGAATGCACAGCCAGCGTGTCCCTGGCCCAGGGGGCAAGTTGGGCGTAGAGATAGTGCGCCGTGTCAGAGAAGGCGGTGAACACGATGATCTTGCGGTTGGCTTTGCCATCGTGGGTGTTGATGGGCTGGGAGCATTTGCGGGCAATCATGTCGCGCAAGGCTGCCAGCTTGGCATCGCGCACGGCATCCACTTGGCGCGCCGCCGCCAGCAGGGTCGCCAAGCGGTTGCGGTCTTCCAGTAGGTCCTGCTTCCAGCGAATCAGATCCACATCGCCCAGCAGCACCTTGACTTTGCGGCCTACCAGCAAGGCCTCAAACGCCGGGTCGTCGATATCGACGTCGGCAATGTCAATTTCTTCCAGCGCTTCAGCATGGGACTCGATGCGTGCCAGCGTGTTCTCTACATCCTTGAGTTGGCGCTGTACGGTCAGGGTGAAGGCCGACACACAGCTTTCCATGCGTTTGAGCACGTTCACACGCAGCAGATGGATCAGGCTTTCTTCACGATCCGCCTGCCGGAAGAAACCTTCGCCGCCACGCACCTGGGTGCTGTACTTGGCGTCGTAGGCCGCCTGCTTGTGGGGCAGCACATAGCGCAGCGGCGCGTAGCTGGCGAGGGTGAGTCGACGGATTTCCTGGTTGATGTCGCGGATGGCACGGAACTCGCCCGCAAGGTCTACGTCGGCCTTGATGTTGATGGGCGGCAGTCGGTCAGGGAAACGGCCGGTCTCGCTGGTGCCGTAGTACTTCTCCACATGCCGCCTGGAGCGGGCAATGGTGAGATGGTCCAACAGGGTGAAGTAGTCAAAGCCCAGCATCTCCACCAACTGGGTGGGGGTCTTCTCAGCTTCGTCCAGTGCCAGCCAGCGATTGAATTGCGCCTGCGCCTTGCGGGTCGTGGCCTCGATGCTGGCGATGCCGTGTTCTAACAGGGCGGTGTCATCGCCTTCGGTGGCAAAGGCAATCTGGTTGCGCAGGTCGCCCAAGCGGTTGTTGACCGGCGTGGCCGAGAGCATCAGTACCCGGGTCTTGACGCCTTCACGAATGATGCGTCGCATCAGGCGGTCGTAGCGCGATTCCTTGCCCTTGTGCGTGGCCTTGTTGCGGAAGTTGTGCGACTCGTCGATCACTACCAGGTCGTAGTTGCCCCAGTTCACATGAGACAGGTCGATGTCGCCCGACAGGCCGCCATCACGCGACAGGTCGGTGTGGTTGAGCACGTCGTAGTTGAACCGATCAGCCGCAAGGATGTTGCGCTTGTCGTTGGCCTTGTAAAGCGTCCAGTTGTCGCGCAGGCGTTTGGGCGCCAGCACCAGCACGCGGTCGTTGCGCAGTTCGTGATATTTGATGATAGCTAAGGCTTCAAAAGTTTTGCCCAAGCCCACACTGTCAGCAATGATGCACCCCCCAAAGCGATTCAGCTTGTCAATGGCCCCCACCACGCCATCGCTCTGAAACCTGAAGAGCTTTTTCCACACCACGGTGTTGCGGATGCCGGTGGCGGAATTGACAATGCGCTCCTCATCCAGCCTGTCCCCGTTCTCACGGAACAAGTGATGCAGCATCAAGTTGTAGATTGTGCATGGATCGCGGTGCTCGCCAAGGCCTCTTAGCGCTTCAAGAATCGATTCTTGTTTGCCTTCTGGCCCAGCGTAGGCTTCGACACCCTCCAGGCCAACCCACTGGCGATCAAACCACTGAGCGAGCTGCAGGGCTTCATCGGCAGTTTCTGAGGCTTGAATCAAATTCAGAGGATTACTCGGCGTCACGCCGAGACCTGAAGTGCTGAAAGAGAATGATCCCAGTACGGCCTGTGCAGGCACCCCGCCATGCGCCCGCATGACAGCAGCCCCCTGCGGGACCGATCCTTTTGCTAGACGCAGGTCCACCTTCTCATTGATCCATTTCGCACACTGATTTGCCAACCAACGTGCCTGCAGGCGATTTCTCTCGGCACGATCATCATCCGTACCGAGTAGATCAAGGGATTCACTGTCAGCAGGAACGATCAGCCGGACTCGCTCCACGGAGCACAGCGCCTCTCGGAGTTGTGCAAACGCGTAGAGAGAAAACGAAGGCGTTACGCAGTCAAGTCGATTTCCTACCTCAAGAAAGGGACGCATCAGCTCAAGCACGCGCTGCGAACCAGCATTCGAAATTAGCCTCATATCCCTCTCCCCTTGAATCTCTGAGGCGCCGCGAATTCAGCTCCACCGCCAACTCGCCTGAAGCGCCCACGGCATCCAGTCGCCAGAGAGGGATTAAATCACAAAAAAAGCCCGCAGTTACGCGGGCTTGGGGGTAGCCGCCTGGGTCCAAAGGGGCCTCAACTGAGGTTTAACTCATTCCCACTCAATAGTCGCCGGCGGCTTCCCCGAGATGTCATAGACAACCCTTGAAACCCCCCGCAACTCATTGATGATCCGGTTGCTCACCGTCCCCAGGAACTCATACGGCAGATGCGCCCAG
>JAESFO010000847.1_pt1 | contig 12522 bp, 10 predicted proteins | sample 9269421 | NCBI WGS metagenome assembly JAESFO01 (sample SAMN14502839, study PRJNA617101) | algae metagenome | isolation source: Nostoc desertorum CM1-VF14 and co-occurring heterotrophs from rocky... | place: USA: Clark Mountains, San Bernardino, California | collected 2000-06-05 | reverse complement strand
TGAGCTCCCCGCCCGACGCCCCGCCGCAGCCGTCCGTGTCGACACCGGACGGCGTGCCCCCGTCGTCGCCGCGGCCCGGGCCGCTCGCCCGCGCGCTGGCGTTCCTGCGCAACACCTGGCGCGGGCTGACCAGCATGCGCACCGCGCTGGTCCTGCTGTTCCTCCTCGCGCTGGCCGCGATGCCCGGGGCCCTGCTGCCGCAGCGGTCGCTGAACGCGTTCCTCGTCGAGGACTTCTACCGCGACAACCCCGCCGTCGCGCCGGTGATCGACGCGGTCGGCGGGTTCGAGGTGTTCGCGAGCCCGTGGTTCGCCGCCATCTACCTGCTGCTGATGATCTCGCTGGTCGGCTGCGTGTTCCCGCGCACCGGCGAGTACCTGCGCTCGATCCGCCAGCCCCCGGTCATGACCCCGCGCAACCTGGCACGGCTGCCGCACCACGCCGAGGGCGACACGACCTCGGGCGTCGACGACGAGCTGGCCAGGGCGCGGCGGCTGCTGCGCGGCTGGCGCACCGTGGAGCGCACCGAGGACGACGGCTCCCGCACGATCTCGGCGGAGAAGGGGTTCCTGCGCGAGACCGGCAACCTCGTCTTCCACCTCAGCCTGATCGGCATCCTGCTCGGCCTGGCCGGCGGCAAGATGTACGGCTACGAGGGCGACGTCATCGTCCGCGCCGACGGCAGCGAGTTCTGCAACAGCTCCATCCTCGGCTACGACAGCTTCCGCGCCGGGCTGCGCGTCGACGGCACCGACCTCAACAACTTCTGCGTGAAGGTCGACCGGTTCGACGGCACCTGGCTGCCGAACGGCCAGCCGTCGACCTTCGGTGCCTCGGTCGGGTTCCAGACCGGGCAGGACGTCCGCGACGGCGTCAGCACCTGGCGCCCCGACGAGATCGCGGTCAACCACCCGCTGCGCACCGACGGCGACCGGGTCTACCTGACCGGCTACGGCTACGCACCGGAGTTCACGGTGACCTGGCCGGACGGGCAGAGCCGCACCGGTGAGGTGCAGTGGCGCCCGGTCGACCAGTCCGGCACCCAGCTGTCGGAGGGGGCGACGAAGTTCGAGCGCCCCGGCATCACCGACCCGGAGCAGCGGCGCACCACGCAGCTCGCCGTCACCGGGACGTTCGCACCGACCGGCGCGGTCGACCCCGAGGGCACGCTGGTGTCGGTGCACCCGGACCTGCGCTCGCCGACCGCCGACGTCGACGTGCTCCTCGGTGACCTCGGCATCGACGACGGCCGAGGCCAGTCGATCTTCAGCGTCGACCAGAGCAAGATCGACGACGGCGAGCTGCGCTCCGTCGCGACGGCGCGGCTCGGGATCGGCGACACCACACGGCTGCCGGACGGCACGGTCGTCCGGTTCGACGGTGTGACCCCGTGGGTGAACCTGCAGGTGGGCCACGACCCCGGCCAGTCCTGGGTGCTGGCCGCGGCGGTGCTGATGGTCGGCGGCCTCGCGCTGTCGCTGTCGGTCACGCGTCGCCGGTTCTGGGTGCGGGTGTCCCCGCGCGACGGCGGGGGCGGTCACATCGCCCTCGGTGGTCTGGCCCGGACCGACCGGGCAGGCTACGGCGAGGAGTTCGACCGGCTCGCGACCGAGCTGCTCGACCCGACGGACAAGAAGGACGGTTAACCCGAGATGCTCGTCGACCCGACCACCGCGATGTGGAGCGACCGCCTGTTCCAGGCGACGCTCGTCGTGCTGCTGCTGGCGCTGGTGTTCGCGTCGCTGGAGTACGCGGCCCGGCGCGTCGCGCGGGCCGCCGCCCGGAACGAGGAGCCCGCCCCGGTGGGGGCCGGGTCCACGGCGGTCGCGGCGCCCGAGGAGCCCCCGTCCGACGACGGCCGCCGCTCCCGTGCCGACCGCTACGGCCGGATCGGCATCTCGCTGATGGTGCTGGCGGCCCTGACCCACCTCGGGTCGATCGTGCTGCGCGGCTTCGCCGCCTACCGGTGGCCGCTGGGCAACATGTACGAGTTCACCTCGGCGCTGTGTCTGATGGCCGTCGGGGCGTGGCTGGTGCTCGTGCGCCGGCACCCGGGTCTGCGCCCGGCCGGGGTGTTCGTGCTGACGCCGGTCGTGCTGCTCATGTTCGTCACCGGCACCGTGCTCTACCTCGACGCGGCGCCGGTCGTCCCGGCCCTGCAGTCGTACTGGATCATCATCCACGTCACGACGATCACGCTGGCGTCGGGCCTGCTGCTCGTGCCCGGTGTGGCGAGCCTCCTGTTCCTGGTCAAGCGGAACGGGAAGCCGGCGTCGTGGGCCGCGAAGCTGCCGTCGGCGGAGTCGCTCGACCGGCTGGCGTACCGCGTGACGGTGCTCGCGTTCCCGCTCTACACCTTCGGCATCATCACCGGAGCGGTGTGGGCCGAGGCGGCCTGGGGCCGGTTCTGGGGCTGGGACCCGAAGGAGACCGTGGCCTTCGTCGCGTGGGTGCTCTACGCCGCCTACCTGCACGCCCGGGCCACCGCGGGGTGGAAGAACTCCGGTGCCGCGGCCTGGATCAACACGGCCGGCTTCGCCACGATCGTGTTCAACCTGTTCTTCATCAACATGGTGGTGGCCGGACTGCACTCGTACGCGGGGGTGTGAGGCGCCTCGACCACCGGGTTCCGCGCGGCTACCGTCGTTTCCCGTGAGTGAGAACGGTTCCGGCGAGCAGCCCGACGGGTCGGTGGGCCGCTACGTGCGGGAGCGCTGGGCCACGACGGAGTCCCCCGGCCGGTCCTTCGGACGGCGCAGGCGGACCGGCGGTGACGACGCTGCGGAGCCGGTTCCGGAGGCCGGCGCCACGCCGCCGCGGACCCCGTCGGCCGCCGAACGCGCCGCGTCGGCGCCCGCCCCGGGCCGCGCCGCCATCGGGACGCAGACCCCGCCGGCGGGCTCGGCGTGGGGCAGCGAGCTGCCCGAGATCGATGACGACCTGGTCGACGAGATCGACCCGTCCACCCCGCCGCACGGGACGGACCTGTCCGCCCTGCGCGAGACCCCGCGCCCGGCCTCCTCCGGCACCGCGACCGTCGCCGACCCCGACGACGAGCCCACCCCGGCCTCCGCGGGCGACCCCCGGCACCGCCGCGACGACGCGGCCCGGGACCCGGCCGTGCAGGACCACGGCCCCGACGACACCGGTCTCTACCGCGCCGCGGGTGCCGACCCCGAGCCGTGGTGGGCCGTGCCCGCCTCCGCGGTGCCCGACGACGACCCCGACGCGGACCTCATCTGGCGCGCCGCGGGCCGCGCGGCCGACGACACCGGCGACCGCGACACGACCCCCGGGTACTCCCCGGACGGCGACGCGGCCCCCGGGTACTCCCCGGACGGTGACGCCCCGGTCCCCGGGCACCCGCCGCACGGTGGCGCCGTGGGCCCGGACCTCCCGGACCGCGCCACGGCCTCCGGGGACGGCTCCCCGGGGCGCACCGCGACCGCCGGGTACGACGACGCGCCCGTGTCCGCCGATCCGCCGCACTCCGACCCCGCCGCTCCGGCGCCCACGGATCCTGCGGGGCCGGTGCACGCGGGTCACGGCGGCCGCGGGGCCCGGACCGGCACCCCCCGGACGGAGCGCTCCCGCGACGACCGTTCCCGCGACGACCGGCGCCCCCGCCAGGGGGACCGTCCCTGGCGCGCGGCCTGGGACGACGAGTCCGCGGAGACCGGCCCCCAGCGCACCCTCACCCCGCCGCGCGGCCGCCCGCAGACGGGGGTGAAGCGGCCCCGCTGGACGGCCCCCGAGGCGATCGAGGCCCGGGCCGCTCAGCACCGCCGCGGCGACGAGCCGCACGGCGGGCTGGACCTCGCGCCCTCGCGCACGGGGCACGGCAGCGGGGGCCGTCCGCCGGCGAGCGGGTGGCGTCGCTGGGTCTACGTGCTCACCGGCGGACTGGTGAACCCGGGGGAGAGTCCCGCGGAGCTGCACCGGCGCGACCTCGTGGCCCGCGCGAACCGGCCGCTGATCAGCTCGCACAAGATCGCGATGCTGAGTCTCAAGGGCGGGGTCGGGAAGACGACGGTCACCGCGACCCTCGGGGCCACGTTCGCGTCGCACCGTGGCGACCGGGTCGTGGCCGTCGACGCCAACCCCGACCGCGGCACGCTGAGCCAGAAGATCCCGCTGGAGACCACCGCGACCGTCCGCCACCTGCTGCGCGACGCCGACCGGGTCCGCCGCTACAGCGACGTCCGCGCCTACACCTCGCAGGGCGTGTCCCGGCTCGAGGTGCTCGCCAGCGAGCAGGACCCGGCGGTGTCGGAGGCGTTCAGCGAGGACGACTACCGGCGCGCGGTCGACCTGCTGGAGCACTTCTACAACCTGGTCCTGACCGACTGCGGTACCGGCCTGATGCACTCCGCGATGTACGGGGTGCTGGGGATGGCCGACCAGATCGTCGTCGTGTCGTCGGGCTCGATCGACGGCGCCCGCAGCGCCTCGGCGACCCTGGACTGGCTCGACGCCCACGGCTACGGGGCGCTGGTCCGCAACGCGGTCGTCGTCATCAACACCGTCTACCGGCGTGCCGGTGGCGGGGTGGACCTCGACCGCGTCGCCGAGCACTTCTCGGGACGGTGCCGGGCAGTGGTCAAGGTGCCGTTCGACCCGCACCTGGAGGAGGGCGCGGAGATCGACCTGGAGCGCCTGGAGGAGACGACCCGGACGGCGTTGCTGGAGCTGGCGGCGGCCGTCGCCGACGGCTTCCCGGTCTGATCCCGGGCCGCGACGGTCCCCGTCGCCGCCCCGGACGTGACCGGAGACACCGAAGGGCGGTCCGCCCGCTGGGTGGACCGCCCTTCGGTCAAGGCGTGTCGGGGAGGTGCCGGCCGGCGCGACCCGCTCAGGAACGCTCGGGCGGGTCCTCCTGGTCACGCACCTTCTCGTCGAGTTCGCGCAGGAAGTCGGGATCGTCGTCGGGGCCGGTCGCGCGCGGCTTCTCGGCCCGCTGGCCCGACGACCAGGGGAACTCCGCGCGTGGGATGCGATCGGAGACCACCTGTTCGGACCGCAGGGTCCGCACGAGCAGCACCGCGACCACGGCCGCGCCGACAAGAAGGATCAGGAAGAACAACATCAGGCCACCTCCGCTGTCCAGCGTAGCGAAGGTGGCCTGACGTACGGGTGAAGTCGAGACCCTCACCCCATGTGTGCCCTCCGGATCAGCGGAGACCGGTGTTCGCCTCGCTGGTCAGGTCGGCCAGCAGGCCACGGACCTCGGACTCGCGGAACCGACGGTGGCCGCCCGGCGTACGGATCGAGCCGATCCGCCCGGCCGAGGCCCAGCGGGTCACGGTCTTGGGGTCGACGCGGAAGAGCGTGGCCACCTCACCCGGGGTGAGGAGACGCTCGGGTGCCTGAGTCGGAGCTGCCATGGGGATCCTCCCGAAGTGCACGTGGAGTATGTGTCACGGTGCTCGCCGGAGGCATCCGGCCGGGTACCGCTCTCGGTTTCCGGGCCATCGTGACACCTCAGACCCCGGGTACTCGAACGGTGTTGTGTGAGTAAAGGGTTCTTAAAGGGCAAAGCCGGTGAACGCCTCGAACCGGACAGTCGGGGACAGCCGGGGAGGGACCGCCGCCCGGGCGGGTGGTCGCGATCCGGACGTCCGGGACGGGGGCGGGTGGAACCGGGCAGCCGTGATCCGGCCGGTCCGGCCCGTACCCTGGAGGTCATGACGTCTCCGACCCCGCCGCAGGCCGCGGCGCGGGAGCGCGCCGGTGAGCCCGGGCTGGCCACCACGGTGGCGCTCTACACGCTCGCGCGGCTCGGTCTGCTCGCCGTGCTGACGGTCGTCCTCGCGCTGATCGGCGTGCCGTGGCTCGTCGCGCTGCTCGTGGCGCTCGTCGTCGCACTGCCGCTGTCGATGGTGCTGTTCCGCGGGTTGCGGGAGCGGCTGGACCGGGCGATCGCCGCGTCGACGGCCCGCCGGTCGTCCGAGCGGGCGTCGCTGCGGGCCCAGCTGCGCGGCGACGTCGGCCCGCCGCCGTCCCCGGACACGCCCGCCGCGCCCGCGTCCCCGGGCGCCCCCGCCGCGCCGTCCGCGTCGTCGACCGTCGCGTCCCCACCTGCCGCGGCCGGTACGGACGGGGCCGAGGTGCCGGCCGGGTCCGACCCGGCCCCGTCGGAGGGCGACGGCCCGACCCGCTGACGGTCCGGGCCCGGTCCGACGTGGAACGGGGCGGATCGACCCGGGGCGCGTCGGCCGGGGGTGTGCGGCGGTGGCGCCGGGATCGGTCAGCCGAACGCGAGCCCGACCGCCGCCGCGACGCCCCAGGCCAGCAGGAGCAGGCCGGTGTCCTTGAGGACCGGGATGAGCGCGGGGCCCTGTGCCCCGCCGAGCACGATCCGCACCGGCCGCACGGCGGCGGGCAGCGCGAGCAGCGCCACCAGCAGACCCGGCCGGTCGAACGCGGCACCGACCGCGACGACGAACGGCACCAGCACCAGCGCGAGGTAGAGCATCCGGGTGCCGTGGTCCCCGAGCCGCACCGCGAGGGTCCGCTTGCCGACGACCCGGTCGCCCGGGATGTCCCGCAGGTTGTTCGCGACCAGCACCGCGCACGTCAGCAGCCCGACACCGGCCGCGGCCCCGACGGCGGCGGCGTCGACGCGCCCGGCCTGGGTCAGCATGGTGCCCAGCACCGCGACCGGGCCGAAGAACACGAACACCGCGACCTCGCCGAGCCCGGCGTAGCCGTAGGGCCGCGAGCCGCCGGTGTAGTACCAGGCGCCGACGATGCACAGCGCCCCGACGAGCAGCAGCCACCACTGGCCGGAGACCGCCGTGAGCACCAGCCCGGCGACGGCGGCGACCCCGAAGCAGGCGAACGCCGCGGCCTTCACCGTGGCCGGTTCGGCGGCCCGGGAGCCGACCAGACGCTGGGGGCCGACACGGTCGTCGTCGGTGCCGCGGATGCCGTCGGAGTAGTCGTTGGCGAAGTTCACCCCGATCACCAGCGCGACCGCCACCAGGAGGGCGAGCAGCGCGGAACCGGGGGCGAGGGCGCCCGCGCCGAGCGCGGCGCCGGTCCCGACGAGGACGGGGGAGATCGCGGTGGGGAGGGTGCGCGGCCGCGCACCCTCGACCCACTCTGCCGTGGTGGCCACCCCGGCAACCTATCCCGCCGCGCCGCCGTGCGACGGAACCGTCCCACGGCACGGCCACGCCCCTGCGCCGGTCGCCACACCCGCTGCAACGGGTGTGCGGACCGGCGCAGGGGTGTGGCTGCCGGGCAGGACGGTCAGGAGGTGCCGGAGGGCGCCCGCTGGGCCGAGCCGGGGGTTACGCGGGCGGCCTGGCTGTCGCCGTCGGGGGCCTCGGCCGCGGGTGTGGGCGCGGCGGTGGGCCCGGGTGAGGGGGTGCCCGCCGTGGCCCCGCCGGCGGTCGGTGTTCCGGCTCCCGGCCCCGTCGCCGCGGACGGCGTCGGGGAGGACGGTGCCGGCGCGGACGGGGCGGCACCGGACGGTGCGGTGGGGGCGGCCGGGACCGGAGCCGGCGAGCTGCCGACCGCGGCGGAGGCGTCGGGCCCCGCGGGAGCCGCGGAGGTGTCGGGCGCCGGGGGAGCCGCGGGAGTGCCGGGCGCCGACGGAGCGGCGGAGGCGTCGGGCGCGGTGGGCGCAGCGGGCGAGGGTGCGGTGGGTGCGGACGGGGCCGCCGCGTCGCAGGCCGGGACGTCGCCCGGCAACCCGGTGAACGCCGTCGCCGGCAGGTACTGGCCGTCGCCGATCCGGACGAACGCGCCGGAGGTGCACTGCACCGGCACCTCGGTGGCGTCGACGGCGATCCCGACCGACTCCGCGCCGGCCTCGGGCCGGGCGAGGATCGGGATGTCCGGGGTGCCCTCGGTGCGGATCGCGGACAGCCGCTGCGACCCGGTCCACAGGTAGTCGACCTGGACCTGCGAGTTGTCCTTCAGGCCGAGGACGTCCCAGAAGATGCCGTCGCCCAGGTCGATGCCCGCCGGGTTGGCGACCCGGCGCCCGAACTGGTCCTTGCCGCCGTTGTGCCCGTTGCGTGCGGCCGCGGCCTGCGGCACGCCCTGGGGCAGGTCCTTCCACATCTCCCGCTGGTTCGACGGGTTCCAGTAGTCGTCCTTGGTGTTCCACGGTCCGATGTCCCAGACCGGGGCGATCGCGCAGCGTCCGTTGGGGGCGCAGACCTTGACCGAGTAGTCGGTCTTGCCGTTGGCCGAGAGCGCCCGGCGCGAGGGCAGCGCGACGAAGCGGTCCCGGTTGACGATCTTGTGGCCGTTCGCGGTGGTGCCGCCGACGAGCCCCTCGCGGGTGGCGAACACCGAGTAGCTGCGCGGAGCGGCCTCGGTGACCGGCTCGCTCTCGGCGCCGGAGCCGGGCGTCGCGGTGAGGGTCAGCTCCCGGACGGTCGGGTCGGCCGCGCCGGTGGCGGTGAGGATCAGGCGTCCCTGCACCTCGGTGACGGCCTCCGGCAGCTCGGTGCGGGAGTCCTGGGCGGGGATCCACTCGGTCCAGCCGCCGCCCGCCCGCTTCCCGCGGACGTCGACCGACGCCGTCGAGCCGGGCGGGGTGTCCGCGACGAGCCGGGAGTCGATCTCCCGGGTCGGGGTGTCCAGGGTGCGCGGCGCGAGGGTCAGCAGCCCGGTCGGGACCACCTCGGCCGGGTCGGCGGAGGACTCCGTGGCCCCCTCGTCGGCCGGGGCCCCGAAGGCCGTCGACCGGTCGAACCGGGCCCCGTCGGGCGAGACGACGACACCGTTGCCGCTGCCCTCGCTCAGCTCCGGCTGCCACGTCGTGCCCGGCTCGTCGGCCATCGCCGGGACCGTGGCGGCGGCACAGAGCGCGCCGGTCGCGGCGAGCAGACCGATGGCCCGCAGCCCGGCCCGCGTGATGCTGCGCATGGACAACCCCCGCTGATCGCTGTGACTCGTGTGACGACGGGGAGCCCTGTGATGGGTGAGGGCTCTGTGCCGCCAGTGGTCGAAGCACACTCGATCTCCGGGGCGGGCGCAACGCACGCTGCGTGAACCAACTCCAAGGTGTGTACACGGATCGGGTGGTGGAGACCGTGACGCAACGCCGTGATCCGACTGCCCACCGTGACCGACAACTCCGCTGGGTGAGCGGTCAGGTGCGGCGCGCCCCCGCCAGGATCTCCGCGACGGCGGTGCGGTCGGGCTTGCCGATCCCGCGCTCGGGCACGGTGTCGGCCCGCAGCAGCAGCCGCGGCACGGCGGCCCGGCCGCACGCCGCGCGGACCGCGGCACACAGAGCGTGATCGTCCGGCGCGGCCCCGGAGGACACCACGAGCGCGGCCACGATCTGGCCCCACTCGTCGTCGGGGAGGCCGACGACGCACGCCGCGCGGACGCCGTCGACCGCCAGGAGCGCCCGCTCCACCGCGGCCGGCGCGACCTTCTCGCCCCCGGTGTTGACGACGTCGTCGACCCGGCCCAGGACGGTCAGCGTCCCGTCCGGTGCGAGCGCGCCGAGGTCCCCGGTCCGGAACCGGCGGACGTCCCCGTCGGACACGAAGGCCTCCGCGGTCGCCTCCGGCGCCCCCAGGTACCCGCCGGCGACGACCGGCCCGCCGAGCACCACCCGTCCGTCGGCCGGGTCGAGGGTGACCTCGACGCCGTCGAGCGGGACCCCGTCGTAGACGCAGCCGCCGCAGGTCTCGCTCATCCCATAGGTGGTGACCACCCGGATCCCCTCGGCGAGCGCGCGCCCGCGCAGCCGCGGGTCCAGCGCGGCCCCGCCGACGAGCACGGCGTCGTACCCGGCCAGGGCGTACAGCGGGGCACCGCCGTGGTCGAGGATCCGCGCCAGCTGGGTCGGGACGAGGCTGGTGTAGCGGCGGGTGCCGTGCGCCATCCGCCCGGTGGCGCGGGCCAGGCCGTCGGGCCGGAAGCCGTCGCGGACGTCCTGGACCACGCAGGCCGTGTCCGCGAGCAGGGCACGCAGCACCACCTGGACCCCGGCGACGTGCTCGGCGGGCAGCGTGAGCAGCCATGACCCCGGGCCGCCGAGGCGGGCGTGCGTCGCCGTGGCCGAGGCCCGCAGCGCGTCCGCGGTGAGCGCGACGTACTTGGGCTCCCCGGTCGACCCCGAGGTGGCGACGATTGCGGCGAGCCCGTCGGGCAGCTCCCCGGCCGCGGCGGCCCGCGCCACCGGCCCGGGCAGCGCATCCGGTCCGGCGGTGTCCGGCCCGGCGTCGGCCGGCCCCGGGGCACCCGGACCCGGGCCCGGCTCGGCCCGCACGGGCAGCACCGCGGGACCCGCGCCGTCCACGGCGGCCCGCAGCGCGGCTGCCAGCCGGGTCACCGACTCGGCGGAGCCGTCCACCGGAAGTGCACGCACAGTCATGCTGTCAACCCTGTCTGTCGTGACGCACGCAACCGGGAGCGGCGTCCGAACGGCGTCTTTCATCAGATTCGGGGAACGGTGTAGGGCAGGTGCAACGTGGGGGGCCTCCCACCCGACTCAGGGGGTGAGAGCGGCGGCGCACCCGCCCGCCGGTCACGGGTTCGAAGGAGCTCACCATGCCGTACACCGCCACCGCCGACGCGTCCCCGACCGGCAGTCCGCGCTCGCTGCGCTGCCGCCGGCCCGCCGGCTCCGGGCACCGTGCGGTCGCCGGCGAGCTCGCGGCCCTGGCCTTCGACGTGCCGTCCGGCCAGGTGGCCCCGGCCGCGGCGGCGCAGCGCCCGGCGGTCGCCGTCCCGCAGCAGAGCGGCCCCCGGGCCGTCGTCGCGGCGCGGCCGGTCCCCGTGCCCCGGCCGCGCCCCGCCGCGGAGTGACGACCTAGTAGTGCCAGGGGAACGGCGACCAGTCCGGGTCCCGCTTCTCCAGGAACGAGTCCCGGCCCTCCACCGCCTCGTCGGTCATGTAGGCCAGCCGGGTCGCCTCACCGGCGAAGAGCTGCTGGCCGACCAGGCCGTCGTCGGCGAGGTTGAAGGCGTACTTCAGCATCCGCTGGGCCTGCGGTGACTTGCCGTTGATCTCCGTCGCCCACTGCAGGGCCTCGGTCTCCAGGTCCGCGTGGTCGACCACGGCGTTGACCGCGCCCATGTGGTGCATCTGCTCGGCGCTGTAGGTGCGGCCGAGGAAGAAGATCTCCCGGGCGAACTTCTGCCCCACCTGGCGGGCCAGGTACGCCGAGCCGTAGCCGCCGTCGAACGAGCCGACGTCGGCGTCGGTCTGCTTGAAGCGGGCGTGCTCGCGGGAGGCGATCGTGAGGTCGGCGACGGCGTGCAGCGAGTGCCCGCCACCGGCGGCCCAGCCGTTCACCACGGCGATGACGACCTTCGGCATGAACCGGATCAGCCGCTGGCACTCCAGGATGTGCAGCCGCCCGGCCCGGCCCTGCTCGACGGTCTCCGCGGTGTCCCCGGAGGCGTACTGGTAGCCGGTGCGGCCACGGATGCGCTGGTCGCCGCCGGAGCAGAAGGCGCGCTTGCCGTCCTTCGGGGAGGGGCCGTTCCCGGTCAGCAGCACCGCGCCCACGTCGGCGCTGGTCCGGGCGTGCTCCAGGGCGCGGTAGAGCTCGTCGACGGTGCCCGGCCGGAACGCGTTGAGGACCTCGGGACGGTCGAACGCGATCCGCACGGCGCCGGTGGCGCGGGCGCGGTGGTAGGTGATGTCGCGGAAGTCGAACCCGTCGACCGGCGTCCAGGCGTCCGGGTCGAAGGTCTCGGAGACGGTCATGGCCGAACCCTAAGGACTCACTCCGCGACGAGCGGCGCCAGCCGTCGGGCCGCGGCCGGTGCGGGGCCCGGACCGTCCCACCCGGTGTCGCCGTCGGCGTCCCACGCCTCGGACAGCACACACACCGCGAACCCCCGCGCGACGGCGCGGTCCCACCCGACCCCGACGGCGTCGGCGAGCCGTTCCAGCCGGCCCGGCCGGGACGGGTGCGCGGTGCAGCCGGGCGAGCAGTCCGCCGAGCACCTCGACGGCGGGCCCGTCGGGCAGTTCCGCGAGCTCGGTGCCGGGGTCGGCCCGTTCGAGCAGCAGCGGGCCGGATCCGGCGAGCCAGGCCGCTCCCCGGTCGCCCCAGATCCGGACGACGGTGTCGGCGAGCTCGTCGCGGTGCACCGGGGCGGCCTGGTGCGGCGATCCGGATCACCGCAACCGCCGTCCCGGCACGGGCGGCGGCCCGGGGGGCGCGGGGTAGCGTCTCGGGTGCCCCGGACGGCCGAGAGGAGCCCCGTGACCATCGAGAGCGCGCGTCCCACCACCGCGAGCAGCTCCACGAGCAGCACCGCGTACCGCGCCCTGGAGAACGACCTGCGTGCCGCCATCGGCGGTGAGGTCCGGTTCGACGCGGGCAGCCGCGCGATGTGGTCGGCGGACGCCTCGAACTACCGGGGCGTCCCGATCGGCGTGATCTCCCCGCGCGACGCCGCCGACGTCGAGGCCGCCGTCGCCGTGTGCCGCACCCACGACGTACCGGTGCTGCCGGTCGGGTCGCGCACCTCCATCGCGGGCCAGGCCGTCAACACCGCGGTCGCGATGGACTTCCGCACGCACATGGA
>JAESFO010000846.1_pt1 | contig 12601 bp, 12 predicted proteins | sample 9269421 | NCBI WGS metagenome assembly JAESFO01 (sample SAMN14502839, study PRJNA617101) | algae metagenome | isolation source: Nostoc desertorum CM1-VF14 and co-occurring heterotrophs from rocky... | place: USA: Clark Mountains, San Bernardino, California | collected 2000-06-05 | reverse complement strand
ATAGGATTGGGTTGCATTTTTTTTAATAGCCGCCCAATCGTTGGCGTTATGCAACATTCGGTCAATATTATCCGGATTCAGGTTAGTCCATTCGCTTAAAATCAGTGGTATTGCAGGCAAGTCATCTATACCCTTTCTGAAGGTTTTATCATCTTCTCTTTTTTTCATTACAAAATTTCCATACATACCTATCTGCTCCTGCAAACCCGAATGAGAATGATACCAATGGGTACCGTGCTGGATAATGGGAAAACGATAGGTGTAAGTAGCTCCCGGTTCAATAGGCTTCTGCGTGAGCCAGGGTACGCCATCTTCCTTATTGGGTAAAAACACGCCATGCCAATGTAATGAAGTACCTTCCCTGAGCTGGTTATGCACCACAATTTCTGCAGTATCACCTTCGGTAAATGTAAGTGTAGGCATCGGTATCTGCCCATTTACCGCAATTGCTCTTTTTTCTTTACCTGCATAATTTACCAATGAGTCTTTCACATACAGCTCGTAACGTACTACTTTCTGTGCAAATAGCAATTGGTTGGCTAATAACAACAGAACAGCCATTAGCGCCAGCTTACAGGTATTTTTATTTTTATTCATTGTTCGAGAATTATTTATCAGAAACTATTCCTGGCTTTCAACCCAGTCGACCACTACTTTAGCCTGCATCTTATTCAGCCTTGCATTTTTGTGCATCAGCGCATAGGACGGCGGGGGCATTTCTTTAGTTTCTATTTGCTTTTTTTGAGGTTAGTAATCTTTCTTTTTTCCTGTTGGAGTAGGTACCCCATTCACTAAAATCCAGATCTTTCCTGGCCCTTTTAATATGACTTTCCTCCATCATTCGTACCGGCTGAATATAATCGTACCATACATAATTGGTATTACTGCTATGGCAGTCGTAGCAAGAAATGTGCAGTATTCTTTTAACATCTGCGGGAACATCATATGCCTGGGCGATATCCATTGTGCCGTCCTGTTCTTTATTACTATTACGGGCCGGTTGATAGAACTGGATTGCAATGAAAAGAAACAACGAAGCCAGTACTACCGGCTTGATCCTTCTTTTCATTTTAATATTTCTTTTTTACAGACCCGCAGGTAAGCATTTCCCCGCCATAGTACGGATTTTTTATTTCCTTAATCTCGCTAATCCATATGGCGCCTTTGCCCTCATTATACATTGGACAGTGTTGCTGATATAGTTGCTGCGGCACGCCAAACATGGCTATCAGATCATTCATGTCCTTACTCAGGGAGGCGAGATGCTCCCGCTGATGCGCAATTTTTCCGGCGTTATCCCCTATATGTTCTGCATTTTCCATCGCATCGGCTGCGATATCCATAAACTCTTTATGCTTACCTGACGGAACACTTTTCATATCAACCCTTTTTAAGGTTCCCAGTAATTTTCTTCCGGCATCGGCGGCCAGCTTACCATTGTCTGCAACAAGGGCATTTTTTAAAGCCAGGTAATCTTTTATAATGGGTGCGATTGAAAAGTTATCAATGTTCTCTTGCACCTTCTTCTTTTCGACATTTTTGTTGATGGTATCTGCTTCCGTCGGGAGAACAGGAGTGCTGTCTTTTTCAGCAACCGCATGTATTTCGGCAACGGCCGCCGTATCGTTATCCAGGTTATTGTTTGAGTTATTTCCCGATGAATTGCAGGACAATAAGGTAGCTGCAATTACTGCTGATAGAATAGTTGAAAAAAAGACTGCCTTCATTTTTTATACGCTTTAATTTTTTCTGATTAATTAAGATTTGAGTGGTACCGGTATTGCGACTCCAGCCCTTTTTCGCAATAAAACGATTTATTTAATTGGATATCGTTTCAACAGTACGGCCACAGGTCATCATTTGCGCCCCATAAAAGGGATTTTTTATAACACTTTGCTTACTCAGCCAATTGGCACCTTTGCCATTATTGTACATGGGACAATGCTGGTAGTAAACGGGCACATCCTGTTTGGACACTTTAGCCAGTTCATACATGCTTTTTGAAAGCAAAACAAAGCCCTCTCTTTGTTTTGAAATATCCTTGGCCTCGGCTACCTTTTCGGTGTTAGCCGTCAATTCTTTCATAACGTTCATCCAAACGGTATGCTCCCCGGTAGACAGTTTCGTCATCTCCACTGCCTTTATTGCTTTGGCAAGTTGAGCCGCATTTGACGATGCAGCGCCTGCATCTGTTTTTACCAAAGCATCTTTTAGCAAAAAGTAATTATCAAAAACAGCTTTCAGCTCCGTAGTATTCTGCTTAGCCATTTCTTTGGTATGACCCATTTCCGCATGGTTATAAGCGCTATGCTTATTTTGAACAGGGGCATTATGGCCATGAGATTTTGCAACAGGTTTTAATGCCCTTTCGTACCGGCAGCACTCCGGTAATTTTGTATAAACGTCGTCGGGGGCCAGAAATTTTTCGTTGTCGTAACCCGCCAAAGCAATGCGTTTCAATATATCGTCGGGGTTTGTTGTCTTACTATCGTAAGTAATTTCGGCCATTTTGGTTTTTTCATTCCACACTACTGCAGCCACTTTTTTAATATTGCCGGCTTTTTCAATGGTTGACTTACACTTATCACAGTTACCGTAAATTTTTACGGTTTCCGTTTGAGAATTTGAAATCTGCGCAAAGCTGCTTACTGATGATAGTAATACGATAACGATCATCCATATTTTTGATACTGGATTGCTCATGATACTAATATTTAATAAGACGGAGCGAGCCCCCCGCCTATCGTGAAAGTTTAATTGGAACAAAATTGTAAATAAATAAACTGCAGAATAGTTCCTCTTTTCTCCGTGCCACAATAATTTTAACCGGAGCAGTGCATGAAAATTTTCATTCTTTAGAAGAATTAGAAGAATAGTACTGCAAATTATTAAGCTTAAAGGACAAAGCCTGAACACCGGTTCCTATTCAGTAAGGACACACGTATGGCTGTCAGGCCCTCCGTTCAGCTTATTTTAGGCGGCAGCCATATAGAAAAATAGCCTGAAGAATAGCAGGCTTCCTCAAAGGAGCGTTTTTGCTTTTTAACTTCAACAAAAGAATTTTTTTCCTTGGGATCATTCAACGGAAGCCAACTAAACGCAGATGCTGATGTGCTGCAATAGCAGGAGTCATGTTTACATTTACCTCCGCAATCATCATGGTGCTTGTTCTTTTTACAAGCATTTGCTTTGGAGTTTTCTTTTTTTGATTTGTTTTTTGAGCAGGTGGATCTTTCGGTTTTAGCTGATGTTTTTGAGCAAGCATATGTAAGGTTGGGTACTAAAAAGAACCCCAGTGCTAATAAAAGCAACAAGCCTATATGTTTTTTCAAATTGTTCAACTCCGCAAAAGTATTTATAATAATATATAAAATCAAGCTAAAAACTAAAAATGTCCCCGATACTGTAAACGCCGCTCCGATAGGTTTAATTGCAATAAGAACATTTTTTAATTAACTCTATTGTGCCACCGGCTCTATTTTAAACCCCGCTTTCTGTACGGTTTCTATTACTTCCTGTTCGGTAATACCTGTAGATTTTACCGTTAATACTTTGTCCTTATTAGCCGTATCTACCGACCAGTGGCAAACACCCTCTGCATTATCCAGATGAGGTTTTACCGATGCCACACAACCGCCGCAATTTATATTTGTTTTGAACTGAAACTCTTTATTTTCCATTTTATTAATTTTTTAGTTGGTTATAACTCATGTTTTAAGGGAACGCTATAGCCCGCTTTTTCAATAGCTGCTACTATTTTTTCCTTGTCGTTGTCAGAAGACAGGGACACCTTTATTTGCCCTGCCTGCAGGTTTTGCACCTGTACCCCGGCTATTTCCTTCACCGCATTATTAACCCTTGCCTGGCAATGTGCACTTTGCATGTCGGGTATCTGAATGGTTACGTCTTTCATTTTTTTATTATTTTAGTATTACAAAATTGGCTTGCTTTTTAATGATCGTTGTTGTGTTATTTACTGTTTGATTTATAAGATTTAGGGATGGCCCATCAATGCCCGGTTATTTTTTCCATTTCAAACGAAGGCTGTTGCTTACTACACTTACGCTACTTAGCGCCATTGCCGCACCGGCTATCATCGGATTCAAGAGGAAGCCATTGATAGGGTATAGAATACCTGCTGCTACGGGTATCCCTATTAAATTATAAATAAATGCCCAGAACAGGTTTTGTTTGATAGTGCTCACCGTTTGTTTGGATAAGCGAATGGCCTGCGGAATTTTGCTAAGGTCTGACGAAATGATCGTCATTTTAGCTACATCCATTGCAATATCGCTGCCCTTGCCCATGGCGATGCTTACATCTGCCGTTGCAAGTGCGGTGCTATCATTGATCCCATCTCCTACCATTGCTACCACTTTGCCCTGCTGTTGCAGCTCTTTTACAAAATCGGCCTTATGTTGTGGTAACACCTCCGCCTTGTAATGCCGGATTCCCGTTTGCTGTGCAATAGCTTTTGCCGTAGCCTCGTTATCGCCGGTAAGCATATATAGCTCTATGCCCATGTTCTGCAGTTGACGAACCGCTTCTACCGATGTTTCTTTGATTGTATCGGCAATAGCAATAACCGCCAAAGCCTGTTTACTATTGGCAAACCAGATAATGGTTTTGGATTGCTTCCCCCATTCCTCTCCATACTTTAAAAGTTCATTGGCAATAGTTATATTATTTTCAGCTAATAGTTTTTTATTGCCTACTACATAAGTTTCATTATTATAAACTGCTTTTACCCCTTTTCCGGTAATACTATCGAACGACGAGAGCGATACGCTGTCAACACCTTCCAGCTGTTTCACTACCGCTTCTGCCAACGGATGCTCTGACTGCTTTTCAAGGCTTAGCAGGATATTGCGGGTGGTAGCATCATTGTTATTCCATTGGATATTCGTAACGACGGGACGACCTTCTGTTATTGTACCGGTTTTATCCAAAACAATGGCATTTACTTTTTTGGCTAACTCCAGGCTTTCCGCGTCTTTTATCAGGATACCCCTTTCTGCGCCTTTGCCTACACCTACCATAATGGCTGTCGGAGTAGCCAGTCCTAATGCACAGGGGCAGGCTATAACCAGTACCGTAACCGCTGCCAGCAGTCCCTGTACAATTCCATTTTCTCCACCTAAAATCAGCCACAGTATAAATGTCAGAATAGCAATGCCTATTACGACCGGAACAAAAATACCGGCGATCTTATCTACCAGCTTCTGTACAGGCGCTTTGCTGCCCTGGGCTTCCTGTACCATTTTAATAATATGAGCCAGCATGGTTTCTTTGCCCACATTTACCGCCTTAAACTTAAAGCTACCCTTTTGATTGATGGTTCCTGCAAATACTTTTTCATTTTCCTTCTTTAATACGGCAACAGGTTCACCGCTCAGCATGCTTTCATCTACATAAGAGTTGCCGGATATTACCATTCCGTCCACAGCAATTTTCTCTCCTGGTTTAACCAGTATCAAATCACCCGCCTGCACTGCCTCAATAGCTACCTGTTGTTCTGTTCCATCTGGCTGTACTACCAGTACTGTTTTGGGTTGCAGACCCATCAATTTTTTAATAGCTGAAGACGTGTTACCCTTGGCTTTTTCTTCCAGTAATTTCCCCAGAAGAATAAAAGCAATTACCACAGCGGCAGCTTCAAAATATACATGCGCGTGCAGTCCCCTCTCGTGCCAAAAGCCGGGAAACAGTACATTGAAGACACTAAACAAATAAGCAATACCCGTGCTCAATGCCACCAGTGTATCCATATTGGCCGACCGGTGTTTGGCCTGTTTCCATGCATTAACAAAAAAATCTTTACCCAGCCACAATACTACAGGTGTAGCAAACAGCCACATTATTTCATTAGCATACGGCATGTTCATAAAAAACATACCGATTGTTACTACCGGCAGCGACAACACTATAGCCCAAATTGTTTTATTTTTTAGCTTGCGGAACTTTTCTGCGTGGATGGATTCCAGGGTTTCCTGCTGCCGGGCTTCGTCTTCTACCAATAAATCGTAGCCAATAGATTGAACGGCTTTCTGCAATTTGGAAGCATCGGTTATATTGGGCAAATATTCAACCGTAAGATTACCGGTAGCAAAGTTTACGGAGGCGCTAACCACCCCCTCCTGGTATTTTACGATACTTTCAGCGCTGCCGGCACAGGAAGCGCAGGTCATGCCCAACACCGGGAATGTTCTTTTAGCGGTGGAAACCCCGTAACCTAGGTCTTTGATGGCTTTCACAGCATCAGCAACCACTTGGTTATCCTTCACTGTAATAACAGCTCTCCGGTTATTGAGCTCTACCTTATGGCTTTCTACTCCCTTTACCTGGGCTAAACCTTTTTCTACGATAAGCGCACAGTGCTCGCTTTCAACATCTTCTAACGGAATGTAAACAGGTTCCTGAATAGTATTTACAGTCATATCTCTCGCTTTATTGAATAAAGGTCGCAAGAGAAGCCGTGCCAGCTATTGTGTAATTATGTATTTGATTTGTAAGATTTATACCTCGTCCAGGGGTTTTCGCTTTTTTTCCCTGATTTGCTTGAAATAGCTGGGAGTGAGTCCAGTTGTTTTTTTGAATTGATTGCTTAAATAAGCCACGCTCGAATAATTGAGACGGAAGGCTATTTCACTTAAAGACAGTTCATCGTACACCAGCAGTTCCTTTACTTTTTCTATTTTTTGTGCAATGAAGTATTTCTCAATAGTTGTTCCTTCAACTTCCGAAAACAGGTGAGACAGATAGTTATAGTCCTGGTGCAGTTCCTTGCTCAATACTTCCGAAAGATTAGTTTTAATATCATTGTCCTGGTAATGAACCAGGTTAATAATTACATTCTTGATCTTTTCAATAATCCGGGCCTTTTTGTCATCAATCACCTCAAAGCCAAACGAAGACAGTTTCTTTTCCAATTGGTTCTTCTGTTCAGCGGTGAGCTCATTTTCAACGCTCACCTCTCCTAGTTTGATGTCAACAACTTTCAAACCCAGCTTTTCCAGCTCGCTTTGCACCACCATGATGCAGCGGTTGCAAACCATATTTTTAATAAAGATTGTGTTCATATTGCCTGTTGCCTGCACTACTCAATTAGTTATTCATGCTGGAGCAAATTTACGACTAAAGTTGAAGTAGTTAATTATGACAGCGTAATCATAAAGACCCCGAGACACCGAACGCTCTTTTTTAAAAAAACTCCTGCAAAATACAGGAGTTTTAAAATAAGACCGCCCGGGCTCAATCCATCCCGACAGGAGCTATCGGCACTGTAGTTATGAGTGATACTATTGGGCTGTCTTACATTTTCAATAGACGGGCGGCCCCAATAATTTTAATATAGCATTTAATTATCCGTAGCGCTTTTATTACTTTTTATCCATACAAAGGCTTCTGCGCCTGTTTGGCTGGCATCAGCATAAGGAACCAACACCAGTTCTTTCGGCTTATCTCTATTTGAAACTAATTGCAGGGTATAGCATTGGCGGCCCGCCCAGCCTGTTGGTAATTTACTATTTGTTTCAAGCAGTTTGTATTTCCCTGCAGTTGGGTAAACAATATCATCAACTAAATCTGAGCTCTTATTTATTGATTGATCTAACGACAAGATTTGTGGGCCCCTCCGTATGGCAAAATATCCGGGGTAACTTTTTCCGCCATCAATAATAGAAACAGGCATACTAAATGAAACTGAAATCTCATCCTGGTTGTTCCAAAGCCTTTCAATCTTTATGATTTGATTGGGCTGGCCTGTATAAGTTTTGCCATTGATAACTGCTGTAAAATTGGTAGCCCAAACCGGTACACGTAACTGAAGTGTTGCTTTCGCCTTTTTGGGAAGCTTTACTAAAATGCTGGCTTTACCGTTTCCAGGGAATTCGCTTTTAATGTCCAACCCAATACTCAATTTCTCTTTTCCTGTTTCAATACTGTCTTTAATACTTGCCGCCTCGTACATAAGCACTGTTGGTATGTTATTTATACGGCCGTAGTTAACTAAAGGGAGTAAAGAAATACCGCGAGGAATACTGCTTAGACAACAGGTGATATTGCATCGGTAAGGCTTTGCACCCATTAGCGGTGTATAATAACTAACACAGCCTGTTTGCGGATTTTCAGCTCCTAATAAGTGATTATAAACACTTTTTTCAATTTCATTATAGAATTTAAGGTTGCCGGTTATTGAAAACATTTGCATGTTAAATTGCAACCAGGTAGTAGTAACACATCCTTCACCCATGTGAGCAGCTGTATCCGCTTTTAAAATGTTATCGGCTAAAAAGTGTTCATGATCGCTACTGGAGCCCGTAATGTATAACCTCTTTGATGTAATATCATCAAAAGCATTATTAGAAACGGATAACAGGTTTTTGTCCCCGGTTAAGCGATACATTTTAACTAACCCTAAAATATTGGAAAGCATTTCATACGCTTTTGCGTTGCCAACTTTATTAACCTGCTTGTCTTTCAAAAGAGTTTGAACAATTGCAGGTCCTCCTGCAAAATCATAAGAGCGAATAATGTATTTGCAGAATTCCAGGTATTTTTTATCTGCGGTCCACATATATAAATCGAGCATCGGATCAAGAACTGAAGTAGCCGCCATACCGGTATGGGAGCCTGCTTTTAAAATATTTTTTTGCCCTTGCCCATCGCCAAAAGTATTGCAAAGCAAATCGCCGATCTTAACAGCAGCATCTATAGCTCTTTGGTCTCCTGTAACTCTGTAATAGGCAAGCAATCCATATATATCATATTTATGAACCCATACATCCCAGGAGGTCCAATAATTTTCGGGCAAATATGTACCCAAATAGCCATCGGGCTTTTGTGTGCTTATCAGTGTATTAAACACCCTGTCCATTTGAACCTTAAGCGGGTTGTTCTGAGTGGTAGTCCAGGTGTTTGCTGCACTTTCCAAATATTTTCCAACATGTTCGCCAACCCATCTTTGCTTACCGGGCCTGTTTAAAAATCCATCAAGCAAACCCTGCTCATCAATTTTAAGCAGGCGGTTATTTAAGTTTTGAAAATACCTGTCGCCCAGATAACCTGATAAAATATTTTGCTGAGAAAATTGTAAAGGAAATGCATCAGAAACAATATACTGTACCTTTTGCCGCGGCACAACACTTGCGCCAACATCAGTATTAATAATAATAGCAAAGCAAATTAAAAAATACGCAATCAGGTATTTAGATTTCATAATATGACGGTTTAATTGTGATCTACTTATTTAAAAATGATATGTAATGATTTGCCGCAGCTGTGCAGACTAGCTCATGTGTTTACGGCGTTATCAAACAAAATCCGGTTCACTTAACAATAGTGATTGATCTTCTACCCAACCTAGACTCATTTCTGTAAGGAATTGAAGATTGTACCCCTTCTTACCACAGATATCGCCACCGCTTTACATACAACATCAAAGCCACGGTTTGCATTATAGATTTGCTGATCTGCCAAACGGGCGATGGCGACCTATGTGAAGTGCTACCTGAAAATTATTTTAGATAGCTCTGTAATGGGGTTCCGGTATTGGTTTTTGAATTTTGGATATTAAGATTCTGGTTATCTATACTTGTAAGGGGCAGGTTGGCTACTTTTATAAATGTATTGTTTATGGCAATATCCCTGCTATTCTTTAAAAGCATGCCTGATGATGAAGGAATGTTTTTTCCCTCGATGCTAATTAATGTTATATCAACCTTTTTACATGCTGTAACACTCAAAGCCTCATAAGCTCCATCCCATAAGTTGATTGAATCGATCTGTACGTTTGAGCAATTATTAAAAGCTAAAAGGCTGGAGCGCGGCTCTTTTTTAACGTAGCCTGCATCCATTAATTTTTTTAAAGCTTTTAAAAAATTAGTACTATTTCCTTCAATTACTCCTTTACCTGAAATGCCAATATTCTGTTGTCCATCAGCTATTACCAACCCTTGTACAGTTGCCTGGCTTTTATACTCGTAAGGCGATGCGGCGCCAACCAGTATAGCTCCTTCCTGTAACTTTATGTATACATTTGATTTAAGATAAACAGTTCCTGTAACATACCGGCCCACATAAAACACCAGTGTGCCGCCACCTTGCTCATTTATATAATCAATTGCTTTTTGTATCGACGCTGTGTTGTTGGTAACTCCGTCAGACAACACTCCAAACAGAGACGCATTATACTCTTTAGCGTTCACATTAGCACCGGCTAATATCCATATAATTAATAGGATCAACTTTCTTTTCATATCGTTTGACTTAAGAAATTAAAATTTTAATTAGTTACGTTTTGTAGAATTATGTAAAATAATTTCTTTCTTACCCTTGCTATCAGGCTCTTTTATTGCAACATTTTTCAACTGAATATTTTTTGTATCATCAAACACAATGGCGGGCCGGTAATCTTTTTCTTTGGCTTTAAAAACAATATTATCAAACACAATTCCCTCTGCATGTCTTACATAAAATCCCCATGCTGGTAATTCTTTAAATTGTGAGAACTCAGGATAGGCGGCAGGCATTTCGGGAATACTTTCCAGCTCTTGTTTAGATGTACCTACTTTGGCATAGTTGGGATTTCCGCCACCAGGATACACAATTTCTATATTACTTAATGTAACATTAGTTATTTTATACTGCGGTAGTCCAACAATACTTGAAGGGGAAATATTCCGGGGAAGATCTTCAATAGGACCTTCGTAACTATAGCCTGAATCTGGTTTTGATAAGGGCACTTCGGCATATACATTTTTTATAACAACGTTATTCATCGATGGCTTATTGCCCCTGCTCCACCTGTCCCCGATGCGCAAAAAAATAACGTTACCGGTGTTTATTGATTTAACCCCATCCACCAGTATATTTTCTACTATTCCCCCATCAACAGCAGCAAATGTTATAGCAGATCGATAGGTATCAATTATCTTAAGGTTGGTAACCTTAAAGTTGCGGAACCCACCCCGGGATACCGTTCCAAATTTTAAACCATTGGCGCTCGATCTTCCCGTGCAATTATCAACCACTACATTCTGGCAAATTTTTGTTGCATCGTGAGATTTAAAACAGATGACGTCATCCGCTGCATCGAAGTATGAATTTTTTATAACCACACCATCGCAATCAACCACATCAATTCCATCGTTATTCCAATAGGCCTTACTATCAACTGTAATGCCATCCACATAAAGATTTTTGCATTGGTCATAGGTTTGGTTCCAGCTCGCGGGGTCCTTAAGAAAGATCCCCGTTATAGTAACATTATTACACTCACGGAAATAAATGTTTTGTGGCCTGTTCGTTTCGTTGGGCCGGTCTAATTTCAACGGATCGACTACCAGTTTTTTATGAATATAGGTTACCATATTATTAGCAGTAAGAAACCCTCTGCCGTTAATAGTGCCTTCTCCGGTAATACCAATATTGTTTTGCTTAACTGCAAAAATCATCGATGTCCATCCAATGTATTTGTTCTTTTCATAATCAAAGGGGTTAGTAGATCCTGTTATTTCAGCATTTTTTTTCAGATGCAGCACCACATTTGATTTTAAATAAATGGTTCCTGTAACGTAGCGTCCCGGCTCAAACACCAGGCGCCCTCCGCCATTCTCAGTAATATAATCTATCGCACCCTGAATGATGGATGTATTGAGTGTTATACCATCGCCTTTTGCGCCAAAACTTAAAACATCAAAGTCTTTTGCCAGCATGCTTTTGCTACAAAACAGTATCAATAAAAAAACGTATACTTTCTTCATTTTTTATATCATTGATTTTTTAGAATAGTGTTACAGGTCCGATTAAACCTAACGACCATACCGGTTGAGGTTTACGTTTACCATTGGTCCAATATTGAGCAACCGGGTTATCGGATAAAGATTTCATATAGTTACCCATCGTTGTTGTTACCCTTATTTCTATATTATTTTCGCCCTGCTTTAAATACGGTAATACATCATACAAGTGCCTGCCATACCAATGTGTGCCGAGGTCTTTACCATTTAAAAACAGTTGTGAAATGCCCTGGACATTCCCCAGATCGATGTGTGAAACTGTTTTATCAGTAATTGCAATCTTATTTTTATAAACAACGGTGCCTGCAAAATCTCTGTACTCAGCTGTCTCTTTAAGATCGATCAATTTATTAAAAACAGTTGTGCTTTTTGTTCCATCGATATGGTTGAAAGACACACCCCAAGAGCTATTGACCCGGGTATCGCCATCCTTTATTGCTCTTACGTCGGTATAAGGTTTGGCGTTCTTATATTTTTTCTTTGAAAAAACGATCACCCGCATATCGGCCGGGTACAGGGCAAGCGCAATACCCTGGTTAGTCTCCAGCGTATGCATATTTCCCGACACTGCATCCCAATAATAGCAGCTAGTATTTTTTGAGATACTGTCTGCCGGTTTTATTGTAACATCAATGGCTTTATTATAGTTAGAATTAAGGATCAGGACTATTTCAGAATCAGGTGTTGAATATCTTACCTGCTGTATAAAGGGATTTCCATTTTCAATAGTCAGATAAGGCTTAATATCCAGCACTTCTTGAATTTTCCTGTACCATAACACATAATTATCTTTGGGAGATTCT
>JAESFO010000845.1_pt1 | contig 12624 bp, 12 predicted proteins | sample 9269421 | NCBI WGS metagenome assembly JAESFO01 (sample SAMN14502839, study PRJNA617101) | algae metagenome | isolation source: Nostoc desertorum CM1-VF14 and co-occurring heterotrophs from rocky... | place: USA: Clark Mountains, San Bernardino, California | collected 2000-06-05 | reverse complement strand
CACCCCCGCGATCAGCGGCGCCGGCCGCCTGCTGGCGGGATGAGGGCGTCATGACACTCTCCGTCCTCGCCTTCCTCGTGCTCGTCGCCGCGTTCGTCATCGGTTCGCTGACCAGCATCAGCGCAGGCCTGCTCGCGCTCGTCGCGGCGTTCGGGGTCGGTTCCCTGGCCGCCGACCTGCCGCTTTCCGACGTCATCGGCGAGTTCCCCGCCGGACTGTTCCTCATCCTGGTCGGGGCGACGCTGCTGTTCGGCATCGTCCGGGAGACCGGGACCATCGACCTGATGGCCTACTGGGCCGAGCGGCTCGCGGGCGGCCGCCGGCTGCTGGTCCCCGTCCTCATGTTCGCCCTGGCCGCGCTGCTGGCCGCCGCCGGCGCGTTCACCCCGGCGGCGATCGCCATCGTCGCGCCCGTCGCCCTGGCCCTGGGCTCCCGGTTCGGGATCAGCTCGCTCGCGATGGGGCTGGTCGTCATCCAGGGCGCGAACGCGGGCGCGTTCTCCCCGGTCAACCCGTTCGGCGTCATCGCCAACGACATGCTCGACCAGGCCGGGGCCGGTGGCGACGCGACCCTGCGGCTGTTCCTGTCGGTGTTCGCGTTCAACGCGGTGCTGGCCGTCGTCGCCTACGCGGTCGTGCAGTCCGCCGTCGGATGGCTCGACCGGCGGTCGTCCGCCGCGAACCCGGCGGGCGACACCGACAGCCCGGCGGCCGGGCGGGAGCCCGGTCCGGGCGGCGGCGCGGCCACCGCGGTGGCCGAACGCACGGCCGTCTCCGGGATCACCCGGGTCCGGGCCACCCCGATGCGGATCCTGACCCTCGTCGGGATGGGCTCGCTGCTCGTCCTCACCACCGTGCTCGGGATCGACGTCGGGGTGGCGACGCTGGTCATCGCCCTGGTCCTCATCATCGTGCGCCCCTCGGTGCAGAAGCCCGTCATCGACGCCATGCCCTGGTCGGCCATCCTGCTGGTGACCGGCATCGTCACCTACGTCGGCATGCTGGAGACCATCGGCGCTCTCGACGATCTCCAGGAGGGCATCGCCGGGCTCGGCAACGCGTCGCTCGCCGCGCTGGCGGTCAGCTACGTCGTGGGGCTGGTCTCGGCGTTCGCCTCGACGACCGGCACCCTGACGGTGATCGGCCCCGTCGTCGCCCCCATCGCGGCGGACCCGACCCTGTCGGTGGTCGGCGTCGTCACGGCGGTCGGCATCAGCTCGTCGGTGGTGGACACCAGTCCCATGTCGACCAGCGGCGCGCTGCTGATGGCGAGCGCGCCGCCCCGGCTGGAGCGGATGTTCTTCCGCGCCCTGCTCCTCTGGGCGATCGCCATGATCGCGATCGTGCCGGTGGTCGCCTGGCTGCTGTTCGTGCAGCTCGGCATCGGCTGAGGTCGCCGACGCCGACCGGGCGCCCAGGGCCGGGCCGTGGCGCCCGGCGGGGCCCCGGCATCCCCGGGGCCACGCGGGGTCAGGCCGCTCCGGCGCGGATCGCGGTACGGCGTCGCTCCTCGTCCGCGGTCACCTCCTGGGCGCGGACCGCGGTCGCGGCGGCGCGGGCCGCGGGGACCACGATGACGCCGTCGTCGTCGGCGGCGACGACATCGCCGGGCTGCACCACCACCCCGCCGACGGCGACCGGCTCGTCGATCCGTCCGGGCCCGTGCTTGAACGGCCCGGCCGGCGTGGTCGCCCGCGCCCACACCGGGAAGCCGATCTTCTCCAGCTCGACGACGTCGCGAGCCGCCCCGTCGATCACCATGCCGGTCACGCCGCGGGCCAGTGCCCGCTCCGCGATGAGCTCCCCGATCAGGGCCCGCGTGGTGTCGCCGTGCCCGTTGACCACGATCAGGTCACCGCGCCGGACGTTCTGCAGCGCCCGGTGGATCGCCGCGTTGTCCCCGCTGCGGACCCACACGGTGCGGGCCCGGCCGACCGCGCGGGCACCCTTGTAGAGGGCGTGGATGCCGCCGTCCATCATGCCCATGCGGTCCTGGGCGTCGCCGATCGTCGCCACCGCGAGCCCGCGGTAGGTGTCCAGGAGGGCCTCCTGGTCGACGAGCTGTTCGTCGGCGAGGGCGTGGTGCAACTGCGCCGTCGCGCGGGTCATGCCCGGTGCCACCCCCAGCTGGTCGAGCAGGTGGACGGCCGCATCGGACTCGCCGGCGCGGCGCGCCGCGTGCTTGGCCGTGCCGATGTGGAGGCGCTCCCGGGTCGCCGTGCCGTCGGCCAGCTCCCCGTCGATCTGCCGGGCGACCCACTCCTCGGCACCCGCGGCCCGCCCGGCCCGCAGCGCCTCGGTGATGAGCGCTCCGAGCCCCTTCATCCACGTCGTGCGCAGCAGCTTGCGCGCCGATGCGTCACCGGGGGCTCCCCCGATGTCGTCGACGTCGGCACCGAAGGAGCGGAACCGTCCGGCCGCGGCCGTGGCCCCGGCCCCGCTGATCACCACGCTCGTCGCGATGCCGTGGCGCGGTACCGGCCCGATCACCGAGACGTCGGCGAAGCGGCCCGCCCCGACGGCGTCGGCGATCAGGATCTTGGCCGCCGGGTCCCCGGCGTTCATGTCGGCGTAGACGGCCGACTCGTCGAGGTGTGGTGCGACGGCCTCGGCCGCCGACCGCGCGTGGCGCCCACCGACGAGGCTGAGCACCAGGTCGGCGCCGCGGACGGCGTCGGCGGGACCGGCCTCCCGCCGCACCCCCACGGGCGTGGGGACCGACGCCGGGTCGTAGCCGGTGACGGTCCATCCGTGAGCCGCGAGACCGGAGGCGTAGACGGCGCCGGCCTCGCCGAGTCCCAGAACGGTGGCGTGCATGAGAGAGCCTTTCTCGAGATGGAGCGGGTGTTCGGGCGGCGGGATCGCCCGGTGTCAGTCCCCGGTCGACGCGTCCTCGGCGGGCTCGCGGTCCTCCAGGTAGCCACCGGCGAAGGCGATGAGCCCGAAGACGACCGCGGCGCCGATGGCCGGGACGAGCAGCACGTCCGAGGCCCCCGAGACGAGTGCGGGTCGCATCAGGACGACACCGAGGGCCTGGATCACGACGAGGGCGGCGCCGATGAGGACGAACACCGCCATCGCTGTGAGGAACAGGATCCTGGCGACGGATCGGGCGCGGTCGCGTACGCCGACGGGACTGGTGCGTGTGGTGGTGGACATCGGCTCGTCTCCTCGGGGCCGGGCGGGATGCGGACGGTGTGCGTCGGCGTTCACAGCGACACCGGCAGGACGCCCCATGCGATCAGGCATCCGATCAGCAGGACGGGGAGCATGAAGTAGACGATCAGCGGGACGAAGGTCTTCTCCGGCTTAGCACCGGTGAGTCCGGCTGCGACGAAGATGGATCCGGAGGCCGGAGGCGACGAACCCTCGGTCGAGGCGAACACGAGGATGGCCGTCACGGCGAGCACGGGGTCCACGCCGACGGCGACGAGCGCGAGCAGGGACACCTGACCGACCGCGGTCAGGGTCGCGGTCGAGGACAGCGGCCCGGCCACCACGGCCACCAGCACCGCGACGAGCAGGACCATCACGTACTGGTTGATGGCCAGACCGCCGAGGATGCGGTCGACGTCGTCGGCGAGCCCGAGGCCGTTGAGGACCTCGCTCGCCGCGACGGCGAAGAACAGCAGCGAGCCGATGACCGCGAGGCGAGGCATGGCGCCGGTGGTGAAGTCGAACCAGCCCGCGCGGGTGCTCGGCAGCTGCTTCCGTCCGACGACCAGTGCGATCGCCGTGATCAGCACCGGGATCCAGATCAGGATCGAGATGTCGCCGAGGGAGTCACCGAGAGGAGTGTCCGTCCCGAGGAGATCCGACAGCGGGCCGACGGTGAGCAGGATCGGCACGAACGCGCCGACCATGATCAGCGGGGCGGCTCCCGCCGCACGGACGCTGGCGCGCAGCGGGGTGATCGCCTCGTCGTCGACCCGGGTGATGCCGTCGCGGCGGACGAACCAGAAGATCAGCAGGAACCGCCACACGATCTGGTAGATCCCGGCCATGAGCAGGGCGAGGTAGATCTGACCGGTGGTCACCATGGAGCCGGCGAAGCCGATCATGATGACCATGGAGGCGCTCGGCGGGAGCGCCGCGCCCATGCCGCCGTTCCCGGCGAGCATCGTGGCACTGCGTGTCGGGCTCCAGCCGCTGCGGACCATCCACGGCCCCGTGAAGGAGCCCGTGGCGGCGGTGTTGCCGGAGTTGGACCCCGACAACGCCCCCATGACCGCCGACCCCGCGGTGTCCACGAGTGCGGGGCCGCCGCGCAGCCGCCCGAACACCGAGTTGAGGATCGCCAGCAGCCGCTGGATGAGCCCGAGGCGGTCGATCACGTACGCCATCAGCACGAACGCCATCGCGGCGAAGAGGACCTCGTGCTCCAGTGCGCCGATCATGCCGTCGAGCAGGGCCCGGGGCGCTCCGGTACCGGCGAACAGCGCCGTGACCAGCAGGCCGATCAGCATGGCCTCGCCCATGTTCCGGCGCAGGACCACGTTCCAGGTCACGATGACGGCGATGAACGCACAGAGCGCTAGGAGCGCGATCGGCATGTGGACCAGTCCCGACGTCGATGTTGGACTCTGGTGAGAAAATGTCTCACAGAATGGAAGTCTTGCTCGCGGAATGAGTGTGGGTGGTAATTTCGGGCCTGTCAAGGGCGTCGTCGCGCCCGCCTGGCGAGGCGATCTACCACTGTGTGAGAAGGTGGGCGCGCGTGGTCGGCGACGAAAGTGGGACGGCATGGACAAGAGCTCGACGATGCGGTCCCTGGAACGGGCCATCGACGTCCTCGAGGTGCTCGACGAGGCGCGTCAACCGCTGCGGCTCACCGAGATCGCGCGGCGCTCAGGACTGCCGGTGCCCACCGCGCAGCGCATCCTGGCGGTGCTCGAGTCGCGGGACCGGGTCGAGCGCAGCGGTGCCGGCTACCGTCCCGGCGTCGCCCTCACCTTTGGTGCGCACGCCTACCTGACGACCAACCCGCTGCTGCTCGTCGCGAGTCCGGTCCTCATCGACCTGGCGGTCGAGACGGGGCTGACCGCGTCGCTGTTCCGGGAGTACGACGACACCCGCGTCGTCCTGACCCGGGCGCACGCGCAGCGCAGGCTCCGGTACGAGCTGCCGGTCGGGGCCCGGCTGCCGTTGCACCTCGGCGCCGGCAAGGCGCTGCTGGCCCAGCGGAGCGCGGAGGACGCCCGCGCGCTGCTGGAGAGCCTCGGCGAGACCGCCGAGTACCCGGCACCCGACGTCGAGGCGGTGCTGGCCGACCTCACCCGCACCCGCGAACTCGGCTACTCGGTGGCCTACAACGAGCGGGCCCCCGGGGTCGCCAGCGTCGCCGCGGCGATCCCGCTGCACGGCGACGTCCGGGCCGCCGTCCAGGTGGCGGGCTACACCGAGGACGTCCCCGAGGCCCGCACGGCCGCGCTCGGCCTCGAGGTGCAGCGCGCCGCGCTGGCCATCGGCCGCGCGGTCCCCACCGGCTGAGACTCCGCCCGGGCGGCAGTGCCGCCGGTCACAAGGTGGTGGTGCCCCCGTCCGCCGAGCGGGAGGCGTCGAGCAGGAAGGGGACCCGGGCCCGCTCGCAGACGGCCTCGAGCTTCCGGAGCAGGCTGCCGGGCAGGGGAACGCCGTGTTCGGCCCGTTCCTCGCGGTGCCGACGTTCGGGATCGCCGGCGACCACGACGGGCGCCTCGGCGTCCACGGGCGGCGTCTCGCGCAGGGTGTCGAGCAGCTCGTCGACGTCGTCGAGGTATCCCCCGTCGGGGCGCAGGACGGACGGGTCGAGAGCGAGGAGGAAGTGCCCGATGTCCTCCGGGGCCCCGGGCGGCCGACGCGCGGCGAGATCGGCGCCCGACAGCGCGGCGCTCAGGATCTGGACCATGACCGCCAGGCCGTACCCCTTGTGGCCGCCGGTCGCACCGTCGCCCCCCAACGGGGTGAGCCCGCCGTACAGGTGCTCGTGGAGGTAGGCCATCGCGGCCGCCGGATCGGTGACCGGGTCCCCCGCCTCGTCGGTCACCCAGCCCTGCGGCACCGGCCGGCCGAGCAGGTCGAAGACCTTGACCTTGTTCGCGGCGACCGTGCTGGTCGACATGTCCAGTACGAACGGCGGGTTGCGCCGCGCGGGCGCGGCGAACGCGATCGGGTTGGTGGTCAGGCGCGGGAGCGCACCACCGGTCGGTACGACGCTCACCACCTTCGCCGACGTCGTGACCAGGCCGATCAGCCCGGCCTCGGCCGCCATCGCGGCGTAGTAGCCGGCCGCGCCGAAGTGGTGGGAGTTGCGCACCGACACCACCCCGACACCGGCCGCGCGGGCCATCCCGATCGCCAGCTCCATCGCGGCGACGGCGGCCGGGTGACCGAGTCCCCCCCTGCGCGTCGACCAACGCCATCGCGGCGGTCCGGCGGACGACCTCCGGCTGCGCGTCGAGCCGCAGCCGTCCCGAGCGCCACAGCTCCTCGTAGGACATCAGCATCGATATCCCGTGCGAGTCGATCCCGGACAGGTCGGTGTGGGTCATCACCGCGGCCGTGGTCACGACCTGCTCCGGTGCCATGCCCCACGCCGTCAGCACGCCGGCGATCTGGGCCCTGATGGTGTCCGCAGGGAAACGGAGCATGTCCACGGGAGTCCTCACCTCGGTCGAGCGCGCCGGTCGTCGCGACACGAACCCGACTTTCTCCCGCTGGACGGTAGCAGCTTCCACGAAGTGAGAGAGACGGTCGGCCCGTCCCCGGCTCGCTGCCAGGACGGACCGACCGTCCGGTCCGAGGCGGCTCGGCGGACACCGCCCCGGAGCGTTCCCGGGGAGGGCGGTCAGCCCTTCAGCTCCGGGAAGTCCTCGTAGCGCCACTCCCCGCCCGCTGCCGCCCCGGCCTCGTCGCGCTCGCGGGCCCGCAGCTCCACCCGCCGGATCTTGCCCGAGATCGTCTTCGGCAGCTCGAAGAACTCGATGCGCCGCACCCGGAGGTAGGGCGCCAGGTGGTCCCGGGTGTGGGCGAAGATCGCGGCCGCGGTCTCCCGGGTCGGTTCGTGGCCGGGGGCGAGCGCGACGTAGGCCTTCGGCACGGCGAGCCGGACCGGGTCGGGCTGGGGCACCACGGCCGCCTCCAGCACCGCCGGGTGCTCGACGAGCACGCTCTCCAGCTCGAACGGCGAGATCTTGTAGTCGCTGGCCTTGAACACGTCGTCGGTGCGGCCGACGTAGAACAGGTAGCCGTCCTCGTCGCGGGTTGCGGTGTCACCGGTGTGGTAGAAGCCGCCCGCCATGGCGTCGGCGGTCTTCTCCGGCATGTCCAGGTACCCGGCCATCAGGCTGGTGGGCCGCCGGGACAGGTCGATGCAGATCTCGCCCTCGGTCCCGGAGACCTCGCCGGTGAGCTCGTCGACCAGCACCACCGGGACACCGGGCAGCGGACGCCCCATCGACCCGGGCTTCACCGCGGAGCCGGGCGTGTTGCCCACCGACGCCGTCGTCTCGGTCTGGCCGAACCCGTCGCGCAGGGTCAGGCCCCACTGCGCCCGGACCTGCTCGATGATCTCCGGGTTGAGCGGCTCGCCCGCCGCGATGACCTCGCGCAGCGAGCCGGGTCCGCCGGACAGGTCGGCCTTGATCAGCATCCGCCAGACCGTCGGCGGAGCGCAGAACGTGGTGACGCCCTTGTCCCGGATCTGGCCGAGCAGCGACGCCGCGTCGAAGCGGGTGTAGTTGTAGAGGAAGATCGTCGCCCCGGCGATCCACGGCGCGAAGAAGCAGCTCCATGCGTGCTTGGCCCAGCCCGGCGAGCTGATGTTGAGGTGCACGTCGCCCGGGGTGATGCCCAGCCAGTACATGGTGGACAGGTGCCCGACCGGGTACGACGTCTGGGTGTGCTCGACCAGCTTCGGCCGGCTGGTGGTGCCGGAGGTGAAGTACAGCAGGAGCCGGTCGTCGGCGGTGGTGCCCGGGTGCTCGACCGGGGCGTCGTCGACGTCGCGGGAGTCGGCGAGGTCCAGCCAGCCCTCGGCGGACCCGCCGACCGAGACCGCGGTGAGCCCGTCGAGCAGGCCGTCGAACTTGCCCGTGCAGGACGCGTCGGCGATCACGAACCGCGCTCCCCCGCGCTCCAGCCGGTCCGGCAGGTCGACGGCGCCGAGCGCGGTGGTCGTCGGCATGATCACCGCGCCGAGCTTCATCACCGCGAGCATCGACTCCCACAGCTCGACGCGGTTGCCGAGCATGACCAGCACGCTGTCCCCGCGCCCGACGCCGTGCGAGGCGAGCCAGCGGGCCACCTGGTTGGAGCGGCGGCGCAGCTCGTCGAAGGTCCAGGCACCCTCGGCACCGTCCTCCTCGACGATGCGCAGCGCGGTCCGCGACTCGCCGTCGGCGATCACGTCGAACCAGTCGTGCGCCCACTGGAACGCGCCGTCGAACTGCGGCCAGGTGAAGTCGGCGACGGCCTTCTCGTGCTCGCCGTGCAGCGCGACGAGCCGGTCACGGGCGTCGCGGTAGATGTCGTGGTTGGCCATGGGGCGGACGACCTCCGGGTCGGTGGTGCGGGTCAGACCGTCGTCGGGGCGGTCGCGGGGCGCTCGTGCTCGAGCGCGACGTTGCGGGTCTCGTGCAGCAGCGACACGCAGACCAGGGAGATCACGCCGATCAGCGAGAGCATCACGCCGATCGCGATCGAGCCGTACGCCGCGGCCAGACCGGGCGCGACCAGCGGCGGGATCGCCCCGCCGAGGACGCCGGCGAGGTTGTAGCCGAGCCCGGCGCCGGTGTAGCGGTGCCGGGCCGAGAACAGCTCGGGCAGGTAGGAGCCCGCCGTGCCGTAGGCGACCGCGAAGATCACCAAGGTCCCGCAGAGGCCGATCGCGAACGCGGTGGCACTGCCGGTGTCGAGCAGCGGGAACAGCGCCAGCGCCCAGACGATCCCGGCGACGCAGGACGTCCGGATGACCGCGCGACGCCCGAACCGGTCCGACAGCATCCCGGCGGCCACGGTCGCGAGCCCGAACACGACGGCCGCGGCGATGCCGATGCCCAGCACCACCGGGCGGTCCAGGGCCGCACCCTGCGGGTTCGTACCGTAGGCGGTCAGGTAGGCCGTGCCCATGTAGAAGAACGCGAACAGCATCGACAGCGCACCGGCCGACAGCAGGACCTCACGCGGCTGCGCCCGGACGGCCTCCAGGAACGGCAGCCGCTTCGAGCGGTCGAGCGCGGTCGCCTCCGCGGCCGCGCGCCGCCGGGCCTCGGCGAACGCGGGGGTCTCCTCGATGGAGAGCCGCACCCACAGCCCGACGCCGACGAGCAGGATCGACAGCAGGAACGGGATCCGCCAGCCGTAGGTCAGGAACGCGTCGTCGGTGTCCCCCATGACCAGCCCGGTGACCAGGAAGGTGCCCGAGGACAGCGCGAACGCGATGGCCGGTCCGAGCTGGGGGAACACCCCGTACAGGCCGCGCTTCTCCTTCGGCGCGTACTCCGCGGTCAGCAGGGTCGCACCCGCCCACTCGCCGCCGACGGCGAAGCCCTGGCAGAACCGCAGGAAGACCAGGATCAGCGGGGCCGCGACGCCGATCGTCTCCGCGCCCGGGAGCAGTCCGATCAGGACGGTCGCGATGCCCATCAGCAGGAGCGTCGAGATCAGGGTCTTCTTCCGGCCGATCCGGTCGCCGTAGTGGCCGAACACGATCGCGCCGACCGGGCGGGCGAAGAACGCCACCGCGAACGTCGCGAAGGAGGCGACGGTGCCCGCGGTGGAGCCCAGGGCCGGGAAGAAGACCTTCGGGAACACCAGCGCCGCGGCCGTCCCGTAGATGAAGAAGTCGTAGAACTCGATGGTGGTGCCCGCGCAGCTGGCCGCGGCCACCCTTCTCAGGGGGACCGGTGCGGGGGTGGTGGTCATGCGTGGCTCCTCGTCGAGCGCGGCCTGGTGGAAGCACCGAGACTCGCCGCAGCGGACCACCACCCGCTACCAACCGAAGTCAGTGTTCGGAGCCACGGATCGGGCCCCACGGCCCGGTCGACGTGCCTGCCGCCGTGCGGTCTCCGGTGCGGCAGGCACAGCTGATCTGCCCCCGGCACTCGGGCAGGTGACAGGCTGGAACCGACCGGGCCGATTGACGTGCCGGGGCGTGTCTGGCACAACAACCCCGCCGGACATGACTCGTTGCACGTGACGAGGTCGTCCGGAGCCGGCGACGACGCCGCCAGGACGGGGAGGAGCACTCGTGCAGGACGACGACGCAGTCGCGCGGGCCCTGGACCGGGTCATGCCCCGGCGTCTGCACGAACTCAGCGCGACGACCGGCCTGCCCGTCGTCTTCGGCGGGACCACCCGGACGGTGGGCGACGAACAGCAGCTCTCGATCAACCAGCTGATCGGCACCTTCGGCGACTCGCTGCGGCTGCTCAGCGTCCTGACCGGACGCGGACTCGGCGGTGCCGCGATGGCCCGCCGGATCCCGTGCCGGGTGAGCGACTACGCCTCGACCCCCGGGATCACCCACGACTACGACCACGTCGTCGTGGAGCACGAGCGGCTCGCGTCGATCCTGGCGTACCCGATCGTCGTCCGCGGCGCGGTCCGCGGGGTGATGTACGGGGCGATGCGCGAGCACCGGCCGATCGGCGACGTCGCGGTCCGCAACGCCGGCATCGTGGCCGCCACCATCGCCCGGGACGCCACGACCCTGCTCGACCAGCACGCTCCCCCGGCCGTTGCGTTCCCGGCCGCGGCGGACGCCGGGAGCCGGACCGACGCACTGCTCGAGCTCGCTGCGCTGATCGAGAGCACCGGTGACCCGGAGCTGCGCGAGCGGCTGCGCCGGATCCACGCCGGCCTCGCCGGGGTGCGCCCGACCGCGGGCCGGACGGTCGGGGAGACGCCTGCCCTCTCCCCGCGGGAGATCGAGGCGCTGCGGCACGTCGCGGTGGGCGCGACCAACGCCGAGATCGCCGCGCAGCTCGGGATCACCGTGGGAACGGTCAAGGCCTACCTGCACAGCGCGATGCGCAAGCTCGACACCCAGAACCGGGCGCGGGCGGTCATCGCGGCCCGCGCGGCGGGCCTGATCTGACCCGCGGCAGGTTCCGTGACCGTTCGTGGCCGGTGGTTCCGCCGCGCTGCCACCGCAGCGGGTCCTCCCCCGGCGCGGCGTGGCCCCACCGGACGGACGCCGGGGATCCCGGCAACGTGCCGCCACCGGTCCCCCCGGGGGGACTGCCGTCGCCGTGGCCCGCTGGGCCGCCGCCGGACCGGGGTGAACCCCTCGCGCCCCGCGCACGAATCCAGGGGTGGAGGTGAGGCGGATGCTCCTGACCCGCGACGAGTCACGGGCCCTGGAACTGCTCGACGCGCGCGAGGTGGACGTCGACCTGCTGCGCCCGGCGGTGGCCCGGCACCTGCTCGCCCTCGGCCTGATCGACGCCGACGGGAGCGTCACCGCGGCCGGTGCGGCCGCCGTCGAGGAGGTCTACGCGACGCGGTTCGCCGACGGCGTCGCCGAGATGAAGGCCCGCATCCGGCACCACGGGCTCGGCCGCCCCGGGGGCTGAGCTCCGCCGCACACGCTCCGCTGCCCGGGGTCCGGAACACGTCACCCGCGGTGATATCCGGGCCCCGGGGCATTCTTTCCCGCATTTCTCCGAACCTCCGCGCTCCGGCCGTCGAATACAGGAGCAAAGGTCGCCGGGAATCGCCCGTCGGTCGGTGTGATCCGAGGAGAACCACCATGGCGAATTCAGTACGACGTGTGATCGGTCTGGCCACGATCGGCCTGGTCGCCGCCGCGACGACCGCGCTGGGCGCCGGGGTCGCCTCCGCGCAGGAGACCCCTCCCCCGGTCGCGATGATCTCCAACCTGACCGGCAAGAGCACCTCGGTCGCGCTGGACAAGGGCTTCACCGACGCGCTGACCTCGCTCGACGTCACCCCCGGCCCGTTCGGGTCCGCCTCGATCACGGACGGCTCCGCGTCGTTCCCGATCACCGGTGGCAACGTGACCGTCTACAAGCCGAACGAGGTCCTGCCCTACGTGCAGGGCAGGATCGAGCACATGGGCAGCGGGCTCACCCTCACCAAGGGTGACACCGAGGTCACGCTCGACAACTTCGTGATCGACCCGGGCGACCCCGCCGTGCTGACCGGCCGGGTCCGCGCCGGCGGCCAGACCGTCGCCGAGTCGACCACCCTGTTCGATCTCAACGGCTCGACCCTGAAGCCCATCACGATCGACCAGTCGGCGGGCACCGCGACGCTGACCGGCACGACCGTCACACTGAACGCCGGGGCCGCCGAGGCCCTGAACGGCGCCTTCTCCACCGACGCCCTCAAGGGCGGCACCACGATCGGCATCGCGACGATCGTCGTCAACACGACGAGCGGGACCATGCCGATGCCGCAGGGTGGCGTCGAGACCGGTGGTGGCAGCACCTCCGGCACCGACACGGCGCTGGTCGTGACCGGTGTCGCGCTGCTCGCCGGCTCCGCGCTGGTGCTCGTCGTCCGCCGTCGCGGCGTCCGCGGGCACTGATCCACTCCGGGTGTGCCGTCCGCACAGGCGGGCGGCACACCCGGGCTCCGGTCGTGGTGGTCCACCACGACCGGTTCCCCGATCGGCACCAG
>JAESFO010000844.1_pt1 | contig 12635 bp, 17 predicted proteins | sample 9269421 | NCBI WGS metagenome assembly JAESFO01 (sample SAMN14502839, study PRJNA617101) | algae metagenome | isolation source: Nostoc desertorum CM1-VF14 and co-occurring heterotrophs from rocky... | place: USA: Clark Mountains, San Bernardino, California | collected 2000-06-05 | reverse complement strand
CTCGCAAGAATCTCTTTGACCTTCGCCGTACCGCCGTTGTTCATAATCTTCATGTCCTTGCTAAAAATTTTACTCATCCTACTGAGCAGTCTGCTACTTCATCCTGATTACTGAATCGGTGTTCTAGCGTAAGCAGCCGATACAAATAGTCCGTTAATGAACTGGAATATAACGAGAGTAACAAATGCCCAAAAGATGACTACGATTGTCAAAGTGAGTAGAGATTGCATATCCATGATTATTTATCAACTAAGTATTTTTAATTTTCAACTGGTCTACGCAAAGCGTTTTTAAGCCTTGTTCAAATATGAAGCGAATTTGAACATATCCTCTCTTCAAGAGAGGACTTCACCCAAAATTTAGCGTAGCATCTCTCTGATTTAAATCAGCCAAACTTTTTCGCTATTTTAAAGCTTATTTATAAAATAAACTAGATTTTAGTATTTACCTGTTTGAAGATTTTAAGTATCATATTTATGAACTTGTTTCCCAAAGATAAACATTGATTTAAGTCTATGGCTAATATTTAATTGACTAGCTAATTCTTGAAATAAAAGATTCTATTCAAACGAAAAAGAAAAGTAGTCGTCACAATTAATTGAAAGTATGCCCAGCCCAACTACCGACTTAGTTCGCTCCTACCTCAAAGAAATCGGACGCTACCCTCTGCTAACTCCTGAGCAAGAAATTACAAATGCTCGACTTGTGCAGCAGATGATAGCGATTGAAGAACAGCGCTCAAATCTTGCACTTCAATTAAACCGAGAACCAACCACAAGAGAATTAGCTACCTCGCTTGGGCAAACCGAAGCTGAAGTACAGTCAATCGTTCAACAAGGTCAAAAAGCTAAACATAAAATGGTGACAGCTAACCTACGATTGGTGGTAGCGATCGCTAAAAAGTACCAGAATCACAAATTAGATTTTCTCGATTTGCTCCAAGAAGGGGCACTGGGTTTGCAAAAGGGAATCGAAAAGTTTGATCCCAACCGAGGCTATAAACTATCAACCTACGTTTACTGGTGGATTAAACAGTCAATTACACGGGCGATCGGAGAAAAGTCTCGCACTATCCGTCTGCCAATCCATATCAACGAGAAATTAAACAAAATCAGGAGAGTACAGCAGCAACTGTCTCAGTCTTTGGGTCGTCCTCCGGTTGTAGCAGAAATTGCCGAATCCTTAAATGTATTGCCCAATCAAATACGGGAATATCTTCACGTTTCGCGCACTCCAGTGTCGCTAGAAATGCGAGTCGGAGATGAGCGTGAAACTGAACTAGCTGACATTTTACCGATGGATGGTATTTCCCTAGATGAGCAAATAACTCAAGAGCTTTTACACCAAGACTTGAGCAAGTTGCTGACGTTGCTCAATCCAAGGCAACGAGAAGTATTGACTCTACGTTTTGGATTAGAAGATAATCAGGAACTGACTTTGAGTCAAGTTGCAGAACGCCTGAATCTTAGTCGAGAAACAATTCGTAAAACTGAACATCTGGCTCTCTCTATTTTGCGCTCTCATCAAAACAAGATCAAAGACTATCTTCTTAATTAGGATTAACTAAGGGTTGTTGGAATCTAGTTTGATTTATAGAAGTCGAACTCGCTACTCCAAAGGCTGGAAACAAGTAGTTACTGCTGTTAAAGATGCCTCCAATTGGCGCTGCTCTAGTTGCGATTCCAGTCCCTGGCGAAAAACCATCAGATTGTCACTGTTTCAATCAAATAGTGCATGAATATATTGATGCCAGAGACTATCCTTATTAATAGAACACCGATTACAGAACCGATGCCCAGCAAAACTATTGAAGTCCGAGAGTACACCGTTAGAGCGCACAAGCGGGAAATTCACACTCGCGTTTTTAACTTCGTATGTAAGCAGTGCGAACAACCCACACAACGAGAAACCTTTGGAGTTCGACCTCTATATTGCGAGAAATGCCGTCCGCCTCAACCTCCCAAGCAATCGAAAGTAGTCCCTATAGGCAAGAGGAAACCCAGAGCGATGAACTATAAGAGTGGGAAAGGCATTGCGGGGTAATATTTTTGTTTTAAGATGGAGGCGATCGCTTTCGGGGGAGTGTGTTTAACCGAATCATTAAAGCGATCGCTATGCCTTTACAATTCCTCTCCCGCATCAATCATTTTCGCTAACGATTCAGCATTGAATCTGGTGAGCGATTCTGCTAACTGTTGAAAATATCGGTACTGCTCGTCAGCATACTCACCTGGCTCCAGCTCTAAAAGCTGACAAAATTTGAAGTAATCAACTTTCCAATTGAATTCACCAATTGCGCTGGCGAACTTTTCGGCTATTTGACGTGATTGAGTGGTGGCTGTTGATTGTTTGCCATTGTGGTTGTAAATGCTGCCCTGCTCTGTCATAAGCTTGCCTCAATAGTATATTTGTATTAATACTATTTTAGTTCTCTCCTAGGTTTGACGAAACTAGGACAGAGGAATCTGAATTCTTCTTTATTTCTCTCCAGCTTACTGGTTTGAACCTGATGTCAACGTTAGTTTTTCCCGCTTCTTGCCAGAGCTAACCATTTTTACCAAGGAAGAATTCAAATAACTTTGCGCCGAAATGTACAAGCTTTCCCAAATGTCTTGGTTACGGCTGATTTTCGTACCTACTGTATTGCCTGCTGTTTTCTCCGGCAATTATGAAACAGTACTGCATGTATCTATCCTTTCTAAGATGACTTTGAGTAAACTTACCTATTGGATAGATTCGATTAGAGTCCGATAAATTTTGCCCGACTCACCTCTGTTTTAGCCTTTAATTCTAAGCATATTTCTTTTAAGAATCCTAACTCAATTCCACTGGATTCAAAACCAATTAACATAATAGATTGTGTTCAAGACGGCAACATCGCCGAACATTATTATATGCTATGTTTTGTTACCACTTCATAGTTCTAGCGTTCCGCTCAAATAATTCGTCACTTGATGGCACTCAGACATACTAATATTTATTTGTACAGTAGGTAATTTCTTAAGCTTGTAAAGGTGTCAAACTATGACTCATGCTTGCTGCGGCCCTGGTTACGCTTCCCCAGAAGCAGCTATCCAGGCAGAAAAGGAAAAAGTGCTTTATGTGATCGCTATTTATACAGGTACGGGTATTGAAGAACCAGATTATTTAGCGACTGTAGACGTTGATATTAACTCGCCAACCTACTCCCAAGTAATTCATCGTTTATCCATGCCTTATATTGGTGATGAATTACATCATTTTGGCTGGAATGCTTGTAGCTCTTGTCATGGTGATACCAGTAAATTTCGGCGATTTAGTGTGATTCCTGGACAAAGGTCTAGTCGTATTTATATTGTTGATACAGAACAGACAAGAGCACCGAAACTGCATAAAGTAATTGAACCGGAAGAAATTAAAGAAAAGACCAACTTAACTGCACCTCACACAGTACATTGCCTAGCAGATGGTCATGTAATGATTTCTATGTTAGGTGATAGCGTTGGCAATGGCCCTGGTGGTTTTTTGTTATTAGATGAGAATTTTGACATTGCTGGACGGTGGGAAGGCCAAGCCGACACTATGCAGTTTAACTATGATTTCTGGTATCAACCACGTCATAATGTGATGGTAAGTAGTGAGTGGGCTGCACCCAAAACATATTATCCAGGTTTTGACCTCAAAGATGTAGCATCTGGCAATTATGGACACCAGATACATTTTTGGGATTGGTCAACTCACGAAATTACTCAAACTGTTGATCTGGGGGAAGAAGGTTTAATTCCCCTAGAAGTACGCTTTCATCATAACCCCGACAGCACTCATGGATTCGTTGCCGCCGCACTCAGCAGTAATGTTTGGCATTGGCATAAATCTAATGGTCATTGGCAAGTAGAAAAAGTCGTTGATATACCCTCAGTGGAAATAGAAGGTTGGCCTATACCAGTGCCATCGTTAATCACTGATATCTTAATTTCTATGGATGATCGCTATATTTACTTCTCCAATTGGCTGCATGGAGATATTCGTCAATACGATATTAGCGATCCTGCTCATCCTCGCCTGACTGGTCAAGTTTGGTGTGGTGGTTTGCAAGGGTTAAGTGGCGAAGTACAAGGGCATAAATTAGCAGGCGGGCCACAAATGCTACAGCTGAGTCTCGATGGTAAGCGGCTTTATGTCACTAATTCTTTATTTAGCAGTTGGGATAATCAGTTTTACCCTGACTTGTCTAAAGCTGGCTCATATTTATTGCAGATTGATTGCGATCCCGAAAATGGAGGAATGAAAATTAACGAAAATTTTTATGTTGATTTTGGTAAAGAACCGTCCGGTTCTGTTCGCGCTCATGAAATGCGCTATCCTGGTGGTGATTGTACTTCAGATATTTGGTTGTAAACCACAATCACTTGTACGCGTAAAGTATACAAAATGTAATAAGTAGCTCATCTATCTTCTTCCCCAATTAGCTCAAAAATTTTGTTGGCAACTTCCAAGGAAACTGAATAAGACCACGCCAAATCGCTTTGCTCTAATTCTAAAATGAACTACCCCAATCTCAGGCGAAGCCAGATTGGGGTTTCTACATTCCCGAAGTCGTTAGGGACTACCGCGATTGATTCAAAAAAGCCATATTTAGCTCCTACCCAATCCGGGGAAAAACTTACTCCAAACACTTTGCCCTTTAGAGGTTGAATCTCCTTGGATAGAACCTTGCTGCTGGACAAGAATCTCATGCATATTAAAGGCATGAACCGCCTGGGCTAACTCTGGATTCTCTTCTAACAGTTCGGCTTCAAGCTCTAACTCCTGCTGCAACAGTTGGGCATTCCGGCGCAAGAACATCTGCTGATTGTGTCGCCGTCTGATTTGTTCTTCAGTCAAATGTAATTGTTCTTCAAAACTCAAATTGTCGTATTCGTCGTTATACATGAGAATTCTTCTCCAATTAGCTTAAAACTTGATTTTTAGGAAAATTAACGACACTATTCAACTAATTAAAAATATTTAATTCCTCCATAAAGTAATTGATATCCTAGTCGTAGCCTGGTAATAAATTCGTCAGTATTGCGATTCCCCCAAACAGGATTACTACGACTTTTTATCCAGTTAACTGGACTATGACAAATCTCATTATGACAACGGTAGCACGTAGGAAATGTAGATTGACCAATGATGTCGTTGCCGTAGTAAGCGTGATGGATCTCTTCACTTTTCTTAGTCAGACAGACTACACAATAATTGTGAGTTTTTCTGTGAGCTATTGCTACTTGTTTCTTGTACTGTTTGGGATTACCATATCGAGCGTTCCAGTTTAATTCTCTGGGTAGCCGAGATTTTCTAATAGTAATGTCACCCCCTTTTCATTTAACTCTTGCCCCGTTAATTCGTGCCACTTCTGTTTAATTTCCTGAAAATGTGGTCTTCTCCCTAATTCTGTTGCCCATTTTCTAATTTCTTCGTACCAGTCAACCTGCTGCTGTGAGGATTGCTGATTATTTTTAGAACTATTAACAGTGTCATCATTCGGTTTGAAATCTTGTTTTTGTTCTAGACCTTTGATATCAAATTCCGGGATTAGGGCAACAAAGGGATTAGACCGAGTAGGAATCACCAAGGCATATCGAACTCCGGCTTTGTCTAACATTTCACAAGCCTGCCGCAAGATTTCAAGAATCTCCTTTTTAACGTTTACAAAGTCTTGGGGATGGTCAAGGATATAACTTGATGTCTGCCCCATCGCAATAAAGCAAACGTTTTTCAGAGATGGGCGACTAAATCCAGTTTCTCCAGAGAGAGGGGACTGGCCCATAAATAAACCATGACCTTTTAACCCAGCAGTGAATTTGATGATATAGTTCCAAAAACCTTGCAAATCTTTGGCAGTATCAGCATCAACCATTCCTGGAAGTCCCTTACCTCCACCAAATACAGAGTCCACCTCATCCTGTGCAAGAAACAATTCGGGAACGCCCTGACATTCACCACCAACTTGTGCAACTTTTGCTTTCTGCTTGTCAATTTGGTCTGTGGCAAAGGTAATCCAGTTTTTTAGTTCTTTCATGCCGTCAAACTTACGGCTAAACTTGCACAGCCATCTGGTGACATCATCCTTTGGATCGCTGCCAATCACAATTGCTGGTGTTTGAGATTTTGCACCAATTTTGTTGATAATCACTCCAGCCAGCGTAGACTTCCCAGATTGTGTGCCACCAGATAGGTAAAAATGGTGATTGCTGCGAAGAGTCATATTTTGATTAGATGCAGCATCACATAGTTCATCAATCCAAGCACCATCAATTCTGATGTACTCAGGATAATTTGCTGCTAGGGCTTGCAGAATTTTCATCGCACCCGGATTAATCACCGACTGTACCGACTCTTCATCAATGTCAGCAATATCGGGATTGGGAATACCAGTCGGTGAAGGTGATTGTTGTGCTGCTGGTTCTGGAAGTATAACCAAACCTTGCAACTGATATTCAGCAATCCAGCGGGGACGCTCTTGCATTGGTAGCCGATTCACATAATCAGCAACTCGGCGTTTGGCAGCGATCGCAGTCGTCACATAATCATAAGCCGCTTGTCCTTGCAAATGCTGTTTGAGTGCTTTGAGGTCAGCTTCTTGCAAAGACTTGTAAACTTTTTCTTTACTTTCGCTGATTTGAGCAGACACACCAAACAAGCCAGCACTAAGTGTCCCAGCACCGAGCAGCATTCCGGTTGTTACTCGGTCAGTATTTAAGAAAAAAGGAGCAGACAGGCATAATACTGCACTCGCTCCTAAAGAACATAAGATAGTTCGCTCTGCATGAATGACGCTACTGGCAGTTAGTCGTTCTAATTCAAATGGCATAAACTTATCTCACCCCCAAAGCAACACCAGCACAAACTAAAGTCAAGAAGACAAACAGGAATATCACTCCAGGCATTAATCCGATGGTGAAAGTTTTGCGGTTAAATCCAAAACCTTTGACGACTAAACCAGCGAAGTTGAAAAACCCTAATGCCAAACCCAGAATGCAAATCATGCCGATGATCCACAGCACAAACTGACTAACTGGGCTGGCAACACAGAGAAACCCTATAAACATGGATAAGCCAATCCCACAGACGCTATATCCAAGAAGAGAGAGTTTGAATTGCATAATTTAAGTTGCTCCTTAAAACCTAAAGCTTTCCCCCACTTCATCAAATGCTTTCTCATATCCCCCCAACTGGCGCTGCTGTTCAATAGAACCAAAGGCATGACGGATCACCGCCTCCCCATGTAACGCTCTGGTTCGCTGCAAATCTTCCTCAACCTTCATGGCTTCTTGGGAATATGCCAATTGGTTTTTATACATCTCTGCCAAGGATTGCAACTGTTTGAGCTTGTGGCGGGAAAACTTTGTATGTAGCCACTTCTGCGCCTTTAAAGTGCCAGCCACTTCTGCTTCATCCAATACTTGTTGTGCTGTAGTGTAAGCAGGTAATGTGTAGCGATCGCGGATTGATGAAGGTAAATTTCCTTCAAGAGCGGTTGCATCACCAATTCTTAAATCTGTTGAAACTACACCCTCATTTTTACTACCAAATAAACCTGGAAGCCATTTACCTAACATTACTGTATGTCTCCTGAATTTGCTGAACTTGTTGACCGATGTAACGATAAATACCGTAGATGCCAATGAACGAAAACATTAAAATAGCGAAGGTCGCAATCACCCCTTGAGCCATTAAACCTCGCTGCATTAGCTCTTCAACTCTATTGGCGTTGTTTGATCGCACTCTCGACTCATCAATAAGTTGCTGGACGATTAGGAATTCTTCTTGTGTCAGGTTTTTTAATGTCAGCCCCGACAGATTCAACTCGCCGTCCTTCTTCAGGTGAATATTTAATGGTCTCTTGATTTGTTCTTGTTGTTGTTCCATACATTGCCACGCCCAATACAAGAGTTAATAGCAGCAGATTAAGCACTGCTGCTAATCCAATCAATTTACTCGGCTGCATCTGCATTGCCAGCAGAGAGATAGAGCGATGCAATCTCCTGACCGAACCGAAAAAAGGCTTCTGGCTCACCCTTATAATCTCTGGCATACTCGGCAATTTCTGCGAGATATTCGTTAGTTACACCATCTAAATCTTCAATAGTTTTTTGCGCTTCTCTATGGGCAAACTCTCTGACTCCCTGGCTAATACCAGTGTTGAAAGCAGAAATTTCTTCTAATTTCTGTTTTGCTTGGTTGGTAAGAGCAATTTTGTAATCGTCCATACCTTCTTGTGCTTTCTTGGTCTTAGCTCTTGGTCTTTTAGCCGCTTTTCCATTTTTCCCATTGCTAGTAGCAAGTATAGCGGATTGCCCACGCTCAAGAATTATCTGGTCAGCCAGACTCATAGCATCATCATCACTTAATTCATCCCAATCAAATCCACGCTTTTTTAGCTCTGCTAATAACTCTTCATCTGAGAGGTTGATGTCATTACCTTGTAACAAAGAACGTAAAACTTCCATTATTGACTCCTAGCTACGAATGTTCTGATTTTCAGGAAAACTAAATTTGGTTTGAGAAACTAACTTGATAACCCACTTTTGAATTTCATAACTCGTGTAAACTCTATCTACACTAAAAGGGCATTTTATTTCCTGCCCCCAACGGTAAATAGTTGCTACGGAAGGATTTGGCTTTAATCGTTGGAGGGCAAGTCGTAACTCATCACCTTTACAAACCAACTTAGGAAGATTGTCCAAAAAGAAACGATAGCGATTTACATCAGCGATTCTAATAGCTTTATAAGGATTGCGTTTCCTCAATTCGCCATAAGCCTTGACTTGCGACATGAGAGAGATATCGTCTTCGTCCTTTATGTTCAAGCGTTTTTTAACTCTTTGCCAAGTCCGGTCACATACCTTTCTGCCAAATGATCTCTGGTACTCCAACCTCAATCTAGATGCCATTTCCTCCTCTTTTGCGACAAACGAGATTTTTTTTCTTAATCGCTTCTATCCCTTGCTCAGTAAGGAATAGGACTCGCCGTGAGAACCTTTAATTGGATTTGATGGTAAGAATTTTATTGGTCATAACGCCCAAACCCTTTGATACCGTGAAAATTTGGTTAGTTTTGGCGACAGATTCTCATGGCTTGTCGCTTCATACATATAAAAATACCCGCTTTTGTTGGGCGGGTCATTACTTGATTAACTAATAGTTAATAAACAGAATTCAGGAACCAGAATTCAGTAATCAGGATGGTATTAGAAGTGGAAGTTTATTATTGACTACACTTGTGCCTTGTTCTATTACCACCAAGTTTTCTTGTTTTGTGCGCTGCAAAAATGTCGATTCTTCATCTGTTCTTTGGCCGGAATACCTAACTGACTTCTGACTCCTGACTCCTGACTCCTGACTTCTGGCTCCTGGCTTATGACTCCTGTTTCGACAATTAAGCGACAATATTTCGTTTAAGTTCATAGAGCCGAGCTATTAAAACAAACTTAAGCATATTTCGTGTTCTCTCAGGCATCTGAGGAAATTTAATGCCGGGGCCCCATTTGATCTGCACTGTTTTGAAAGGTACATCAAGTTCTCTTGAAAGAATTGAACAGTACTCTTTGAAAATTCCGCGTTCGCTTTCAAGGCATTCTACTGACTCCAGAGACATTCCAGTATAAGCAGATTTAATTTGTCTACAAAAAGTTAATGGAGATATATCTGGAATGCGCGTTTTTGGTAACATCTATAAATCCTCCAAGGTTTGTTGGGGGTAGTGCTTCGGCACGAGCGATCGCAGTCTTAACGCGATGCGATCGCTTAATAAATTTATCGAAGCAGAATTCAGCAATCAAGAGTCAGGATACAATTCGTGTACTCCGACCGGAAAAGCTCATTTTTCACCCACATTAAAGAAAGCATATTTAGTGGTCAACTTTCCCAGTTGTGGGTCTGAATTCTCCCTGTTTAATTCTGGTTCCTAACTACTGACTCCTGACTCCTGACTCCTGACTCCTGACTACTATTTTATTACCATACCGTACCATACAAAAATTTGCATCTATGACGTAAACTACCGTACTATCAGAAAACTAATTGCTCTGCCGAATATGCCGAAACCAGGATTTAAAACCATAACAGTTCCTGACTGGATTATTGATGAAATTAAGAGACAGCCTGACTATAAAGGGAATCAAGCTGCCACTTTGGGGGCGCTCGTTAGGGATGGTGTTGCGGCTCGTGGCGGAGAATTGGAAAACCCAGCAATATTCCTTGCACAAGTACTGAATCACTTACCTAATTGGGAGCGACGCGAATCCTGGGAATTAGCACTGACTATTTTAAGTTGGTTGCAAGAAACAGAGCATAATGCTGATTGATCGGATTGATAAAATTGGTTCATGGGTAATTTTGGTGCTATGCGAACAAAAGTAGAACTAATTTGCGGTCAAGATAACACGATTGTGGAAGCAGATTTAGTGGAGCTATTGCAAAAGCACGTCGATGATTATGCCAACAAGTGGAAAGAACAATTGAACCTGCACGACCAATCAGACAAATTTTGGGATTGGGAGTTTAAACTGGAGTTTGTCATTAATAGACAAGTAAACCGCGAAGGCTATGCGATTGAATATGAAGACGAAACTCAAGGTTTGCTATTGATTGAAACCCAAATGCACGGTTCTCGTCTAGAAGAGGGAAAACGCTTGGTATATATTGACGGTATTGCTACCGCACCCTGGAATCGGGCATATATACAACGTCCACCCAAATTAAAAGGTATTGGGACTGCATTCTTGGCGTTTGCTAGAACTCGCAGTTCACAGCTAGGGTATGAAGGTAGAGTAGGATTACATTCATTACCAGGAGTAGAAGAATTTTATGATAGCCAAGGCATGATTGATGCCGGAGAAGATGAAGATTACGACGATCTAGTTTATTTTGAGTATGGAGTTTTCCGTTCTCCTGGATAAGGTAGCAAAGGTAAATAAATGAGCCAGCAGGAACAGAGTGATAATCAAAACACCTTTAACCAAGAAAATGCAGTAAATCCAATGGGTTTATTATTTGATGAAGAATGGTTGCGAAAAAGTGTTGAAGTTGAGGATAAAGTTGATGGCAATATTGGGGCTGGATTAGATTGGGGGTCAGCATTTGGCTCATTAATGGGTAATCTAGAACTTTTGGGACGTTTCACAACGTTGCGTATTTCTCTAAATAGAGAAGTACGGTTGCTGGTGAATAATTGGAATTTAGGCACAGCTACAAAAATTGCTGTAAAAACTGCAAGAGAAAGAATACTTGAAAAGTTTAGATTACCGACACCAGAGGTAAGAGAATACATACTTGCTACTCTGGAAAATGATCAGCTTTATGGCGAAGAATTCATTTCTAATCGAGAGATACTGCGCGAACTGCTTGGGGTGTTATTAAAACAAGAAGATTGGGAAACTATTGCAGCAGTTGCAGCAGATTCGTTAAAGAAAGAAATTATACATCAAGCTGTTGGTGAAAAGATTTCAGCATAAGTTATATTGTCAAAAAGATGAGCTTCCCAATCGGAGCATTTATCACGTTGCCAGCTAGAGGGGTGAACACTACAGATTAAAGTCCCTTATTTAAGGCAAGGTTTCTTTGCAGAGGCATCTGCTGCTCGCCGTGCTTCTTGATTCGCTTTTTCTCCACCTTTGACTTTCTTCGTTACACAGATATTCTCTGGTGTGATTTTCGCTACCGCCAAATAAGACGTTCTTTGATTTGGTAAATTGGGATTTTCATTGGCATACACCCGCACGATTAAGGCGATGGGCAGCACCTTTCCTCCTCTGTTCTCTACTCGCCATTCAGCTTTCTCCCCCAAGGTAGAGAAAGCTGTGGTGATAACCTGCGAATATTTGAGCGAATACTGCTGCCCATCTGGTGTCAGCACGGTTACGGACTCTCGAGCATCTACATCTTGAACCAGCAGACTATAACCTGCCACTCCTACACATTTCCGCACAGAACTGCTGGTTTCCTTATCAACTTCGATGGTTTTGCAACGATTAGATGAAATATCTGTATAAATACTGTCAATCGAATTTGCGGAGGCGAGATTGGAAAAGGCACAACTCAAAGTGCAGATAGCGATAAAATTTCTCCAAAACATATTAAAACTCTCTTTTGATAGAACCGTATTGGCGCATAACGGCATTATTCAGCCCTAACTAATCATCTCTCAAACTTAACCCACTAAACCTAAATGCTCGTATGCAACAGAAAATGTGTCTAAATACTTTAAAACTGTTGAGTGGCTTGTTCAACCTCATCAATTGCATTGACTACTTCCCCCAAAATATTAAACGCATCGTTTAGCACAACATCATTTGAGGTAGAAAAATGCTCTGACGATTGAATTTTACGATAATCCTTACTACTCCCCACAAGCTGCAATGTATATTGACAACCCTGTAATATAGTCCGAATCTCTGATCTGCTTAACTTGATTTCCATCGTTGTTTATTTCCCTAAAATTTATCTCGTTGAATGCTGAAACTTGCTCCGATTAGAGAACTCCCTAACGCAAATTTCTCACAAACAATAAAAAATCAATTCACATCGCTTGATATAAGACATTTTTTGATACATCATCAATTGAAATGTATGATGGTAAACAAAGTAAGTACAAAATAGCCATTATCAAG
>JAESFO010000843.1_pt1 | contig 12639 bp, 9 predicted proteins | sample 9269421 | NCBI WGS metagenome assembly JAESFO01 (sample SAMN14502839, study PRJNA617101) | algae metagenome | isolation source: Nostoc desertorum CM1-VF14 and co-occurring heterotrophs from rocky... | place: USA: Clark Mountains, San Bernardino, California | collected 2000-06-05 | reverse complement strand
GTTTCCCATTAAGTAAGTAAGCTTAGATTACGTTATTAGCTTAATTTTCCGGAACTTTAATCATTACCTGGTAACGCCCTCTAAAAATAAATGAAATATCGAAAAGCCAATTAGCACTCAAACCCCAATTATAAAAATTTCTAACTATTTAAAAACATTGCCATGAAAACAATTACCTGCCCCTCAGCTATTGCGGTTATTTTATTCTGTAACATTTTATTATTCGGATGTAAGAAGAATGATCTTACATCCGGCAAAAAGACTGAACCCGTCGGTGCGCTTAAAGCATTGAAGAATCTGGGATATGATACCAGCGGTGTTGTAGATATGGGCGATCATTATTTGGTAGAAAATGATATTGTAATTTCTAAATCTGTTTTATCGGGTACTTTGCCCAGGCAGGCATATGGAGGTAATAGCCAATTGGTGGGCGTTTCCAAACAAAGGAGCATGACAATACGCATCGATAATTCTGTTCCCAGCAATAATGGAAGTCTGGATTGGCGAAATGAGGTTCCACAGGCCATTGCAGTATACAATAATTTGGCTACCAGCAACATCAGGTTTACGCTGGTAACTTCTGCCACTGCTGATATTGTTATTAAAACAGGTTCTTATTCTGCAACAAGTTCCCCCGCCAGGGCTCCGCTACCCTCTGGCGGCAACCCGGGCTCTTATGTAGAGATTAATACCAGCTTTACGGGAACGCTTAGCAGCATCGAAAAAGTTTATACATTAGTACATGAATTAGGACATTGCATTGGATTGAAGCATACCGACTGGTATAATGATACGGTTGTCGGCGACGGACCTTATCCCGCAGTAGGAAATTCTCCCAACGACGCAACCAATGAAGATACAGAGTCGATTATGATGCACTCCATTCCCTGGTTCATTTTTTCTGTAGAATTTTCAGCATGGGATATGTATGCCATTTCGTTTCTATATCCTTCCAGTGTATTACAAATTACAGCTCAAAGTCCTATTTGCGGTAATAGCCTATTAACTATTGACGGTCTGTCTCCCCAGGCCACAGTCAACTGGTCCGTTTCCAGTTCCGCAAGTACGCTTAGTTGTACCAATTGCCACACTCCCGGTTTGGTTATGGATAATATAGCACTTCCCGGATTGGTAACAGGCGTAACAGCTACTATTTCTTACAATGGACAAAATGTACTACAGCTATATAGATCCGTTTATAATTATAAGAATCAGTATTATACTTTCGAAGTAAAGTCTTACGAACCTTATGTTAATGTACTGTATCTGCAGCCTAATACAACTTACAACTTTTATATTGAAGAAGGAATACCCGGCCAGATAAGCTGGGATTTGCCTCAGGGATTTGTTATGGTTGGAGATGCTAATTCTTCTTCAATTTATGTTACAACCCCATCTGTTTTTACGGAACCAACAGGAAATATATTTGCCAATATTGTTACCGATTGTGGCAATACTGTGCAGGGAAGTATTTTCTTTGCGTATAATAATTAGGAATATGTATTCAACTTTAAAAATTAAGACACCGTTAGAATAAAGGGAGTCAGCTTATATTATTTGTGATAGCTGCATCAACTTGCAGCTATCCTTTTTTAGTTAAAAAGCATAGTATTAACTGGATTAGCACCATTTTTTACCATATTTGTATCCGGTTGTTGCTATGTTTTAAAATTCATCAGCTGGTATTAGTGCTCATAGCTTTCGCATTTGCTTTAATCAAACAAAAGAGTTATCATGAAAACGAAATCGATCCTTCTCCAGGGATTTTTTTTCCTGCTATTTTCACCTACAATAGCAACCGCTCAAAAACCGGTTGCTTCTTCAAAGGCAGGGATACCCTATACGGTTAAGATAGACAAAAATATCTCCGATTCCGCCCTGGTAGACCTGGTGCAAAAACAAACCCTGCGCTATTTCTGGGATTTTGCGCACCCGGTAAGCGGGCTGGCGCGTGAGCGTAGTAATATTTCTTTTAACTATGGCCCTGAAGTAACTACTACAGGTGGAACGGGTTTTGGCATTATGGCACTGATCGTAGGTGTAAACAGGGGATGGATTGAACGGGATACTGCCGCACGGTTTATGTTGAAGATGGTGAAGTTTCTTTCCAAAGCAGATGCCTATCATGGGGTGTTCCCCCACTGGCTGGACGGAGCAACCGGTAAAACCATTCCCTTTAGCAGGAAGGATGATGGCGCCGACCTGGTTGAATCATCTTTTTTATTCCAGGGTTTATTAACGGCCAGGCAGTACTTTAATGGAAGCAGTGATGTGGAGCGCGATTTGCGCAACCGGATTAACTGGCTTTGGAATGATATAGAATGGAACTGGTTTACCAATGGCGGTCAAAATGTATTGTACTGGCACTGGAGCCCCAATAATGGGTGGGCTATGGACTTCCCGGTGCGCGGATTCAATGAATGCCTGATCATGTACGTATTAGCCGCATCTGCCTCAAACGAAAAGTACCAGGTGCCGGCTTCTATATACCACAGGGGCTGGGCGCAAAGCGATTTTTTTATTAATAAGCGGAAGTTTTATAATTATACCCTGCCTCTAGGTTTTGATTATGGCGGCCCCTTATTTTTTTCGCATTATTCCTTCCTGGGGCTTTCTCCCAAAGGGTTAAAAGACCGTTATGCCGATTATTGGGAGCAGAATCAAAATCATACTTTGATCAATTATAGCTACTGTGTAGATAACCCCAAAGCTTTCAAAGGGTATGGTGAAAACTGCTGGGGATTGACGGCCAGCGATACCTATAACGGGTACGATGCGCATTCTCCAACAAACGATCATGGAACCATAACGCCTACGGGAGCACTCTCTGCATTTCCCTATACGCCGGCGCAGTCGATGAAAGCGCTAAGGCATTTTTATGTAGATCTCGGCGATAAAATATGGAGCCCCTATGGCTTTACAGATGCTTTCAACAAAACGCAAAACTGGTACGCGCAGTCGCACCTGGCCATAGACCAGGGCCCGATTGTTGTAATGATAGAAAATTACAGAACGGGCTTGCTTTGGAATCTTTTTATGAGCTGTCCGGAAGTAAAGAACGGATTAAAAAAGCTGGGTTTTACAAGTGAGTACTATCAGTAAAAATAAAATACAAAAAAGTAAACCGGAGCGCCTCAGCGATGAAGCACTGCTGGAGTTGGTGCAGCAACGCACGTTCCGGTATTTCTGGGATTTTGCGGAGCCCAATTCAGGTATGGCGCGCGAACGAAATCGCGATACATTTCAAAACGTAGTCACCACTGGTGGTTCAGGATTTGGTGTGATGGCGATTATAGTAGCAGCAGAACGGAAATGGATCACGAGAGTTGAAGCGGCTGCCCGCATCAAGCAGATCCTTTCCTTTTTATCCGGTGCAGATCAATACCACGGCGCTTTTGCCCATTGGATCGATGGCAACACCGGCAAAACGGTTCCCTTTAGTAAAAAAGATAATGGAGCAGATCTGGTGGAGACATCTTTTTTATTCCAGGGGCTTTTAGCGGCACGCCAGTATTTCAGCAAAAGGAATGAAGAAGAAAAATGGATACGTGAAGAAATTACCCGACTCTGGGAACAGGTGAACTGGGACTGGTTTACAAGAGGGGAAAGTGTATTGTACTGGCATTGGAGTCCCGATCATCAATGGAAGATGAACCTGAAGATTGAGGGATACAATGAAGCGCTGATTACCTATATACTCGCGGCGGCATCTCCTCAACATGCGATATCTAAAAATGTATATGATGAGGGTTGGGCCCGAAACGGCAATATGAAAAATGGTAAGGTCTTTTATCATATGAAGCTTCCTCTGGGCCCTGATTTCGGCGGTCCTTTATTCTTTGCACATTTTGGATTTGCGGGGTTAGATCCCCGGGGATTAAAAGACCGCTTTGCAGATTATGGCAAACAGAACCTGGCGCATGTAAAGATCAACTACAGGTATTGCGTAGACAATCCGTCTGGTTTTAAAGGATATGGTAAAGAAAGCTGGGGATTGTCTGCCTGTGATTATAAAAAGCGGTACTATGAACAATCACCGTTAAAAGAAAATGGTACCATCTGTTGTTCAGCAGCATTGGCCAGCATGCCTTATACACCCAAAGAGTCAATGGCAGCGCTGCGCTATTTTTATGAGGAGTTAGGCGATAAAATTTTCGGGGAATACGGCTTTACCGACAGCTTTAATCAAACACATAACTGGTATGCCGATTCTTACCTGGCGATTAACCAGGGCATTACCGTTTTAATGATAGAAAATTACAGGACCGGCTTGCTTTGGAACCTGTTTATGAAGGATCCCGATGTTAAAAATGGTTTATTAAAACTGGGCTTTGAAAGTCCCTGGTTAATAAAATAATTATTATGATACCAGCTTTAAGAACATATAGCTACAAATTCTTGACATCCGTTCGCCAGTGGGGCCGACTTCGTACGATGTGGTTGTTAGTATCATCATTTTTGTTTCTCACAACCAGGTCACAACCTGCGAAAGAAACTAAGGCTAACACCTATTGTAATCCAATCAATATTGATTATGGCTATACGCCGATACCCAATTTCAGCACCTGGGGACGTCACCGGGCAACGGCTGATCCGGTGATCGTTAATTACAAGGGCGATTATTATTTGTTCAGCACCAACCAGTGGGGGTACTGGTGGAGCAGTGATATGTTGAACTGGAAATTTATATCCAAGAAATTTTTGCGGCCCTGGAATGCAGGTGTATATGATGAGTTGTGCGCGCCAGCTGTGGGCATTATCGGAGATACCATGCTGGTGTTTGGTTCCACTTATTCCCGAAACTTTACCATTTGGATGAGCACCAATCCCAAGGCCAACGAATGGAAGCCCCTGGTGGATTCTTTTGATATCGGCGGATGGGATCCTTCTTTCTTCACAGATGATGATCAGAAGTTATACATGTACAACGGCAGCAGTAATAAGTTTCCTATGTATGGAGTAGAGTTGGATCGGAAAACAATGGAACCACAGGGCACACGCAAGGAAATGTATTTGCTCGAACCGTGGAGATTTGGCTGGCAACGTTTTGGCGAGCATATGGACAATACGTTTTTGGATCCGTTTATAGAGGGTAGCCATATGACAAAGTATAAGGGGAAATACTATTTGCAATATGGCGCGCCTGGTACCGAGTTCAGTGGCTATGCTGACGGCTTGTTGGTCGGATCAGGCCCACTTGGTCCTTTTGAAGCGCAGTCTGATCCCTTAAGCATAAAACTGGGAGGCTATGTGCGTGGCGCTGGTCATGGCGCTACTTTCGAAGACAATTATAACCGCTATTGGCATGTGTCCACTACCGTACTTTCTGTAAAAAATACATTTGAACGCCGCCTGGGTATCTGGCCTACCGGTTTTGATACCGATGGTACGATGTGGTGTAATACTACTTTTGGCGACTATCCGCATTATATCCCATCAGGAACGATCAAAGAAGGTTACGGAACCAATGGACTGTCACCCTATTTTACCGGTTGGATGCTGCTTAACTATAATAAACCGGTACAGGCATCTTCTACATTAGGAAGCTATGTTCCTAATAATGCCGTAGATGAGCTGATGAAAACTTACTGGAGTGCTAAAACGGGCGATAAAGGAGAATGGTTTCAAACAGACCTTGGAAATATTTCTACTGTAAATGCAATACAAATCAATTATGCAGACCAGGACGTGGCTGACGATAGGTTGGGCAAGTTCACCAATCAATATCACCAGTATAAATTGTATTATTCATTAGATGGAAAGAAATGGATCCTGTTAGTTGACAAGAGCGCCAATAAAACTGACATACCGCACGAGTATGTTCAGTTAAACCAACCAGTAAAGGCGCGTTTTATTAAACTGGAAAACATACACATGCCAACCGGTAAATTTGCTTTAAGTGGTTTCAGGGTATTTGGCAACGGAAATGGCCCGAAGCCCGATACGGTAAAAGATTTCATTGTACTCAGAACGGAAAAGGATAAGCGTAGTGCATTTATAAAATGGAACCCTGTAGATAATGCATTTGCCTATAATATTTTTTATGGTACACATCCCGACAAATTATATACCAGCATTATGGTGCATAGTAACAATGAATACTGGATGAAGGCAATGGATTCTCAGAAACCCTATTATTACTGCATTCAATCAGTTAATGAAAACGGGGTGAGTGAGAGAAGTAAAGTTATTAAAGTAGACTGATGTGATGCATCAGCGTATATATAAAAATTAAAATTTGCTATATGGTAAAGAACGCTTTGTTATCTGTTGTGTTTCTTTTTGTACTGGTGAGCGCGGGATACGCTCAAAGTAGTGATGCTGCCATGAACAGTTTCGTCACGGGGTTGCTGAATAAAATGACGCTCGATGAAAAAATCGGGCAGTTGAATTTACCCAGCGCCGGTGAATTCACTACGGGCACAGCTACTAACTCAGATATTGGGGTAAATGTAAAAAAAGGATTGGTGGGTGGACTCTTCAATATCAAGGGTGTTGAAAAGATCAAAGCCATTCAAAAAGTAGCGGTAGAAGAAAGCCGCATGAAAATTCCCATGCTGTTTGGTATGGATGTCATTCATGGTTACGAAACCACTTTTCCTATTCCATTAGGTTTGTCCTGCACCTGGGATATGAAGGCCGTTGAGCAATCGGCCCGTATTGCTGCTGTTGAGGCCAGCGCCGATGGGATTGGCTGGACGTTTAGTCCCATGGTAGACATTTCCCGCGATCCGCGCTGGGGAAGGGTTTCAGAAGGTAATGGCGAAGATCCTTATTTGGGATCTCAGATAGCAAAGGCAATGGTGAAGGGCTACCAGGGCGATTTAAGGTCTAACAGCAATATACTGGCTTGCGTAAAACATTATGCCTTGTATGGTGCAGGTGAAGCGGGCAGGGATTATAATACGGTAGATATGAGCCGCATCAGGATGTACAATGAATATTTCCCGCCTTACAAAGCTGCTGTTGATGCAGGAGTAGGAAGTGTAATGGCTTCTTTTAATGAAATAGACGGTATTCCTGCAACGGGTAATAAATGGTTATTGACCGATGTGTTGCGCAAACAGTGGGGCTTTAAGGGCTTTGTGGTAACGGACTATACAGGAATTAACGAAATGGTGGATCACGGTATGGGTGATTTGCAGACTGTATCGGCTCTCGCCTTAAAGGCTGGGGTAGATATGGATATGGTGGGCGAAGGGTTCTTAAAGACGCTGAAAAAATCTTTGGCAGAAAAGAAGGTGACCGTAGCTGAAATTGACCTGGCTTGCCGCCGTATGCTGGAAGCAAAGTACAAGCTGGGTTTATTTAAGGATCCCTATAAATACTGCGATGAAGCACGTGCTAAAAATGAAATCTTTACCGAAGCCAACCGGAAAGTGGCCAGGCAGATAGCTGCGCAAAGCTTTGTGTTGTTGAAGAACCGGGGAAATATACTCCCCTTGAAGAAGTCAGGCAAGATCGCATTGATCGGACCATTGGCAGATGCTGCCAATAATATGGCAGGTACCTGGAGTGTAGCTACGAAACAAGATAAGTCGATATCAGTTTTAGCAGGATTAAAACAGGTATTGGGTAATAATGCTGAAGTGCTTTATGCAAAAGGCAGTAACCTTACTGCAGATGCCGTGTTAGAAGAGCGGGCTACCATGTTTGGCAAAGGCTTAAACCGCGACAAACGCAGTGAGGAAGAGATGGCTAAAGAGGCTTTGGATATAGCCGCTAAATCGGATGTGATTGTTGCGGCTATGGGTGAGTCAGCTGAATTTAGCGGGGAAGCCAGTAGTCGCTCTGATATTGATATTCCTGAAACCCAGCAAAAGCTTCTACAGCAATTATTGGCTACCGGTAAACCTGTAGTATTGGTATTATTTGCAGGTCGCCCGCTTACATTAGGCTGGGAAGATAAAAATGTACCGGCTATTCTGAATGTGTGGTTTGGTGGAAGCGAGGCCGGTAGCGCTATCGCCGATGTGTTGTTTGGTGATGTAAACCCTTCGGGTAAATTAACTATGAGCTTCCCGCAGAATGTGGGGCAGATCCCGCTTTATTACGCACATAAAAATACAGGCCGTCCATTGGCAGAGGGTAAATGGTTTCAAAAATTCAGAAGCAATTATATTGATGTAAGTAATGACCCTTTGTACCCTTTTGGATACGGGTTGAGTTATAGTTCGTTTACCTACAGCGATGTACAACTGAGCAGCACCGCATTAAAAGGCAATCAAACCTTAAAAGCCAGCGTTACCTTAACTAATACCGGTAAGTATGATGGGCAGGAAGTAGTTCAGCTATATATCAGGGATGTGGCAGGTAGTGTAACCCGGCCTGTGAAGGAGCTGAAAGGGTTTCAGAAGGTAGCCTTTAAAGCCGGAGAATCAAAAACAGTTACATTCAATATTACACCTGAGGATCTAAAATTCTACAACAGTAACCTGAAGTATGATTGGGAACCGGGTGAATTTGAGATAATGATTGGTAGCAATTCCCGCGATGTTAAAATGCAAAAAATAAACTGGACGAAGTAAGAGATAAGAATTAGGTCGTCGAATGAAACAGGCCACGGTTTAAACCGTGGCCTGTTTCATTCGATAATATATCGCTCTAACCTTTCTTCACATATTGGGTAAGGATAACGATAGTCTGGTCATTGATCTTTCCTTCAATTTGCCCGACGTTATCGGGTACCAGTCTTATTCTTTTCACCACTGTTCCTTTAGCTGCGGTAAAGCTGGTGCCTTTAACATTCAGTCCCTGGGTAAGTGTTACAGTGTCCCCGCTTTCAAGGGTGTTGCCGAAGGCGTCTTTATGTACCTCGGCTACCTCAAATATACTTAGCGCCCATTGGGTAACCGCTTCGTCTAACTCAACAGACTGTATCACATCGTTGGCCCAATCATTTTCCTTGCAGGTATACAACAGCCGGTAGCTTAGTGCCTGTACAGCAGGTTCTGCATTCCAGATACTTCCTTCCAGGCATCTCCAGTACTCGCTTTTATCTTCATTTTTAATGGCCTCAAGGCAACTGTCGCAAAGCGCCACCTGGTTGTCAGCTGAAGAATCATCTTTAGGACTTAGCGTATAATCATGTGTTGCCGGTAAGGCTGAGCAAAGTTCGCAGGTTCCGCCACTTCGCTCTGCTAGTTTTGTGTTGATTGACATAATGCTTCTTTTAAAATGCCGCAAAAGTAATATTAATGTAATTGCTGCGTTAAATAAATGATGGTAACTTACTTCGGTAATAAAGATTAATCAGGATCAATTTTTTAATTAACGACTATGACAAATGATGTGATTATCGAAGCCCAAATGCTAATACGTAAGCCGGTGGAAATTGTTTTTAATGCATTCATCGATCCGGTGATAACTACAAAATTCTGGTTTACTAAATCCAGCGGGCCTTTACAGGAAGGTAAAACGGTTACCTGGGAGTGGGAAATGTATAAAGTGTCCAGTAATGTCACAACAAAAAAAATTATACCCGATCAATTGATTTCAACAGAGTGGGGGGATCCCGCAACTACTGTTGATTATGAGTTCAATGCGTTAACAGACGACATCACTTATGTGGTAATAAAAAATTACGGCTTTAGTCTTTCCGGTGAAGAGCTGATTGCCGCAGTGATGAATAATACGGGTGGTTTTACCACTGTATTAGATGGTTTGAAAGCCTACCTGGAGTACGGCATAGAGCTTAACCTGGTGGGTGATAAGTTCATTAAAAAGTAAAGAATGGCGCTTGGATTTTGAGCTTCGCGATAAATGAGCGACTGGCATAGTGTATGCTTGTAGAATGGAATTACTTATATTTGTTTTGACGCTTGCTTGCATGATGCACGAAGATATATTGCCCGATAACGTTTTTACTGAGAAGTGGAAGCACCTGATTGCCGCTGGCAATGAAGATGCCTTCAGGGAGATGTTCAATGCCTATGCCGCCCGTTTAACTGCCTTTGCCTTCTCTATTACAAAGAATAAAGAAGCTTCTGTAGAGATCATGGATGAAGTGTTCATTAAAATATGGAAACACAAAGAGCAACTGGTACGGGTTGCCAACATTACAACTTACCTATATACAGCTATTAAGAATACGGCACTGAATTTCCTGTCTCATAAAAGCCGGGAAATGCATCTCCAGGCCTTCGATTTTATCAATATTGAGCTAATGGACGAAGATCGCCCGGACCAGCGGTTGATATCATCTGAAATTTTTACAAAGATCAAAAAGGCGGTGGATGAGCTCCCTCCCAGGTGCAAAATAATTTTTAAGCTGGTTCGCGAAGATGGTTTGAAATATAAGGAAGCGGCAGAAGTGCTGGGTGTTTCGGAAAAAACCATAGATGCTCAAATGGTGATTGCAGTGAAGCGTATCGGAGACGCCGTTGGCAAATATTTTGATCACTTCCCTTCAAGGTTTCAAAAAAAATAAAGTTTTTTTAGGGTCATCTTTTCTTTTGCCTGTCTATTATATATAGAGCAGCTATATGAAGGAAAAACTGGCCATACTACTATCCCGCAAATTATCAGGAGAGGCTACGTCCGGGGAGCTGAAAGAGCTTGAGGAGTGGGTCAGGAATAACCCTCAGGATCATTATGTGATAGAGTCGGTTCAGTTGTACTGGCATAATATGCCCGCACAGGATTTTTTCAATATTTCGGATAATGCTCATTTTGAACGGATACTGAATAAAGCGGAAACACCCATTGTTGCATTATCCCGGCATCAAAATGCAAGAAGAACGTACAGCCGGGTTGGGTTAAAATGGGCAGCTGCTGCCATTCTTATTGGCTTTGTAGTGGTAGCCGGGCTCATGTTGAACCAACACCAGCCACAAAATGGAGATGGCGCCAAGAACGATATTGTAACTACCCGGGGAACAAAATCAAAAATTATTTTACCCGATGGTACAAAGGTTTGGTTGAATGCAGATACAAGATTGAATTTTGATAAAGAGTTTAATGGTGCGCTGAGGGAAGTATATCTGGATGGTGAGGCTTTTTTCGATGTTGCCAAAAACAAAGAACGTCCTTTTATTGTGCATACTTCAGATATTGACATAAGGGTACTGGGTACTGCGTTTAATGTAAAGTCGTATAAAGAAGAAGCTACTATTGAAGCAACCCTGATCCATGGCTCCATACAGGTAACCAAACAGAAGGAATGTATACCCAAAATAATACTCAGTCCTAATGAAAAGCTGGTATTTAATAAGTTGATCGGAAAGGTTATAGGGTCGCCGGATCACCTGCCTATGGTTAAAGAAAAAGAGCCTCAATACCTGGTCTCAAAAATTTCAATAAACGAAAGCAACGATTCCTCGATTGTGGAAACTGCCTGGATTCATAACAGGTTATTGTTTGACGGAGATACATTTAAAGAACTGGCGATAAAAATGGAACGCTGGTTTGACGTACAAATAAAATTTGAGAATGCCGAAGTAGCCAATTACCGGCTGCGTGGGGCGTTTGAAGATGAAACGATTGGGGAAGCCTTAAAAGCCCTGCAACAAATAGCTAATTTTAAATTTGCCATAAGAGATAAAACTGTAACGATAGCTAAATAAAAAAACCGGAGAATGCTGCAACATCCACCGGCTACAAGATAAACGGAATACCACTTTACCGGAGGAATTCCTATTGTTTAACTCTAAAATCAAAAGTATGAAAAAAAACGTACTGAAGGGGTTTCTATTCCCTTCAGGGGCGCTGCTCAAAACCTTGCTTGTTATGAAGCTTGCTATTGCAATTGTGTTGTTTACTGCTTTCCAGGTACAGGCCGGCAATGCCTCGGGTCAGGGTATTTCTCTAAACTTAAAAAACACTGATGTTAAAACCGTGCTCACGGTCATAGAAAAAAGCACACGTTACCGGTTTATTTACAATTACGATTTAAGCGGGTTAAAAGCCCAGTTAGACTTTAAAGCGAAGGAGGCTTCTCTCACTGAGGTATTAAATAAGCTTTTGGAGGGAAATAACCTCGCCTATAAAAAGCTCAATAGAAACCTTATAGCGATCGTTTCTACAATAGACGAAGAAAAGAGACAAATAGAAGTTACGGGTAGGGTGACCGATACAAAAGGAGATCCTGTACCAGGTGCGTCGGTTACCGAAAAGGGCACCAGCAACGGCGTTGTTACAAACGATAACGGGCAATATAAAATTACCGTGGGCGATGGCGCTGTATTGGTGGTGAGTGCGGTGGGTTTTCAGCAGCAGGACATAATTGTTGGTACGCAAACCGAGATCAATGTAGCGCTCGAAACTTCCGTATCCAGTTTAAATGAAGTGATCGTAATCGGGTATGGAACCCAACGGAAAAAAGATTTGACAGGTTCGGTGGCAGTGGTTGATATGAAGGAACTTAAAGCGCAACCTGCTGCAAGTCCGCTGGAAGCTCTTCAGGGTAAAGCCGCCGGTGTACAAATTGTAAACGATGGATCGCCGGGTGCCACACCGCAAATTCGTATTCGTGGTTTTAGCACTATTAATAATAATGATCCCCTGTTTATAATAGATGGAATGCCTTACCAGGGAAAATTAAGCTGGTTGAGCTCCAATGATATAGAAAGTATGCAGGTGTTAAAGGATGCCTCTGCTGCTTCTATATATGGATCGAGAGCCAATAATGGTGTGGTGATT
>JAESFO010000842.1_pt1 | contig 12667 bp, 7 predicted proteins | sample 9269421 | NCBI WGS metagenome assembly JAESFO01 (sample SAMN14502839, study PRJNA617101) | algae metagenome | isolation source: Nostoc desertorum CM1-VF14 and co-occurring heterotrophs from rocky... | place: USA: Clark Mountains, San Bernardino, California | collected 2000-06-05 | reverse complement strand
TCCGCTCCGCGCGGGCCCTGGACATCGTCACGGTCGCCGTCCACTCCGACCCGGACACCGACGCCCTGTTCGTCGAGGCCGCCGACGAGGCGATGCGGCTCCCCGGCGCCGCCCCGTCGGAGACCTACCAGCGCGCCGACCTGATCATCGAGGCCGCGCTGCTCACCGGCGCCGACGCGATCCACCCCGGCTACGGCTTCCTGTCCGAGAACGCGGACTTCGCCCGCGCCTGCGCGGCCGCCGGCATCACCTTCGTGGGCCCGCCGGTCGAGGCCATCGAGGCGATGGGCTCGAAGATCGCGGCGAAGGAGCTGATGGAGAAGGCGGGCGTGCCCGTCCTGCCCGGCGCCACGATCGACGACGCCGCACAGGCCGACGCCGCCGCCGTCTCCGCCCTCGCCGACGGCATCGGCTACCCGCTGCTGGTGAAGGCCGCCTTCGGCGGTGGCGGGCGCGGTATGCGCATCGTCCGCTCCGCGTCCGAGGTGGTCGACGCCGTGACCGGGGCCCGGCGCGAGGCCGCGTCGGCTTTCGGCGACGGCACCGTGTTCCTCGAACGGTTCGTCGAGGACCCGCGCCACGTCGAGCTGCAGATCTTCGGCGACACGCACGGCACCGTGGTGCACCTGTTCGAGCGGGAGTGCTCGATCCAGCGTCGGTACCAGAAGATCGTGGAGGAGGCCCCCTCCCCCGCCGTCGACGACGCGCTGCGCACCCGTCTCGGGGACGCCGCCGTCGCCGCGGGTGCGGCGATCGGCTACACCGGCGCCGGGACCGTCGAGTTCGTCATGACGCAGGACGGCGAGTTCTTCTTCCTCGAGGTCAACACCCGTCTGCAGGTCGAGCACCCGGTCACCGAGGAGATCACCGGACTCGACCTGGTGGCGCTGCAGATCGCGGTCGCCGAGGGCGAGCCGCTGCCCGTGGAGGTCACCGGGGCCACCATCACCGGGCACGCGATCGAGGCCCGGCTCTACGCCGAGGACCCGAGCCGGGACTACCTGCCCGGATCGGGGACCCTCCACCGGTTCTCCGTGCCCGCCCTGCCCGGTGTGCGCGTCGACACCGGTGTGCGGGACGGCTCGGTGATCGGGACGCACTACGACCCGATGCTGGCCAAGGTGATCGCGCACGGCCGCACCCGCACCGAGGCCGCCCGGAAGCTCGCGCGGGCGCTGTCCGAGGCCGAGATCCACGGCCCGGTCACCAACCGGGACCTGCTCGTCGCCGTCCTGCGCGAGCCGGAGTTCCTGGCCGGGCGGACCGACACCGGCTACCTCACCCGCCACCAGCCCACCGCACTCGTCGGCACCCCGGCGGAGTCCACCCTCGCCGTGCACGCCCTCGTCGCCGCCCTGGCCGACCAGGCGGGCCGCCGGGCGGGCGCCGCGGTCCAGCAGCCGGTGCCGTCGGGCTGGCGGAACGTCCGCAGCGCCTTCCAGCACGCGGAGTACCGGGCCGGCGACACCGACCTCGACGTGACCTACCGGCTCGGCCGCGGCACGCTCGAGGCCGGCGTGAACGGGACCGCGCTCCCGGGCGCGGCCGTGCTCGCCGCCACCGCGGAACGGGTCGACCTGCAGGTGGGCGGTGTGCGGCGCGCCGTGCGGGTGCACCGCGTCGGCGACACCGTCCACGTCGACAGCGCGCTCGGCGCCACCACGCTGACCGAGAGGGCCCGGCTGCCCGAGCCCGGCACCGACGCCGCCCCCGGCTCGCTGCTCGCGCCCATGCCCGGCACCGTCGTCCGGGTCGCGGCCGGGGTCGGGCAGCAGGTCGAGCGGGGTGCGGTCGTCGTGGTGTTCGAGGCCATGAAGATGGAGCACCTGGTGCGCGCCCCGGTCGCCGGCACCGTCGCCGAGCTGGGCGTGCAGGTCGGGGACACCGTGGAGTCCGGCGAGGTCCTCGCCGTCATCGAGGAGGCGCAGGCCTGACATGAGCGACGTGACCTACGAGGTGACCGACGGCGTCGCCTGGCTGACGATCGACCGCCCCGAGGCCCGCAACGCCCTCAGCAGGGCCGTCCGCGAGGGCCTGTTCGACGGCGTCCACCGGTTCAACGCCGACGACACGGCGAAGGTCCTGGTGCTGACCGGCTCCGGGGAGAAGGCGTTCTGCGCGGGCGGCGACCTCAAGGAGATGAACGACGTCGCGCTCCGGGTCCCGCCCCCGGACTTCCTGCCCCAGCTCGGCCGCAACATCGACGTCCCCAAGCCGACGATCGCGGCGGTCAACGGGATCGCCTACGGCGGCGGGTTCCTCCTGGCCCAGCAGTGCGACCTGGTGGTGGCCGCCGAGCACGCCCGCTTCGCGGTGTCCGAGGTCAGGATCGGCCGCGGTTCCCCGTGGGCCGCGCCGCTGTCCTGGCTGGTCCCGCCGCGGGTCGCGATGAAGATCCTGCTCACCGGCGACCCGATCGGCGCGTCCGAGGCGCAGGACCACGGGCTGGTCAACGACGTGGTGCCCGCCGCCGAGCTGCGCGGGCACACCCAGCGGCTGGCCGAGCGGATCGCCGCCAACGCCCCGCTGTCGGTGCTCGCGGCCAAGCGGACCGTGTACCTGTCGGCGAGCCACACCCGCGCCGAGGCCTACGAGCGTGCCGAGGAGATCTGGGAGCCGGTCTACCTGTCGCAGGACGCCCAGGAGGGCCCGCTCTCGTTCCGGGAGAAGCGTGCCCCCGTCTGGCAGGGGGTCTGACCATGGTGACCATGGAGACGGTCCTCGACGACCTGGAGGCCGAGAGCGCGGTCGTCCGCGCGATGGTCGCCGATCTCGACGACGCCGCCATCGGCGGCCCCACGCCGGCCGAGGGCTGGACCGTCCGCGACCAGCTCACCCACCTCGCCTGGTTCGACGAGGCGGCCACCCTCGCGGCGACGGATCCGGCGACCTTCCGCACGCGGGCGGACGGGTTGCAGGAGCTCGGGCCCGGCTTCCCCGACCGGATCGCCGCTGATCACGCGGGTCTGCGGGCCGAGGAGGTCCGGGCCTGGTTCGCCGGGGCCCGCGACGCCCTCGTCAGCACCTTCCGCGGCATCGGGCCGAAGACCCGGCTGCCCTGGTACGGGCCGGACATGAGCGCCCTGTCCTCCGTCACCGCCCGGCTGATGGAGACCTGGGCGCACGGCCAGGACGTCGCCGACGCGCTCGGGGTGCTCCGGGAGCCGACGGACCGGCTGCGCCACGTCGCCCATCTGGGGGTGCAGACCTTCGGTTTCACCTTCCGCAACAACGGCCGGGAGGTCCCGGAGGCGCCCGTGCGGGTGGAGCTGGTCGCCCCCTCCGGCGCGCTGTGGACCTGGGGCCCGGAGGACGCCGCGGACCGGGTCACCGGCTCCGCCCTGGGCTTCTGCCTGGTCGCGACCCAGCGCAGGCACCCCGACGACACCGACGTGGCCACGACCGGGCCGGTTGCCGCCGACTGGATCTCGATCGCCCAGACCTTCGCCAACCCGCCCGGCCCCGGCCGCGCCCCCGGTGCCGTCACCGCGGCGTTCCCCGCCCCGACCCGTACCCCCGCAGGAGGGCCCGCATGACCCGCGCACCGGTGCGCATCGGCAACTGCTCCGGCTTCTACGGCGACCGCATCACCGCCGCGCGGGAGATGGTCGAGGGCGGGCCGATCGACGTGCTGACCGGCGACTACCTGGCCGAGCTGACGATGCTGATCCTCTACAAGGCGCGGCGGAAGGACCCGGCCGGCGGCTACGCGAAGACCTTCCTCACCCAGGTCGAGCACGTGCTGGGCACCTGCCTGGACCGCGGCATCAGGATCGTGTCGAACGCGGGCGGGCTCAACCCCGCCGGGCTGGCGTCCGACCTCACCGCCCTGGCGCAGCGGCTCGGCCTCGCCCCGCGGATCGCCTACGTGCACGGCGACGACCTGGTCGACCGGCTCGACGACATCCAGGCCGCCGGGTACACCCTGGCCCACCTCGACACCGGCGTCACGCTCGCCGACGCGGGGGTGAACCCGGTGTCCGCCAACGCCTACCTGGGCGCATGGGGCATCACCGAGGCCCTGCGCGCCGATGCGGACGTCGTCGTCACCGGGCGGGTCACCGATGCCTCCGTGGTCGTCGGCCCCGCCGCGTGGTGGCACGGCTGGGAGCGCACCGACTTCGACGCGATCGCCGGCGCCATGGCCGCCGGGCACGTCATCGAGTGCGGCCCGCAGGCCACCGGCGGGAACTACTCCTTCTTCGAGGAGATCACCGACCGCCGCTACCCCGGCTTCCCGATCGCCGAGGTCGCCGCCGACGGCTCCAGCGTGATCACCAAGCACCCCGGCACCGGCGGGCTCGTCTCGCCGGGCACGGTCACCGCCCAGCTGCTCTACGAGATCGGCGAACCCGCCTACCCCGGCCCGGACGCCGTGGCGCACTTCGACTCGCTGCGGCTGACGCAGGACGGCGAGCACCGGGTGCGCATCTCCGGAACCCGCGGCAGCGCGCCGACCGACCGGCTCAAGGTGGCGCTGAACTACGAGGGCGGCTACCGCAACACCATGACGCTGGTGCTCACCGGCACGAAGATCGAGGAGAAGGCGGCCTGGGCCTCGGAGCAGCTCACCGAGCTGCTCGGCGGCGCGGACCGGTTCCAGGAGCTCGACATCCAGCTGCTGCGCTTCGACCATCCCGACGCACCCACGAACCCGCAGGCGACCGCCCACCTGCGGGTCACCGTCAAGGACCCGGACCGGCGCAAGGTCGGCCGTGCCTTCTCCGACACGACCATGGAACTCGCCCTCGGCGGCTACCCCGGCTTCCACACCACCACCCCGCCCTCGGCCGAGAGCGCCTTCGGCGTGTACTGGCCGTCCCTCGTGCCCGCCTCCGAGGTGGAGCACCTGGTCACGCTGCCCGACGGCACCACGACACCGGTGCCGCACAGCCCGGTCACCGCCGGGGTCCCCGCCCCGGCCGAGCCGGTCGTGCCGGCACCCGTGGCGGGGCCCACCCGGCGGCTGCCGCTGGGCGAGATCGCGGCGGCCCGCTCCGGCGACAAGGGCGGGAACGCGAACATCGGGCTCTGGACCCGCACCGACGACGAGTACGCGTGGCTGCGCGGCCACCTCACCGTCGAGCGCGTCCGCGAGCTGCTGCCGGAGGCCGCCGGGCTGGAGATCCGCCGCTTCGACCTGCCCAACCTGCGCGCGCTGAACATCGTCGTGATCGGGATCCTGGGGGCGGGCGTCGCCTCCGCCACCCGCCCCGACCCGCAGGCCAAGGGGCTGGGCGAGTACCTGCGCAGCCGCCTCGTAGACATCCCCGTCGCCCTGCTGCCCGGCTGACCGGGGCGGCGGCCCCGCGCCGGGTCAGGGGAACATCGCGCGCAGCTCGGGCCGGTCGAGCTTGCCGCTGCCCGTGCGGGGCAGCGCGTCGACGATCTCGATCCGCTTGGGTCCGTGCATCCCCCGCAGGTTCGGGTCGGCGGCGCACCAGGCGGCGATCTGCTCCACGGTGACACCCGGCTTGGTGGGGACGACCACCGCGGTCACCTGCTCGACCCAGCGCTCGTGGGCGGTGCCGATCACCGCGACCTCGGCCAGGTCGGGGTGGGCGGCGAGGTGCTCCTCCACCATCTGCGGGAACACGTTCTCCCCACCCGAGACGATCATGTCGTCGATCCGGTCGACGTAGTACAGGTAGCCGTCCGCGTCCTGCGACATCAGGTCACCGGTGCGGAACCAGCCGTCCGCCGACCACTTCTCCGGGACGTCGATGTTCCAGTAACCCGGGGTGACCGCGTCCCCCCGGACCCAGAGCTCGCCGACGCCCTCGTCCCCCGGGCGCAGGTCCGGGCCGCCGTCGACGGGTACGAGCCGCGTGCGCACGATCTGCTCCAGCGGGGTGCCCATCGAGTCCGGGCGCCGCACGTCGTCCGGGCCGTAGGTGACCACCAGGCCGTTCTGCTCGGTCTGGCCGTAGATCTCCACGCCCGCGATCCCGGTCCCCGCCTCGAGCCGCTCGATCGCGGCCGTGGGGGTGCGGGAACCGCCGAACATGCAGATCCGGAAGGAGTCGAGCACCACCGGCGACCCCACCGTCCGGTTGCCGACGTCGATCATCATCGTGGAGATCAGGCCACCGAAGGTCGGACGCAGCTCCTGCGCCAGCTCCAGCCACCGCACGACGTCCCAGCGCGGCATGAACGTGATCTGCCCGCCGAGCAGCAGCAACGGCAGGCTCGCCAGCTGCAGGCCGCCGACGTGGAACAGCGGCATGCAGTTCAGCACGTGGTCGGCGGCGGTGAGCCGGTAGCGGCCGATGGCGCCCTCCGCCTCGGCGACGAGGTTGCGGTGGGTCTGCCGCACGCCCTTCGGCACCCCGGTCGAGCCCGAGGTGTACATGATGCAGGCGTCCTCGCCGTCGAGCCGGGGCAGCACGTCGGCCGCGGGCTCGTGGGCCGCCAGGGCCGCGGCGAACCCGTCGGTCGTCAGCAGCTCCGGGCACTCGTCGCCCAGCAGCGCGGCGACCCGGTCCCGGTCCGCGGCGGGCAGCACGAGCACCCGCAGCCCGGAGTCGCGCACGACGTGGCGGAGCGCCGCGTCGGGGAACATCCGGTTGAGCGGCACGCCGACCGCGCCGGCCTGCCACGTACCGAGCAGCCCGACCAGGTACTCGGGGCAGTTCGGCAGGAGGAACCCGACCCGCTCCCCCGGCTCGACCCCGGTGTGCCTGAGGTACGCGGCGAAGCGGGCGCCGCGTTCGGCGTACCCGGCGTAGTCGACCTCGTCGTCGTCCAGCCGGAGCGCGACGTCCGCCGGGTGGTCGGCCGCACTGCGTCGCAGGAGCGTGGCGATGTTCATCGGCGGGTCCTCCTCGGCCACGACCGCGCTCCGCGCACCCACGCCGTCGTGAGGTGATCAGCTGTTCACTAGCGGAACCTACCGGGAACGACGCGGCACGTCACGTGCCCCGGCGGGCTGCCCGGCGGTCCGTCACGGGTGCCGCAGGCCCCCGGGCGCGTCTGCGCGCGGGGCAGCCGGACCGCTGCGGGTGCGGGGACGCCGCTTCCCGGAAATCGGAGCCGCCCGCGGACGGCTGTCGGGGTGTGTGTCCCCCACCGGTCTCCCCGGCCCGCTCGTCGGTCGTCGCGCTGGGGGCGGCCGACGTCGCCCTCGCGCGGGAGCTCGGGGCAGGACGTCGTCGGCGGCCTGCGCAACGCCGGGGAGTCGCGGCCGCAGGCGCCCTACCTTGCGCCGTTCCCGGACGGGGTGCTGACGATCGACGAGCTGGAGCCGCTGCCGCTGGAGCGGATCGCGGCGTACCGCCCGGACCGTCGGAGGTGAACGAGCCGAGCCGATGGGGCGCTACGTCTCCGAACCGTCGGACGCCGACGGGGCCACCGACGCCTGACCAGCCGTGCCGCGACCGGGCCCGTCCGGCTGCCGCTCGCGGAGCGAACACAGCAGTCCGTGGAAGACGTTCCAGACGGCTTCCCCGTCCCCCGCACGCCCGGACTCGGCCAGCCACAGAGCGGACTCGTTCATCGCGCCGGACAGCAGCCGGGTCAGCGGCTCGACGGGCTGGGACACGATCACCCCGTCATCGACGAGCTGCTGCAGCGACTCCGCCAGATGACGCGCGGAGGTCTGCTCGTCCAATCGGCGCCACTCCGACCAGCCGAGGACGGCGGGCCCGTCGATGAGCATGATCCGCGACAGCTCCGGGTCGTTGGACACCGAGAGGAACGCCCGGCAGCCGGCGACGAACGAGGTCCAGGGGTCCGCACCGGAGGAGACCGATGTGGACACACGGTCGGCCACCTCCGCCTGGACCTGGGCCAGGACCTCGCGGAACAGGCCGATCTTGCCGTCGAAGCTGTGGTAGAGGGCGCCCTTGGTGACGCCCGCGGCGGCCACGATCTCGGCCAGTCCGACCGCGCCGTAGCCACGCTGCGCGAACAGCGTCCGCGCCTCGTGGATCAAGGCCTTCCGCGTCTGCTCCCGTTGCCGGATCCGCACTCCGGTCATGGACCCTCCCGAACTCGTGTACCGACGGTAGGTGAATATGCACCTGGCCGGCCCGGCCATCACCCCGGGCCTCGGCGCCACGGCACAGCAGATGCTGGGCATCATCGACATCCACGGCTTCATGATCGCCGGCCTGCTCGGCACGATGGGCAGCCTGGGCGACCGCATCGGGCGCCGGGCGGGACATGGCCATCGGGCTGTGGGTCACGATGTTCGCGGTCGGCAGCGCACTCGGCCCGGTGATCGGTGGCGCACTGCGGCAGGTCTTCCGGTGGGCCTCGGTCTTCCTGATCGCGGTCCCGGTCGTGCGCTGCTGCTCGTCGCCGGGCCGCTGCTGGTGGCGGAGTACCGCACCCCGGAGGCGGACCCGATCGACCTGGTGAGCGTCGCCCTGTCCCTCGAAGCGATCGTGCCCGTCGTCCACGGCCTCGAGGAGCCGGCGGTCTGCTGATCTCCGTCGTCGGGCCCCTCGGCGAGAGATCGCTCGGCGACGTCCCGGTACGACGGGGGTTCGGAGTGTACGACTCCCAGATCCGGGCGCTTCCGTGCCGCGACTACGGCCGTGGCCCGACCGCCCGGGTCGGAGCATCGACGTCACCCTGCCCACCCGGTCGACAGGTACCGACCCGCAGACCCGGTGCGGATGCCAACCCCTCGCGACCGTCGATCTGCAGTTTGCGGTAGACCCGCGTGAGGTGTCCCTCGACCGCCCGCTGTGACGTCCCCAGCACCGCGGCGATGTCCCGGTTGGTCGCTCCCCCTGCGGCCAGCCGGGCGACACCGAGCTCGGCCGGTGTCAGGGAGGACGAGCCGCCGCGCCGCGGCCGCCCGCCGGCGGCCGCGAGCTCGGTGCGGGCGCGAGCCGCCAGGATCGGGGCGCCGCAGTCGGCTGCCAGCTCCAGCCCGTGCCGCAGCAGGGCACGCGCCTCGCCGGCGGCGCCGTGCGCGCGCATCCGCGCGCCCAGGTCCACCGTGCACCGTGCCCGGTCGAGGGCCAGCGGCGAGGCGCCGAGCTCGGCACGGGCCGAATGCAGCGTCGCGAGTCCCCGCTCCCCGCCCTGCACGAGCCCCAGCACCCGTAGCGCCGCACCGCCGTACCCCTCGGGCCCCCACAGCCGGCACAGCGTGACGTACTCCTCGGCCGCCGCCGTCGCCGCCTCGTGCTCACCGAGCTCGTGGTGGAGCTCGACGGCCCGCCGTCGCCAGTCGAGCACCACCGGGTTGACGATCCCGACAGCCATCAGGCGATGTCCGCACTCCAGCGTCAGCGCGAGCGCCTCGCGGGTCCGCCCGGTCGCCGCGAGGACCGCGGCACGGGCGTCGAGCAGGTAGTTCCACCGCCAGGTCCGGTCGGCGCTGCTCCGGTCGTCGACCGGAGCGAGCAACCGCTCCGCCTCCGCCGTCCGCCCCAGCTCGACCAGGGCCAGTGTCGCCGCGCGGAGCACCATCAACCGGGTCGCACCGGTCAGCACGTCGAGCGAGGCCCGGGCGGCGGCGAGCGCCGCAGGCACCTGCCCGCGCCGCAACAGCAGCATCGCGTCGACCCCGCGCAGGAACGCCTCGACGTCCGTCCGGTGCGTGCGGTGTGCGGCGTCGAGGGTCCGTCGACGGACACCGTCGAGACCGGTGGTGGCCTCGGCCCAGCACAGCAGGCCGAGCGCCGCCACCTGCATCGGGTGCAGGTACGCGTCGTCCTCCAGGTCCGCGGGCATCGCCTCGGCGGTCCGGGCAGCCGCCGTCGCGGCGTCGGTGTGCAGGGCCAGCGCGGAGAAGAGCAGGTGGGCGCTGCGCAGCACGTCGGCGCCGGCTCCCGCCCCCAGCTCGCCGGGATCGGTCCGCGCGACCCATTCCCAGACCCGGGCGGCACCCGAGGGGTCCTCGCAGGCGGCGTGCAGCACCAGCGCCTCCAGCCGCTGGCGCAGCTCACGGTCCTGCCCGCTCGTCCCCGTACCCGCGTCGGCCAGGTCACGCAGGACGTCCTCCAGCAGCGGGGCGAGGTCCACCGCGCCCCCGGGCGACCGGGCGACCGTCCGCGCGAGCAGCTCGGCCCGTTCCCGCGCGCAGGGCACCAGGGACAGCGCCTCGACCAGGTGGCCGCGGGCCGTCGCCGGGGCGGCGACCCGCTCGACGACGCTGAGGTCCACCAGCAGTGCGGCCCGCCGACGGCCGCCCACCGGCCCGGTCAGCGTGTGCTCCAACAGACGTCTCGCCCGTACGCGGTCGCCGCGCTGCTCCGCGCGGGCGGCCGCGACGTGCAGCAGCTCGACCACGCCCCCGTCCCGGGGCGGCCCGGCCGCCAGGTGGTGGTCGGCCACCCGGTCCAGCGGTGCACCCTCGCTGTCGAGCACCCGGGCGGCGCGGGCGTGCAGTCGGCGGCACCGGTCCGCACCGGCGGCCTCGAGAACGGCGGTGCGGGCCGGATCGTGCCCGCACCGGTGCCCGTCGAGCACCCCCAGCTCCACGAGGCGCTCCGCGGCGTGGGCGGCCGCCACGTCGTCCAGCCCGGCCACCCGGGCGCGGGTGCCGGCATCGGCGTCCGGGTCGAGCACGGCGACGGCCCTGGCCAGCTCGACCACGCCGGGCGGTTCGTGGCGCAGCATCGCGGCCAGGCGGTCCCCGGGCGGCGCTGCGCCGGTCCCCGACCGGTCAGGCGATACGATCGGAACCACTCTCCCGGAGCCGGCGGAGCGCCGCGCGGCCCGGCACCCCCAGCTTGCGGTAGACGCCGGTCAGGTGCTTCTCCACGGCCCGGACGCTGACGGCGAGGTCAGCGGCGATCTCGTGGTTGGTCAGGCCGCGGGAGGCGCGCGTCGCGACCCGTTCCTCGGACCGGGTCAGCGCGGCGGAGGCACGGGAGGTGGGCCGGTGTCCGGGTACGGGCGTCCCGACGGTGTCGTGCAGGCGCGGCGGCGGTCCCGCCGGGTCCCCGGTCCGGGGCGGGGGGTCACCGGGTCCCGGCGGGGCGCGGTGTGCGGTCAGCGCCCTGGTCGCGCGCTCGGCCTCCGACCGGTCCCCCGAGGTCCGCAGGACGATGGTCGCCTGTTCGAGGAGTTCCGCGCCCCGGTCGGTCCCGCCCAGCTGCCCGAGCATCCGCAGGGCCCGGCCCAGCTGTGCCGGTGCCCCCCAGCGGCGTGCCCGCGCCAGCTCCTGCTCGGCGAGTGCCCGGGCCTCGGCCCTGCGGCCGCGCTCGGCCAGGATCTCGACCGCCCACGGACGCCACGGCACGGGGGTGGCGGTCCATCCCGCCTGGTCGAACCGGCGGCCGGCGTCGAGGCAGTACTCCAGCGCGGTCTCCGCGTCGCCGGCCTCGGCGGCCACCCGGGCCCGCAACATCTGCAGGCAGGCCCCGAATCCCGGGGGGACCGACGGCGTCGCGCCGTACCGGGCCAGCACCCGGTCCGCCCCGGGCCCGTGCGGCACCGCGGTCAGCACCGGGGCCAGCACCGTCCCGGGCAGCAGCGAGTCGTCGGCCAGCTCGTCGACCAGCTCGACCGCCGACCGCACCTGCTCGGCGGCCTCCTCGACGCGACCGGAGCACACGAGGACCGCGGCGAGCTCGGCGTGCAGCACCGCCTCGACCACCGGAGCGCGCTCGGCCCGCGCCTGTTCGAGCGCGACCGACAGCCAGGTCGGGAGGTCCTCGACCGCGTCGGCCATGCACAGACAGGTCACCAGCATCCCGACCGTGCTGTGGACGTGGTCCGACGACGCCGGCTCACGGGCCAGGACCGCCCGGCAGGCGGCGGCCACCACGCTCGCCGGCCGGTGTCCGCCGACGGCGGCGGAGTGCAGCAGGACGCAGGCGAGCTCCCGCTCCCCCGGGGTCCGGATCGGTAGCCCGTCCGGGAGTGCCTCGAGTTCGTCGAGCCGGGCCGCGGCGGCGGACAGCCCGGCACGGGTGTGCTTGTCGACGTAGTGCAGACGGGCCTCGACCCGTAGGGCGAGCTCGCGGATCTCCGTGTCCCCGGTGCCCCCGTACCGGCCCAGCTCCTCGGCCACCCCCCGCAGCAGCGCGATCACCGGCGGCGCGGCGCCCTCCAGCGCGAGCGGGGTCACCCAGCACAACGCCGCGGCCCGTTCCCGCAGCGACCCGAGCAACGGCACTGCCTGGACGATCCGGCGCAGGGCGAGACCGGTGTCGCGCGAGCGCTCGAGGCCCGCCAGGTCGAGCAGAACGGCGGCCCGCCCCGGCTCGTCCGGTCCGGCGAGCAGGGCGTGTCGCAGATAGCGGACGGCGGTCCACGACTCTCCGCGCCGCACCGCGGTCCCCGCCGCGTCGCGGAGCGCCTCGACCGTCCAGGCCGGAGCCGCCCCGCCGGCCGTGAGAAGGTGCGCGGCGATCCGGTCGGACGGCGCGCCCGCGTCCCGCAGCATCCGGGCGGCACGCAGGTGCAGATCGCGGCGCTGGTGCGAGGACTGGACGACTCCGAGGGCGGCGCCGACGAGGCCGTGGCGCAGCCGGTGGCCCTCGGGCCCGGTGAGCCCCATGCTGCGGGTGACGGCACCGGCCACGGCGAGATCGGTCGCGTCCAGCTCGGCGAGCCGGGCCAGCATCACGTCGTCGGCCTTCTCCCCCGCGACGGCGACCGCAGCGAGGTACCGGCGCTCGGTGGCGGGCAACCGTCGCACGGCGTGGGCGAACCGGTCCCGCAGCCGTGCCGGCGCGGCGCCGGCCACCCGGCGCGCCGG
>JAESFO010000841.1_pt1 | contig 12686 bp, 11 predicted proteins | sample 9269421 | NCBI WGS metagenome assembly JAESFO01 (sample SAMN14502839, study PRJNA617101) | algae metagenome | isolation source: Nostoc desertorum CM1-VF14 and co-occurring heterotrophs from rocky... | place: USA: Clark Mountains, San Bernardino, California | collected 2000-06-05 | reverse complement strand
GGCGCGAATCGGCCGGACCAGCTTCGCGCTCGACTTCCAGGTCCGCGCCCTCGACGACGCGGGCGAGCGCATCGTCACCTGCGACTGCCGCACCGTCTACGTGGTCATCGCCGTCGACGGCAGCGGCAAGCAGGAGGTGCCGGCGCTGATCCTGAACGCGCTCGGCGACCCCGAGCCGCTGATGCCGCTGCGCCCCTGAGCACCCCCGGCCGAGGGTCTCCCCCGCCGGCTGCGGCGGTCAGGCGCCGCGGATCCGGCCGCGGACCTCGCCGAGGGCGACCCGGCCGCCGTCGCGGGCGGGCGCGGTCGCGGTCATCACGACCTCGTCGCCGTCCTCCAGCCAGGTACGTGTGGCGCCGCCGGCGAGCACGACCGGGTCGCGGCCGTTCCAGGACAGCTCCAGCATCGAGCCGAAACCGCTGCGCTCCGGGCCGGAGACGGTGCCCGAACCGAGCAGGTCGCCGGCGCGCAGCCCGGCGCCGCCCGAGGTGAGGTGGGCCACCATCTGTTCCGGGGACCAGTACAGGTCCCTCGTGGGCGGGGACGCGACCAGCTCGCCGTTGACGTGCACGGCGAGGTCGAGGTCCAGGCCCAGCGCGGGCTCGCCCGGGGTGAGGTAGGGCAGCGGCGCGGGGTCGTGCGCGGGCAGCGGGACCCGGGCCGCGGACAGCTCGTCGAGCGGTGTCACCCACGCCGAGATCGACGTCGCGAAGGACTTGCCCAGGTGCGGGCCGAGCGGGCGGGACTCGAAGAACTGGATGTCGCGGGCGGACCAGTCGTTGAGCAGCACGACGCCGAAGACGTGGTCGGCGGCGTCGTCGATTCCGACCGGCCCCGGGACAGGCCCGCCGAGGACGAAGCCGAGCTCGGCCTCGAAGTCGAGCTTGGCACAGGGACCGAAGTCCTCGGGCCCGCGCTGCCCCGACGGGCGCGCGACCGGGGTGCCGGTGACCCGGACCGTGCCGGAACGGCCGTGGTACCCGACCGGCATCCGCCGCCAGTTCGGGGTGAGCGGGTCCTCGGCGTCCGGGCGGAAGATCAGTCCGGCGTTCCGTGCGTGCTGCTCGCAGGCGTAGAAGTCGACGTAGTCGGCGACGGCGAACGGCAGCACCGGGACCAGTCCCTCGTCGGGCAGGCGGTATGCGGCGGCCCGCTCGTGGTCCTCGCGCCAGCCGCGCAGCCACTGGACGACCTCGCGCCAGGCCGGGGCACCGGCGTCGAGCAGCCGGGTCAGGTCGGGCGCGGCCAGCAGGTCCGGGTACGGGCCGCGCTGCGCAGTGGCCAGCGAGCCGACGTCGAGCAGGCCACCGTCGGGCAGCGGACAGGCGATGCGCGAGCTCCCGGGGCGTCCCTTCCCGGCGACGGCGCCGAGCGCGAGGGCGGGGACGGTCGTCGGCGGCGGCGCAGTCGTCACGGTCCCCGACCGTAGGCGATCCGGCGACGGCGTGGGTGGGAACTCGCCACGGTTGTCACGCGTTCGACCGGTGTGCCCGTTCCGTCCGGATCGGACACCTACCGACACACCACCGGGAACTCACCCGGAACGCAGGAGGACACCCGCAGATGGGTCTGCTCGACAAGCTCAAGGAACGCCTCACCGGAGGCGCGCAGGCACAGCCGCAGCAGGGCTTCGGGGGCGCGCCCCACCAGGGCTCCGGCCGGGCGCAGCAGCAGGATCCCGACCAGCAGGCGATCGAGCGCTACCGCTACATGCTCCGCACCGCCCCGCCGGAGCAGGTGGAGCAGGCGCACGCGGAGGCCTTCGCGAAACTCACCCCCGAGCAGCGGCAGGCGGTGCTGAACGACGTCGGCGCGCAGGTCCCCGAGGCCGAGCGGGCGCGGTCGGCCGACCCGCAGGAGCTGGCGCGGATGGCGACCCGCGCCGAGATGCGCAACCCCGGCACGATGGAGCGCTCGCTCGGCGGCGGCCGTGGTCCGGGCATGGGCGGGATGATCGCCGGGTCGCTGCTCGCCGGTGTCGCGGGCGCGTTCATCGGCACGGCGATCGCCGGCGCGATGTTCGACGACGCCGGTGATGGTGACGACGTGGCCGCGGCCGAGGAGCCCCCGGCCGAGGACCCCGGCTTCGACGACGGCGGCATGGACATGGGTGGTGACTTCGACTTCTGAGGTCGCCCGGCCCGGCCCCGGCCCCGGTCCGCGTCCCGCGGGCCGGGGCCTTTCCGGTACAACACCTGTTGCAGGGCCGGATCCGACCTGGCACCGTCCGGTCACCCATGCCAGAGTCGCCATCCGAGCATCCGTCCCGAGCGGGCGGCATCGAGGACGAGTGGAGTACGAGCAATGGCACAGCAGGTACGTGGCGTCGTGGCCCGCGCCAAGGGTGAGCCGGTCACCGTCGAGACGATCAATGTCCCCGATCCCGGTCCCGGTGAGGCCGTGGTGAAGATCCAGGCCTGCGGGGTCTGCCACACCGACCTGCACTACAAGCTCGGTGGCATCAACGACGAGTTCCCCTTCCTGCTCGGCCACGAGGCCGCCGGGATCGTCGAGTCCGTCGGCGAGGGCGTCACCGACGTCGAGCCCGGCGACTACGTCGTCCTCAACTGGCGCGCCGTCTGCGGCCAGTGCCGGGCCTGCAAGAAGGGCAAGCCCCAGTACTGCTTCGACACCCACAACGCCACGCAGAAGATGACCCTCGAGGACGGCACCGAGCTGTCCCCCGCACTCGGGATCGGCGCGTTCGTCGAGAAGACCCTCGTCCACTCCGGACAGTGCACCAAGGTCAACCCCGAGGCCCCCGCCAAGGTCGCGGGCCTGCTCGGCTGCGGTGTCATGGCCGGGCTGGGTGCCGCGGTCAACACCGGGCAGGTCGGCCGCGGCGACTCCATCGCCGTCATCGGCTGCGGCGGGGTCGGTGACGCCGCCATCGCCGGGGCGAAGCTCGCCGGTGCGACGACGATCATCGCCGTCGACACCGACCCGCGGAAGCTGAAGTGGGCCGAGGAGTTCGGCGCGACCCACACCGTCAACGCCAAGGAGACCGACCCGGTCGAGTACATCCAGAGCGTGACCGACGGCAACGGCGCCGACGTCGTCATCGAGGCCGTCGGGCGCCCCGAGACCTACAAGCAGGCCTTCTACGCCCGCGACCTCGCCGGCACCGTGGTCCTGGTCGGCGTCCCGACCCCGGACCTGCAGGCACCGGAGATCCCGCTGATCGACTACTTCGGCCGCGGCGGGGCGCTGAAGTCGTCCTGGTACGGGGACTGCCTGCCCAGCCGCGACTTCCCGATGTACGTGGACCTGTTCCTGCAGGGACGCTTCCCGCTCGACAAGTTCGTCACCGAGGAGATCGGGATCGACGGCGTCGAGCAGGCCTTCGACAAGATGCACGCCGGTGAGGTCCTCCGCTCGGTGGTGATCCTCTGATGGCCCCGATCGACCACGTCGTCACCTCCGGCACCTTCAACCTCGACGGTGGCTCCTTCGACGTCGACAACAACGTGTGGATCGTCGGCGACGACCGCGAGGTCATCGTCATCGACGCCGCCCACGACGCCGACGCCATCGCCGCCGCCGTCGGCGATCGGACGGTGAAAGCCGTCGTGTGCACCCACGCCCACGACGACCACGTCAACCAGGCGCCCGCCCTCGCCGACCGCTTCGGCGCGCCGATCCTGCTCAACCCCGCCGAGATGGTCCTGTGGGACATGACCTGGCCCGACCGCAAGCCCGACCAGGAGCTGTCCGACGGGCAGGTCCTGACCGCGGGCGGAATCGACCTGACCGTCCTGCAGACCCCCGGCCACTCGCCCGGCTCGTCCTGCCTCTACGCCCCCGAGCTCGGCATCGTCTTCACCGGCGACACCCTGTTCCAGGGCGGACCCGGCGCCACCGGACGGTCCTACTCCAGCTTCGACACGATCATCGAATCGATCCGCACCACCCTGCTGCCCCTGCCCGCCGACACCCGGGTCCGCACCGGGCACGGCGACTCCACCCGCATCGGCGACGAGGCACCCCACCTCGAGGAATGGATCCGCAACGGATCCTGACCCCCGCCATCGTGCACGCCGCGGCCCGGCCCCTCACCCCGAGAGGCCGGGCCGCGGCCGTTCCCGCGCCGAGATGCACCTCAGCGGGCCGGGGAGATCCACAACTCCCGCTCAGCTGCATCTCGGCGACCGGGCCGGGCCGGGACCGGTGCGGTCTGACACGGTGGGGCGTGCCCCGCTCGCTGTCGTCGCTCCCGTTCCGCCTGCTCCTCGCCGCGACCGCGCTGGCGTTCGGCGGGTACGCCCTGCTCCTGCCGGTCGTGCCGCTGTGGGTGTCCCGGGGCGGCTCCGGTGAGTTCGGCGCGGGGCTGAGCACCGGCGTGCTGATGGCGGCCACCGTGGCCACCCAGCTCCTGGTGCCCGCGATGCTGCGCCGGGTCGGCCACCGTCCGGTGCTGGTCGTGGGGTCGCTGCTGCTCGGCCTCCCGACGCCGTTGCTCGCGCTGACCGCCGACCTCGGGCCCGTGCTGGCGATCTCCACGGTCCGCGGGATCGGGTTCGGGCTGGCGACGGTCGCCGGGAGCGCGCTCGTCGCGGAGCTGGTCGAGCCCTCCGCACACGGTCGCGCGTCGGCGCGCTACGGCTACGCCGTCGGCCTGCCCCAGCTGTTGTTCCTGCCGGCAGGTGTCGCGGTCGTCGACGCGCTGGGGTTCACCGGGGTGTTCCTGCTGGCGGGGATCACCCCGGTCGCCGGAGCCCTGGTGGTGGCCTTCGTGCGGGGCCCCCGGCGGGCCCCGGCACCCCGCCGCGACGATGTCGTCCCACACCCCCGCGAGACCCGCAGGCGGCTCCCCGCCGCGCCGGTCCTGGCCATGCTGGGCTGCTCCACCGCGCAGGGCGGCGTGATCACCTTCGCCCCGCTCGTCGCCCCCGGGGCGACGGTCGCGGTGCCTGCCGCGCTGTTCGCCACCGCACTCGGCGCGCTGCTCGGCCGCGGCGTCGCGGGCACCCTCACCGACCGCAGCGGACGTCCCGGGACACTGCTCCCGGTCGGGACGGCGTGCGCCACGGTCGGGCTGCTCGGGGTGCTCGCCGCGCCGTACGCGTCGGTCCTGCTGGTGGTGGGGGCGGCCGTCGTCGGCGCCGGGTTCGGGCTGGTGCAGAACGACGCGATGGTCGCCCTGTTCGCCGCCGCCGGGCCGCTGCACTACGGCGCGGCCAGCGCCGCCTGGAACATCGCCTACGACGCCGGGACGGGCCTGGGGGCGACCGGGCTCGGCGCGATCGCCGAGCCTTTCGGGTTCGCCGCCGCCTTCGGCACGACGGCCGCGGTGCTGCTCCTGCTCACCCCGGCCGTCCGGCGTCGTCGTGCCTGACCACCGCGACGGCAACCCCGGAGCGGCGGCCGGGCACGAGCGTCGCGTGGCAGGGCGGAGCCCCGGGGTCGGGGCGCCCCTCCCCGACGGCGGCGGCTCAGGTCTTCGGAATCGCCCGCTGCAGCTGGGGGACGACCGCGTCGAGCACGGACGGGAGGCTGAGCACGGTCTGCCAGGCGAAGGCCAGCTCGGTGGCCCCCTCCAGGAACACGGTGCGCCCGTCGCGCATCGCGGGCAACCGCGACAGCAGCGGGTCCCCGACGACCGTCGCCTTCCCGCCGGGGGTGAACGACAGCTGATCCCAGACGATGAGGTCGTGGTCGAGCTCGCTCGCCTGCTCGAAGCTGAACTCGGTGTAGAACTTGCCTGCGGCCAGCTGGTCGATCCGGGGCGGCACCGTGAACCCCAGCTGGGTGAAGAACCGTGAGCGGGGGTCCTGCGAGGAGAACACGCTGATCTTGTCCGCGCTGCGGCTCGCGACGACGACCGAGCGCCCCTTCCACTGCGGGTCGGCGTCGCGGGCGGCGACGAACCTGGCCTCCAGATCGGTGATCAGCTTCTCGGCCTCGGCCTCCTTGCCCAGCGCCCGTCCGGTCTCGCGGGTGTACTCCTGCCACGGTGCGCCGTAGTCGTCGAACCCCCGGGGCGGTCCGACGGTCGGCGCGACGGCGCTCACCACCGGATAGCTCTGGGCGTCGAGGTCGGAGTAGAGGCCGATCACCAGGTCGGGGCGCTGTGCTGCGATCTTCTCCGGCTCGACGGAGGACATGTTCAGCACCGCCGGTGCCGCGCCCACTGCCTGCGCGGCCGCCTGGGCCCACGGCTGCACGACGACCTCCTCGTCGCCGTACCAGTAGCGGGCCGCCACCGGCGCCACCCCGAGCGCGAGGATCGCGTCGTGGTCGGTGTAGCCCACGGACACCACCCGCTGCGGGGCCCGCGGGATCGTCGCCGCACCGAGCTTGCCCTCGATCGTCACCGGGAATCCGGCACTCCCCGTCGCGGCACCGGTGCCGGTCTCCGACCTGCCGCCCCCGCCACACCCGGCCAGTACGGCGCCACCGGCCGCAGCCAGCGTCGTGAGAAGCATCTGCCGTCGGTTGAGTCCCATGTCCGTTCCCCTTCGCTCGTCCGGCGGAAGGATAGGACACGTTCTGAGGGTTGCCTCTCCTGCATTCAGGTGGGGCTCAACACTCCTCGGCGGCGGGGACGGTGGCGCAGGCCAGGTCGAACCCGTGGACCCGTGCCGCGGTGCCGCCGAGCAGGGCGGCGCGGACGTCGTCGTCGAGCTCGGGGAACCGTCCGCGCAGCTCGTCGGGGTAGCGGAAGGTCATGAGGTCGCGGATCAGGCGCGCCGGGCGCACCAGCGGGTAGCCGCTGCCGAACATCAGCCGGTCCGGGCCGTAGGCGGCCAGCAGCTCGCCGAGCGCCTCGGCGGCGGGCACCCGGTGCCGGCGCAACGCGATCAGCAGGTCGGTGAGCAGCACGTAGACGTTGGGCAGGCGGGCCAACCGGACCAGCGACGCGGTCGGGGCGCAGGCGGCGCCGACCACGAACCGGATCTTGGGCAGGGCCGTGGCCAGCGCGGCGACGTCGGTGACGTCGACGGCACCGGCCGGCAGCGGCCCGGCGCTGCGCACCCGGACCGGGAGTGCGGACCCCGCGCGGACCGGCTCGGCCCACTCCGGCCACCGGGGCCGCGGTACGGCGTCGCCCTCGGCGACGACGCCCGCGTGCGCCCACTCCGGTGCCGCGCGCGACGGTCGCGCGGTCGGCGCGATCCCGATGTGGACCACCCCGGCGCCGGCCTGCTCGGCCCGGATCAGGGTGCGGCGCAGCCACGGCGCCCGCAGCGACAGCGCGGTCTCCGGACGGCGGGCGGGCAGCACGGTCAGCGCGCGCAGACCGTCGCGGCCGACCCGGGCCCCGATGCCGCGGGCGCGGGCCCGGTCGGCGGGGTCGAGCTCACCCGCCAGCACGAGCCGCCCGGGGTGCTCGGCGGCGAGCTCGGCGTGCCAGGCCGGCGCGGCGAACCCGAGCACGAACAGGTCCTCGAAGCCGGCCGGGACGAGCACCGCGCGGTCCACCGCGGAGAGCACGTGCGCGGCCAGTGCCTGCGGCGTGACCAGCTCGAACGCGTCCGCGGACAGCGGGCGCGGCGACGGGTCGACCATCCGGTGGCGGTGCAGCAGGTCGGCGACGAACTGCTCCCCCGCCGGGCCCGCCTGGTTGTGCGGCCGGCCGTCCCAGCCGTGCACCTGGGCGTCGACGACCGCCGGGAGACCACCACGCCCCTGGGGCGCTCCGCAGCACCGGTCCACGACGACCACCTCTCCACTGTCGCGGAGCGGCCCGGCACGCGCAGCGCGTGCCGGGCCGCTCCCCACTGTTCCTGTGACCGGACGGGCCGGTACCTACCCGACCGACGGGCCGAGCCCCATCGACTGGGGCGTGCTCGAGTCCGGGCTGGGCTGCGGGATGCCCTCGTCGAGCTGGCCGAACTCGGTCATGAGCGCCTTGTTCCAGGGCGTGACCTCCTCGGCCACCAGCGAGTTGGTGGTGAGGATCAGCCCGGCGACCGAGGCGCCGTTCTGCAGGGCGGAGCGCACGACCCGCAGCGGGTCGATGATGCCCATCTCGACCATGTCCCCGAAGCGGCCCTCCAGGGCGTCGAAGCCCTCGTCGACGCCCATGGTCGTGACCTGCTTGACCACCTCGTCGCCGTCGTAGCCGGCGTTGGAGGCGATGAGGTGCACGGGCTCGGTGAGCGCGTGCCGGACGATCTCGACGCCGATCCGGTAGTCCCCGGTCACGTCCAGCTCGTCGAGGGCGGGCTCGGCGTGCAGCAGCGCCGCGCCGCCACCGGCGACGATGCCCTCGGCCACCGCGGCCCGGGTCGCCTGCAGCGAGTCGTCCACACGGTGCCGGATCTCGCGGGCCTCGGCGTTGGTCGGTGCCCCGACCGAGATGATCGCGGCCTTCCCGGACAGCCGGGCGATGCGGTCGGAGAAGAAGTCCTCGTCGGTGCCGATCGTCGCGCGGGCCAGCTCGGCGCGCAGCTGCGACAGCCGGTACTCCAGCTTCTGCTTGTCACCGCCGCCGCCGATGATCGTGGTGCCCTCGCTGGTGACCTGCACCTGCACGGCGCGCCCCAGGTGCTCGACGTCGATCTGCTCGAGCGAGAACGAGGAGCTCTTGGAGTGCACCTGCCCGCCGCAGAGCGCGGCCATGTCCTCCAGCAGGTGGATGCGCTTCTCGCCGAAGCCCGGCGCCTTGATCGCGACGGCCTGGAAGTGCCCGTTGACGTGGTTGTGGACCAGCATCTGCAGGGCGGTGCCCTCGACGGTCTCCGCGACGATGACGAGCGGGCGCCGGTCGTTGCGCATGATCCGGTCCAGCACCGGCATGATCTGCTGAACGTCCTTGATCTTGTGCGCGGTGAAGAGGATGTAGGGGTCGTCGACGATCGCCTCGAGCGTGCCGGGGTTGGTCACCATGTACGGCGAGACGTACCCGTTGTCGAACTCGAAGTCCTCGACGAAGTCGACCGAGACGCCCGGCAGCGGGGTGTCGTCGACGGTGACGACGCCGTCGTCGCCCACGGTGTGCAGCGCCTTCGCGACGACGCGGCCGATCGTGTAGTCGTCGTTGGCCGAGATGGACGCGACGCGGGCGTAGTCCTCCTCGGTGCTGACCGGGTGCGACACCGTCTGCAGACGGTCGACGAGCGCGTTGACCGCGATGTCGATGCCCCGCTTGACCAGCACCGGGTTGCCGCCGCGCTCGATGGCGCTCATGCCCTCGCGGACGATGGCCTGGGCGATGACGGTCGCGGTGGTGGTCCCGTCGCCGACCGTGTCGTTGGTCTTGACCGCCGCTTCCTTGACCAGCTGGGCGCCCATGTTCTCGAAGGGGTCGCGCAGGTGGATCTCGCGGGCGATCGTGACGCCGTCATTCGTGACCTCGGGCGAGCCCGTGATCTTCTCCAGGATGACGTTGCGGCCCTTGGGGCCGAGCGTGCTCTTGACGGCTTCGGCCAGCTGGTCGACGCCGGCCTGCAGCAGATGACGGCCCTCGGCGCCGAAGCGGAGTTCCTTGGCCATGGTGGGTCCTCCCGGAGAAAGAGTCGGTCCAGGTCGCGGGTGTGGATCAACGTGCGCAGCCGTGGCGCCGTGCGGGCGCGCTGCGCGGGTGGAGCGCACCGCCCGGGCCGTCGCCGGCCGTGGTGGGCCGGGGACGGGTCGTCGTCCCGGGCGGTGCGATCCGGGTGAGGAGCGGGTCCTTACACCGGCTTCAGGTCGAAGTCGATGTACTCGGCGGCGTCCTCGGGATTGGCGAACATGATCGTCTTGTCGTCCAGGTGGACCATCCGCCCGTAGTGGGTGGACATGTTCTCCTCGAACTGGGCGGCGTCGAACCAGCCCTCCTCCTGGCCGGCCTCCTCGTCCATCGCGACGTAGTCCAGCTCGAACTTGCCCGTGCCGTCGACGCGGATCATCGAGGGCAGGTGCTGCACGGTCACGTTGTCCTGACGGTCCAGAACGGTCGCGATGACCGCGCCGATCTGGTTGTTCATCAGCGTGAAGCCACACATGTTCGACGCGGTGCTGTCCTGCTTGAACGGGCTGGTGCTGGTCACTGCTTCAGCTCCTCGGGGACGTCGAGGCCGAGATCGCTGCAGATCCCGGCGAACCGGTTCTTGGCGCGGTCGAGGGAGTCCTCGAACGTGGGGGGCTTCGAGTCCGACTGGGACCACATCGGCTGCATGGTCCGGGCGGCCTCCAGCGCCTGCGGGACGTAGGTCCGCAGCCAGCCGCCCATCAGCGAGCGGTTGTGCTCGGCGAACTCGCGGTCCTGGGTGAGCGGCGCGAAACAGGCGATCGACCAGCGCAGGTCGCGCTGGGCGTAGTCGTACTCGCCGGCACCCATGACCGTCGGGGTCACGTAGTCGCCGTTGGTGGCGGCGGACTGCATGACCAGGTTCGAGCGGAACAGCTCACCGACCAGCGGCTCGAAGACGCAGTTGGCCGCGAAGATGGCCTCGCCCCAGTCGTCCTGGACCGCGGTGAGGGCCTCGGTGAACTTGCGGGCGCCCTGCCACTCCGGCGCGTTGTCCCACGCGTCGAGGTGGGCTGCGCCGTCGAACCCGTCGATCTCCTCCGACAGCGTCAGGTTGTAGAGCGCCAGGTCCTGGGCGAAGCGGATCTTACGGGTGGAGTTCGCCGCGAGCGCCGTGTTGTGCATGTTGGTCGGCGCGGACCGCTCGTTGGACGCGAAGACGTAGAGGCCGAGGATGTGCTCGATGTGCATCCAGGCGCCGACGTTGCGCTCGACGAACCGGATCCAGTTCGAGTTCCACAGCTCGAACGCCTTCGCGTTGCGGGCGTTCTCGATGTTCTGGGTGAGCTGCCGGACGACGTTCGCGTTGTACCGGTAGAGGCTCTGCTCCCACTCCTCGTTCGGGTCGCGGAACTCGTGCCAACCGTGGGCCGGCCAGTTCTTCACGTGCATGCCGCCGGTGCCGATGCCGCGCTGCGGCTCGGGCTCGTCGACGCCCCAGGCCTTCAGCTTGGTCCAGTGCAGCGGGTAGCCGCCCTCGCCGTTGGCGAAGCCGTAGATCCAGCCCTGCGCGAGGTAGTGCCGCGGGTCCGGCTGGACCTCGACGGTGGTGTCCTCGTACAGCGTCTGCTTCCGCTTGGCCGGGGTGTAGTAGTTGTAGTGGCGTGCGCTCGAGCTCGAGTCCGGGAACTCCCGCGCTCCGGCCTCCGCGTCGGTGAAGACGGGCTTGGGAACGCTGCGCTGCGAACCGGACGACGTGTCCTGTGTGGTGGGGGACTGAGTCATTGCTGTCCGTCCTCGCCTTCTTGCTCACCGGTCGTGGTGAACTTGTCGTAGAAGATGTTGGTCTCACTCACACCCAGCTGGGTCAGCGTCGCGATCGCCGCGTCGACCATCGGCGGGGGACCGCAGACGTAGGCATCCGCTCCCTTCAGATCGGATTCGTTGCGCCTGACCACCTCGGTGATCAGACCGGTCTCGCCGGCCCAGTCCCCGCCGTCGCCGTCGGACAGGGCGGGGACGTACCGGAAGCCGTTGAGCTGGGGCGCCAGTTCGGCGATCTCCTTCTCGAAGCAGAGATCGGCCGCGGTGCGCGCGCCGTAGTAGAAGGTGGCCCGTCGTTCGACGCCGCCATCGGCCATCGCCCGCAGCAGGCCCAGTACCGGCGCCATGCCGGCGCCACCGCCGACGAAGACGATCGGCGAGCTGCGGTTCTGACGGAGGGTGAAGGTGCCGAAGGGCGCCTCGACATCGAGCCGGTCACCGGGAGCGGCCTTCTCGTCGAGCCAGGTCCCGAACAACCCACCCGGGTAGACCTTGATGACGAACTCGTAGGTTCCGTCCCGGTTGGGGGTGTTGGCCATGGAGAACGAACGGCTCTCCTCGGTCCCGGGGCAGACGAGGTCCATGTACTGCCCGGGGAAGAACTTGATCTCCGACGGCTCGACCAGCTTGACGGTCAGATGCCGCATGTCGTGGGTGACAGCCTCGACCGACACGACCTCGACCACGCCCTTGGTGAGGGGCAGGCCGGACCGGATGATCTCCTCGTCGTAGTTGGTCAGCTCGATGACCAGGTCCTCGTAGGCATGTGCCCGGCACAGGAGGGTGTGGCCCTCCTCCTTCTCGTAGTCCGGGAGCGCGAAGGTCGAGTAGCTGTCGTACTCGATGTCCTCGCCCTCGAGCACGAAGGACTTGCAGGCCGAGCACTGGCCCTCCTTGCAACCGTGCATGAGCTGGACGCCCTGCTCGGCCGCGGCGCGGAGGATGTTCTGGTCCTCGTCGACCTCGATCTCGATGCCGACGGGCTCGAACCGCACGACGTGTTTGTCGCCCACGAGCGCAGACCACCTCTCTTGGCGTGACGAATGGCGTGAGAAAAAAGACCAATCGGACAGACGTGGGCAGGCGTCGCCCCGGGCCCCGCCCGGCGGACGGGAGTCCCGGGGTGACCCGGCCGGGGAAGACGACCCCCCGGCCGGGCCGCGGGGAGAGGGACCCGTCATGGCATGACGGGGACCCCCTCCCCTCGCCTGACCCGCGCTCAGGCGTCGGTGGGCGCGGGCCGGCCTCCCGGCCCCTGGCGGTTGTAGTCCGCCACGAACGCCTCGCGCTCGGCGTCGCTCATCTCGTTGAGGATGACGTTGGGGCTGGCCAGGTGCGGCATGCGCCGCATGTGGTCCAGCGTCCACATCTTCTTCGGGTCGAGATCGAGGTGCGGCTGAGCGGTCCGCGTCTTGCCGTCGTCACGGACGAAGCCCATGTCCTGGACGACGTCGGCCCAGTTCCAGCC
>JAESFO010000840.1_pt1 | contig 12731 bp, 9 predicted proteins | sample 9269421 | NCBI WGS metagenome assembly JAESFO01 (sample SAMN14502839, study PRJNA617101) | algae metagenome | isolation source: Nostoc desertorum CM1-VF14 and co-occurring heterotrophs from rocky... | place: USA: Clark Mountains, San Bernardino, California | collected 2000-06-05 | reverse complement strand
GCTGTTTGATGATTCCAGTTTTTGTCCTGGTATTTTTTATCAGCAGGGTGGTATTCAAAATCGCGGTTTTGTACCAGTTCTGCGTACAAGCCACCATCCGCTGCATAATTAATATCTTCAAAAAAAGCTCCGATCAGCAGGTCGCTGATCTTTTTGCTTCTTCCAGGAACGGGCGTGAGCACCACATCTATTGGTTTTAAACCGGCAAACCGTTGTGCATCAGTGGCTGCAGATTCTGCTAAAAGTGCCGATTGATATTGCGCGTTTTTTTGCGCATTCAAAAGCCCTTCCACCAGGCTAAAAGCTACTTTGTGCGTTGTTCCCGTTTGTTTTTGTCCTAAAATCATTGCCTCAGTACGTTTGTTAAGGTGCTGCCCGGCACTCACCTTTTGAGCTGTGGGGAAGGTTTTAAAGTCCGTTGCCAGGGAAAATACCTGACTGGTGATGGTATTACTTTGCCAGGTCACCACATATTTGCCATTTGAGGAGGATATAACCGGTTCTGTTACATTAGTGCCTGCAGGGGTTTGCGGATAACTCTGGCGTCCCCAATATACCAGGTCGGTGGAGGCTGCGTGTGCAAATACATTTTCGTTGGCATTCAGGCTCCACACCAGGTGCCAGGTTCCGGCGTCGCCGGCATAAAGAAATGGCTTCAACATTCTTTTTTGAGCGCCCCATGTACCATAATCGCTGTATACAAAATAATGTTCAGGTCCTATCGGATGCCAGCTATATCCATCATTACTCCATGCAAAGGCCAAACCGGTGCGGGAATTTCCTTTTTCCGGAGAATAGGCAAAAATATAGGCCGAATCGGGTCGGTTGGCTGGTTGCTGGGCTTTACCTGTTGCCGCAAAAAAACAAAGCAGCATCAGGGCAAACAATCGTTTCATAGCAGGGGCGATTTATAATAGTATAAATGACAAATATATTTATTTACAAAGAGAATCGCAACTACTTTAACTGATGGTTCAACTTCTTGATCCTGCCGGAATTAATATTAATGTTGTTGGATCACCTGCTCTATTACCGCCGGAAAATGTGCATGTTCCAGCAGGTGTATTTTTTGGGCCAGTTGTTCGGGTGAGTCTCCGGGTTCGATATCGCAGGTAGCCTGGAAGATGATATCTCCATGATCGTAATGTTCGTCAACATAATGAATGGTAATGCCACTTTGTTTTTCCTGGTTGGCAATCACCGCCTGGTGTACAAAGGCGCCATACATGCCCTTTCCGCCGTAGTTGGGTAACAATGCAGGGTGAATATTAACAATTTTGCGGGGATAGGCATCTATCAGCGGTTGCGGAATTTTCAATAAAAAACCGGCTAAAACAACAAAATCAATCCCTTTTTCCTTTAAAAAAGCTGCATATCCATCTTTTTTATACTGTTCTTTCTCAATCACTACCTGTTCAATTTGCTCACGTTCGGCAATTGTCAATACCCCGGCTCCGGGTTTGTTACAGGCGATCAGGCTTACCTCTGCAATTTCTCTTGCTTTGAAATGATCGATAATTTTCTGGGCATTACTGCCGGCGCCACTGGCAAAAACAGCTATTTTTTGTTTCATCTTTTATTATTTGATCCATAACCGACCTTCTTACTCATTATTGGCCCGTTTTCTTGTAATTTTTCTGAACAGTTCTCTTAAATACTTTTTAAAAAAAGCATATTGGCCAAAAATAATACTTACCCCTAAAACCATCAATGGCCAGATTAAGGTTACCAGTATTATGTATATAATGGTGTAGAGAACCTTATTGTTGATTGGTAGTATCAACATCAGCCGCCTGCCAACATACCCACTCAGGCTGCCGCCAACGGCAAAAGTGCAGAGTATTAAAAATAACTGCAGCGGGCCAACCTTCCATTTTTGCCTGAGCCTGTTGAGCATACTGATCCTGCAAAATAATCCACAATTTCCAAATAAGCTAAAATGAGGTATAACACCTGCCGAAACCCCAGATATTCACATCAAAACCGTGCAAGCTTGGATGACTTTTTAATGACAAACAAATTTTGCTTTCAAAAAAAAGAGACAAAAAATCGGCTGAAACTCAGGCTGGACGCGGGTTTAAAAAATTTGGAAATTGTTGCTGTTATGTTAACGCCGCGCCTTATTTTTGCAGTCGTTCAGAGGTTTTTATCCACATTTTAGATTTTATGCGTTTTATGAACAATCATAAGTATTTATTTAACCAACTAACCTTACTTATAATAGCGCTGCTTGTTTCCGTTGCCCCCGTTTTTGCGCAGGATGGTGCCGCCGTTCAGGAGGGAAAGACTTTATTTATAGGTAAGTGTCAGAGCTGTCATGCCGGCGACATGAAGTCGAACAGCACAGGACCTGCTTTAGGCGGTGTTCAGGGACGTTGGGAAGATGCCGGAAAACTACATGAGTGGATACGTAATAACCAAAAGCTGATTGCTTCAGGATATCCTAAAGCTGTTGAAACGTCAAAAATCAGCGCTTCGGCGATGACTACCTTCCCTGATCTTACTGATCCTCAGATAGATGCAATTCTTGCCTATATCGATGCTAAGGCATCTGGCAAATTAGATACCCCTAAAGACGGAGCAACAGGTACAGCAGCAGCAGGTGGCGGCGGATCCAGCCAGAATAACCTGATGTATGGTGTGGTTTCATTGATCCTGGCCCTGGTCGCCCTGGTATTGATTTATGTAAACTTCAACTTACAAAAGGCAGCCCGTGATGCTGAAAATGTAAAATCGGCTCCTTCATTACCTATTTACCGCAATAAAACATATATAGCCATTTTCGCCATCGTGTTTTTTATAATAGGCGGTTATTTCACTACGAAAGGATTGGTTAACGTAAACAGGCAAATTAATTATGAGCCTACACAACCTATTTTCTACTCTCACAAAGTACACGCGGGTGTAAACCAGATCAACTGTTTATACTGTCATGGTAACGCCTGGGAAAGCAAAACAGCCGCTATTCCATCTGTAAACGTATGTATGAACTGTCATAAAACCATCCAGAAATATGGCGGTCCTGAGTTGAAAGACAGAAATGGTAACCTGGTGGACGGAACCCGTGAGATCCAGAAATTATATGAATATGCAGGCTTCAACCCGGCTCAACCGGATGCATGGGATCCTTCAAAAGCGAAACCAATTGAGTGGGTGAAAATTCACAACCTGCCTGACCACGTTTATTTTAACCACAGCCAACACATCAGAGTGGGTAATGTTCAGTGTCAAACCTGCCATGGTGAAATCACCGGTATGGACGAAGTATACCAGTTCTCTGAGTTGAGCATGGGATGGTGTGTGAACTGTCACAGGCAAACCAAGGTGAATTTCAATGTAGATTCTACCAACGGAAATCAGTTTTACAGCATTTACGAGAAGTTTCATAATGACATCAAATCGGGCAAAATGGATAGTGTGACGGTGAAAGATATCGGAGGCCTGGAGTGTCAAAAATGTCACTATTAATAGTAGTCAGTTATTGTGCTGATGCACTCCATCAGTACGAACGCTGAAGCGAAGAGCAAATTATCACATTAGCAAATTATCACATTAGATAAAGATATGAGTAAAAAGTACTGGCAAGGTTTCGGAGAAATAAATGATCCTGAAAATTTTCAGAAGAAAGTGAGCGACGAGTTTCGCGAAGAGCTGCCTTTTGAAGATTTTGACAGCAAGGGCTTATTAGACGCAAAAGCCCCGCGCAGGGACTTTTTGAAATACCTTGGTTTTAGCACTGCCGCTGCAACCTTAGCAGCCAGCTGTAAAACAAAGGTTCGCGAAGCCATTCCTTACGCCTTTAAGCCAGAGAGTATTGTACCTGGTGAGGCAAAATTTTACGCTACTACTTATGTACAGGGTGGAGAAGTGGTTCCGGTATTGGCAAAAGTGAGAGATGGCCGTCCTATTAAGATCGAAGGAAATGATAAAGCCACTTTTACTAACGGAGGTACTTCTGCAGCAGTTCAGGCATCGGTTTTAGACCTGTACGATACACACCGCCTTCGTTTTCCTCAAAGAAAAGTAGGCGATAAATTTGAAGAAAGTACTTACGAACATTTAGATAAAACAATTGCTGCCGAGTTAGCCAGCGCCGGCCAGATTGTTTTACTTTCTAACACTATTACGTCTCCATCTACTTTAGATATTATTGCGAAAAATCCAAAGATCCGTTTGGTACAATACGACCCTGCTAACTACAGCGGTATGTTGCTGGCCAACGAAGCATCAGGATTTGGAAGAAACTTACCTACCTACAGGTTTGAAAATGCGGATGTAATTGTAAGTCTGGGTGCAGACTTCCTGGGAACATGGTTAAACCCAATTGAGCAGGCTTCAGGATATTCCAAAGGCCGCAAAATAGACGAGAAGAATCCTAAAATGAATAAGCATTATCATTTTGAGGGCTTCTTAAGTATGACTGGTTCTAACGCCGATGAGCGTTTTGCGCATCGTCCTTCACAAACCGGTGCTGTTGCTTTAGCCTTATTGGCAGCAGTGGGTGGCGGCGCTACCGCTCCTGCCCTGGATGCTAAATTAAGCGCAGGTATTGCCAAAGCGGCTGCCGATCTGAAAGCGGCGGGTGCACGTGGCCTGGTAGTATCGGGCAGCAACGATGTAAACGTACAAACGCTGATAAATGCGATCAACGGCGCTATTGGTGCTTATGGCTCTACCATCGACTTTACCAGACCATCTAATACTTCAAAGGCAGTTGATAAAGATTTCGCCGACTTACTGACCCAAATGGAAGGCGGACAGGTAACAGCGATCCTGATTCACGGAGCAAACCCGGTTTACGATTATTTTGATGGTGCCCGTTTTGCCAATGCACTTAAAAAAGTAAATACTTCTGTATCGTTCAGCGAAAGAATGGACGAAACAACACAGTTGGTTAAATATATATTACCTACTCACCATTACCTGGAGAGCTGGGGAGATGCGGAGCCTAAAGGCGGCATCGTTAGCTTTCTGCAACCTACTATTAATCCTCTGTTTAAAACAAGAGCATACCAGGATACTTTATTAAAGTTGAGTGGTAATGCCACAGAGTATCATGATTACCATAAAGAATTCTGGACTTCTAAGCTGGGTGGTGAAATAGCTTTCCTTAATGCCTTAAAAACAGGTGTTATTGAGAATGCAGCTGCTACCGGAGGTTCTTACTCAGGCGCTGCTGTTGCTGCGGCTGCGGCTGCTGTATCTGCTACGCCTGCCGGTGGTAAAGACGAGTTGGTGGTATACAGAAACGTGGGTGTTGGTACCGGTGTTGGAGCCACTAACCCATGGTTACAAGAGCTGCCAGATCCGGTAACGCGTGTTACCTGGGGTAACTACGCACTTATTTCTGTTGCAAAAGCAAAAGAATTAGGCATTGAGTTAGACAACGATTACGAATATTACCCTGAAAAGCCGGTAATTAAAATACAAAGCGGTAAAGCCAGCATTGAATTGCCGATACTGGTAATGCCTGGTATGAATGCGAATACGATTGCGATCCCGATGGGATACGGTCGTGCCGAATTCACAGGCCGTACCGCAGCTGGTGTAGGTGCTAATGCATTTCCTTTCACTTCATTCAACGGAACAACAGTAAGCTTCGTAAATCCGAATGTTACGGTAACTGATGCCGGAAGAAAAGAAAAAGTAGCGCAAACACAGATACACAATTCTTATGAAGGCCGTGTTGAAGTATTGAGAGAAACTACTTTCGGTACTTTCAAGAAAAGACCTAATGAGATCAAAGAGTGGAGAGATCACCTGGTAGAAACTTTCGCTGCAACAACCGGCGACTTCAGAAAAGAAGCTACTTTATATGGTGTACACGAAACTCCGGGATTGAAATGGGGTATGAACGTGGACATGAACGCCTGCTTTGGTTGCGGTGCCTGCGTGGTAGCCTGTCATATTGAGAACAACGTACCTATTGTTGGTAAAAGTGAAGTGCTTCGGTACCACGATATGCACTGGCTTCGTATCGACCGCTATTTCATCAGCGACGAGAACAATGCAGATGAGTTAAAAGGTGTGGTATTCCAGCCTATGATGTGTCAGCATTGTGATAACGCTCCTTGTGAGAACGTTTGTCCGGTAGCTGCTACCAACCACAGTGAAGAAGGTATTAACCAAATGGCTTATAACCGTTGTATCGGTACAAGGTATTGTGCTAATAACTGTCCGTTTAAAGTACGTCGCTTTAACTGGTTAGATTATACAGGAGCAGATAGCTTCCCTCACAACCAGGATCAGACGATCGTTGGTAAGTTAGATCCGGTTATATTCCAGATGAACGATCCGTTGACACGCATGGTGTTGAACCCGGATGTTACTGTACGTTCCCGCGGTGTAATGGAAAAATGTTCTTTCTGTATCCAGCGTACGCAACACGCTAAGCTGGAAGCTAAAAAAGAAAACAGGCCTTTACGCGACGGAGAAGCAAAAACAGCTTGTATGCAGGCTTGTAATGCAGACGCGATCGTTTTTGGTAACATTAATGATAAAGCAAGCCGTGTAAGCCAGGACAGGCAGAATAATCCTCAGCGTTTATTCTACTCTCTGGAGCAACTGCACGTATTGCCTAACGTTAGCTACCTGGCTAAAGTTAGAAATACCGACGAAGTGCTGGCCGGGGATGAGCATCATGAAGAAGGGCACGAAGCTGCAGGGCATGGCGCTGAAGCAGGACATGGAGCTAAGCCTGCTGCAGAAGAAGCGCATCATTAATAGACGACGCAACCTCTGTAACAGGGCAAAACAATATCAGGATTTAGAATTTGACTTTTAGAATTTTTTATAGATAATTATGTCATTAATCAGATACGAATCGCAGGCCAGGGCGCCATTGGTGGAGGGAAATAAAACCTACCACGATGTAACGGAAGACATTTGTCGTCCGGTGGAGGCTAAACCCAGCAAATTATGGTGGGTTGGTTTCATTATATCGTTGGGCTTATTAGGTTTTGGTGTAGTGTCCATATATATGGATGTAGTGTATGGTACGGGCCAGTGGAACCTGAATAAAACGATTGGTTGGGGTTGGGATATTACCAACTTCGTATGGTGGGTAGGTATTGGTCATGCGGGAACCCTGATCTCTGCCATCTTATTGCTCTTCCGCCAGGGCTGGCGTACCGGTGTAAACCGTGCGGCAGAAGCGATGACGATCTTCGCGGTAATGTGTGCAGGCCAGTTCCCGATCTGGCACATGGGTCGTGTATGGAACGCTTTCTTCGTAATGCCTTATCCCAATACCCGCGGTCCGTTGTGGGTGAACTTTAACTCACCGCTTCTTTGGGACGTATTCGCGATCTCTACTTATTTTACGGTATCTCTTTTGTTCTGGTACTCGGGTTTATTGCCTGACCTGGCAACATTACGTGACCGTGCTAAATTAAAATGGAGTAAGTTCTTCTACGGTTTGGCTGCGTTTGGCTGGACGGGTAGTACCAAACACTGGCAAAGACATGAAGCATTGTCGTTGGTATTAGCCGGTCTTTCTACACCTCTTGTACTTTCGGTACATACGATCGTATCTTTTGACTTCGCAACTTCGGTTATACCGGGTTGGCACACTACCATCTTCCCTCCTTACTTCGTAGCGGGTGCGGTATTCAGTGGTTTCGCCATGGTACAAACCCTGTTATTGATCACACGTAAAGTATTAGGTTTAGAGCAATATATCACTATGGAGCATATTGATGTAATGAACAAGGTTATTGTTCTTACCGGTTCCATTGTAGGTATCGCTTACCTGACAGAGTTATTCATGTCATGGTATAGTGCTTCGCCTTACGAGTGGTTTGCTTTTAAAGAAAACCGTTTGAACCTGAACAGTCCTTATGGATGGAGCTACTGGCTGATGATGGGTTGTAACGTAATTTCCCCACAGATCTTCTGGTTCCGTAAAATGAGACGTAATATCCTGGTTACTTTCTTTATGAGTATCCTTGTAAATATCGGTATGTGGTTTGAGCGTTTTGTGATCATCGTTACCTCTATCTATCGCGATTATTTACCAAGCTCATGGAGTACTTATTATACTCCAACAATCTGGGAGATTGGTTTCTATATGGGTACGTTTGGTTTGTTCTTTACCTGCTACTTCCTGTTCTCTAAATTCTTCCCGGTAATTGCGATCGCTGAGATCAAACATATCCTGAAGAAAAACGGTGACAGCTACAAAGCTGGTTATAGCAAAGAGGAAGAAGAAAGCTATGATGCGTTTGAGCACGAGCAAAGCCATCATCATTAATAGTAAGTTGAAAAGTTTATAAGTTGACAAGGTTTTTGGGTCGGTATTTACCAGAATCCGGTAACCAGAATCCAGTAACAAAAAATATATGAACGTTAAAAAATTTGTTGTAGGTAATTTTTACGAAGAGACGGTTTTGTTTCCGGCGGTAACGAAGGTTCGTCGTGCCGGGTACAAAATACACGATGTGTATACGCCTTTTCCTATCCATGGTTTAGACAAAGTGATGGGACTAAAGGATACTGATCTTCATATTGCCGGTTTCATTTACGGTATCACAGGTACTTCTACCGCCATAGGCTTTATCACCTTTATGCTGGCGTTCGACTGGAAGATCAACTTTGGTGGAAAGCCGTTCTTCTCTTTGCCGGCATGGATACCTATTATGTTTGAGCTTACGGTACTATTTGCTGCTGTGGGTATGGTGCTTACTTTTTGCTGGCTGTGCCAACTGGCTCCGTTTGTGAAAAAAGACCACTTTAACCTGCGTAGTACAGACGATACCTTTACAATGGCTATTGAATGTACTGACAAAACAAATGAAGAAGAGGCAATTGCCTTTTTACAAAGTGTTGGTGCACAAGGTGTAGAAATTCAGCATCGTGAAGCAGATTGGTGGATTGGCCGCTATGACAGGGAAACAGTAAGATTTGGAAAGAAAGTACCCCAGGTTTAATTAATATCAACTCAAGGAAAAGAAACAGATGAACAAATATTTTTATATAGCAGTTGTGGTGCTTAGCGCAGTAGCCGCTGGTTGTGGCGCAGGTAAAGAGCCTGGTATTGCTTATATGCCTGATATGTATTACAGTAAAGCTTACGAAACGTATGCTTCTACTAAAGAGCTGAAAGATTCTGGTATATATTACAACAGGCTTCCTGTTGCAGGAACCGTTTCTACAAATGAAGATCTTGCGTTTCATTTTAATCTGAAACACGATTCTACGGGGTATGCGCAATCTGCGAGCCTGAAGAATCCGTTGGATAGCGATGCTACCGTAAACCTGAAAGAAGCTGAAAGGTTGTACCTGGTAAACTGCGGTATTTGTCATGGTGCAGCATTGGATGGTAACGGTCCTCTTTTCAAAGGTGGCGAAGGTCCTTACTCTGCAAAACCTGCCACTTTAGTTGGCGATGCGGTTTATGAGGCAATGGCTCCCGGTACCATGTTTTATTCTATTACTTATGGTAAAGGACAAATGGGTAGTTATGCTTCTCAATTGACGCCAAAAGAGCGCTGGGAAGTAGTGGCTTATATTAAATCGAAGCAAAAGAAAGCAGCCCCGGCAGCTACTCCGGCCGCCGCTGCACCAGTAGATAGCGCAGCAACGGCAAAGAATTAATTTATTTGAACTTATTTAATAAAGATCAGGAATGTCAACAGTAGAAAAATTTTTACCTACAAAAAAGTATAACACTATCTCTTATGTGTTAATGGCCGTAGGTTTGGTAGCGACTATTGCGCTGTATATTTCAACGCATGGCGCAACCGGCAGTGAGGAAGAAGTACACAGAAGCCACGCACGCTTTTGGGCAAGCCTGTTACAAAATAGCGTTTACTTTTTGCTGGTAGTGAATGCAGCTATGTTCTTTATGTGCGCCACTACATTGGCATGGGGTGGATGGCAAATTGGTTTTTCAAGGGTTACAGAAGCCGTTTCTTCGGCAGTTCCTGTAATTGGTGTTATAGCCGCTGTGATTTTGCTGTCGATTGTTTTTGGCGATAATCATACTATTTATCACTGGACTGATACAGAGCATGTGAAGCACGACAAGATCCTGAACTTTAAAAAAGGATTCCTGAATAAAGGATTTTATGTAAGCGTAACTGTTTTAACGGTAGTATTCTGGTCGTTCCTGGGTTGGAAAATGAGACAACGTTCGCGCAGCCTGGATACAAACCCTCCGGTAACAGTAGAAGCCAAAAAGAAGTTTATATGGAATAACACCGTAATGGCAGCTTTATACCTGGTTGTATTTGCTTTAACGATAATGTCATCTTTACCCTGGTTATGGTTAATGAGTATTGATGCGCATTGGTTCAGTACCATGTATAGCTGGTATACTTTCGCAAGTACTTTTGTTGCGGGTATTGCCCTGATTGCTCTTTATGTGGTATTTCTTAAAAATAATGGCTTACTGCCTGCAGTAAACCAGGAGCACTTACACGACCTGGGTAAATTTATGTTCGCGTTTTCTATCTTCTGGACATACCTGTGGTTCTCCCAGTTTATGTTGATCTGGTATAGTAACCAACCTGAGGAAACTATTTATTTCGTAAACAGAATTGGTAACAGCGCCAGACAAAGTCCTTATTCCGGTATCTTCTGGTTTATGCTGATTATCAATTTCGTTGGGCCAATACTTATTTTCATGAGCCGCGATTCGAAACGTAATTACACTATCGTAACATTTGTGGCAATATTGATCATCTTCGGTCACTGGCTTGATTTCTACCAGATGGTATTTCCGGCAGTGTCTCCTGATAAAGTTCCGTCTATTATTTTCGATATGGGCATTGCTATGTTCTTTGTAGGATTGATTATGTTGCTGGTGGCGCGTACATTAAGTAAATATCCTTTGACAGTAAAAAATCACCCTTTTGCGAAAGAGAGTGTAATTCACCATACTTAACAAACGTAAAGCGGTTTAAAGAATAGTTGAGATATATTCATCAGTACAAGAGTGCGACGCAACAAAGCTGACAGAAGCACATGGCTGATCACAAAAAATAAGATATAACATAACAGAACAATACATCGTATGCATACTTTTTTACTAATAACGATTTTATTATTGGGATTCATTATCACCTTTCAGATTGCAAGGGCGACTGAATTTGTATCAATAGTACAAGGGGAGGAAAGAACCAGAAAGCAGTCTAACAGGATCAATGCATTTTTGTTATTGGTGTTTCTGATTGTAGGTCTTTTTGGTGTGTATTGGGCGCATCATACCCTGGCTGATAAAACACTAGGTTTTGACAGCTCTGCTTCTGACCATGGTATCAAAGTAGACAGGATGTTGAAATATACCCTGATTGCTACGGGTATTGTGTTTGTATTAACTCAGGTATTGTTGTTTTGGTATTCTTTTAAATACCAGGAAAGAGAAAATCAAAAAGCATACTATTTCCCGCATAACAATAAGCTGGAAATGATCTGGACTGTTGTTCCTGCCATTGTTTTAACAGTATTAATCTCATTTGGTTTAGTGTATTGGTTCCAGATTACCGGTGCCGCTCCTGAAAATGCTGCTACAGTTGAAATTACCGGCAGCCAGTTTAAGTGGGAGTTCCGTTACCCGGGCAAGGATGGCGTTTTAGGTAAAAAGAACTATAAATTTATCGATGAGAGCAATGATAACTCTTTAGGTTTGATCTGGGATGATGAAGCTACCCATGATGATATTGTATCGGGTGGTCCTTTGCACCTGGTAGTAAACAAACCGGTAAGACTGGTAATTGGCGCTAAAGATGTGATTCATAGTGTAGGTTTACCACATTTCCGCCTGAAAATGGATGCGGTACCGGGAACGCCTACTACTTTATGGTTTACTCCTATTAAGACCACTAAAGAGATGATCAAAGAAACAGGCCAGGAGAATTTTGTATTTGAAATTGCCTGCGATCAGATGTGCGGAGCGGGACATACGGGCATGCGCGGAGAAATTATTGTTGAAACCCAGGAAGAATACGATCAGTGGATGGCAAGCCAGAAAGCGCAATACAAGACTGCAGTGACTGATAAAGAAACTGCTGCTGCTCCGGCTGCTGCCAAAGATTCTTCAGCGGCAAAACCGGCAGACAGCGCTGCGGTTGCTGCTAAACCCGATTCAGCTACTGCTAAATAATTTGATATACCTTTAGATCGATATTAAAGACGAAATTTTTTATGAGCGATATTTTACATACCCACCAGGAAACAGCAAGCCACGGTCACCATGCAGATGATCATCATCATGTGCATGCGCATCACAAAGAGACTTTCATTTCGAAGTATATTTTTAGCATGGATCATAAAATGATTGCTAAACAGTTCCTTATTACGGGTATTGTTTGGGCGATTATTGGTGGTTTGTTTTCGGTATTGTTCAGGTTGCAGTTAGGTTTTCCCGATGAAAGCTTCCCGATCCTGGAAACATTTTTCGGAAAATGGGCTGAGGGTGGAAAGTTAAGACCTGAGTTTTACTATGCATTAACTACTATGCACGGTACGGTACTGGTATTCTTTGTATTAACTGCCGGTTTGAGTGGAACTTTTGCCAACCTTCTTATTCCATTGCAGGTTGGGGCAAGAGATATGGCATCTCCCATGATGAACATGTTATCTTACTGGTTCTTTTTTGGTGGTAGTATAGTAATGCTGGCTTCTTTGTTTATCCAGACAGGACCTGCATCCGGTGGCTGGACGATCTATCCTCCGTTGAGCGCCCTGGGCCAGGCTTCAGAAGGTTCTAAAGCGGGTATGGATTATTGGAT
>JAESFO010000839.1_pt1 | contig 12781 bp, 9 predicted proteins | sample 9269421 | NCBI WGS metagenome assembly JAESFO01 (sample SAMN14502839, study PRJNA617101) | algae metagenome | isolation source: Nostoc desertorum CM1-VF14 and co-occurring heterotrophs from rocky... | place: USA: Clark Mountains, San Bernardino, California | collected 2000-06-05 | reverse complement strand
GCCCGGTTCGGCCGGAAGTTCCCCTCGAAGGAGCACCGCACGAAGGTCTACGCCGTCGAAGCGGGCCTACTGCTGGCGTCGATCGCACTGAACACCTTCCCGGTGCTGTCCATCACCGGAACCTGGCAGGGCGCCACCGTGCTGCTCGCACACCTGGCGCCCCCGGTGCTCATCCTGATCGCCGTCGTCCTACAGCCTCTCGTGACGGGCTTCCTGGCCGAGATCCTGGTGGAGGTCGGCGAGGACGTCACCGGCAACAGCCGCCTCGACGAGGAGACTGTGTCCTTGGTGCGTCTGGCCACCCGTGTCCGGATCGCAGTCGCCTACGGCCGACTCGAGGTGCAGCCCGCCACCGGGCTGCCGAGCATCACCGCGATCGGCAAGTACCTCGTCCGGGAGAAGGCCGTCGCGCAGCAGGTCCACGCGCTGCTGCAGGAGTGGGGCGAGGGAGAACGGGCGGTCTCCGCGGCCTCGACCGTCGAGCAGGAGCCGGCCCGATGAACGGGGCGGTGCCCGACGGGCTGCTCACCCTGGGAGTCGTCTGCCTCGGCCTTCTCGTTACCGCGGGAGCGGTGGCTGCGACGTGGCTGGCCAGCCCCGAGGAACGTCGCCGTCACCAGCGCGCGCTCGCCGGACCGCTGCTCACTGCCGTCGCGGCCGTGGGTTCCGTCGTGGTGGCCGGGGCCCCGTCAGCCCTGGTCGCCGCAGCGATGGTCACCGCGTGCGCCGGGGTCCTGCTCTGGTGGCAGCGCCCTGCGGCGCGGGTGCGGCGGCTCTACGGACACGGCGGGTGGATGGGTGTCCGGTCCTACGTCGAGGCGGCGACCAGGCGCGCCACCCGGGCCGTGAACCCGCCGGCCCCCCGCGTGGACGGGACCGCCGCACGGCCGGTCAACCGCCATGGCGCCATGCTCGGACGGCTGGTCACCGGCCCCCTCCTCATCAGGGGTCTTCGTGTCCTCTCGGCGTGGACCCGCGGGATCCTCATGCTGGGTCCTCCTGGCTCGGGCAAGACGTCGATGCTGGTCGGCCTCGTGCTCGATGCTCCCGGGGCGGCCTACGTCTCCTCGACCAAGACCGAGCTGTTCGACCTCACCGCCGACTTCCGCGCCCAGCACGGCGCGGTGCGGGTCTTCAATCCCACCGGTCTCGGTGGTCGTCGGTCGACCTTCGCGTGGAACCCCCTCAGCGGCTGTACGGACGGCGCGGTCGCCGACAAGCGGGCCCGGGCGCTGGTCCGCGGCGGCGGCGGCGCCGCGGGCTCCGGATCCAAGGAGTTCTGGGCGGACAAGGCGTCGGAGATCGTCCGCTGCTACCTGCTCGCCGCGGCGTTGTCCGGGCGGACGATGACGAACGTTCAGGCCTGGGCGCAGAACGCCGACGACTCGACCCCGGTCGAGCTGCTGGAGCAGTACGAAGCCGACGTCCCGATGGGGTGGCTCGACAGCCTGCGCCGCCACCTCAACGCCGCGCCGAACGAGCGCTCCGGCTACTTCGCCGCAGTCCTTCCCGCTGTCAGCTTCATGGACAACGCGACGGTCGCCGAGGCGTGCACCCCGCGCGACGAGAGCGAGACCGACCTGGCGGAGTTCGTCGCGGGAACCGACACCCTCTACGTCATCGCGGGTGAGGGCGATCGCCGCATCGCGCCCCTGATCACCGCCCTGACCGAAGCCGTGTTCGAGACGGCCAAGATCGTGGCCGCGACCCGCGGCGGTCGGCTCTCCCCGCCACTGGCGATGTTCCTCGACGAGGTCGCGAACACCACCCCGGTGCCCCTGGACCACTGGGCCGCGGACTCCCGCGGATGGGGCATCTCGATCGTCGCCGTTCTGCAGGACCTCGCCCAGCTCAACAGCCGCTGGGGCGACGACGCCGCATCGACGATCTTCAACAACCTGCCGACCAAGGTGGTGCTGCCCGGCGTTGCGAGCAAGGAGGACCTGGAGCGCCTCGCCTACCTCGCCGGGCCTCGGTGGGATCGGCGCAACGCCGAGGGCGGCGACAAGACCTGGGAGACATCCGAGGTGGTCTCCGGTGGCAACCTCTACAAGCTGCCCCGCTGGCACGCCTTCGTGGTCGGCATCGGCCCTCAGGCCGCCATCGTTCGCTTCGTGCCCGGCTTCCAGCAGATTCGTCGTGCCCGGCGGAAGCTCCGCCCGGCTGCCACCGGGTCGATGAGCAGAGGGCCCGGGATGACGGTCCCGCCGGTCCATGATCCGATCCCTGCTCATGAGGAGTGGGCGCCGGGAGACGAGCCGATCCGCACTCGAGCCGGGGCGATGAGCTGATGAGCAACGACGGGAACCAGGACACCGGCGACGGCTGGGGCCACGAGACCGAGCAGGAGCTGCAGGACGAGGCCGATGCCGCAGCCGTGCGCCGACACCGCCTGCTGCGTGAGCGGGTCGACGCCGTCGACCGCGACCTCACCGAGCTGCGTGCCGCGCACGCCGACCTCGCCTCGACGGTGTCGGAGCGGCTCGCGCCGGAGTTGGAGGCGCTCGGGACCGCCGTGACCGCGGAGCTCGAGCAGCTCCGCGGCGCGGTCACCGAGATGCTGGCCGAGCACGCGAAGGCCGAGAACCCTCCGGTCGACTGGGCGAAGCTCTCCGTCGAGGACGCTAAGGAGCAGTGGGCGACGCTCGCGCGCTGGGTGGGGGAGGTACTCGTCCCGATCTACGGGATCACGCGCAACGAGCTCCCGGACTGCTGGCCATTGCACTTCACCGCCGTCGTCGAGCTGTCCTGGCTGCGCAGCGCCCACGTGCAGTCCTATCTGCCCGGCACCCACCCGCACATCACCGCCGAATGGCACACCAGGTGGCGGCCGGCGGTGCTGGCCCGGCTCGCGGAGATCATCGCGAGCGGCGGAGCGGAGGAACGCTGCGAGCCCGGGAAGCACCAGGGACGGGCCCTGCCCGCCGGGCCGGCGCCTGCCCAGCCGGGGAGCACACCGCGCAAGATGCTCGCTCTGCCGCAGCACTGGTGGTCGGCCTACCAGATCGGCTTCCATGACGATCTGGCTCGGCGCGCCCGCCGGCAGGAAACGCCTACCGAGGCGTGGCTCCCGGCTCCGCTGTCGTAGTAGCTCGGTCGACACACTCTCTTGGCTGATGGGCGGTCCTTCACGGGCCGCCCATCAGCCGTTCTGCGCCCATTTCCCGGCCGAAAGCTGCGCTACCCTTGCTCACCGATGCTGTGACGTGGGAAAGGGAGGTGCGCCGTGGTCGACACCTCTGCCGCGCTCTCCCGATCACAGTTCACCACTCCGGATCGCGAGCCTGCAGACAGCGTCGAGCTGTATCTGCCAGCACCACTGACGGTGGGCATCCTTCACACGGAGGCGCTCCGGGGTGGTCACCGCGATCTCGCCGACGCGGTGGAGCACGCCCACGACACCGGCCTGGCGGCAGCGCTCGACTACCTCTCGGGCGCTGCCCTGCTCAAGGTCGGGCACCACACGAGGCTCCGGGCCTCGCGCACGTCCGTCGGTGCGTTCGAGGCTGGCGCCATCCCTCTCGCCACGGTGACGCACCTCCTGGTCGCGGCCCGCGACGGGCGCGTGCTGGGTGACGTTGCGCGGCCGCATCATCACCTGCTCCTGGCCCGCACCGGGGTCGATCACGTGGGCCATGAGTGGCCGGTCGATCTGGCCGCGGTCTGGGCCGCCGCCCCTGCGATCGTGAGCTGCTACCAGGTCGCGCTGCAGCGCAGCCTGGCCGACAGCATCGGTGTGCGGTGGTCTCAGCGCGGCGAGTTCGGTTCCGATTTCCCGGAGCTGATCGAGCCCGATCTGACGGGCTACCTGACCGACTACGAGCGCGTCGTGTGCCGGCCTCAGGGGGCCGGACACGACTTCTGGGATCTGGACGTCGCCGCGTCCCGGGGGTGACCCCGAGACCGGACGATCACACCGGATCGAGGTCGTCCGGTCCGAGGTCCGGACGCATACCGCGCCAGCTGGGGTGGCGGAAGCGGCCCTCCGCGGTCCTTAACTGGACTTCGCTGCAAGGCGTCACACTGCGGCCGGAGAGGCCTGTGAGCTCGGCCGCAGTAGGCCCGGGCCGCGCGGCGCTGAGCGGGTTTTCGCCCAGCTGGTGAGCGCTGGGTTGCTACGTGTGCTGTCAACGACGGTCGAGCAGATCGAACACAGTCGCCGTGATGAGGTCGGGAGCGTCCGCGGGGGCCACACGGCCAGCAGCGACCTCGGCACCTGCGCCGTGCAGAACCTGATGCAGTACGGCGATCTGCCACGTCACGGGCGTGTCGTCGCGGAAGGATCCATCGTCGCGGCCGCGTTCGATCAGGGCCTGCACTCGTGCGGCAGGGCTGTCGTGGAGACTCCTTATCCGCTCGGGAGGCAGCTCGGCCTCGGCGACGGCGACGACAGTCCGCGCCTCGTCGACGAGCCGCCAACTGTTCCTGATCAGTCGCTCGAGCGCGGCCCGCGGGTCGCCGTCGAGGTCGACCTGCGCCAGCGCCTCGTCGCCCCGCTCGACGACCCTGGCCACGACCGCGTCGACGAGTTCCGTGCGGGACGCGAAGTGCCCGTAGAGGGTGACCCGACCGATCCCGGCCTGCTTCGCGATCTCGGCCATCGTCGCGCTCGGGCGCGCCGACAGGCAGGTCACCGCCGCGTCCAGAGCGCGCTCGATGTTGCGGACGGCGTCGGCCCGCTTGGCCCCGACGGCCGCTGTGGTCCTCACCATAACCCCCCACTACCTGAACATCAGTGTATGAGTTACGGTACCAGCGCCGAAATCAAACACTGATGTTCAGGTTAGGAGCGCGTCGATGTACACGTCCGAAGCTCGCCCTCCAACTACTACGGGGGGCCACCCCCGACGGTGGACGGCCCTGGCACTACTGGGCACGGCCCAGTTCATGCTCATCCTCGACGTCACGGTCGTCGCGGTCGCGCTACCGCAGATGGGCCTTGACCTCGCGCTGTCGCGTGAAGCGGTGACGTGGGTCGTCGCCGCCTACACGCTCACGTTCGGCGGGCTAATGCTTCTCGGCGGTCGCGGCGCGGACCTGTTCGGCGCTCGTCCCGTCGTCTACGCCGGACTGTTCGTGTTCAGCGCGGGCTCGCTCATGGCCGGCCTGGCCGACAACGGCGGGGTACTGCTGACCGGACGCGTCGCCCAGGGGCTGGGGGCGGCGATGCTGTCCCCAGCGGCGCTGTCGGTGGTGGTGCGGCTGTTCAGCGGCGACGAGCGGAACCGGGCGCTGGGGATCTGGTCCGCGCTCGGGGGCGGAGGCGCCGCTGTGGGAGTCCTGCTCGGCGGGCTGATCACCGCCGGGCCGGGATGGCCGTGGGTGTTCTTCCTCAACATTCCGGTCGGTTTCATCGTGCTCTTCGGGCTGCTGCGCATCCTGCCGCCGCTGCCGCCGCCGTCCGGGCACCGCCCCGCGCTCGACGTCCTGGGAGCCCTCCTGGTCACCGCAGCCACTGGCTCGGCGATCTACGCCCTCACTGTCGCGGGCGAACAGGGGTGGACCAGCGCAGCGACACTGACCACAGCGGTTGCCGCGGTCGTGCTCTACCTAATGTTCGGGTGGCGCCAGCGGACTACGGAGTCGCCGCTGATGGACCTGGGACTGCTGGCCCGCCGGTCTGTCAGCGCAGGGGTGTTCGTCATCCTCATCGCCACAGCGCTGATGGTCGCGGTGTTCTTCCTCGGCACCTTCTACTTCCAGCAGTCCGCCGGGCACGGACCTCTGACGACCGGCCTGCTGTTTCTGCCGATCGCGGTCGCGACCATGACCGGCGCGAACCTCGGCGGACGCCTGATCGCACGACTCGGCGCCCGCGCCCTCGGCGCCGCCGGCATGGTCGTCGCCGCCGTTGGCCTGCTCGTGCCCGCCCTCTGGCCCACCACCCTCGCGACCACTATTGGGGTTTCATTCGGCGCCTTTGGCATCGGCACGCTGTTCGTGGTCGCCTCCGCGACTGCGCTGGGCCAGATCGAGGCACACGAGGCGGGCATCGCATCCGGCCTCCTCAGCACGTTCCATGAGTTCGGCGCCTCGGTCGGCGTCGCGACGGTGTCGAGCATCGCCGCTCTCAGCCTTGCCGCGGGCGCCGGGACCATCGGCTACCAGCAGGCATTCGGCTTCGCGGCGGCAGCAGCGCTGGTTGCGGCAGGCGTGTCCGCCCTCGCGATCCCCCGGCAGCCCAGTACTCCCTGATGAAGCTCAAGACCAAGTGCTCTGATCCGGATCACGCCACTGTCGCGAACCACGCCCTGCCCACCCGCCCGGAATCCCTCTGCGCCCACAGCCAGCACAGACGCCACGCCGCCGTCGACGAACCCCAGATGGGAACCCGGCGTGACACGGCACAGGTCAGGCTGGCCGGTGCGATCTCGCTCCGTGTCGCTCGACCTCGACGTTTCGAGGGTCGGTCCCGATTGCAGCAGCGCATCGTGTCTCGGCCGCGCGGGCTCCCCAGCCACCAGGCGTGGGGGCGACCCGCTGAGGCTGGCAGCGGACATGGGCGGGTCGGTCACGAGCTTGGCGCCAGAGGACACCAGCGGGTTGGCCCGCCCCAACTCGAGCGGGCGTGCTCAGGCTTTCGGTCAGCTCTTGGCCGTCGACGCCGGCGGTCAGGGGGCAGGGGCGAGGTGGTGGCTTCGATCAGGAGAGCGAGCCTCGTGCCTGGGTCTGAACTCCGCGCGCTACCGTGACTGTGGCGTTGGTACGGTTCGGTCACTGTGAGCGAGACCGTCGGTGTGTTGAAGGCGCGGCATCAGGGCCTCACGACCCGACGGTTTGTCCTTTTTGTCGCTCTGGTCGCGATGGTGCTGGTGTGTGGGCTGCACCCGGCGTCGTCCCACGAGCCTGAACTCGTTGCCGACGGACCACCGGCGCAGTCCGCGGGACCGCAGCCGTACGCGACAGCTGCGGTCGATCAGCCGTCGGGGCAGCACCATCACGCTGAGACCGAGGCCGATAGCGGCACCGCGCCGCATTCGGATCACGACGCTCCGGTATGCCACGACGCCGGTGGCCATGACGAGTCGACTCTGACGGCTCGCGGGGAGCGTCCCGCCGTGCCCGACGTCGTATCAGCAATTGGTATCGCCGTTGGCATGGTGGCTGCACCTCGTGCACCCCCGTGGACGGTAAGCGCGGTCCAGACCACACCCGCCCGGCCGGCCGCCGGGCGTGACCACCTGACCTTGGCGCAGATCTCACGGACCTAGATGCGGCCGCCCTGGGGTTATCGCCCCGAGGCGCCTTCTTCTCGCGTCCCATCACTGCTCCCCGGCGCGGCGTAGCGCTGCGCCTGAATGAGGTCTGGCATGTCTCTGCCCTTCACCACTGCTCCCCTTGATCGCCCAGGCGTCGCGCCCCGGCGTTGCCTGACGTTGACCGACGTCGTCGGGTCCACCCCGACGGTGTGGATCGACGCACCGTTCGCCCCCAGCGGGCGGGGCTTCTGGGCCAAGCTCGAGGGCGCCAACCCCGGCGGCATCAAGGACCGCCCCGCCCTGCACATGGTCGAACAGGCACGCGAGCGCGGTGACCTGCAGCCAGGTGCCCGGATCGTCGAATCGACCAGCGGCACGCTCGGCCTGGGACTGGCACTGGCCGGTATCGCCTTCGGCCACCCTGTGACGCTGGTATCCGATCCGGGTATGGAACCGCTGATGTACCGGTTGCTGCGTGCCTACGGCGCCGAGGTGGTGACCGTGCAGGCCGCTGCAGCGTGCGGTGGGTGGCAGCAGGCGCGTCGCGAGCGCGTCGCCGAGATCCTCGACCAGCATCCCGGCGCGTGGTGCCCCGACCAGTACAACAACCCCGACAACGTCAGCGCCTACGCCACCCTGGCCGACGAGCTGCGCAGCCAACTCGGCCACATCGACGTCCTGGTGTGCTCGGTCGGCACCGGCGGCCACTCGGCGGGAATCTCGCGCGCTCTGCGCCGGCACCTACCTGACCTCGAGGTCGTCGGGGTCGACACCGTCGGATCGACGATCTTCGGGCAGCCGGCACGGCCGCGGCTGATGCGCGGGCTGGGTTCGAGCATCCATCCGCGCAACGTCGACCACAGCATCTTCTCCGAAGTGCATTGGGTCGGGGCGGACGAAGCAGTGTCGGCATGCCGGGCGATGGCGTGTGCCAGCTATGCCAGCGGCGGCTGGAGCGTGGGCGCGGTCGGCATGGTGGCCGGTTGGCTCGCCCGGACCCGGCCGCAGGACACCCGGATTGCCGCGATCTTCCCCGACGGGCCGCAGCGTTACTTCGACACCGTCTACAACGACGAGTTCTGCGCGGCGAAGGGGATCACCGTCGGTGCCCCTCCGCTGCACGACCCGGACGAGATCGACCGGCCCGACGCGGTCGAGGTCCACCGCTGGACCCGCTGTGCCACCGTGCTCCAGCCTGCAGGACGCGAGAGCTGATGCGGGTACTCGACAGATACCGGTCCTTCGACCGGCCGGTCCAGCTGCTACTGCTCAACCAGCTGACCATCAACCTCGGCTTCTACATGCTCATCCCGTACCTGGCCGACCACCTGTCCCAGGGGCTCGGGCTCTCGGTGCTGATGGTCGGGGTGATCCTCGGGGTACGGAACTTCTCCCAGCAGGGCATGTTCCTGGTCGGGGGCAGCCTGGCCGACCGATTCGGCTACAAGCCGATGATCGTGGCCGGCTGCGCCTTGCGCACCGGCGGATTCACGCTGATCGGCCTGGTCGACAACGTCCCGGCCCTGGTCGTGGCCTCGGCAGCGACCGGATTCGCCGGGGCGCTGTTCAACCCGGCCGTGCGCGCCTACATCGCCCATGACACCGGTGAGCGACGCGTCGAGGCGTTCGCCCTGTTCAGCATCTTCTACCAAGCGGGCATCCTGATCGGCCCGATCGTCGGACTGGCACTGACCGGCATCGACTTCGCCGTCACCTGCCTGGTCGCCGCCGCCGTGTTCGCCGTGCTCACGGTGCTCCAGATCCGGGCCCTGCCGGCCCGCCGCGGTGACGGCGGCGGCGACGCCGATCGGCGCCCGATCCTCGCGCAGTGGCGCGACGTCGCCACGACCCGGGGCTTCCTGCCCTTCTCGGTCGCGATGATCGGCACCTACGTCTTGTCGTATCAGGTGTATCTGGCGCTGCCGTTGCACGCCCGAACCCTGGCCGGCGACGGGAACCTGGGCACGGCGTTGGTGACAGCGTTGTATGTCGTGTCCGGCGGGGTCACCATCGCGGCCCAGATGAAAGTCACCACCTGGTGTCGTGCCCGGTGGGGGCCGGCGGGCTCGCTGAGCCGGGGCCTGGTCATGCTCGGCGTGGCCTTCGTGCCGCTGCTCGCCGCCGACGGGTTGCTGGTCGCGCTGCCCGACGTCAACGCGATGATCGCGACGGTGCTGGGTGTGACGGCGTTGCTGTCGACCGCGGCGCTGCTCGCGATCGGGACCGCCGTGGTCCTGCCGTTCGAGATGGACACCATCGTCGGGCTCGCCCGCAACCGGCTCGTCGCCACCCACTACGGCTTCTACAACACCGTGTGCGGGGTCGGGATCCTGCTCGGCAACGCGGGGACGGGCTGGGCGATCGACCTGGCCCGCTCGCTCGGCGCCCCCTACGCTCCGTGGTTGGTGTTACTGGTGATCGGGCTTCTGTCCGGGTTTGCCCTCGCGGTGCTGTATCGGCGCGGACTGCTCACCGCACCCGCCGAGGACACCCGAGCAGCGCAGAGCGAACCGGATGGCGACCCCCCGACCACCCAACTGTGGGCGGTCGGCCAGCACGACGACAGCCCTACCCGCCCGCTACCGGCCATCGGTGCTGTCCGGCAGCCGCCGACTCCCACGCCGGTGGAGACGACGCGGCCGCTGGCCGACCTGCCCGGGGCCGCCCGACGATGGTGACCCCCGCACGAGCGGACAAGCCCAGCCGTCCGCGACGACCACCGAGCGGCGCGTCCGTCATGGGGCGGTGAACGGCCTCGGACACGCCGCCGTGGCGTTGCGGCGGCTGGGTGTTCGGCTGCTCGCGGTCGGTGTCGTCGTGGGGGTCCTCGCCGCGGGGCTGGTGTTGGTCCGGATCACGATGGGGCACTTCCTCACCCCGGTAGCGATCAGGCCGGGGTGCCTGCCCCCGGCAGCGGCCGTGCCCATCTCCGCGACCGGCCCCAGCGGACTCGGCGCCGAGCAACTGGCCAACGCCGCAACCATCGTCGCGGTGGGCCGTGACCGCGCGGTCCCGGAGCGGGCTGTGTGGATCGCCGTGGCCACCGCGCTGCAGGAGTCCGGCCTGCGCAACCTCGACTACGGCGACCGTGACTCGCTCGGGCTGTTCCAGCAACGCCCGTCGATGGGCTGGGGCTCGGCCGAGCAGGTCACCGATCCCCGGTACTCGGCCGCGATCTTCTACGACCGCCTGCTGCAGATCACCGGATGGGCCGACATGGAGCTGTGGGAGGCCGCCCAGGCGGTCCAACGCTCGGCGTTCCCGACCGCCTACGCCAAATGGGAGGACACCGCCGCGAACGTGCTCACCGAGGTCGGTGACGGGGCGGCGCGAACCACCGGGGCACGCACGACCGCGGACGGCGGCAGCTGCGCCGACCCCTTGAGTGCGGTGATCGGCGACGACCCGCGGCCGCGCCCAGCCGGCTGCACCGAGGACGACCCCACCTCCCGGGGCTGTGTGACCCCCACGACGCGGTTCGCACTGGAGCAGGTGCAGACCGCGTTTGGCGCGCTCAGCGAGACCACGTATCTGACCTCGACACGGTGCTTCGCCGACCGCCCGGCGAACCCGACCAGCGATCACCCCCTGGGGAAGGGGTGCGACCTGTTCCCCGGACCCGCCGGCAGCTTCGCCTCCGGCCGCGACGTCGATGACGGCTGGGTGATCGCCGAGTGGTTCCGGCGCAACGCCGTCGCGCTCGACGTCTCCTACATCATCTGGCAGGGTCAGATCTGGCTCCGGCCCCAGGAGGGTCCCGGTCGGTGGAGTGACTACACCGGCGGCGGGGTGTACGACGCCGCCGATCCGGTGGGCGGGCACTACGACCACATCCACGTGTCCTTTCGCCGCTGATCGACCAACTGGACAGCGGCGAAGAGCCGCATCCGGGGGCAGCCGGACGGCTGATGGGACGCCGTCGCGTTAGGCGGCCGGCGAATGCGGTTGCCGATCACTACCGTCAATCTAGCTGCGGCTCGGCCCTGACGGCCTGCGACGACAGGCTCGCTCTGGCAACGCCGCTGCCGCTCTGTACTCCCGTGCACGTATCCACCCAGTCCGATCGCAGTACACGGTGCGACGCCACTCAGCTGAGCTACCGGCACGGTGGCGATGCACGTGAGGCGGTTAGGAGAAGTAATCTGACAGCAGCACGACCGGGCTCACCTCGGGATTGATGGCGACGATGTTCCGGCCCGGTCTCTCAGCGTTGTCACAGCACGGTGCAGGGAGACTGGGGACATGGCAGCGGTCGCGCAGTCTCGGACGAGGATTGCGCACGTCGGCGGGATGTCCCAGGTACGCGGCGCTAGGGCCAGTGGGCTGATCGCCACATTTGTGGCGGCGCTGATGCTTGATGTTCTCGGTCGGGAACAACCGACCCACGCTCTCTACCTCGTTGTCCTGGTCGGAACAGTCACTGGGCTGCATTGGTGGATCGCGCCGCGATTCCGCAGCCTGCTAAACCTTCTCAGCGCGACCATCGTGATCCAGCCCGCCCTGCACCTAGCGGGCAAGTGGCTGAGGCACTCGACTGAAGCATCTGGGCTGAAGTGGTTGACGCCGCCGGACGATGTCTGGCCTCACCCCTTTTCGGACGGGGTAACCGGACCTCAGCTCGCTGTCACTGTGCTGACCGTCGCGATGGTCCTGATCTGTGGCGCTGCCACCGAGCTCGTCGTGGGCTATTTGCGGGCGCGATTCGCTCGCTCGGCTCCGCGCAGTCGATCGGTGCGACGACCCGTCACTCGCCTGTCTCGTGCGCGTCGGCATGGCTCGATGCTGCGGTGGTGCGGCTGGAGGTTGCAGTCAGCTCGTCGTGGTCCTCCGGGCACTGAGGCTCCCGGCTGCTGAAGGCTGACGAGCCGCCGGAACTGACTGGGGGGAGCTGTGCGCCGCCTGCGCCTTCGGCACGCCTGCAGATGCGGCTATGCGAACCGGAAACGCCGCTGAGAACGTTTCTGATCACCGGCACGCGCTACTTTGCCAGGAAGCTCAACGGGGTGCACCTACAATCTCAGCCAGGGGGCTGACCATCGATGCGCCTACCCTGACGTCTTCAGTTATCTTCTAGCCTTACCCCTCGGTACCATATTTCGCTGCCGTCATATCGGCAGGCAATGATGTTGCGTTGTTCCGGTCGCAACTTTACCTGCCGCCCTGGGTCGCTCCACAGTTTTCTCTGCATCAGGGTCTATGCGGCCGTGGTCAGATACTCGGGCATGCCCTCATCCTGCCAGATGCTAGCCCGCGCCTTTCTGAGTCCGTTTCCGCTTGTGGATACGACAAATCAAGGAGTTTCTTCATGCACGACGATCCTAACCCTTTCCGCTGGGTGCGAGACACTGTGCTTTCTGCTCTGCGAAACGACACGCTGTTGAACGGACGAGGTCGCCGACAGGTTCTCGGTCGGACAGGTCACAGATCGGCGCCCCAGAAGGCGTCACTCATTGTGACCTGGACTGGTGTTTGAGTCGCTCTGGGGCTGATGGAGACTCGCGCTATGGGATTCCGACCGGGTGTTGGTCGTCCCGGTGGGCAGCGTAGAACGCCTGCTCGTACTCGTGCGGAGGCCGGTCTCC
>JAESFO010000838.1_pt1 | contig 12791 bp, 9 predicted proteins | sample 9269421 | NCBI WGS metagenome assembly JAESFO01 (sample SAMN14502839, study PRJNA617101) | algae metagenome | isolation source: Nostoc desertorum CM1-VF14 and co-occurring heterotrophs from rocky... | place: USA: Clark Mountains, San Bernardino, California | collected 2000-06-05 | reverse complement strand
CCTCCAGTTAAAACATAACAATCACCTTAAAATACATATATCAAAACAACCAACAATGGACAATAAAACAACGCGCAGAAAATTTGTACAGCAAACATCCCTGGTTACCGGAGGATTGGTGGCTGCACCATTTTTAAGTAATGCCAATTTCTTCTCAGGCTCGGCCGGCACCATAAAAGTGGCACTTATCGGTTGCGGCGGACGTGGTACCGGTGCGGCAATACAGGCTTTAAGCACTAAACAAAATGTACAACTTGTAGCAATGGCCGATGCGTTCAAAGACCGTCTCGACAGTTGTTATAAATCTATTACCGGTGCCCTGGCCGAATCGGGTATTGATAAAAGTCGGGTGGATGTTCCTGAAGAAAGAAAATTTGTTGGCTTCGATGCTTACGAAAAAGCTATTCCTTTGGCCGATGTAGTAATTCTTACCAGCACGCCGGGATTTCGCCCTATCCATTTTGAAGCAGCGGTAAAACACAACAAGCATATATTTATGGAAAAGCCGGTAGCTACCGATCCTGCCGGCATTAAAAAAGTATTGGATATTGCAGAGATCGCTAAACAAAAAAAGCTGAATGTAGTAGTAGGCCTGCAAAGAAGATATCAAAACTCTTATCGTGAGTTATATAAGAAGAAAGACCTTATTGGCGACATCACTTCTGCCCAGGCCTGGTGGAATAACGATGGCGTATGGGTAAAAGAACGCCAGCCCGGTCAAACTGAAATGGAATACCAGATGCGCAACTGGTATTATTTTAACTGGCTTTGCGGCGATCATATCGTAGAGCAACATGTGCATAATATTGATGTGATCAACTGGTTCAAAGGTGGCTACCCTGTAAAAGCACAGGGATTGGGAGGTCGCCAGGTGCGAACTGATAAAAAATATGGCGAGATCTATGATCACCATTTCGTAGAATTTCATTATGCCGACGGAAGCATTATGAACAGCCAGTGCCGCCACATACCCAGAACCATGAGTAAAGTAGATGAACTGATCATTGGCACCAAAGGAAGAATTTATGGAGATGCTGCCGTTATTAAAGACAATAAAGGCAACACCCTGTTTGCATTTGATAAAAAAGGAGAAAACAACCCTTACCAGGCAGAGCACGACGAACTGTTTGCCGCTATTGCCAAAGGCGAATATAAATTTGCCGATGCAGAGCATGGCGCGAAAAGCACCTTAACAGGCATCATTGGCCGTATGGCTACTTACAGCGGGCAGGTGATCGATTTTGAAAAAGCATTGAATAGCGGTATTAGTTTAATGCCCCAGGAATATAGCTTTAGCGCTACACCGCCTATTGTACCTGATGCGGATGGCAATTACCCGATAGCTACACCGGGTAAAACAAAATACTTTTAGTAATTAACTTAGTAGATATGTCAAACCCTCCGTTATAAATAATAGCGGAGGGTTTTCTTTTAGATGATACGCAGCAAGTATATTAGCAACAGTATCTTCAACCAATCAGATCATAAAATATTTAAAATAAATAATGTAATTTAGTATAAGACTAACCGAACAGCATATCGACCACTTATTTCAAAACACCTCAATGAAAACACAATGGCAAAGACTAACCTACACTCGCTCGTTGCGGAGCAAAAGATACTCAATCGCATTTATGTAATACGTGACCAAAAGATAATGTTGGACCGTGATCTGGCTGAAATGTATGGTGTAGAAACAAAACGTTTGAAAGAACAGGTAAAGCGAAATAGCCAAAGATTTCCAAAGGACTTTATGTTTACGCTAACTCCCAAGGAATTTGAGAACTTGAGGTCGCAAATTGCGACCTCAAGTTGGGGCGGCACCAGGTATTTACCAATGGCTTTTACCGAACAAGGAGTTGCCATGTTATCAAGCGTTTTAAACAGCGATGCAGCTATCGAAGTTAATATTCGCATTATTCGGGTTTTTACACATCTCCGGGAATATGCGCTTACTCATAAAGATATTTTACTTCATCTTGCCCAACTGGAAAAAGAAGTAAAAGGAAATACGCGCGATATCGAAAATATTTTCGCAGTGTTAAAAGAGATGATTGAAAAACAAAGTACTATGGGGCGGAGAAATAGAATTGGCTTTAAGCAGTATGATTCAGAAAAAATATAAAAATATTTATCGGGTATTTTTAGGAATCGACCTGGGAAAGCCGTCATAAAAAAGTACTGGATTTAATTGAAAGCCTTGCTATTCGTGAGTTGATTAAATCAAAATCATAACAGTCCCAACAGTTTTACTAGCATATAACCGTCAGGCTTTTGCTTCAACACTCTTTCCCTGATCCAATTTGATCTTTTCGAGTATGGCCGCTACATGAGTTTCCTCCAACTTTTCATGATGATTGAGCTTTTGTACTTTTAATATAGTAGACCTCCCATCTTCTGAAGGAGCAAAAGCCGGAAGAAACCGTGCGCCGTATAAAATCTCATCACCTTTATAAGAAATTCGCTGTTGCACTGTATTAGAATAATGCTCGTCGAAAGCTCTTACATTGATCATAACTTCAAGGTTGCTTTTTTTAATCTCTTCAAGACTCAAACCATAAAAAGGGCTTTTATCATCAATGATATGTACAACCGTCCATGATAGAGCCAGGGAATTAATACGGCTAAACTGGAGTGGAAGCTGAAAATAGCGGGTACTTTTTTTACCATGCTCCTCCACCTCAAAGGCTGTTGTCACTTCGGCCTGAACATCGGTAAGCGAAATATTTTTTGCGGATATAACTCTTAACATAAAAGCCGCCGATTCTTTAAAAGGCGACATGATAAGATTATCACTAAACCTTAAAAAAGCGCGGGGCCGGGCAAAACGAGCAAAAAACAAACCGGTTACAATGGCAAAAGCCATGATGCCGATAAAAGATTCTAAGGATGCAACAATATTGGCAGCCATTCCCTTGGGACTGATATGCCCATACCCTACCGTTGTAAGGGTTTGGGAGCTGAAGAAAAAAGCCTGCATAAACTTCTCACCAAACCCCGATACAGGATCAATGCCCTGTAATTTATCAATACCCAGCAATGTATAAATAGAAGCAAAAAGCAAATTCGTAGAAGTATAAAACAAAAATACCACCAGCATAAATCGCCCGGGAGAGAGGCTGATCATGGTATGATAAATGCTATTGCGCTGCCACCAGTTAAGCCCCTTTCGTTGCACATTCAAACTTCCATCCCGGTTCATGATTCGTTGCATACCGGCATTAGCCGTATACCCTGTATTAGAAATATCTTGGGGGAGTTGTTTTGTTCTAGCCATACTTTTCTGTTGGAAAAGTAAATCTAATCATTTGTTGTCTAATGATGAAAAAGCACCAGGCAGCGCGCAAACACTGCCTGATGCCACTAATTACCGGCGGCATTTTTAGGAGAATATCCGTACACTCTTTTAAAGGCATGCGAAAAATGAGTAAGATCTTCAAATCCCAGGTCGAGGTAAATATCAGAGGCCATTTTACCTTCGTTGACAATCAGGTAATGTGCCCGCTGCAGTCTTCTTGTTTGCAACCATTTTCGTGGGGGTGTATTAAATATCTTCTCGAAATCCCTTTTAAAAGTTGCCAGGCTTCTACCGGTTAAATAAGCAAAGCGATCCAGCTTCACGTTAAACTGGTAACTCTGATTCATAAATGCTTCGAGGTTTATTTTATGTGGATCAGTAAAATCGAACAATGTTTCTTTTAACCCGGGATAAAATTGCAGCAACAGCAATATACCTTCATAAATTTTCACTTTTACCAGGGAGGCATTACTCAAATAACCTGCTTCCTGATAGTGGACCAGCGAATCCATATAACTGTCCGTCGATTTATTTTTCTCCAGATCGATAATACCGGCTTGCTGTATTTTGTTACCGGCATGTATACCATGTGTCAGGCTAAACTCTTTTAATACTTCCTGGCTAAGGTAGATACTCATTGACTTAAAAGTGTCTTGAGCCGGTGGATGCTTTGTAAACTTCAGCAACTGGTTTCTCCTTATAAATCTCAAATACCGCTCCCGCGAAGGATATTCCCTGGTGCCATCATTCAGCGTCATCGAGCCGGCCGTAACAAAACTTAATGTATGCTCGGGTACAAAATGTTCTCCATCCCTGCTAATTTGGTGATAGCAGGAGTAAAAGATACCGGGTCGTAACTGATCTCCTTCTTCTTTCATTACAAAATATTATCCAAGATAGTCATTAAACCTGTTTAAAAATACAAGGGTAAACAATGGCTATATAAAGCCATGTTTAAACCTCAATACCTTTAAGCGCCAGGTAATCCCTTCCTTCTGCCGTTTCATAAAATTTTGCCGAATCATCATGATCCGTCGACAGAGAAACCGGTAGCCATTGCTCCATCTCGGTCTTTCTTAATGCATCAGCTTTTTGTAAAATAGCAGCAGCCTCACTACCCAATATTAAATGTACCGGAGGCTGCGGGTGATTGGCCAGTTCTACAATCACCTGAGCTGCTTTCTCAGGATCGCCCAATGGAACAAATTTTCCTGAACTTAAAAATTCTTTGGTGGCATCGACTGTAGCCTCATAGCCTTCTACATGGGGCGCAAATGACATAGAAGCGCCTGCCCAGTCTGTTCTAAACCCACCTGGCTCCACCGATGTTATCTGTATGCCCAGGTGAGCCACTTCTTTACTTAGCGATTCCGAAAACCCTGCCAAACCAAACTTAGCCGCCTGGTAGATACTCAGCCCCGCATTTCCCACTCTGCCCCCAACCGAGCTTATCTGCAATATTCTTCCTGACCGTTGCTTTCTCATATAAGGCAATACAGCGCGCGTCACCTGAATAGGCGCCACGAGGTTTACATCCAGCTGGCTGCTTACCTGCTCATTGGTGAATCCCTCGGTTGCACCGGTAATGCCAAAGCCTGCATTGTTTACCAAAACATCAATTCTGCCGAAGTATTCTATTGCTTTACTCACCGACGATAATATCTGTGCCTGATCGGTTACGTCTAATGACAAAAGCAACGCCTGATCGGGATATTGATCAGCCAATGCCGGCAAATCCTGTTTGCTTCTTGCGGTTGCTACTACTTTATCGCCACTTTTTTAAAACGGCTTCTGTTATGCTTCTGCCCAGTCCCCTGGAGCTCCCTGTAATAAACCATACTTTTTCCATGTTGTATCATTTTGTTGATGCAAAGCTCCTGAAGACTTATCAAAACAACTTGGGCGTATGGCTCTAAGTTACTTGGCTATACGGCTCAGGTCGGAGAAATATATAACTACGCTTTTATGATTGGTTAAATACAAAAGCATGCATATCTTTTAAAAACTCATGCAGCTCTTTCATGGAGGGAATAGGATCAGCTATCAATAAGAATAATTTACCGGTTTGCTTCAACCGGGCTTTGTTGGTTTTTATCTGCAGGTATTCAATAATTTTCTGGAAGATATCAGATTCAAAATAAGGAGAGTCGGGACGGTTGATAAAATGGCAACGAAGCGTTTCACTCTTCAAACTCATTTTTTCAAAGCCCAGTTCTATAGCCAGTTTGCGACATTTGACAGTTTCAAACAGGTCATCTACCTGCGGGGGCACTGCTCCAAAACGGTCGGCCAGCTCATTATGCATTTCTTCAAGCTCCTGGTCATTCTCACAATTATCAAGGCGCTGGTATAACGACAAACGCTCGGTGATATTCTCTACATACTCGTCGGGTATCAAAATTTCAAGATCCGTATCAATAGTACAGTCATGTACAAAATCATCCTGCTTGCTGATCTCTTCTTTAAAAAGATCTTTAAACTCGGTACGTTTTAATTCGCGAATCGATTCATCGAGGATCTTCTGGTACATTTCAAAACCGATCTCGGCCATAAAGCCACTTTGCTCTCCGCCCAATAGGTTTCCGGCTCCGCGTATATCCAGATCACGCATCGCTATCTGGAAACCACTCCCCAGTTCACTATGCTGCTCCAGCGTTTGCAGGCGCTTACGCGAATCGCTTGGCAGTGTACTCATAGGCGGTGCCAGCAAATAACAAAATGCTTTTTTATTACTACGTCCTACCCGGCCACGTAACTGGTGCAGATCGCTTAAGCCGAAATGATGCGCGTTGTTAACAATGATTGTATTCACGTTAGGTATGTCCACACCGCTCTCCACAATATTAGTACACACCAACACATCGTACTTGCGGTCGATAAAGTCCAGTATCTTTTCTTCCAGCTGGTGACCTTCCATCTGCCCATGCGCATACCCTACTGAAAGATCGGGGCACAGGCCCTGGATAAGAGCCGCCATTTCAGCCAGGCCGGCTACACGGTTATGAATAAAGAATACCTGGCCACCCCGCTCTGTTTCAAAGTAAACGGCATCACGCACAAAATCTTCATTATATACCTGCACCTCGGTTTGTATCGGCTGGCGATTGGGTGGTGGTGTATTGATGATACTTAAGTCCCTTGCCCCCATCAGTGAAAACTGCAGTGTACGCGGTATAGGTGTTGCCGTCAATGTTAAGCAATCAACTGTCGTGCGAATGGTCTTGATCTTTTCTTTATGCGCTACGCCAAACTTCTGCTCCTCATCCACAATCAATACACCCAGGTCTTTGAACTTCACTTCTTTCCCTATAATACCATGGGTACCGATAAGGATATCAATTTTTCCGGCTTTTAATTTCTCAAGGGTTTCTTTTTTCTCTTTCGCACTTTTAAAGCGATTAATAAAATCTACCGTAACCGGGAAGTCTTTTAAGCGCTCACTAAACGTTTTATAATGCTGAAATGCAAGGATGGTAGTAGGTACCAATACTGCTGCCTGTTTACCATCTACGCAGGTTTTAAAAGCCGCACGAATAGCGATCTCTGTTTTACCAAAACCCACGTCTCCACATACCAGGCGATCCATAGGTGAGGCCGATTCCATGTCTTTTTTTACATCTGCAGTTGCCTTGCTTTGATCGGGTGTGTCTTCGTATATAAAAGACGCTTCCAGTTCGTTCTGCAAATAATTATCAGGCGTATGCGCAAAGCCTTGCTGGGCCTTACGTTTAGCGTATAGCTTAATCAGGTCAAACGCTATTTCCTTAACCTTGGCTTTGGTCTTTTCCTTCAAACGGTTCCATACATCACTACCCAGTTTATTCACTTTGGGCACACTGCCATCCTTACCTGTATACTTGGCTATTTTATGGAGGGAGTTGATGTTAACATACAATACATCTTTGTCTTTATAGATTAATCGCACCGCCTCCTGCACCTTACCGTTTACATCCATTTTTTGCAAGCCGCTATAAACACCTACTCCATGATCGATATGCGTTACGTAATCACCGGGCTGTAGCTCACGCAGCGTTCTTAATGTGATAGCTTTGCTTTTATTGTAAGCTTGCTTAACCCGGTATTTATGGTACCTCTGAAAGATTTCGTGGTCGGTATAACACACTACCTTCAGATCATCATCAATAAATCCCTGGTGAATAGAAACAGATACCGGGTTAAAAACCAGCTCTGCTTTCAGGTCATCAAAAATGGTTTGCAGCCTTTGTAGCTGCTTGGAGTTCTCGGAAAAAATATAAACGTTATACTGCTTCTTTTCTTTATCCTTCAGGTCCTTGATCAGCAGATCAAATTGCCTGTTAAAAGCAGGTTGCGACTTTGTATTAAACTCCAACTCCTGTTTAGCCGTATAAGTGTTTCCACCAAAATGAAAAACAGACCGGCCTTTCAACGAGGTAACCAGGTCATCTGCCTTGATAAAGTCATCGGGAGAAAGGTCTTTTTTCAAAAGTTTTTCATCATCGCTGTTGGCAGCGGCCTGTCCCGCCGGATACATTTCTAAAAAATAGTTCAGTTCTTCTTCATGGTCTTTCAGCCGCTCTACACATAACTCCTGATCCTGCAACCATATCGCTGTATTAGCTGGCAGGAAATCAAAAAGAGACACTCTCTCTTCTGAACCAAACTGGGTATCAACGTTAGGGATAATCGATACAGATAAGAGCTTACGCTCACTCAACTGAGTTTCCGGATCAATAATGCGGATCGAATCTACCTCGTTACCAAACAGCTCGAAACGATAAGGCTTTTCGTTACCAAAAGAGTAAATGTCGAAAATACCGCCACGCAAAGCATACTGCCCGGGCTCGTACACAAAATCGCTACGTACGAAACCGTATTGATCCAGCTTTAATAATAACTGGCCAATATCAATGGTATCAGCTGCTTTTATATGAATAATGTTCTCCGATAATGTTTTGGAGATTACAACCTTTTCGAATAAGGCCTCCGGGTAAGTAACCAGGATCTTCTTTCTTATGGGCTGTGCATCGGAACCGGAAGCCAGCTTGGTTAGTGCCTCCGTTCGCAACATTACATGCGAGGCATTTAGCTGCCGGTAGTTCTTCCTGGTTTTAAAGGAGGACGGAAAATAAAAAATATCCAGTGCTCCGGTAATGTTTTCCAGCGTATTATGAAAGTAGGCCGCATCTTCCGATTCGTTTAAAACAATCACATGATTGAATTCGGGAGCATGTCCCGCGGCTGCGGCAAATACAAAAGGAGCGGAGCTACCAAAAAGGCCTGTAAGGGCTGTTTCTGAAGGTTGGGACAAAGAAAGCCCTTCCGCTATTTGTAAACAGCGGGTATCATCAACGTAAAAATTCTGCAACACATCCGTGCTCATCACGGCGCAAAGTTAGGATTAAGTCTAAAAATTTACAAGTGGAAACATCAAAATAGGCGTCCCTTATGTAAATTCAAGGGCATGTTACCTAAAAAATCAGTCTATTTCGGTTTCATCCTATACAAAACAGCATTGGGATATTTCTGTACCACGCTCACCAATGTATAATGCGGTGTGTTCTTTAGCGTTTTCATTTTTACAGGTTTATAGCGAATATTAAAATTCTCCAGCTTTCGTTCTACCGAATACTGAAAGGCTCCATAAAACACTTCTATTGATTGCCCGGAGGAGACCAGCCGGTTTAATTGCCGTCTTAATTGAATCTACGACCCGGTTTCCCAACTCATGTGTACTGCCAGTACGATCAACCCGTTGATGATTATGAGAACCGAACAGCCCAGGGCAAAAAGCCGGAGACCGGGCCTTCGGGCCTTTAACAATAAAAATAGTACAGGGATGACAGGCAGCATCCAAAGCTGAGGCAAAAACCGTGGCCACCAGAAATGCCTGCTCAGCAGCAAGCTAACTATTATAGACCCAACAGCTAATAATAGAGGCAGGCAAATGTTTTGGGTTAATGCGCTAAATAATAAAAATGTAGCCGCTATGGAAAGGAGCAGCATTACACCATAAAAAGGACCCAACCCTGCAGTACTGGTTTTATGAAACTCTTAAGCTTTCCAGTCCTTCAGCGACAGGGAAAACGGAAAGAGTAGCTGCATTTTCTATGTCGTTATAAGGAGCATTACCCGGCCGGCTGAAATTGGTTTAAATGGCAATGACCCCGTAACCGAAGGCAATGAAACAATATGAGGGCAGTAGAGTTTATACAAAAACAACCCACGAACAACTAAAAACTACATTCAAAATCGTTTTTTTATATATAGCAAAATACAAACTACTGACGATCAAAGAATATGATCAATACTAATCCTTTCAGAACTATACATCAATGGCAGTAATGAAAGATAAAAGAGAATCTTTTTCATTTTGTTTTCGATTTAAAAGATCACAGATGTAAATGACCCTTAAATAAGACGTAAACCGGCTGCCAATTGTAACAGCTTATACAAAATTTAAGATTAGCATAGCACTTATTAAAAAATTACTGTTGGATAAGAAGCGGCCATTTTTTTATGTAGGTTTGGACATTGCCTGAGGAACAGGCCTGAAATTGTTTAAACTTAGTTCATGCGAAAAATTATAACGTTGCTGGCCCTGGCTTTTTGCTGTCAGGGCATAACCGCCCAAACTTATCAGCCTACCTGGAGCTCGCTGGAATCCAGGGCAATACCTAAATGGTTTACAGATGCCAAGTTTGGAATATTTATTCACTGGGGCTTGTATAGTGTTCCGGCATGGGCCACCAACTCCAATGCCGATGGTTTCGGCAGTAATTATGCCGAATGGTATTGGGAACGGCTCAATAACACCAAACTTAAAATACACAAAGAGTTCGTTGATTTTCATAACAAAAATTATGGCCCGAATTTTAAATACCAGGACTTCGTTACCCATTTTAAAGCAGAATTGTTTGACCCCGCGCAATGGGCACAGCTTTTTAAAGCTGCGGGTGCTAAATACGTTGTATTAACCAGCAAGCATCATGAAGGCTTTGCGCTTTGGCCAAGCCGCGAATCATGGAACTGGAACGCTTATGATGCCGGTCCTCATCGCGACCTGGCGGGCGACTTAAGCGAAGCGGTTAAGAAAACCGGCTTACATATGGGCTTTTATTATTCATTATACGAGTGGTATAACCCTCTGTACAAGCAGGATGTAAACAAATATGTAGATCAACACATGTTGCCCCAGTTAAAAGACCTGGTCAACCGCTACCAGCCAGACATCATCTGGCCCGACGGCGAATGGGATCACAGTGACACTGTTTGGCGGAGCCGCGAATTTTTAAGCTGGCTTTATAATGAATCGCCTGTGAAAAACACAGTAGTAACCAATGACCGCTGGGGCGGTGGCCGTAATCATGGCGGATTTACTACAACAGAATACGGAAGCGGCAAAGCCAGCCTGGAAAGGCCCTGGGAAGAATGCCGCGGTATTGGCGAATCATTTGGCTACAACCGCAACGAAAACCTGGAGCAATATCAAACCAGCCAACAACTGATACATATGCTGATTGATGTGGTATCGCGCGGAGGCAACCTGTTGTTGAACATAGGACCAGCTGCCGACGGCACCATTCCGGTGATAATGCAACAACGGTTAAAAGACATGGGTGACTGGCTACAAATCAACGGCGATGCTATTTATGGCACCACTGCATGGCGAAACGCACCCACGCAAAAAGATAAAACTGTCTTCTATACCCGCAAAGGAAACGACCTATATGTAATACTTACCAGTTGGAAACAACAGGTAAGCATTCCGGCTGTAAAAGCTACGTCGGTAGCATTGCTGGGCTTTAAAGGAAAAGTAACTTACAAACACCAGGGAAACAATGTAAGTATAACAGCTCCGGCCCCCTCTCCCGGCGAATTAAGCAATCAACACGCATGGGTTTACAAAATAAAAGATGCCTTCTAATACAAATTCAATAAATATACTTTTAGCACCCAATGCTTTTAAGAACAGCCTAGGAGCTGATGAGGTGGCAGCAGCATTAGCAGAAGGCCTGAAGCAATCCGGAATTGAGGCCACTGTTAATTGCTGCCCTGTAGGCGATGGTGGCGATGGCACGGGAAAAATACTGGCATCGCATTTAAAAGCCCGAAAGCGAATTTATAAAACGGTTGATCCCTTCGGAAGGCCCATTACTGCTCCTGTTTATTATACCAGCGATCAAACAGCCATTATAGAACTCTCGGATGCCTCAGGATTAAAACTGCTGCAACCCATAGAATATGATCCCCTGCAGGCTAACAGTTATGGCACCGGTATACTCATCAAAAAAGCATTGGACAGAAAAGTGAAAAGAATTTTGCTGGCCGTTGGAGGCAGCGCTACTGTAGATGGTGGAACCGGAATATTAAACGCTTTAGGTATTCGATTTTTAGATCGTGAGGGCACAGCAATTCAAAAACTGCCGCTGAACCTTACCTGGCTACAGAATATTGACCTGTCGGGAATGGATGCCCGGCTTCAACTAACAGAACTGGTAATACTATGTGATGTAAAAAATAAATTATTAGGACCTAACGGTGCTGCAAAAGTTTTTGGTCCTCAAAAAGGTGCTACACCAGAAATCATCAGCACACTCGAAAAATCGCTAAAGCGTCTGGATAAGATTATTGATCTGGCATCCGGTACTAAAATAAGTTCATTACCCCATGGCGGAGCTGCCGGAGGGATAGCCGCTTCCCTGGCAGCATTGTGTAACGCAAAAGCGGTAAACGGAACTGACTTTTTCCTGGATATTATACGGTTTGATGATCTGCTGCAGGGCGCCAACATTGTTATTACAGGCGAAGGATCACTGGACGCGCAGACACTGGAAGGTAAAGCTCCTTTGGGTGTAGCAAAGAGAGCGAAAAATGCAAGTATTAAAGTGATTGGCGTTAGTGGACAGTTAGATTCGGCTAACCAGCTGCTTTATTATTTCGACCAGCTGATCAATATTAATCCGACGAAAGCAAGTCTGGCAACATCACTAAAAAATACCAAGATCAATCTGGTAAAGACGGGAATACAAATAGGGAAACTGATCAAAACAAGTTGGGTTTAACCGTAAGATACTAAACCACAACCTTGCGCGTGTCTTCACGCGCTAAATCCCTATAAACTTAATTCCCCTTGCTCCGCATACGTTAAAAACCTTGCAACAAATCAGGAATTGCTCTCAAAAACCAACAAAGTAGCTACTTTTACACCTATAAAACGAATGATTATGCAGGAGAGTAAGCGACAAAAGCAGGTAGCAGGTTTATTGAATGAAGAAATGAATACCATTTTTCAAAAGTTGGGGTTAAATATGATTGGTGGGGGAATGGTATCCATCTCCGCCGTAAAAATTACACCCGACCTGCTGGAAGCAAGATTTTATCTGAGTTTTTTCCAGGTGAACGATAAAGATGCAGCATTGAAAAAAGTCGAAGAGCGCCATCATGAAATAAAAAAAGAATTAACCGCTGCGGTAAGACATCAGTTACGCAGTATGCCGGTTTTGAAATTTTT
>JAESFO010000837.1_pt1 | contig 12802 bp, 10 predicted proteins | sample 9269421 | NCBI WGS metagenome assembly JAESFO01 (sample SAMN14502839, study PRJNA617101) | algae metagenome | isolation source: Nostoc desertorum CM1-VF14 and co-occurring heterotrophs from rocky... | place: USA: Clark Mountains, San Bernardino, California | collected 2000-06-05 | reverse complement strand
AGGGTGGCGGGGCCGCGGTAGCCCTCGTCGTGATCGTGGTCGCCGCTCACCGGTCGCGCCCCGAGGCGTCGTGCACCTGCGGCTCGGGGACCAGCCGCAGGATGTCGGCGTTCGCGGTGGGGGAGTCGATCCCGGCGACGCCGGCGATCCCGCCCCAGATCAGCGCGGACAGGTAGTTGGTGAGTGCGTCTCGGCTCATCGTCCGGCGCTCCAGCCACCACTCGCCCGCGGTCTGGACCATCCCGATGATCCCGTGCGCCCACGCCTCGGCGCCGCCGGAGTCGCGGCCCTCGGCGCGCAGCCGCTCCCCGAACAGGGTGGTGAGCAGGGCGCCGATCTGGCCGCGGACATCCTGCGCGATCTCGGCGCCCGGCACCGGCTCGGCCGGGTTCGCGACGACGAACCGGTACAGCTGGGGCTCGTCCTCGATCATCCCGAGGTAGGCGTCGATGACGGCGGCGACGTGCTCGATCGGCTCGGCCTCGATCGCCAGCACCGGGTAGATCCGCTGCATCAGCATGTCCGCGGCGTGCTCACTGACGGCCCGCTGCAGGTCGGCGCGATCGGCGAAGTGCCGATAGAGCACCGGCTTGGTGATGCCGGCCGCGGCCGCGATCTGGGCGACCGAGACCCCCGGGCCGTGCTCGCGGATCGCCTCGACGGCGGCGGAGACCATCTCGGTCCGCCGTTCCTCCCGTCGGCGGCTGCGCGCGTCCGGCTTGACATCCCTCGTGTCCTGGGGCACGTTACCAGTGGTAACCGTTACCGGCGGTAACAGCAAGGGTTCCGGGTGTGGAACCCGCCACCGCAGGCCCCTCCCAGCAGGAAGGCGCGACCGATGAGCGCTCCCGCCCGCACCGGCAGCAAGACCAACCTCGCCGACCGCGAGGACACCGCCCGACGGCTGCTCAAGAGCTCGGTCACGACCTCCTACGACCCGTCGATCGACATCGACTGGGACGCCCCGCTGGTCGAGGGCAGGTACGGCATCGTCCCCGAGCGCGTGTCGCTCTACGGCACGCCGCTGTGGGACGGCCTCACCGAGGAGCAGCGGATCACGCTGTCGGTGCACGAGTTCTGCAGCGTCGCCCGGATCGGGCTGTGGTTCGAGATGATCCTCATGCAGATGCTGCTGCGCTACGCCTACGACCGCGACCCGCGTCGCGCGCACATCCAGTACGCCCTGGTCGAGATCGCCGACGAGTGCCGGCACTCGATGATGTTCGCCAAGGCGACCGAGCGCTACGGCGTGCCGGACTACGCCCCGCGGCGGCTCACCCACGAGCAGGGCCGGTTGATGAAGACCATCGGGACCGGCCCGGCGATGTTCGCCGGCACCCTGTTCGTCGAGGAGATCCTCGACCAGCTCCAGCGCGAGGGCATGCGCGACGAGCGCGTCCAGCCGCTGTCCCGCATGATCAACAAGATCCACGTCACCGAGGAGGCGCGGCACGTCCGCTACGCCCGGGAGGAGCTGCAGCGGATCATGCCGAGGACCAACCGCGCCGAGCGAGCCTGGGCCCGCTACCTCACCGCGCGGATCGCGTTCGTCGTCGCCCGCAACCTCATCCACCCCGAGGTCTACCGCAGCGTCGGGATCGATCCGGCCGTCGGGCGGAAGGCGGCGCTGGCCAACCCGCACCACCACGAGATGCTGCGCTGGTCCTCGCGCAAGCTCGTGCCGTTCCTGCGCGAGCAGGGGATCGTCGGCGGCCCGACGGAGACCCTGTGGAAGCGCGCCCACCTGATCTGAGGAGGCATCCCGCGATGAGCACACGGATCGTCACCCGTGACGGGACCGGCCTGTTCGCCCGGGTCTCGGGCCCGGAGTCGGCGCCGGTCACGGTGCTGCTGGCGCACGGCTGGACCCTCGACGAGCGCTGCTGGGCCCCGGTCGCCGACGCCCTGGCCGTCGGTGCGCCCGGCGGCGGCCCCGCGCCGCGGGTGATCCGCTACGACCACCGCGCGCACGGCCGCTCCGACGACACCCCCGACGAGCTCAAGACCCTCGACGTCCTCGCCGACGACATGGCCGAGGTGATCACCCGGCTCGCCCCGACCGGGCCGCTGGTGATCGCCGGGCACTCGATGGGCGGGATGACGGCGATGGCGCTGGCCCAGCGCCACCCCGACCTCGTCGCGTCCCGGGTCACCGGCGTCGCGCTCGTCGCGACCGCCAGCGGCGGCCTCGGGGCGGCGGCGACGCTCGGGATGACCGGGCGGCCCGCGAAGATGTTCCTGGCCGGCAAGGACAAGGTGACCGTCAGCCCGCTGTGGACCGGGCGCCGGTCGCTGTCGACCCACCCGACGCTGCTGCGGGCCGGGCTGCAGCCGTTGCTGCTCGGCACCCGGCCGGACCGGCTCGCCGTCCGCGCGACCTGCGAGGCGATCGCCGACTGCCGCCCGACGACGGTCTCCGGGTTCACCCCGACCCTCACCAGCCACGAGCGCGACGAGGCGCTGGCGGCGTTCTCGTCGCTGCCGGTGGAGATCCTCGTGGGGACCCGGGACCGGCTCACACCGCCGCGGTTCGCCCGGCGGATCCATCGCAGCCTGCCGCGCGCCGAGCTGACCGTGTTCCCCGGCGCCGGGCACATGCTCCCGGTGGAGCGGGTCGGCGGGGTCACCGGCCGGATCGCCGCGCTGGTGCGCCGGGCCGGGGCGGAGCAGGCGGCCTGAGCCGCTCGCCCCGCCGCCGGGGCCGGGTCGTCAGATCTGGTCGAGGCCCTGCTTCGGGAACCCGGCGATGCCCCGCCAGGCCAGCGAGGCCATCAGCGCCACGGCCTCGTCGCGCGGGACCCGCTGGTCGGAGTCCAGCCAGAACTGGGCGCCGACCTGGCTCAGCCCGACGAGACCGACGGCGAGCAGCCGCGCACGGTCCTGGTCCAGGCCGGCGTCGGTGGTGACCGCGCCGGCGACCGCGTCGATGCAGCGGTCCAGCGCGCTCTCCACCAGCGCCGCGGCCTCCGGGTCGCCCCGCAGGTCGGACTCGAACACCAGGCGGTAGGCCTTGCCCTCGCCGGCGACGAAGTCGAAGTACGCCGCGACGGCGGCCTGCACGCGCTCCTTGTTGTGCTCGGTCCGCTCGATGGCGTTGGAGACCCGCTCGACGAGCTCCTCGGCGTAGGTCGTGAGCAGCGCCTGGTACAGCTCCAGTTTCCCGGGGAAGTGCTGGTACAGCACGGGCTTGGAGACGCCTGCCCGCTCGGCGATGTCGTCCATCGCGGCGGCGTGGTAGCCCTGGTCGGCGAACACGTCGCGGGCGGCCAGCAGCAGCTGGGCGCGCCGCGCACCGCGGGACAGTCGTGCGCCCCGTGGCGTGGCGGTTCCGGTCATGGGCCCCCTACCTCTCACCCGTCGTGGGAATACCCTACTAGCAGGTAACCGCGTTGACGAACGATCCGTGAACGGGCTTCTCCGCAGAAGGGTGACAACCTCTCACGATCGGCGGTGCGGGCCCCGGGCGGCGAGCCCGAGCGCACCCAGGACCGGCACGGCGGCCACCACGACCGCGGGCGTCCCCAGTACGGCGAGGACCACGCCGGCCACGGCGAGCACCACGGCCGCACGGACGTACGAGCGGACCTGAGCCCGCGCACGGCGGGCGATCAGCAGGGCGGCGGCCACCTCCGCGGGGCCGCCACGGGCGCAGATCCTCTCCGATCCGGGTGCGGGCACCACGACCGGGTCCGGCCGCGCGTCCGGAACGTCGTCCGGGCCGTCCGCGGACCCGGGTCCGGCCCCGTCGGCGGCGGGCCAGGGGACCAGCTCCACGGCCAGGTCGGCGGCGGCCAGGGCGGCCTCGTCGGTGGCCGGGTCGGCCGCCACCGCGACCGTGCGGCCGCGTACCCGCAGCCCGGCGACGGCCCCGGCCCGCGCCGCCGCGTCCAGCCCCGGGCGTACGGCGTCGGGGTCGGCCGGGTCGAGACCGGACGCCGCGGCGAGGGCGCGGGCGGCGCCGTCGTCGTCGGGGGTGAGCAGGACCGGCGCGACCCCGGCCGCGGCCAGTTCCGCCACCCCCGGTCGGGCCGCGGGGTGCGGTGCACGCGGTAGCGCGAGCACGGCGCGCGCGCACCCGTCCCAGGCGACGACGAGCACGGCGCGGCCCTCGGCCACCGCCCGCTCCCGCTCCACCGACAGCGGAGGGGGCACCCGGATCCCGTGCTCGGCCAACCAGTCCGGGCCGCCGAGCAGGACCGCGTGCGCGACGACGGTGGCCGTGGCGCCGCCGTCGCCCGGGCCGGGCTCCCGCAGCTCGGCCACCAGGCCGGACACCCCGAGGCCGGGCTGCTCGTCGGCCTCCGCGACGTCGGGCACCGGGCCGTCGACGGCGCCGGCCAGCGCCCGCTCCGCGACGCGCAGGTCCGACCCGGGTCGCGCGCCCGCCGCGACCGACGCGGCCAGCCGCAGCACCAGCGCCGGGTCCTCGCCCCGGCCCGCGTGCACGGTGACCGTCCCGGGGCCGGTGCCGGTCAGCACGTCCGGCCCGGCCAGCGCGACGGTGTCCACCCGGCCCACGAGTCCCGGGCCGCCCGCGGGCCCGGTCCAGCCCACCGGCTCGCGACGCCCGGGCAGTGGCGACGGCAGCCGCACCGTGTCCCCGCCCGCCCGGTCCGCGGCCCGCAGCGCCGCCGGCAACGCGGCCAGCAGCGGTACCGGGCAGGCCCCGACCAGCACCGCGATCCCGGCCGGGACCGCGACGGGCCACGGGGTGCCGGTGCCCGCCGCGAACGCGGTCACCGCGACCGCGGCCAGCGCCGCGGGCGGGGTGAGCAGGGCGCTCCACCGGTCCGCGACGGTGCGCAGGCCCGCGCGGACCTGGTCGGGGTCCCCGTCGGCCGGGCGCCCGGTGCGCTGCACCGCGGCCGCGACGACGGTCAGCACCGCGGCGACGCCGGGCAGCAGGACGGGCCCGGCGAGCGGGTCCGCCGGTACCGCGTGCGGACCCGCGGGCGAGACCGCCGCGACGGCCAGCACCGCGGCCGACCACCCCAGCGCGGCGAGCACGGCCGCCGCGACGCCGGTCTCGGCGGTCACCGTGCCCTCCCGCAGGCCACGCCCGGCGACGCGCAGACCGGGGCGCCCCGTCGTCGCGACGACGGCGAGGGCGACCAGCAGGGCCGCCGCCGCGCAGGGCGGGGCCCACGCCGCGCCGGCGAGTGCCGGGCCGGCGAGCGGCAGCAGCAGGGCGAACAGGGCCGCCACCGGCGGGGCGACGGCCCGCAGGACCGGACGCAACCGCCGTCAGCTCCCCGGGGCGGTCGGGAGCGTGAACTCGCACGACCGCAGCACACCGCCGGAGCGGTAGTCGAGGAACAGCCGGTAGCTGCCCGGGGCGGGGAGCGACACCGCGAACGCCACCCCGGGGCCGGACCGGTCGGTCGGGGCCGCGCCGGTGATCTCGGGACGGACCGGGAACCGGGCCAGGTCGCCCTGGCGGACCGCGGTCATCCGGCCGAACGCGCCGCCGTCGACGGGCTCGAGGTCGGTGACCGGGGTGCCGTCGCGCCCGACCGTCGCGAACAGCCGGGAATCCCCGCCGGGGACCAGGGCGCCGTCGAGACGGACCTGCTGGTCACTGCCCCCGCAGAGCCCCGCCCGGTTCTCGGCCGGGAAGGTGAAGGCACCGTAGGTGCCGGGGACGTGCAGGTCGGTCCCGAGGTCCAGGTGCGGGCCGCCGGTCGGGGTGAACCCGGCGTACAGCCGCCACACGCCCTGGCCGGGGAACCGGACCGGTGCCCGCCACACGCCGTCGGGGCCCTGGGTGGCGCGCAGCCGCATGTAGCCGGCGACGTCGCGTCGCAGCACGGCGACGTCCATGACCCCGGAGCCGTCGGCGGGGGCGTCGAACCGGGTCACCGGGGCGCCGTCGGAACCGGTCACGGTGAACGCGACCTCGGTGGGCTCGCGCCAGGGGTGGACGGTCCCGACCGGGGTCAGGGTGTAGCCGGCCGCGGTGGTGAGCACGCCGCCCGCGCCGGTCGTCGCGTCGCCGGTGGCCAGGCCGGCCGCGAGGACGCCGTCGTCGCCGCGCTCGTCGCCGGGGTCGCCGCCGGCCCGCGCGTCGGCGGCCGGGGTCGCCGAGAGGGTGCCCACCGCACCGCCCGCCGTCCAGGCCGCGGTGAACACCAGCACCGACGCGGCGCCGAAACCGGCAAGCCGGGCCGCGGCCGATCCCGCGATCCGCCCCATGCCCACCTCCTCCGTCGCGTCGTCCACGGGGTACAACGTCCGGGGCGCGATCTCGTTGCGCTCCGTGGAGTGCCGGATGCGGACGGTGATCACAGCGAGACGGGGATCACCCGGCGCGGCGGGTGACGCGCACGACACGTCATGCTGGTCGGATGGTCGCCGCCCCGTCGATGTCCGTTCACCCGTCCGTCACCGTGCCCGCCCCGGTGACGGCGCCGGGTGCCGCGACGTCCCCGGGCACCGCGGGACCGGCGGACGCGGAACGGGCCGCGGCGGAGCGCCCGCCGTGGCCGGGCCGCGCGGTCACCTCCGGCGGGGTCACCCTGCACGTGCGCGAGACCCCCGGCTCCGGCGACGCCGACGCCGTCTACGTCCACGGGCTCGCCGGGTCGGCCACGAACTGGACCGACCTCGCCGGGCTCCTCGCCCCACGGGCGGCCGGCCTGTCCGTCGACCTGCCCGGGTTCGGGCTGTCCGAGCCGACCGCCGTCGCCGACTTCGGCCCGGACGGCATGGCGGACGCGCTGCTGTGCTGGCTGGCCGGGCGCGACCGCCCGGTGCACCTGGTCGGCAACTCCCTCGGCGGCGTGATCGCGACGACGGTGGCGGCCCGCCGTCCCGAACTCGTCCGCAGCCTCACCCTGGTCTCGCCCGCGGTGCCGGACCGGCGCCCCGACCCGCGACGTCTGTCGGACCCGCGGATGGCGCTGGCCATGGTGCCGCTGCTCGGGCGCGGCGCGCGGCGGGCGCTGGCCGAGGAGCCGCTGCGGACCCGCGCCGAGCGGATCGTGAAGGTCTGCTTCGCCGACCCGCAGCGCGGCTCCGCCCGCCGGCTCGAGGAGCTGATCTCCGAGCACGAGCACCGCGCGACGCTGCCCTGGGCCGGCGCGGCCACCGACGGCGCCACCCGCGGTCTGCTCGGGCTGTGGGCCGGGCGCGAGATCTGGCGCCGGATGGCCCGGGTGCGGGTGCCGTCGCTGGTGGTGTGGGGCGAGCAGGACCGCATCGTGTCCCCGCGGCTGGCCGCGCGGACCGCGGCCACACTGCCCGGGGCGCGGCTGCTGGTGCTGCCCCGGGCCGGGCACGTCGCGCAGATCGAGCGGCCCGCGGCGGTGGCCGACGCCGTCGCCGCGCTGTGGGACACGGTGCCGGTCGGAGCGGGTGCGGGAAGATGACGCGCACGTGGCGCGTTGAGACGCCCTGAGACCCGCACGCAACCCGCGAGGAGTGGACGAGATGGCGCTACCGCCACTGGTGGAGCCGGCAGCCGAGCTCACCAAGGACGAGGTCGAGCGGTACAGCCGCCACCTCATCATCCCCGACGTCGGGATGGACGGGCAGAAGCGCCTGAAGAACGCGAAGGTGCTGGTCGTCGGCGCGGGCGGCCTCGGCTCGCCCGCCCTGCTGTACCTGGCCGCCGCGGGCGTCGGCACCCTGGGCATCGTCGAGTTCGACGTCGTCGACGAGTCGAACCTGCAGCGCCAGGTCATCCACGGGCAGTCCGACGTGGGCCGCCCGAAGGCCGAGTCGGCCCGCGACTCGATCCGCGAGGTCAACCCCTTCGTCGACGTCCGCCTGCACGACGAGCGCCTCACCAGCGAGAACGTGCTGGACGTCTTCCGGGACTACGACCTGATCCTGGACGGCACCGACAACTTCGCCACCCGATACCTGGTGAACGACGCGGCGGTGCTGCTCGGCAAGCCCTACGTCTGGGGCTCGATCTTCCGGTTCGAGGGTCAGGCGTCGGTCTTCTGGGAGGACGCCCCGAACGGGCAGGGCCTCAACTACCGCGACCTCTACCCCGAGCCGCCGCCGCCCGGGATGGTCCCTTCCTGCGCCGAGGGCGGCGTGCTGGGCGTGCTCTGCGCGTCGATCGGCTCGATCATGGTCAACGAGGCGATCAAGCTGCTCACCGGGATCGGTGAGCCGCTGCTCGGCCGCCTGGTGATCTATGACGCGCTGGAGACCACCTGGCGCCAGGTGAAGATCCGCAAGGACCCGGAGACGCCGAAGATCACCGAGCTGATCGACTACGAGGCGTTCTGCGGCACCGTGACGCAGGAGGCACAGGACGCGGCCGCCGGCAGCACGATCACCGTCGGCGAGCTCAAGCAGATGATCGACGCGGGCAAGGAGTTCCAGCTCATCGACGTCCGCGAGCCGCACGAGTACGAGATCGTGAAGATCCCGGGCTCGGTCCTGATCCCGAAGGACCGGATCCTGTCCGGTGCCGCGCTGTCGGAGATCGCCCAGGACAAGCCGGTCGTGCTGCACTGCAAGTCCGGCGGCCGGTCCGCCGAGGCCCTCGCCGCGCTGCACAAGGCCGGGTTCCGCGACGCCGTCCACGTCGGCGGCGGGGTGCTGTCCTGGGTCAAGCAGATCGACCCGTCGCAGCCCACCTACTGACCGGGGCCGACCCGCTCCGCCCTACACCGACGGCCGCCGTCACCGGTACACCCGGGACGGCGGCCGTCGTCGTTCCTGGTGTGGCACAGCGTGACCGCTTATCGATCGCACGCGACCGTCCGAGTGAACATCGTCCGTTCAGCCCTGGATTTCGCCCGTTGGGCGAAACATGTCGACCGATCGCCGCGACATGGGGATGCACGCGATCACTAGGTCGGGAGGACGCTCGGTGGAGGACTCGCTGCGCACATGCGCCCTGCAGGGGTGCGACGCACCGTTGGAGCCCACGGGGGACGTGTCCGGCGACCGTCCACAGCGGCGCTACTGCTCCGCCGCCCACCGGCTGGCGGCCCGCCAGGTCCGCCGGGCCGCGGCACAGGCGGCGGGGGACCAGCGGCTCGCCGACACGCTGCCGTGGCTGCGTGAGCCCGAGGCCGTCGAGGCCGACGAGCGCGTGGAGCCCGCCCGGCGGGGGACGGCGACCCGTCGTCCCGTCGTGGCGCGGCAGGCCGCGTCGGCGGGCCCGGACCGACCCGGACCGCTGCGTGCCCCGCGCAGCCCGCTGCGGCACCGGCGCACGCTGGCCCTGATCGGGGCGACGGCCGTGCTCCTCGGCGGGTACGCGCTGACGACCTCGCCGGCGGTGACCGGGGCCCCGGCGCCGCAGGACCGCACCGCCGACCAGTGGGCCGGGCAGGCCCGGATCGCGCTGGCGGCGCTCGACGACGAGCTCGGGACGCTCAACGCGAGCGAACGGACCTGGCAGGCGTCCGCGCACGAGTCGGACCGCACCCCGGCCGCGGTCGCGAAGCTGCAGCAGCAGCGCGACACCCTGCTCCAGCAGCGCGCCGCCCTGCAGTCGCAGCTGCAGGTCTACACGTCCCGGCAGGACGCCGTGGACGCGCTGGCCGCCGCCGAGCAGCAGCTCGCCGAGATGGACCGGATCGTCGCCGACCTGCCGCCGGCCACCCGCCGGACTCCCGACCAGATGGCCGCGGCCGCGTCGCTGGAGGAGCAGCGCGACCTGCGCGCCCGCAACCGCGACGCCTGCGCGGAGCGGCTGGCCGCCATCGACGACGGCATCGACCGGGCCCGCACCGCCCCGCTGCCCGGCGACGGCGACGAGACCGAGAAGGTCTCCGACGACGTGCTGGCCCTCGCCCGCGGCGAGGACCCCGCCACCCCGGAGCCGTCCGGGGTGCGCCGCAACCCCGAGGTCCTGGCCGGGGGCCGGGAGACCGCCGGGGACCGCGAGCGCGACGACGTCGGCACCAGCGGCCCGCCCGACCCGCGGGGCCCGCTGGACGAGACCCGGCCGCGGGCCGAGGGGCCGGAGGGCGCCTCGGCCCGCGGTCCGGGCAGCACACCCGGCCGGGACGCGGGTCCGGGGGAGAAGCTCGGTGGTGCCGTGTCCGGTGCCGCCGACGGCGTCGCCGGCCTGACCGGCGGCGAGCCGGGCCCCGGCGACGGTGCGGGTTCCGGTGCGGGTCCGGGCGCGGGTTCGGGCGCCGCGAAGAAGGCCGACCGGCCCGAGGTCGTACCGGCGTCGTCCGAGGGGCCGGTCAAGAAGGTCGGAAACGGCGTCGGCGAGGCCGCGCAGGGCGTCGGGGACACCGCCGAATCGCTGGGCCGGGGTGTCGACGACGTCGCGGGCGGGCTGACCGGGAAGAAGTCCGGCTCGGGTTCCGGCGGCTCGGACACCGGGTCCTCCGGCTCCTCCGGTCCGTCCGACAAGACCCCCGCCCGGTCCGCCCCCGCGCCGCGGAAGGACCCCGCGCCGCGGGAGGAGCCCGCGCCGCGCGCGGCCGCGTCCCCTGCGAGCCCGCCCGCGTCGACCGCCCCGGCCGAGAGCTCCGGCACGGAGCGCTCCGGCTCGGGAGCGCAGGGGTCCGGCGGGAGCCGCGGTTCCGGCGGCATCGTCAGCGCCGTGGCCGGGTCCTACGTCGAGTCCGCCATGGGGCGGGAGGCGGCGGCGCCGGTGCTGGCGGAGGCCGACCGGCAGGCGGCGGAGCAGATGGCCGAGCGCAGCGGGTCCTCCGGGGCCCGGTCCGGCGGCTCGTCCGGCTCCTCCGACGGCTCGGGATCGGACTCGCGGTCCTCCGGCTCCCGCTCCTCCGGATCGGACTCCGACTCCGGATCCTCGGGGTCGCGGTCGTCCCGGTCCTCGGACTCCGGTTCGTCCGCCCGGTCGTCGGACCCGGGCTCGTCGTCGTCCCGGTCGTCCGGCTCGGGCTCCTCGTCCTCCTCCGACTCGGGGTCGTCGGACTCGGGGTCGTCGCGGAGCAGCAGCTCGGACGACTCCCGCTCCTCGTCCTCGGACTCCGGCTCGCGGTCGTCGGGGTCGGACTCGGACCAGGGCGGCGGCAGCTCCTGGTACTGACGGGGCCGCCCGCGGCCGGCTCGTACGGAGCGGTCCACCCGGGGGCCGTGGGGAGCGCCCCCGCGCGCGGCCCGGTGGCCGCTCCACCGGCCCCGATCGGTCCACCGTTCACCCGATCGGTCGTGGCGCGTCGCGCGGTTCGGGCGTGGCGCGACGATCGCGGGTCGATGACGCGGGTACCGTCCCCGCTGTGACCGCTGCCCGCACGCTCGCCACCGCGCCGGCCGCGAGCGTCCTGCCCGAGCACGTCCGCACCGCCTTCGGCGTGCGCGAGACGTCCCCCCGTCCCGTCGTGTGGGCGGGCCAGCGGGCCTGGCAGTGCGGCGACGTGCTGCTGCGGCCGGTCTCCGACCACGTCGTCGCCGCCTGGTCGGCGACGGTCCTGGAGAACCTCGAGGTCGACGGCGTCCGCCTCGCCCGCCCCGTCCGCAGCTCGGACGGCCGGTGGGTCGTGGGCGGCTGGGCCGCGTCCCGGCACGTGCCCGGCGTCCCCGAGCCGCGGCACGACGAGGTCGTCGCCGCGTCGCTGCGGCTGCACGCCGCCACCGCGACCGTGCTGCGCCCGCGCCTGCTCGACGACCGCGACGACCTGCTGTCCCGGTCCGCGGCCGCTGCGTTCGGCGAGCGCCGCCTGGACCTGCACCCCGAGACCGGCGGCCGGCTGTTCGCCGAGCTCGCCGCGCACCGCCGCACGATCCGGCTCACCCCGCAGGTCGTGCACGGCGAGCTGTTCGGCGCCATGCTGTTCGACCCGACGGGGCGGCCCGCGGTGCTCGACCTCGTGCCGTTCTGGCGGCCCGCGGAGTGGGCGGCGGCGGTCGTCGTCGTCGACGCGGTCGCCTGGGGCGGTGCCGACGAGGAGCTGATCGAGCGCTGGTCGGAGCTGCCCGAGTGGCCGCAGTCGCTGCTGCGGGCGGTGCTCTACCGGCTGGCCCTGCACGCCCAGCACCCGGACGCGACGACCGAGTCGCTCACCGGGATCGAGCGGGTCGCGAGCCTGGTCAGCCGCCGGCTCTGACGTGGCCGCTCCCAGCACGCTGCTGCTCACCGGCGCCGCGGGGAACATGGGGACGTTGTTACGTCCCCGGCTGGCCCGCGACGGCCGGATCCTGCGCCTGCTCGACACCGCGGAGCTGCAGGCCCGTCCCGGCGAGCAGGTCCGCACCGGCTCGGTGACCGACCCGGACGCGGTCGCCGCCGCGACGGCCGGTGCCGACGCCGTCGTCCACCTCGCCGGGATCAGCGGTGAGGCGGGCTGGGACGACATCCTCGCCGTCAACGTCGAGGGGACCCGCACCGTGCTCGACGCGGCGGTCGCCGCCGGGGTGCGGACCGTCGTGCTCGCCTCCAGCAACCACGCCGCGGGCTTCCGCACCCGCGACGACGGCGTCCCGCTGCCGGCGACCGTCGGGCCCGCCCCGGACACCTACTACGGCTGGTCCAAGCATGCGATGGAGGGACTGGGCAGGCTCTACCACGAGCGGTTCGGCCTGACCGTGGTCTCCGCGCGGATCGGCAGCTGCTTCCCGCGGCCGTCGAACGCCCGGATGCTCGCGACCTGGCTGTCCCCGGACGACGCCGCCCGCCTGGTCGAGGCGGCCGTCGACCCCGGCACCCGCGGCCACCACGTCGTGTGGGGCGTGTCGGCCAACACCCGTCGCTGGTGGTCGCCGGCGGAGGGCGCCGCGATCGGCTTCCACCCGCGCGATGACGCCGAGGTCTTCGCCGAGGAGCTCCTCGACGGCGCGGAGCCGGACCCGGCCGACCCGGTGCACCACCGGGTGGGCGGCGCGTTCTGCGACGCCCCGCTCGGCGTCCCGA
>JAESFO010000836.1_pt1 | contig 12819 bp, 14 predicted proteins | sample 9269421 | NCBI WGS metagenome assembly JAESFO01 (sample SAMN14502839, study PRJNA617101) | algae metagenome | isolation source: Nostoc desertorum CM1-VF14 and co-occurring heterotrophs from rocky... | place: USA: Clark Mountains, San Bernardino, California | collected 2000-06-05 | reverse complement strand
TCAAAACCAACCAACCATGGCGATCAGGATTTTTATTACAGGAGGCACTTTCGATAAGGAATATAATATGCTAAACGGTCAGCTCTACTTTAAAGACACCCACCTGCATGAGCTGCTGGAGAAAGGCCGTAACCTCGTACCCGTTGAAATAAGAACGTTGATGATGATCGATAGCCTGGAAATGACAGAAGAAGATCGCGAGTTGATTGCTTATCAATGCGAACAGTGCGAAGAAGAGCAAATAGTAATCACACATGGCACGGACACCATGGATAAGACCGCCAGGGTATTAGCTGAAAAAGTAAAGAATAAAACGATCGTTATTACAGGTGCCATGATTCCTATTAAATTTGGCAGCTCCGATGGTTTATTCAACCTGGGTAGTGCTTTGGCATTTGCCCAAACCCTTCCTCCCGGTGTTTATGTAGCAATGAATGGCCGTTATTTCAACTGGGACAATGTTCGCAAGAACAGGCAATCGGGCATTTTCGAAGAAATTAAATAAAAACCAAACAAGCCCTCGCTTTTCTACCTATAGTTTTCGCATCTTTGCAGGCTCAATAAACGAAACAGAAGAGTCGCTTCGAGGTATTCTGGAGACTGAATAATTGCGTTGTAAATTTCTTCCGTGTCAAAATAAAAAACCAATCGGATGAAAACTTCGAAAAGCGCTGCCATAGGCTTTATCTTCATTACACTTACCATTGATGTTATCGGCTGGGGATTGATTATACCGGTGATGCCGAAGCTCCTTTCAGAGCTGAAGCATATACCTATCAATGAAACCAGCACCTGGGGAGGCTTACTGGTATCTGTTTTCGCGTTAATGCAATTTTTATTCGCTCCATTAATGGGTAATTTGAGTGATCGGTTTGGCCGAAGACCTGTTATTCTTTTATCCCTCCTTGGATTTTGTGTTGACTACGTCATACTAGCGCTGGCACATAATTATGCTTTGCTTTTTGTAGGCCGGGTATTGGCTGGAATTACAGGGGCCAGCTTCACAGCTGCCAGCGCCTACATTGCAGACATAAGTACTAATGAAAACCGGGCTAAAAACTTTGGCCTGATTGGTGCTGCTTTTGGATTGGGCTTTGTATTAGGTCCGGCATTAGGTGGTTTGCTGGCTGGCTGGGGCTTAAGGGCTCCGTTTTATGCAGCAGCCATTCTTTGCTTTATCAATTTCTTATATGGTTACTTTGTACTTCCAGAGTCACTGAAGCCGGAGAATCGCAGGGCCTTTAGCTGGTTAAAAGCCAATCCGGTAGGATCGCTCTTCTTTTTTATCAGACATAAAGAAATAACAGGCCTTGTAGCAGGTTTTATTTTTATTTACCTCGCGGCTCACGCGGTACAAAGTAACTGGAGCTATTTCACCATGTTTGTATTTAACTGGACAGAAAAGCAGGTGGGCATTTCTTTGGCAATTGTTGGGGTATTGGTAGGGCTGGTACAGGGAGGTTTGATACGTGTTATTAATCCTAAACTCGGTGATGAAAAAAGCACCTACCTGGGGCTTATTTTATATGCTGTAGGTTTAACCTTATTCGCTTTTGCCTCTAAAAGCTGGATGATGTATGTATTCCTGATTCCGTATTGCATGGGAGGTATCGCAGGCCCTGCTCTTCAATCTATTATTACCAAGCATATCCCTAACAATGAGCAAGGAGAGCTACAAGGTGGTTTAACGAGCCTGATGAGCCTGACCTCCATTTTTGGGCCATTAATTATGACAGGTTTGTTTAATTATACCACACATAAAGAGTCTGCGATTCATTTTCCCGGCGCCCCATTTCTGCTGGGTGCTTTTTTTATGCTGATCAGTGTATGGATAGCCCGAAAAGTTCTTCAAAAAGAACGCAAGGAAAATCCCGAACTGGCTAAACGCCTGGACGAACCGGCAACAGAGCCAACGATCACACACTAACTACATAACAAAACACTAAAATCTCCGTTTAGTACCATTTTTGGTCCGAAAAGCAACATAGGGATACCGCGATACGGGTGTAATTTTGCATTGTATTACATTAGCTATGACAAAGTTCCCGGTATATAATATATGCAATATCAGCGCTTCGCCAACGCCACCGGATGAGGATATTCTTGTAGAAGATTTTGCTCAATATATCAGTCGTCACTATGCAAAACTGAACTATCCGCACCGGCACGCTTTTTATCATATAGTATTGTTTACCGCAGGACAGGGAACTCATACCATCGATTTTAAAACCTTCCCGGTACAGGCGGGTCAGGCATATTTTATGATCCCTAGCCAGGTTCATGGCTGGCAGTTTGAAGGAAACGTAGAAGGCTATATCGTGAACTTTTCAGAAAGCTTTTTCAAATCGTTTTTATTGAACTCGGCTTATTTGGACCAGTTCACCTTTTTCAGCGGCAATTGTGACGAAGGAGTCATTCAGCTAAATGCCCCGGCATTTAAGGAAGGTGAAAGGTTAATGGGTCAAATGCTGAAGGCTGCTGAAGACGGGCAGGCTCATGAAGACCTGATCAGGGTATTACTATTACGTTTCCTGATCCTGGCCGATGAAGCATCCGGGAAAAAAGTAGTCAATACTGTTCCCCATCAAAAAGTATTGACATTAAAAACGTTCAGGAACCTGATCGAAAAAAATTACAGGCAATTAAAGTTGCCGAACGAATATGCAGGGCTGATGTACATTACACCTCATCACTTAAATGCTTTATGCCAGGACTTGACCGGTCAAACTGCCGGAGAACTGATACGCGACCGCGTGGTGCTGGAAGCCAAGCGGCTTTTGGTAAACGACGAAATGACAGCAGCAGAAATTGCCTGGAACCTCAATTTTAAAGATGCTTCTTACTTTAACCGCTTCTTTAAAAAAGCAACCGGACTTACACCTTTCGAATTTAGAAAACAGATTAAATAGAATTGATCATGCATACACAAACAATTCCCTCCGTTCAACAGTCAGAAGAAAACAAACCCAGTTTTTTAAAAGTGCTGCAATGCAAATGCCCGCGCTGTCGCAAGGGTAATTTGTTTGTTGAACGGAACCCGTACAAGTTGTCGAGCATTATGAAAATGAACGAACCCTGCCCGGTTTGCGGGCAACCTTTTGAGTTGGAAGTGGGCTTTTACTACGTCAGCGGTTATATCAGTTACGGCTTATCAATCGCGTTAAGCGTTGCCTCTCTTATTGCCTGGTGGGTATTTGTCGGTCTGAGCGTTAATGATAACCGCATATTTTACTGGTTGATTTTTAACGCTGTTTTGCTCCTTTCATTACAACCATTGATCATGCGCTTAGCGCGCGCAATATGGCTTTCTTTCTTCGTTAGATACGATAAAAACTGGCGAACCAACCCACCTAAACAATCAGAAAGATTGAACAAAGAGCAGGGAGCCAACTGGTAATATTACTTCAACGCTTCCTTAAGAGCAGCTATATTTTTCTTTTCGCTGCCAATAAAAATCTGATCTCCCAGAATGACTACCGGGCGCTTCAGGAAGGTATCGTGTTCCAATATATAGTTTTTATAATCTTTCTCTGTAAGGGCTTTATCTTTTAAACCCAGCTCTTTATACTTGAGCGCCCGGCGACTGAAAAGCGATTCAAAGGATCCTGCCAGTTTTTTCATTTCATCCAACTGTGCTGATGTCATGGGCTGCGTCCTGATATCCTGCAGCTCAAACCCCGTTTGTTCGCTGATATTTGCCTCTTTCATTATTTCGGCACAGGTACTGCAGGTGGACAAGTAGTAAATCTTCTTCATAACGCTCAAAGTTAGGCGAGAAGAAATAGACGATTCAAAAATTTTGGATTAAATTGCTATCAATCGATACTTTCATACTATAGTTGCAAAACAAACATTTTGCCTGATGAAACACTTAATGCTAGTAACCTTTGTATTCCTCGGGTCTATCACCTGTTTGTACGCCTATCCCATTATTCCCAAGCCCTTGAGGTTACTGGTTAAAGAAAGCCAGTATATTGTAGTGGGTTACGTTAGCGCTGTTCGGGACAGTTTGAAAAAAACTGATGTAGTAGAAAATGGCGTGGTCGCCACGAGTTATGGTTTCGGGCCCCAAACCGCTACACTAAAAGTATTGGAAAATCTAAAAGGTTCGATCACTACTGATTCGGTACAGGTAGAGTCTTGGATAAATATAATTTGTCCGGAACCTGCAAGGTACCAAAAAGAAACGCGGGTAATCGCATTCCTCGATAAAGACGACAGAGGCCGTTACTCTACTCACGCATTGAGCTATGGTGTAAAAACATTGAAGCAGGAAGAAATAGAAATCTATAAAAAAAGAATTCTGGAAATACAGCATATACTAAACATAAATGATCAGGAACAACAGTTCACCGAAACGATAGAATGGCTTGTTAAATGCGCTGAAATAGAAGCCACCCAGTGGGAGGGTTTAGCCGAGCTTAATCCCCGGCGGGGTAACATTTCTTTGTATCCCAATGGCAAAAAACAGGATCTAAGCAACCTATTAAATGCTGATCAGGTCTCCAGGCTGAAACCGTTAGTAATTAATAATGCTCACATTGACTGGGGGTTAGCCGATCTTCTTTACAGCACCTACCCAAACGAGATAGAAAGTAGTTTGATTAAACAGTTAAAAACAATAGATAACGTTGGTTACCTGTTAACTGCTGAATATATCCCCAGACTAAAAAGCGTGCACCATTTACCGGAGGTAAAACAATTGGTAAAAAGCTACAATCTGCTGAGTTTTGAGGAGAAGATAGAAAAGAGTGATCAATGGACCAGAACGTTCATCGCAATTTACGAGATGAATAAAAAATAAACCGCCTATGCAGGCGGTTTCGGAAGAATGGGAGCTTAAGAAAAAGACTTTATTTACGTTTATTTTCACCACAAATATTTTGGATCTGGCTGACAATATCTTTAGATATATTGTTAAAAGTAGGCGCCACAACAGCAGACCCTCCGGTATTATTGGCGATAAGCTGTAGCTGATAATTAGCGGGATATAAGGTATTACCGCTAAAAGTGGTAAGCAACACACATTGCACACCCATACTGTTGGCGGTTGCTGCCAGCGCTTGTAAAAAGTTGTCGTCGGTTGCGTTGGCATTATCATCGTCGCCGCTGGCCGGCGCATCAGTAATAATGATCGCGAGTTTCGTTATATTACCGGTGCGCCATGTACCCGCAAAGTTGTTACTCAAAATTTCATTCAAGAGTAAATCCCCCGGCTCGGGACCGTTAATGCCCCAGCCCATGGGCATATTGGGGTTGTTATTGAGAAAAGAAAGCTGTGTGCTGAAGCTGGTCGAATTGGCTGGTGCAAATTTTTCCATCATCGTAAGATGCTGATCGGTACTGGTTCCTGTTGTCACTATCTTCTTTTGAGCAGCGGGCAGTGCTTTATAAGCCGGACTTGCTATATAAGACGGGCCGCCTTTTTTAGGGTATTCGTCGAAAATGCCCAGTGCCAACCGGTAATCACCGCCAGATTCAGCCATAATAGTGCTAACAATTGTATTAACCTCACTTTTTATGGAGTCAATGGCGCTGCCCATGCTCCCTGTATAGTCTATCAAAAAGGCAACATCCATGCCTGCAGCACAGCCGGTAGGCGCTTCGTCGTAGTTGCACAAATCTGTATTCTTTTTGCAGGAGGCAGTAGTAAACACCGCAATACATATTAATAATATAGTAAGTGATTTTATAGAAAGCGTTTTCATAACAAAATTTTTTAAGGGTTGAAAATGGGAGGCTGTTTGAAAGCCTCCCGGTTAGTGCTAGCGGTTATCAGGACAGATTACTTTAATTTCGGTACGGCGATTGATCTGATGCTCGGCTTCACTGCAATCCACTCCATCTTTACAACGGTTCAGTAATCTTCTTTCGCCATAACCCACAGGGGTCAATCTTACTTTTTCTATGCCCAGCAATACCAGGTAATCTACAGCTGCATCCGCACGTTTTTGAGAGAGTGTCATATTATAGGTATCCGAAGCCCTGGAATCAGTATGTGATGATAGTTCTACCTTTACACCCGGATTATCTTTCATAAACTGTGCGAGCTTGTTCAGCTCTGGCTTGGCATCCTCTCTTATAAAGAACTTGTCAAGATCGTAGTAAATATTTTTAAGGATAATGGCCTTACCACAGTCTGTTTTTTCCATACATACTTCCAGCTTAATAAACAGGGTTTTATTGCGGTCGAAACTTTGAGTGGTGATGGTTTCTGTCTGCGAGAAATAATCATTCTTTTTGGCATATACCGAATAAGTAGCATTTTGTAAAGCATGGAAAATGAAAGCGCCTTTATCATTGGTATGGGTTGTTTTTTGCTCTGCCTTTACCGTGTTGGTAAGCACTACAGAAGCTCCTGTCAAAGGACTGGCTACGTTACACTCCACCACCTGCCCGCGAAGTATAAAGCGGTCGTCTGTATACAGTATTTCTTTTTGAAGGGTTTGATTGGATTTGAAATCATTTTTATTAGCTGCGGCTCCCTTCAGACCAACATCAAACAGCTTTCCGGCGATTGAATAATTATCAGGACGGATATTATTAAATACCACTATTCCATAATTATTGGTAGTACCGCTCTGGATTATTTCTCCGTACACATTTTTAATCACTACGTCTGTATTGGGTAGTACTTCACTGGTATACTGGTCCCTGGCCGTAACTGCCAAAGCGTAATTGTCGCAGGTATTGCAATCTTCTTTAGGTGTAGGCTTCTTTTCTTTTTTAGGTAATTGAATGCTAACACCTGCAAAAGCACCCAGGGAACTAATATCGCAATTGCAGGCATTGCTACGCTGCACCAGCGAAGGCTGTGATCCGGCATTATCTCCGGCAACGGGCAGGTAAGCCGCAGAAAATCCCAGTTTGGCATCAGTCAGTTCGGGTGTTTTAAAATGCCTCATGTAATAAACGCCTGCGTGCACGCCTACTGAGCGGGTAAAATAATAGCTGAATTGCCCCTGTGCCTTGGCAGATAATACATTTTTGGCGTCGTAACCCGCATGGTAGTTCAACAATTGAGCAGGCGAAGTAGCTGACAAATTGGTATACCCACCTTTTATAGTGGCCAATCCGCCGCGAATAAACAATTCAGCGGCAAACCTATCATTGCGTTGGTATTTTAAGGAAGGTCCGATACCATAAAACATACGGGTAATCTTATCTTCTTGCAAACTCAGTGCACTGCTGGCATATGCACCTGTAGGGTAATTACTTTGAGGGCGGTTCTGGATATAATCAAAATCGCCTCCCAGCCCCAGCCACCCCCAATAGTAATTGACGCTGGCTCCTGCAGCGGGTCCGCCTTTATAATTAATATAAGGTGTATTGTTGTTATAGAAGGGCAGTGCATCATAACCTCCTCTGAGCGAAGCCACAAAGCGCCTGGGGCTGGTGCTGTTGGAGCAGGTTTGTGCTGTTACAACAATCATCAGTGTTTGTAAAACACACAATAAAATAATTATCTTTTTCATAATATAACTGTTTTTAACGTGAGGCCTACTCTGGCAGTTTTCGGCATCCCTGGATGAGTTATTTACAGGTATATCAGATGTCTGTAGCAATTGTTACCCCTGATCAGGATTTATTTTGTTGAAGACGTGGGCGCCGACCTCCGCCGGTGCTTTATTGCCTGGTATGTGTTCATTTTGTACCCTGGGCAGCCCACTGCCAGCCATCATTCGCCAGCTGTCAACATCCTGCCCAAAATCCCAACCTTTCCTCAAAAGATTTGTTATCTTTGCATACTAATTTTCAGAATTATGATTAAAACAGGAAGTCCCGTTATCAGCATATATACAGAAATGACACCGAACCCGGAAACCATGAAGTTTGTTGCCAACAAGCTTTTGTATCCTGGTAAGAGTATCGATTTCCCGGATGCGGAAAGTGCCAAACCTTCACCGTTAGCCACAGAATTATTTGGTTTTCCATTTATTAAAGCTGTTTTTATTGCCAGCAATTTTGTTACCCTTACCAAAACAGCTGATGCTGAATGGATGGATGTAACGCCGTCAATTCGCCAGTTTTTAAAAGATTACCTGGAAGAAGGAAAAGAAGTGATTAACGAAGATGAGATTGTTGAAGTAAAAAAGGAAAGCAGCAACGAAGTATTGGCTGACGATGATGATGTAGTAAAACGTATTAAAGAATTACTGGAGAACTATGTAAAGCCTGCTGTTGAAATGGACGGTGGAGCCATCCAGTTTAAAAGCTATAACGATGGGGTGGTGAACCTGATGATGCAGGGTAGCTGCAGCGGATGCCCCTCATCAATGATCACTTTGAAATCGGGTATTGAGGGCATGATGAAGCGTATGATACCTGAAGTAAAAGAGGTTGTAGCTGAAGCAGAATAATTTTTTCAATTTTTGTTTTTTTTGAAAAGCTGTGCATTCAACCGCACAGCTTTTTGTTTAAGCTTACTTTTGAAAAAATCTACGTTTGCAGGAATTTTTTAACCAGTTGATCAGCGGTCTCAAAGCCACCACCATTCCGGAGTACATAGCCGTGCTGGCTGGTATTGCCAGTGTTTGGTATAGCCGTAAAGAAAATATCCTGGTTTATCCTACCGGATTACTTAATACCATTATTTACATCTGGTTGAGCTTTAAATATCATTTGCTGGGTGAAGCTTCGGTAAATTTCTATTACACCCTTATGAATATGTATGGCTGGTACTTATGGACCCGCAAAGATAAACAGCAGCAAGCCATTATTCAGGTTCGTTTTTCGTCGGCGAAAGAATGGCTGGGGCAACTATCCTTTTTTGCCTTTTTCTACCTCAGCATTTTCTTTGCATTGAGCTATTTGAAGAAGGCCTTTGCACCGGGTGCTATTCCCTGGGCCGATGCACTGGCTTCAGCAAGTGCCTTTACCGGTATGTGGCTGATGGCTAAGAAGAAAGTAGAAAGCTGGTACTGGTGGATTATTACTAATATTTGCGGCATGCCTTTATATTTTGTAAAAGGGCTGGTATTTACATCCGTTTATTATTTTGTTTTGCTGATTTTAGCAATAGGAGGACTGATGGAGTGGCGAAGAAGAGCTTATCTAAATAGGAGTAATGATTAAAAAAATTGTAATTATAGGACCGGAGAGCACGGGGAAAAGCACACTTTGCGAACAACTGGCGGCTCATTATAATACCGTTTGGTGCCCCGAATATGCCCGGGAGTACCTGTTGCAAAACGGCACCAATTATACATTTGATGATCTGGCTACCATAGCAAAGGGACAGGTGGCTTTGGAAGATGAATATGTGGGTAAGGTTGAAAACCAGGAAAGTCGGAAAGTCCGTAAGCTAACAGAACCAGGCTCCGTACTTCCGGACTTACAGACTTCTGGGCTACTTTTTCTCGATACCGATATGTATGTGATGAAAGTATGGTGTGAGTTTGTTTTTGGCCGATGCCACCGGTTTATACTGGATGAAATTGTGGCGCGTAAATATGATCTGTACCTGCTTTGCAACACTGATCTGCCCTGGACCAAGGACGAGCTGCGGGAATACCCCGACCTGGAAAGCAGGGAAACCTTGTTCAAAATGTACAAGGATATTCTTATGAACCAATCAACGCCCTGGGTGGAAATTAAAGGCAGTAATGATGATCGCCTGAAAATAGCTATTGAAGCCACTGAAAAATTGTTATATGAACATCAGCATTAAAAAATATTCCGGTATTTATATTTTAAAAGCAACACAGCAGTTGAATGCTTCACTCGCTGATGCCTGGGATTATTTCGCCACGCCGGCCAATCTTCAAAGTATAACACCTGAAAATATTGGCTTTGAGATCACCTCAGGTAACGATGGTGATATGTATCCTGGTAAACTCATTACTTACCAGATATCCATCTTTCCTTTAATAAAAAATAAATGGGTTACAGAAATTACGCATATCGCGCATCAAAAATATTTTATCGACGAACAACGTAAGGGACCTTATGCCATGTGGCACCATGAACATCATTTTGAAGAGAATGCGAAGGGTGTATTGATGACAGACCTGGTTAGTTATAAGCTACCAATAGGGTTCGCTGGTCGTATGGTTGCTGGCAGGCTGGTAGCTAAAAAGCTACACGATATTTTTTCTTTCCGCTATAAAACCCTGCAACAATATTTTGGTTAATGTGCTGCATTAGATCTTAATACGCTCTCTAATTCTGCCAGCGGGCGTACACCCGACTGCCTCCAAACCGGTTTGCCGTTTTTAAAAACAATCAATGTTGGTACTCCCTGCACCTGGTAAGCACCGGCAGCCTGCGGACTTTTATCTATATCAATTTTAATGATCGTAGCAGCATCGCCAATGCGCCCCTTTAATTGCTCCAGCACAGGCGCCATCATTTTACAGGGACCACACCACTCTGCAAAAAAGTCTACCAATACCGGCTTATCCTGGTTGATGATTTCTTTAAAAGTCATATTTGTTCTTTTTGTTCATACTAAATAACACAAAAAGCAGACCACCAGTTCAACGGCCTAAGTGTGGTGATCAATGGAGTAACAATTCGCCTATTTGTCGCTGATAATTGCCTGTATATCCCTGTCGGGCCGTAAAAAATTCATCTGCTGTACAATCTTCTTGCTACGTGCGGATACATAGGGGCTCATGGGTTTTACTGAATATTTTTTAGGATTAGGCAATGCTGCGGCTATGGCTGCGGCCTGGCTTTGCGACAGCTCTTTCGCCGGCTTTCCAAAATACGTCTGAGCCGCTTTTTCCATCCCAAAAATACCTTTACCGGTTTCTGCTACGTTCAGGTACACTTCTAAAATCCGCTTTTTCCCCCATATTTTTTCGATCATAAAGGTAAAGTAGGTCTCAAGGCCCTTTCGTATCCAGCTGCGTCCCTGCCATAAAAAAACATTCTTTGCCGTTTGCTGGCTAATGGTACTGCCTCCGCGCACACGCCCGGGCTTCTTTTGGTTGTAATCCAACGCCTTTTGAATACTCTTCCAGTCAAACCCGTTATGATCGGGAAAGAGCTGATCTTCAGAAGCGATAACTGCCAGTCCTGCATTTACCGACATCTCACTTAAGGGAACGTATTCTTTTTCGATGCCATGCTCCTGGATAAGGCTAACCAGTTGGGTAATGGTGATGGGCGGGTTAATCCATTTTAACGCTACAACATAAACAAGCTGGGCAATAAAAAGAACAATGAACGTTCTCTTAAACCATCTCCATATTCTTTTAATCAGCTTCATTCCCTTGCAATATATAGAAAAGTTTAATGGTTTATATGTTGAAGACAATGAACCTTATCATAAAAGATAGTGAAATAGTGCGGGGCTAGTGTGGTTTATAAAGCAGCAGGCCTACAACCAGGGCAATGGAAAAACCAATTAGTATGATACCATTGATCCGGTTAATCAACTGGATATTGTGTGGTGTAAGCCGATTACGAATTTTACCGGCCAGCATTACTTTAGTAATATCTGCTGCCAGCACAATTAATAAGCAGGTAGCGAAAATAACAACCCTTTCCTGTATGGTGTGGTTGATTACAGACGATGAGGCCATGAGCCAATATAAAAATACAGAAGGATTCAGGGTGTTCATTAAGAACCCGGAAAGGAACATTTTAGCATAATCTCTTTTACGGAAATTGATCTGTATGGCTTTCCCCTGTTCGTTGATCTTAACTTTTTTAAAGAAAAGAAAGTAAATGCCCAATGCCAATAAAAACAAACTACCCGTTATGCCTATGCCCTGCTTGTATTCGCTGATCTCCAGAAATAAAGCGGAGAATACATTGCTTACCAAAGCAAAAGTAATGTCGCTGGCAGAAACGCCGGCAACAAATGCGATCCCCCCTTTATGGCCCACATTGATACTGTGCTTTATGATAGAAAAAAGTACGGGGCCAACCGCTATGCTTAACAATAATCCTAAGGTTAATCCTTTAATTAAGCCTTCAATCATAGTGCCGGCAAGATTAATGAAGTTTTTTTAAGGAGCGAAGTTAAATTTTACCTGTGGCCAGGAACTTATCCCAGTTTTCGAGCATATTGCCCTTCATTACCCGGGGAAACTTATTTTGACTACCCAGCTTACCTCTCAGTTCCATAAATTTAAGAAATTTCTCTTCGGGTAAAATTTCGATAAAGATATCACTCAGGGCACTGGTTCTTTCTGTTGCATAGTCATCATTGATCGCCTTCAGCGTATCGTCAATGAATTGCAGCAATTCGCCGGAATCCACATTATCATCGGTAGCTATATACCATTTATGAGCAAAGTAATTTTTGTAGGGGAAACCGGTTACGGTATATTCGGGAATACTGATATTAAAATGATTGTTGGCCTTTTCGATGGCACAATTCATATTATCCACGCTTAAATGTTCTCCTACCAGGCTTAAAAAATGTTTGGTTCGACCGGTTATCACCACTTCACATTTTTCCACATTCAAAAACCGGATCGTATCGCCGATGAGGTACCTCCATGAGCCGGCGTTGGTGTTGAGCAAAATCGCATAATCTTTGCCATATTCTACCTCGTCTATAAGTAAGGCCTCGGCATCTGGTTTTACATTCCCGTCTGCATCGAAATTGTTACTGTCGAAAGGAACAAATTCGAAAAAGATATTATTATTGGTAATCAGCTGCATGCCTAACGCATGCTCCTTCATTTTATACCCTATAAACCCTTCGCTCGATAAATAATTTTCAATGTAAACTATTGGCTTACCCAGTAGCTTTTCAAACGACTTTTTGTAGGGTTGAAAAGAAACGCCACCATGCACAAAAACCCCGAAATTCGGCCAGATCTCATGAATGTTGTTGACCTTATACTTTTCAATGATCAT
>JAESFO010000835.1_pt1 | contig 12825 bp, 12 predicted proteins | sample 9269421 | NCBI WGS metagenome assembly JAESFO01 (sample SAMN14502839, study PRJNA617101) | algae metagenome | isolation source: Nostoc desertorum CM1-VF14 and co-occurring heterotrophs from rocky... | place: USA: Clark Mountains, San Bernardino, California | collected 2000-06-05 | reverse complement strand
TGCAGCGCCTTGGCCGAGAAGCCGCCGAACACCACGCTGTGGGTGGCGCCGATGCGCGCGCAGGCCTGCATCGCGATCACGCCCTCGACCGTCATCGGCATGTAGACGATGACGCGGTCGCCCTTCTTGATGCCCTGCGCCTTGAGCGCATTGGCGAACTGGCTCACGCGCGCGAGCAGCTCCTTGTAGCTGACCTTCGTGACGGTGCCGTCGTCGGCCTCGAAGACGATGGCGGTCTTGTTCTCGACCGGCGTGCCGATGTGGCGGTCGAGGCAGTTGGCGCTGGCGTTGAGTTCGCCGTCGCCGAACCATTGGTAGAACGGCGCGTTCGATTCGTCGAGGATCCTGCTGAAAGGCTTCGTCCACTGCAGGTGGGTCGTGGCCTGGCGGCTCCAGAAACCTTCGAAGTCTTCCTCCGCTTCCTTGCACAGCGCCTCGTAGGCGGCCATGCCGGAAATGCGGGCGCCTTGCGTGGCGCGGGCATCGGGCGGGAACACGCGGTTCTCGACCAGGACGGATTCAATGTTCTTCGATGCGCTGCTCATGTCTCGTGTCTCCTGGATGAATTGCGGCCGTAATGTCGGCGCGACCACTTACGGGCCACTGACGCCAAACTGGCGTGCTGCTGACAGACCCCCGATGTTAGAGCCCGGGGTTATCACGAGTGCGTCACCGGGACACCCCTAGAATCTCGCTCCTCGTCACACACGCCCCCTCGATGTCCTCCCCCGACCCTTTCGATCCCCGGAACATGCCTGTTCACGCCCGCACCTCGCCGTTGCGCCCGCTGCCACGGCTGATCTTCGCGAGCCGCTGGCTCCAGCTGCCGCTGTACCTGGGGCTGATCGTGGCGCAGGCGGTCTACGTGGTGCATTTCCTGGTCGAGCTGCTGCACCTGGTCGAGGCCGCCTTCGGCAGCCAGACCGCGCTGCAGGCGCTGGTCAACAGCATCGGCTACAAGACCACCGCGCCGGTGGCCGCGCTCAACGAGACGGTGATCATGCTGGTGGTGCTGGCGCTCATCGACGTGGTGATGATCTCGAACCTGCTGATCATGGTGATCGTGGGCGGCTACGAGACCTTCGTGAGCCGCATGGACCTCGAGGGCCACCGCGACCAGCCCGAGTGGCTGAGCCACGTGAACGCCTCGGTGCTCAAGGTCAAGCTGGCCACCGCCATCATCGGCATCAGCTCGATCCACCTGCTCAAGACCTTCATCAACGCCGACAACTACACCGACAAGGTGCTGATCGCGCAGACGGTGATCCACATCGCCTTCCTGTTCTCGGCCATGGCCATCGCCTACACCGACCGGCTGATGGCGCATCCTCCCGCCGACCACTGAAACTCAGGCCGCCAGCGGCAGGTCCCAGGCCGGCACCTCGGTGAAGCGCCGCGCCAGGAAATCGAGCATGGTGCGCAGGGTGGCCGGCATGTGCTTGCGCGAGGTGTAGACCGCGTACATGCCCACCACCTGCGGCTCGAAATCGGGGAACAGCGGCACCAGCTCCCCGCCGTGCACGAGCTGTGCCGTCAGGTAGGTCGGCAGCATCGCGATGCCCGCGCCCGCGCGCGCCAGGCCCATCAGGCTGGCCGCGTCGTTGGCCGACACGTTGCCGTCCACGGCCACCGACACCGGCGCGCCGTCGCTCTTGCGCGTGAAGCTCCAGAGGCTGTGGCCGAAGTAGGAATGCGTGAGGCAGTTGCGCTGCGCGAGTTCGTCCACGCGCTGCGGCGTGCCGTGCTCGGCCAGGTAGGCCGGCGAGGCGCAGACCACCGAGCGGCAGTCCGTGAGCCGGCGCGCGATCAGGTTGGGATCGATCTCGGCCGCGGTTCGGATCGCGAGGTCGATGCGCTCGTCGACCAGGTTCACGGTGCGGTCGAGCAGCACCAGGTCGACCATCACGCCCGGATAGAGCCGCACGTAGTCCGCGATCGCGTCGGCCAGTTGCGCCTGCGCGAACGAGGTGCCGGTGGTGATGCGCAACTGCCCGCGCGGCGCCTCGGCCGGATGGCGCACCGCGGCCTGCATGTCGCCCGCGAGCTCCAGCAGCTGGCGGCAGCGCGGCAGCAGTTCCTCGCCCGCGGCCGTGAGGCTCAGGCGCCGGGTGGTGCGGTGCAGGAGGCGCGCGCCGGTCCATTGCTCGAGCTCGGCCACGTAGCGCGTGACCACGGGGCGCGACATGTCGAGCAGGTCGGCGGCGGCCGAGAGGCTGCCCGCGTCGACCACGGTCACGAACACCCGCATTGCGTTGAGACGGTCCATTCGAACGATTTTAGGAATAAAGAAGCGCGAATTTCGAGGTATTTCTTTCGAAATGAGAAACCTAAGATGAGCCTCATCGCCCTCTTTCCATCGCTCGTTCCAAGGAGTCCTCCATGAGCCACATCGCCATCATCGGCGCCACCGGTCGCGCCGGCGGCCGCCTCCTCGAAGAAGCACTGCGCCGCGGCCACACGGTCACGGCCATCGCGCGCCATGCCAGCGCGAAGCTTTCCGATCGCGCCAACGTCAAGGCCGTCGACCTCGACGTGCTCGACGGCGCCGCGCTCGAGAAGGCCCTGGCCGGCCACGACGCGGTTTTCAGCGCGGCCCATTTCGCGACCGTGCCGCCCGCGGCCATCATCGAACCCGCCAGGCGCGCGGGCGTGAAGCGCCTGCTGGTGGTCGGCGGCGCCGGCAGCCTGTTCGCGGCACCGGGCCTCAAGGTCATCGAGACGCCGAACTTCCCCGAGGCCTACAAGGCCGAGGCTTCGGCCGGCGGCGTGTTCCTCGAGGCGCTGCGCGCCGAGAAGGAACTCGACTGGACCTTCCTCTCGCCCTCGGCCGAATTCGTCGAAGGCGAACGCACCGGCAAGTTCCGCCTCGGCCAGGACGACCTGCTGGTCAGCGCCGAGGGCCGCAGCTGGATCACGTTCGAGGACTACGCGATCGCCTTCATCGACGAGCTCGAGAAGCCGGCGCATTCGCGCCAGCGCTACACGATAGGCTACTGAGCAAGCCCCTCGCCAACGAAAAAAGGACCCTCGCGGGTCCTTTTTGCATGGGGCAGGCTCGCCTCAGCGGCCCGTCATGTTCTCGGGCACCACCCACTGGTCGAACTGCTCGGCCGTGAGGTGGCCCGAGGCGATCGCGGCCTCGCGCAGGCTGGTGCCTTCCTTGTGCGCCTTCTTCGCGATGTAGGCCGACTTGTCGTAGCCGATGTGCGTGTTGAGCGCGGTCACCAGCATCAGCGAGCGCTGCACCAGCTCGGTGATGCGCTCGCGGTTCGGCTCGATGCCCACGGCGCAGTGGTCGTTGAAGCTCACCATGCCGTCGGCCAGCAGGCGCACGCTCTGCAGGAAGTTGTGGGCCACCATCGGGCGGAACACGTTGAGCTCGAAGTTGCCCGAGGCGCCGCCGATGTTGATGGCGACGTCGTTGCCGAACACCTGCGCGGCCAGCATCGTGACGGCCTCGCTCTGGGTCGGGTTGACCTTGCCCGGCATGATCGACGAGCCCGGCTCGTTCTCGGGAATGCTCAGTTCGCCGATGCCGCTGCGCGGGCCGCTCGCGAGCCAGCGCACGTCGTTGGCGATCTTGTTCATGCTGGCGGCGAGCGTCTTCAGCGCGCCGTGGGCGTGCACCAGCGCATCGACGCTGGCCATGGCCTCGAACTTGTTCGGCGCGGTCACGAACGGCAGGCCGGTGAGCTTCGCGAGCTCGGCCGCCACCTGCTCGGCATAGCCCTTGGGTGCGTTGAGGCCGGTGCCCACGGCCGTGCCGCCCAGCGCCAGTTCGCTCAGGTGCGGCAGCGCGGCGCGCACGTGCGCCTCGCCGTGCGCGAGTTGCGCCACGTAGCCCGAGAACTCCTGGCCCAGGGTGAGCGGCGTGGCGTCCTGCAGGTGGGTGCGGCCGATCTTCACGATGTCGGCGAAGTCCTTGGACTTCTGCTCGAGCGTGCCGCGCAGCTTGGCGATGGCGGGCAGCAGCTTGTGCGTGATGGCCTCGACGGCCGCCACGTGCATCGCGGTCGGGAACACGTCGTTGCTCGACTGGCTGCGGTTCACGTCGTCGTTGGGATGCACCAGGCGGCCCTCGCCGCGCTCGCCGCCCAGCAGTTCGCTCGCGCGGTTGGCCAGCACCTCGTTGACGTTCATGTTGGTCTGCGTGCCCGAGCCGGTCTGCCAGACCACCAGCGGGAACTCGCCCGGGTGCTTGCCGGCGATGACCTCGTCGGCCGCGGCGACGATCGCGTGGGTCTTCTTCTCGTCCTGCAGGCCCAGCGCGTGGTTGACCACGGCCGATGCGCGCTTGACCTGGGCCAGGGCCTTGATGATCTCGCGCGGCTGCTGCTCGCCCGAGATGTCGAAGTTCTGCAGCGAGCGCTGCGTCTGCGCGCCCCACAGCTTGTCGGCCGGCACGTCGATCGGTCCGAAGGTGTCGCGCTCGGCACGGGTCTTGGGGGAAGTCGTCATGAGAAAAGCTCCGCAGTCTTGGAAATGGGTGCGCCCGCTCGCCGGACGCGGCCCCGAGTATCGCCGGATAAGAATGGCTCTCATCTGACGCGGCCATTGCGTTCCAGACTACAGCCGTTCGCAGGCGGCGGATTGACACGCTTCATGTCAAAAAGTTATAATCATCGTCTTTCGCGGACCTGCAAGTCATTTACAAAACCCATTACGGGATGACGCTGCAGCTCCCACCGGCACTACTCGCGGATCTTCGAATCCCGTCGCGGTGCAGGTTCTCCCGCCGGGCCCTGCCCGGCACACCGGCCGGATAGTTCCGGCCCCACTGCCACGTCAGGCTTCTCCAGGCGGCGCCCCTCGACCAGGCCCGTCGCCCTGCGAGCGAAGCATCCGGCGGGCACTGGTTTCGTCGCCACGTCGTCCTCAGTGCCTTCCGGCAGCCATCGGCTGATGGCGTGGCCGCTGCCGTCCCGCTTCCAGGCGGAACGGCGCCCGTCCAACCTTCGCACAAGGAGCCCGGCATATGGCCAAAGGAATTCTCATCGACCACGTCTTCAAGGTCTTCGGCGACGCGCCCGACGACGCGCTGGCGCTGGTGCGCCAAGGTCTGTCGAAGAAGGAGATCCTCGCGAAGACCGGCCAGTCGATCGGCGTGTTCGATGCCACCTTCGAGATCCAGGCCGGCGAGATCTTCGTGATCATGGGCCTGTCGGGCTCGGGCAAGTCGACGCTGGTGCGGCTGCTGAACCGGTTGATCGAGCCGACCGCGGGCCGCATCGTGATCGACGGCGCCGACATCAACGAACACTCCGACGCCAGGCTGCGCGCGCTCCGCCGCAAGGACATCAGCATGGTGTTCCAGTCCTTCGCGCTGATGCCGCACATGACGGTGCGCGAGAACACGGCCTTCGGGCTCGAGCTGTCGGGCACCGGCAAGAAGGAGCGCCTGGCGCAGGCCGACCTCGCGCTCGCGCAGGTGGGGCTGGCGGGCTGGGGCGACAGCTATCCCGACGAGCTCTCGGGCGGCATGCAGCAGCGCGTGGGCCTGGCGCGCGCGCTGGCCTCCGATCCCTCGATCCTGCTGATGGACGAGGCCTTCTCGGCGCTCGACCCGATCATCCGCACCGAGATGCAATCCGAGTTGCTGCGCCTGCAGCAACAGCAGCGCCGCACCATCGTCTTCATCTCGCACGACCTCGACGAGGCGATGCGCATCGGCGACCGCATCGCGATCATGAAGGACGGTCAGGTGATCCAGGTCGGCACGCCCGACGAGATCCTGCGCTGCCCGGCCAACGACTACGTGCGCAGCTTCGTGCGCGGCGTGGACGCGGCGGCCGTGTTCAAGGCCGCCGACATCGCGCGCAAGCCGCTGACCGTGGTCTGCGAGCACCCCGAGCGCGGCGCCCGCGCGGCGCTCAAGCTGCTCGAGGACCAGGACCGCGATTTCGCCTACGTGACCAGCCCCGACCGGCGCTACCTCGGCACGGTCTCGGCCGACACGCTGCGCGCCGCGCTCGACGGCCATTCGGGACCGCTGGGCCTGCGCCATGCCTTCCTCGCCGACCTCGGCACGATCGAGGCCGACGCGCCCGTGGCCGGGCTGATCGGCCAGGTGGGCCAAGCGCCCTGCGCGGTGCCGGTGGTGGCGGCCGACGGCCGCTTCTGCGGCGCGATCAGCAAGACCACGCTGCTGAAGTTCCTCGATCGCGACACGCCGCCGATCGATCCCGCGCTGCCGCCCGCCCCCGCCGCGAGCGCCGCCCCGGCCCATGTCCTGGCCTGAACCCGATTTCGAAGGAACCGCCGAGATGAACGACACCACCCTGCCCTCCGAACTCGCCACCGCCAACGATGCCGCCGCCGCGCTGGCGCAGCAGCCCGCGCCGGCGCCCGTCGCGCTCGATCCCTGGGAAGCCCTGTCGGCCGCGCCCGATCCCGCGGCCACCAGCGCCTGGCTCGACGCGCCCGTGCCGCCCGACGCCGCGCACCAGCTCGCCGGCCAGGCCGACGCCGCCGGCTTCCAGCTGCACCGCCTCTGGGACGGCTCGCTGCCGGTCGAGTCCTGGATCAACCAGGGCCTGGGCTGGGTGGTCGAGCATTTCCGCCCCTTCTTCCAGACCGTGCGGCTGCCGATCGACAGCACCCTGAACTCGGTGCAGAGCCTGCTGACCGGGTTGCCGACGCTCGCGATGATCGCGCTGATCGGCCTGCTGGCCTGGCAGTTCGCGGGCCGGGCGCTGGCCATCGGCAGCACCGTCGCGCTGCTGCTGGTCGCGATGCTGGGCATCTGGCCCGAGGCCATGGTCACGCTGTCGCTGGTGCTGACCTCGCTGGTCTTCTGCATGCTGGTCGGCCTGCCGCTGGGCGTGCTGCTGGCCAGCAGCGACCGCGCCCAGCGTGTCATGCGCCCGGTGCTCGACGCGATGCAGACCACGCCGGCCTTCGTCTACCTGGTGCCGGTGGTGATGCTGTTCGGCATCGGCAACGTGCCGGGCGTGATCGTGACCATCGTGTTCGCGCTGGCGCCGCTGGTGCGCCTGACCAACCTGGGCCTGCGCCAGGTGCGGCCCGACCTGATCGAGGCCGCGCGCGCCTACGGCGCTTCGCCCTGGCAGATGCTGGTGAAGGTGAAGCTGCCGCTGGCCATGCCCTCGATCATGGCCGGCATCAACCAGGCGCTGATGCTGTCGCTGTCGATGGTGGTGATCGCCTCGATGATCGCCGTGGGCGGCCTGGGCCAGATGGTGCTGCGCGGCATCGGCCGGCTCGACATGGGCCTGGCCACCGTCGGCGGCCTGGGCATCGTGCTGCTCGCGATCTCGCTCGACCGGCTGACGCAGGCCATGGGCCGGCCGCGCCGCGGCGGCCAGCGCTGGTGGCATGGCGGCCCCGTGGGCCTGGCGCTGCGCATGCTGCAGCGCGCGGTGGCGCCGGGCGCATCGCGCGGCGCGGAAGAAGCCGTGCCGGCCCTTTCGACCCAGACCCGCTGAAGCTTCAGGAGGAACACGACGCATGAAGACATCCATGAATCCCATCGCGCGCGGCCTCGGGCTGCTGGCCCTGGCCTTCGCGGCCGCGGCGACCTTCACCCTGCCGGCGCACGCCGCCACCGACCTGCCCGGCCAGGGCATCGTCGTCAAGCCGCTCAAGAGCTCGCTGGCCGAAGAGGCCTTCCAGACCCTGCTCGTGATGCGCGCGCTCGAGAAGCTCGGCTACACGGTCGAGCCGATGAAGGACCTGGAGCCCGCGACCGAGCACCTGGCGATCGCCAACGGCGATGCCACCTTCATGGCCAACCACTGGAGCCTGCTGCACGCCGATTTCTACAAGAACAGCGGCGGCGACGCGAAGCTGTGGCGCCAGGGCGTCTACGCCGACGGTGCGGTGCAGGGCTACCTGATCGACCGCAAGACCGCCGAGCAGTACCACATCACCAACATCGCGCAGCTCAAGGAGCCGGCGATCGCGAAGCTGTTCGACACCGACGGCGACGGCAAGGCCGACCTCACGGGCTGCAACCCCGGCTGGGGCTGCGAGCTCGCGATCGAGAACCACCTGGGCGCCTACGGCCTGCGCGACACCGTGACGCACCGCCAGGGCAGCTATGCCGCGCTGATGGCCGACACCATCGCGCGCTTCAGGCAGGACAAGCCGATCCTCTACTACACCTGGACGCCCTACTGGGTCAGCGCCGTGCTGCGACCCGGCGCCGACGTGGTGTGGCTGCAGGTGCCGTTCTCGGCGTCGCAGAGTGGCGAGAACGTGGACACGCGCCAGCCCAACGGCAAGAACTACGGCTTCCTTGCCAACCAGGAGCGCATCGTCGCCAACCGCGAGTTCGCCGAGAAGAACCCGGCCGCAGCGAAGCTGTTCGAGGTCATGAACGTGCCGATCGGCGACATCAATGCGCAGAACCTGCGCATGAGCGAAGGCGCCAACAGCCAGCAGGACGTGGAGCGGCATGCCGATGGCTGGATCCGCGCGCACCAATCGCTGTTCGACGGCTGGATCGCGCAGGCGCGGGCCGCGGCCCAGTAGCCATCGGCCGCGCGGCCGGGATCAGAAGGCGACCCGGTCGGCGCCCTTGAGTGCCAGCATGGCGCGCGCCTCCTCGGGCGTGGCGATCTCGTGGCCCAGTTCCTCCAGCAGGCGGCGCACCTTCGCCACCTGCTGCGCGTTCGAAGTCGCCAGCTCGCCGCGCGCGATCTGCAGCGAATCCTCCAGGCCCACCCGCACATGGCCGCCCAGCGTCGCGGCGGTCACGGCCAGCTGCATCTGGCTCGCGCCCGCGCCCAGCACCGACCATTGGTAGCCGGTGCCAAAGAGCTTGTCGGCGGTGCGCTTCATGAAGACCAGGTTCTCGAGGTCCGCGCCGATGCCGCCGAGGATGCCGAGCACGAACTGGATGAAGACCGGGGCCTCGAACAGGCCGCTGTCCATGCAGAACTTCAGGTTGTAGAGCTGGCCCACGTCGTAGCACTCGTGCTCGAACTTGATGCCGTGCGTTTCCAGCGCACGGGCCGCCATGCCGATGTCGCGGAAGGTGTTGCGGAAGATGTAGCCGTCGGACTCGCGCAGGTAGGGCTCCTCCCAGTCGAACTTCCATTGCCTGTAGCGCTGCGCGAGAGGATGCATGGAGAAGTTCATGCTCCCCATGTTGAGCGAGCACATCTCGGGCGAGAAGCGCAGCGCCGGCGCGATGCGTTCGGCCACCGTGTGATTGAGGCTGCCGCCGGTCGACAGGTTGACCACCGCGCCGGTGGCGGCACGGATGGCGGGCAGGAAGGCCTGGAAGCGTTCCGGCTCGATGGAGACCGCGCCCGTCTCCGGATGCCGCGCATGCAGGTGCAGCACCGCGGCGCCGGCCTCGGCCGCCTCGATGGCCTGGCGGGCAATGTCCTCGGGTCGGTAGGGCAGCGCGTCCGACATGGTGGGCGTGTGGATGGCGCCGGTTACGGCGCAGGTGATGATGACTTTTCTAGAAAGCTTGGTCATGGCGTGGCCGATGGGGTGGGTGTGCGAAGGGGTTCGGGCATGGCATCCAGCCCGATGGGGGCACGTTGCCAGACCAGTTTCAGGACGGTCTCCACGCCCGCCTGCGGCTGCGGCGCGGTGCGCAGCTCGACCGTGTCGCCGGCCAGCCGCACCTCGCGGCGCAGGCGGGTCCCGACCCAGTTCGGGTAGCTCGAGATGTCGACGTGATGCACGATCCAGTCGCCCTCGCGGACGTAGCGCCCGGCATAGCCGATCGACGAGCGGTACGCCGCTGCGCTCTCGGCGTCGGTGGCGTCCTGCCGGTCCGAGCCCGAAAGGCACGCGCGGCCGTCGTGCGTGATGAGCGCCGTCATGCGGCCGTCGGCACCGTAGTGGATGACGCCCGAGGGCCGGGCGCCGTAGACGTCGAAAAGGCGTTCGCCACGGGGGTCCACGGCATAGGCCTCGCGCAGATACCAGGTCCCGAGCAAGGTGTCGTCCGCTACTGCGCTCATGGCAGCACCGCCACGGCCCGCACCCAGCCGGCCGAGGCCTTGTGGATCTTCACGGGGAAGCAGATGACGTGGAAGCCGCTGGCGGGCAGGAGGTCGAGGTTGGTCAGTTTTTCCATCTGGTAGTAGCCCGTGGTGCGGCCGGCCTTGTGCCCCTCCCAGATCAGGGAGGCGTCTCCGGTGGCGGCGTAGCGCCGGGCGGTGTGCGAGAAAGGGGCGTCCCAGGACCAGGCGTCGGTACCCACCACGCGCACGCCCTGCTGCGTCAGCCAGAGCGTGGCCTCGCGGCCCAGGCCGCAGCCGCTGTCGAGGTAGTCGGGTTGGCCGTAGCGCGCGGCGGCGGCCGTGTTCACCAGCACGATGTCCAGCGGCTGCAGCACGTGGCCGATGCGCTTCAGCTCCGTGCCCAGGTCATCGACCGTGGCGACATGCCCGTGCGGCAGGTGGCGCAGGTCCAGCTTCACGCCGGGGCGATGGCACCAGTCCAGCGGCACCTCGTCGATGGTGGCCGCGGGCCGGCCGCCGTCCATGGTCGAGGCGTAGTGCCACGGCGCGTCCATGTGAGTGCCGTTGTGGGTGGACAGGTCGATTCGCTCCACCGCCCAGGCCTCGCCATCGGGCAGGTCCTCGGGCCGCAGGCCTGCGAAGGGCCCGGCCAGGGCCGCGAAGGTCTCGTGGTGGTGCTGGTAGCGGATGCGCGGCCCGTTGCCCGGGCGGTCCACCGGCAGGTCGTTCTCGATGGCGACGGACAGGTCGATCAGCTGCATGGATGCCTCCGCCTCACTGCTGCGCCAGGCCGATGGACTTCACCAGTCCGGGCCAGCGCTGCGTTTCGGTCTTCAGGTGCGCGGCGGCCGCCTCCACCGTGCCGCCCACGGGCTCGTTGGCGAACTCGCGGAACTTCGCTGCCACCTCGGGCTGCGCCAGGATCGCGTTCGCCTCGCGATTGAGGCGCGCCACCACGTCGGCGGGCGTGCCGGCCGGCGCCACCAGCATGAACCACAGGGAGAAGTCGATGCCCGGCAGGCCGGCCTCCGCGAAGGTAGGCACCTCGGGCAGCAGGCTGGTGCGGGCGCGGGTGGAGACGGCCAGCGGCCGCACCTTGCGCGACTCGATGAAGGGCCGGATGGTGCCCACGTTGTCGCACAGCGCCTGCACGCTGCCGCCCAGCAGGTCGGTGATGGCTGGGGCGGCGCCCTTGTACGGCACATGGGTCACGCTGGCGCCGGCCTCGCGGGCGAACAGCCCGGCGCAGATGTGGTGCGGCGAGCCCTCGCCGGCGTTGGCCAGGGTCAGTTGGCCCGGATGCTGGCGCGCGAAGGCCATCAGCTGGCGCAGGTCGCCCGCGGGAGCGCCCGGGCCCGCCACCAGCACCAGCGGCGCCGACGAGACCTGCACGATGGGCGCGAACGCGCGTGCCGGGTCGTAGGGCATGCGTGCGTACAGCCCCGGGTTCACGGCCAGCGGGCCCAGGCCCGCGAGCAGCAGCGTGTAGCCGTCGGGCCGGGCCTTAGCCACCGCGTCGGCGCCGATGTTGCCGTTGGCGCCGCCCCGGTTGTCGACCACGAAGGGCTGGCCCAGGCGCTGCGAGAGCTTGTCCGCGAGCAGGCGGGCGATGTTGTCGGTGCCACCGCCCGCGGGGTAAGGCACGACCAGGCGAACGCTGCGCTCGGGGTACTGGGACCAGGCCGGCGCGGCGGCGAGCACGGCCAGGGAAAAGGCGGCGGCAGTGCCGCGCAAGAAAGTGGACAGGGTCATCGAGTCTCCGTCGGCGGTCGATCCGCCCTTTCATTTAGTTAGTCGATTGACTAATAATAAACGCGGAATCGTTCCCCCTGCAAGTACCGTTACCATCGGCCTCGATGCCCGCACCCACCACAGCACCGCCCGCCAAGACGCCTCGCGCACCTCGCAAGACCGATGGCCGCGAAGCCATCCTGCGCGCGGCCGAGCGGCTGTTCGCGGAGCACGGATTCGAAGGCTGCTCGCTGCGCGCGGTGGCCGACCTGGCCAAGGTCAACCAGGGGATGATTCATTACTTCTTCAAGTCGAAGGACGCCCTCTTCCTCGAGACCTACATGCGCGGCGGCCAGCCGCTGGTGGACGAACGCATGCGGCTGCTCGATGCCGAAGAGGCGCTGCAGGAAGGCCGCCCCATCGGGCTCGAGCGCCTGATCGAGATCTTCCTGACGCCGGCCGTGACCCTCGCGCTCAGCGGCGCGCGGGGCCGCAACTTCCTGCGCATGCAGGCCCATCTGCAGCTCGACGGCACGCGCTTCGGCAGCAAGCTGCGCAGCTCGCTCTACGACGACTCCTCGCGTCGCTTCGTGCGCGCCTTCGCGCGCAGCCTGCCCGGGCTCTCGCAGGAGCAGGTCGCCTGGCGCTTCATCTTCGTGCTGGGCACCTACCAGTACGTGCTGGCCGACACCGGCCGGCTCGAAGTGATCTCCGACGGTGCGAGCAACGGCCGCGAATTCGACAAGGCGCTGCGCGAGATGATCCCGTTCCTGGCGGCGGGCATGCGCGCGGCGGGGCCCGCCTGAACGCTCCAGCCGGCGAAACCCGGCGCTGAGATAATCGGGGGGCGTTTCCACACCCTAAAAAAAGCCCCCCACCATGACGACCACGATCCAGCAGGCCGACCTGATCGAATCGATCAGCGCCGCGCTGCAGTACATCAGCTACTACCACCCCGCCGACTACATCGCCCACCTGGCCAAGGCCTACGAGCGCGAGCAGAGCCCCGCCGCCAAGGATGCGATGGCGCAGATCCTCACCAACAGCAAGATGAGCGCGACCGGCCAGCGCCCGATCTGCCAGGACACCGGCATCGTCAACGTGTTCCTCAAGGTGGGCATGGACGTGCGCTGGGGCGGCTTCACCG
>JAESFO010000834.1_pt1 | contig 12875 bp, 10 predicted proteins | sample 9269421 | NCBI WGS metagenome assembly JAESFO01 (sample SAMN14502839, study PRJNA617101) | algae metagenome | isolation source: Nostoc desertorum CM1-VF14 and co-occurring heterotrophs from rocky... | place: USA: Clark Mountains, San Bernardino, California | collected 2000-06-05 | reverse complement strand
GCGGGCGCGGGTCCCGGTCGGCCCAGCCGAACCGCTCGGCGCCGCGCCGCAGGCAGGCCACGAGGTTGCGACTGGAGAACGGCCTGCCGGTGTCGGGGTCGACGTCGGGCTCGTTGCGGATCCGCAGCTCGACCGGGTCGATCCCGAGCGCGACGGCCAGCTCGTCCAGCGCGGACTCCGCGCCGAAACTGCCGGGCGCCTCGCCGGGTGCGCGCATGTACGTCGGCGTGGACAGGTCCAGCGGCACGACCCGGTGCGAGGTCCGCCGGTGCGGCGACGCGTACAGGTGCCTGCTGATCACTGCGGTCGGCTCGCCGAACTCGGCCATCCGCGCCCCGGCCTCGACGACGTCGTGGCCGAGCGAGTGCAGCCGCCCGTCGGTCCCGGCGCCGAGCCGGAGACGCTGCACGGTCGCCGGGCGGTAGCCGGTCAGGTCGGTCATCTCGCGGCGGGTCAGCGCCAGCTTCACCGACCGGCCGGGGACCGCCCTGGCCGCCAGTACGGCCAGCACCGATCCGCCGTGCAGCGTGCCCTTGGTGCCGAACCCTCCGCCGACGTGCGGTGAGACGACGGTGACGTCGTCGTCGCCGATCCCGAACATCTGCGCGAGCTCGCGCCGGGCCGACCACACCGCCTGGGAGGCCTCGAACAGCGTGAGGTGGTCGCCGTCCCAGCGGGCGACGGTGCTGTGCGGCTCCATCGGGTGGTGGTACTCGATCGGCGTCGTGTAGGTGGCGTCGACCTGCACGGGAGCCTCGTCGAACGCCGTCTCCGGGTCGCCGGTGCGCGTGTCCGGCGGGAACGCGACGACGACCTCGGGGGTGTAGGCCTCGGCCGACCCCGGGTCGAACGCGGTGGTGGCGGGCTCGGCGTCGTAGCCGACGACGACGAGGTCGGCCGCCTCCCGGGCCGCCTCGGCGGTCTCGGCGAGCACCGCGGCGACGTACTGGCCGCGGTGGTGCACCTCGACGGACTGCAGGACCGACTGCTCGGTGGTGGTGCTGCCACCGATCCGGGGCGCGGTGTCCGGGGTCAGGACGGCGACCACCCCGGGGATCGCGGCCGCGGCGGTGGTGTCGATCGAGCGGACCCGGCCGCGGGCGATCGTCGCCCCGACGCCGCGCAGGTGCAGCGGCGCGGCGGCGTCCTGCTCGTAGGCGTAGACGGCGTTGCCGGTGACCTTGGCGGGGCCCTCGATCCGGGTGTGCGACGTGCCTGCGGCGCCGTCGGTCCGGGTGCCGGGGGTGACGGTGCTGGTCATGCGGCCTCCGTCCGGTGCGCGGCGAGGCCGCGCAGGGTGGCGGTGACCGTGCCGGCCACCAGCGGGATCTTGAAGGCGTTGCCGCCGACGGCGGTGTCGACGGCGCGGGCATCGGCGGTCTCGGCCGTCGCGGCGGCGCGGAACGCCTCGTCGGTGGCGGGCCCGCCGAGCAGCGCCTGCTCGGCGCGGCGCGCCCGCCACGGCCGGTGCGCGACCCCGCCGAGGGCGATCCGCACGTCGCGGACGGTGCCGTCGTCGGCGACGTCGAGGGCCGCGGCGACCGATACCAGCGCGAACGCGTACGAGGCGCGGTCGCGGACCTTGCGGTAGGTGGAGTGCGCGGCGACCGGCAGCGCGGGCAGCTCGACCGAGGTGATCAGCTCCCCGTGCTCCAGCACGGTGTCGCGGCCCGGGTCGTCGCCGGGCAGCCGGTGCAGCTCGGTGGCGGCGACGGTGCGCTCCCCGTCCGGGCCGAGGACGTGCACGCGGGCGTCGAACGCGGCCAGCGCGACCGCCATGTCCGACGGGTGGGTCGCGATGCAGCCGCCCTCGGGTGCGCCGAGGACCGCATGATGGCGGGCCCAGCCGTGCTGTGCGGAGCAACCCTGCCCGGGGTCACGCTTGGTGCAGGGCGCGGTGAGGTCGGCGAAGTAGGAGCAGCGGGTGCGCTGCAGCAGGTTCCCGCCGGTCGTCGCCATGTTGCGCAGCTGCCCCGAGGCCCCGGCGAGCAGCGCCGCGGACAGTGCCGGGTAGTGGCGCCTGACCCGCGGGTCCACGGCGACGTCGGTGTTGCGGGCGCCCGCGCCGATGGACAGGCCGCCGTCGGCGGTCGGGGTGATCCCGGTGGGCAGCAGGCCGGTGACGTCGACGAGCGTGCCCGGCTCGACCAGGCCCAGCTTGAGGTGGTCGACGAGGTTGGTCCCACCGGCCAGGTAGGCGGCGGACGGGTCGGCGGAGACGACGGCGACCGCAGCCGCGGCGTCGCCGGGACGGGTGTAGGCGAACGGCTTCACCGCGACGCCCCCGTCCCGGTGCCCACGGCACCGACGGCGTCGACGATTCCGGAGTAGGCGGCGCAGCGGCACAGGTTCCCGGACAGCCGCTCGGCGATCTCGGCGCGGTCCAGCACGGCCGGCCCGTCGCCGGACAGGTCGGCGGTGACCGCGCTGGGGTGCCCGGCGCGGGCCTCGTCCAGCATCCCGACGGCCGAGCAGATCTGGCCGGGGGTGCAGTAGCCGCACTGGTAGGCGTCGTGCGCGACGAAGGCCTCGGCGAGCGGGTGCAGGTCCGCACCGGTGCCGAGGCCGTCGGCGGTGGTGACCGCGGCGTCGTCGTGGGCGACGGCGAGCGAGAGGCAGGACAGCACGCGGCGGCCCGGCCCCTGTTCACCGGGTGCGGCCAGCAGGACGGTGCACGCACCGCACTGGCCGTGGTCGCAGCCCTTCTTGGCGCTGGTCACGCCGAGCCGGTCACGCAGCGCGTCGAGGACGGTGGTCCGGGTGTCGACCGTCAGCTCGTGGCGACGGCCGTCGACGGTGAGGGAGATCGTGGAGTCCACGATGGTGCGCTCCTTCGGGAGACGGAGTGGAGAGCTCGAAACGGAGCCTCCTCCGGAAATATAGGAACGCTGTTCCGGTTACGCAACCCGGAGGCCCGCGAGGAAGAAGCTGACGGCGCGGCGGGCGTCGTAGGCGGAGTCGACCTCGGCGCCGAAGCAGAGATTGCCGATCCCCCGCAGCACCTCGTAGGCGGTGACGTCGGACGGCAGCTGCCCGGCCTCCCGCGCCGCCCGGACGATCTCCTCCCCCGCCGGCAGGAGACGCTCCAGGAACAGTTCGTGCAGCGCGGCGGAGCGGCCGTCGTCGTGGACGAGCATCGCGACCAGCCCGTGCTTGGTGACGAGCAGGTCGACGAACTCCCCGACCCAGGCCACGAGGGCGTCGAACGGCGTCGGACCGGCGTCCAGGCAGGTCCGCGCTGCCGCCGCACACCCCTCGACCTGGTGCCGGTAGACGGCGACGACCAGGTCCGGCCGGGTCGGGAAGTGCCGGTAGACCGTTCCCACGCCGACCCCCGCGCGGGCGGCGATCGCCCGGACCGGCGCGTCGACGCCCGCGGTCACGAACTCGGCCGCGGCGGCCTCGAGCAGAGCCGCACGACTGCGCCGGGCGTCGGACCGGACCGGTTCCCGCTGCACTCCCACCGCACGCTCCCTTGCTGTCCGGAACACTGTTCCGTATCGTATCCGGAACACTGTTCCGTTTCATCGTCCGTACTCGCCCCGCACAGGAGTTCCCGTGTCCCGAGCGTCCATCGGCATCATGACCGCCCAGATGCAGACCACCTACGACGACCTGCTGCGCGTCTGGCTGGAGGCCGACGAGCTGCCCGGCATCGAGCACGCCTGGCTGTTCGACCACCTCATGCCGATCGGCGGCGACCCGCTGGGGCCGGCCCTCGACGGCTGGACCACCCTGTCCGCGCTGGCCGCTCGGACCCGGCGGCTGCGTCTGGGTCTGCTGGTCACCAGCAACCGGTTCCGCCCGCCCGCGGTGCTGGCCAAGATCGCGACGACGGTCGACGTCGTCTCCGGCGGACGGCTCGACCTGGGCATCGGCGTCGGGTCCCGCCCGGACCACCCGCTCGCCCGCCGCGAGTACGAGGCGCACGGCCTGCCCTTCGCCGCCACCGCCGACGCCGTCACCGCGCTCGACGAGGCCTGCACGGTGATCCGGCGGCTGTGGACCGAGACCGAGCCGTTCGACGTCGACGGCGAGCAGGTGCGGCTCACCGGCGCGTTCGGCAGCCCGAAGCCGGTGCAGGCCCACCCGCCGATCGTGATCGGCGGACGGGCCAGGGCGACGCTGCGGATCGCGGCCCGGCACGCCGACGTCTGGAACATCCCCGGCGGCGACCTCGACGACGCCGTCGCCCGCAGCGCGCTGCTCGACGAGCTGTGCGCCGACATCGACCGGGACCCGGCGGAGATCACCCGGTCGATCCACCTGGGCGTCTCCTACGACGACCCGGCAGACGCCCGCGAGCGGGTGTCCGCCGCCGTCGGCGCGGGCTTCGGGCACGTGGTCCTGGGGCTGCCCGCCCCGTTCCCGCAGGGTGCCGCCCGCTGGGTGGCCGACGAGATCGTCGCGCAGGTTTAGCCGACCGGATAGTTCGGTCATCTAACTACCATGGCCTCCTCCCGGCACGCCCTCATCTCCGGCGCCGGCATCGCCGGCTCCGCGCTCGCCCTGCGCCTGGCCGCGTACGGCTGGCGGACGACCGTCCTGGAGCGCGCGCCGCGGCAGCGCGACGAGGGGCACAACATCGACGTCCGTGGCACCGCCCGTGAGGTCCTGCGCCGGATGGGCCTGGAGGACGCCGTGCGGGCCGCCGGCACCCGCGAGGTCGGCTTCCGCGTGATCGGCGACGACGGGCGCCCGGTCGCCGAGATCCCGATGGACCCGGCCGGGTCGACCGACGGTCCGACCGCCGAGCTGGAGATCCTGCGCGGCGAGCTGGCCCGGGTGCTGATCGGGGCCGCGCCGGGGTCCACGACGTTCCGGTTCGGCACCCGGATCACCGGCGTCGAGGACCGGGGCACCGGCGACGGCCCGGCCCGGGTCGCCCTCGACGACGGGACCACGGTCACCGCCGACCTCGTCGTGGTCGCCGAGGGGCTGCGGTCGCGCACCCGCGACCTGGTGTTCGACGACGTCACCGTCCGCGAGACCGGCCTGTACGGCGCCTACCTGACGATCCCCCGCACCGCCGACGACGACGCCTGGTGGAACTGGTTCCACGAGACCGGCTCGCGCGGGGTGCACCTGCGCCCGGACAACCTGGGCACCACCCGCGCCATGCTGACCTTCCTGTCCGGGGTGCGCGGCCTGGAGACCCTCGGCGACGCCGACGTCCGCACCGTCCTGCGGCGGACCTTCGCCGACGCGGGCTGGGTCGCCCCGCGGATCATGCGGGAGCTCGGCGACGGGCCGGGCGGGGCCCCGATGTACTTCGACGCCGTCGGGCAGGTCACGGCCCCGCGCTGGAGCTCGGGACGGGTGGTACTGCTCGGCGACGCCGCGTACTGCCCGTCGCCGCTGGGCGGCGGGGGCACGAGCCTGGCCCTGATCGGTGCCTACGTACTGGCCGGGGAGCTGGCCTCCCGCCCCGGCGACACCGCGGGTGCGCTGCACCGCTACGAGGAGCTGCTGAGGCCCGCGACCGAGCAGGCGCAGAAGCTGCCGCCGCTGACGCTGGCCAACCCGCGGACCCGGGCCGGGATCCGGACGCTGCGCACCGCGTTCCGGGCCGTCGCGAGCCCGGTCGGGAAGCGGGTGACCGGGCTGCTCGGGGCCACCCCGACCGGCGCGGTCGACGCGTTCCGGCTCCCGGACTACCCGGCGCCGAGCTCGTCGAGCGTGGCGACGACCGCGCGCAGGTAGCGCTCGACGACCTCGCCCTCGTCGGCGGAGAGGCGGCGGGCGACGTCGTCGAGGGCCCGGACGGCCGGCTCCCACTGCGCGAGCCGCGCGCGGAAGGACTCCTCCCGCGAGCGCACGGTGACCCGGCGGCGGTCGTGCGGGTCGGGGACACGCTCGAGGTGGCCGGCCGCCTCGAGCCGGTCGATCAGCGCGGTGGTCGAGGCCGGCCGCAGGTCCAGCCGCCGGGCCAGCTCGGTCGGCCCGAGCGAGCCGTGCACGTCGAGCAGCCGCAACGCCCACAGGTCGGTCGGGTGCAGCCCCGCTCGCCGGGCCTGCCTGCCGGTGAACTCGTGGGTCGCCCGGTTCACCGCCTCCAGCGCGACGGTCGGGCCGGCCAGCCCCTCCAGCAGGTGTCGTCGCTCGCCCATGCGGCCTCCCGGCGTCGGTCCACGGCACCGTAGCCGGACGGGCCCGGCCGCAGCCGCGGCAGGACCGGTCACGAGGTGGTCACGAATTCGCGACGCCGTTTCGGGGACACCTCCCCGCTCTCGGCCGTCGAATGGGGATGATTCCGCATCAACTGATCGACGACCCGCAGGTGACGGACCTGCGCAACCTTCCACCCGATCGGGTGACGCCACATTTCTGCGCACCATTCCCGACGGCGACCCGACGATTTCCCGGAACCGCCCCGTGCGTAATCTCCGGAATCGTGATCGAGCTGGAGGGGGTCTCCAAGGTCTACCGGACCGGAGCCCTCGAGCTGCGCGCACTCGACGCCGTGGACCTGCACGTCGACGACGGCGACCTCGTCGCGATCATGGGCCCCTCCGGCTCGGGCAAGTCCACGATGATGAACATCCTCGGCTGCCTCGACGTGCCGAGCTCCGGCGCCTACCGGCTCGACGGCATCGACGTCGGCCGGATGTCGGACAACCGGCTCGCCGACGTCCGGCTGCAGAAGATCGGTTTCGTCTTCCAGTCGTTCAACCTGCTGCCGCGCACCTCGGCGCTGGCCAACGTGGAGCTGCCGCTGGTCTACGCCGGCGGGCGCGACCGCCGGGGCCGGGCGCGGCGCGCGCTGGAACGGGTCGGGCTCGGCGACCGCGGCGACCACCGGCCCAACGAGCTCTCCGGCGGCCAGCAGCAGCGCGTCGCGGTGGCCCGTGCCCTGGTCACCGACCCCTCGATGATCCTGGCCGACGAGCCGACGGGGAACCTCGACACCGCCTCGACCACCGACGTCATGAACCTGTTCGTGGAGCTGAACGAGAGCGGCCGCACCGTCGTGCTGATCACCCACGAGCCCGAGGTCGCGGAGTTCGCCAAGCGCGTGGTGACCCTGCGCGACGGCCGGATCGTGGGTGACGAGCGCCGATGACGATCTGGGAGTCCGCGCGGATCGCGGTACGGGGCCTGCGGGCCGGGCCGCTGCGGTCGCTGCTGACGATGCTCGGGATCATCATCGGGGTCGCCGCGGTGATCGTGCTGGTCGCCTTCGGCAACGGTCTGCAGCGCTTCGTCGCCGACGCGTTCGGCCCGCTCGCCAACCAGATCCAGATCACCCCGGACCGCGGTGGCATCAGCGGCAGCGGCACGCCGCGCGACCTCACCGACGCCGACGTCCGCGCCCTGCGGGACCGGGCCTCCGCGCCCGCGGTCGCCTCGGTCAGCCCGACGGTGACCGGCTCGGCGCAGCTGCAGCTGGCCGGTGGCGGGAGCGTCCGCAGCGGCGTGACCGGCGCCGACGCCGACTACCTCGACATCACCAACCGGGAGCTCGTCGTCGGGTCGTTCTTCGACGACCGCCAGGCCACGACCCGGGCGAAGGTCGTCGTGCTCGGCCCCAACCCGGTGGCGACGCTGTTCGGCGGCCGCGCCGGCGAGGCGCTCGGCTCGGAGGTGCGGATCGGCCGCACCTCGTTCCGGGTGATCGGCGTGCTCGCCGCCAACGGCCAGCAGGACGACATCGCCGTCATGCCGCTGGGCGCCGCACGCGCCTACCTGACCGGTGGCGGCGACGTCGTCGACCAGATCACCGTGCGCGCGGTGTCCACCGACGCGGTGCCGCAGGCGGTCGAGCAGGTCACGACGGTCCTCGACGACCGGCACCGCATCGACGACCCGCAGGACCGCGACTACACCGTCACCGCGCTGCAGAGCCTGCTCGACCAGTCCTCGCAGGTCCTGAGCTTCGTGACGATCTTCGTCGCGGCGGTCGCGGGCATCTCGCTGCTGGTCGGGAGCATCGGCGTCGCCAACATCATGCTGGTCACGGTGACCGAGCGGACCCGCGAGATCGGCATCCGCAAGGCCATCGGCGCGCGCCGCCGCGCGATCCTGCAGCAGTTCCTCATCGAGGCGATGGTCCTCACCGGCATCGGCGGGGTCATCGGGATCCTGGTCGGCGTCGGTGTGTCCGTGCTGGCCGGGATCGTCCTGCCCCGCCTCGTACCCGACTTCCCCGCCCCGACGGTGTCGGCCGGATCGGTGGTGCTCGCCTTCGGGGTGAGCCTGCTGATCGGGCTGCTCGCGGGCGGTTTCCCCGCCAACCGGGCCGCGCGGATGCGGCCCATCGACGCCCTGCGGCACCAGTGACAGCGCCCGCGACAGCACCGAGGAGCACTTCATGACCCGACTGCGGCTCGCGTGCAGCCTGCTGCTCGCCGGACTCGTCGGCCTCACGGCCTGCACCGGAGGGGACCAGCCGCCGCCGACGGCCGTCGTCGACCGGGGTGTGGTCTCCACCGGGGTGTCGGCGTCGGGGTCGCTGGTGTCGATCACCCAGCAGAACCTCGGGTTCACCGACGGCGGCCGGGTCACCGAGCTGCTCGTGGAGGTCGGCGAGACCGTGGCCGCCGGGCAGCCGCTCGCCCGGCTCGACGACGCCGAGGCCCTGTCCCAGGTCGCCGCCGCGCAGGCGGGGCTGGACCAGCAGCAGGCGTCGCTGGGCAAGCTGACCGGCGCGAACACCGTCGAGGCCGCGCAGGCGTCGCTGGCCTCGGCGGAGTCGGTACTGGCCGCGACCCGCGACCAGGTCGGGGCGCAGAACGCGGCGAACGACACCGCCGTCGAGCGGGCGAGGGTCCAGCTCGCCTTCGACCGCAAGCAGCTCGCCGCGGCCCAGGAGAAGCTGGAGACCGACCGGCGGGCCTGCAAGCGCTCCGGCGGCAGCACCGCGTCCGCGACCCCGGAGCCCACCGCCGACCCGTCCGGCGGCGGGCTGCTCGGCGGTCTGTCCGGCGGGTCCGGCGCCTCGGGCGGGTCCGGCCTCGGCGCGGCGACGACCGACCCGGCCTGCACCGCCGTCGCCACCGACGAGCAGGCCGTGACGACGGCGAAGGGCCAGGTCATCACCTCGCAGACGGCGCTGGCGCAGGCCGAGGGCACCCGCGACACCGGCGCCGCCTCCGGCCGGGTCTCGATCGCGAACGCCGAGAGTGCGGTGTCCGACGCCCGCTCGCAGCTCACCGGGGCGAACAACGACGCACCTGCCGACGTCGCGGTGCAGGACGCCGTGGTCGCCGACGCCCGCAACACCCTCGCCGACGCCCAGCGCGCGCTCGACGACACCCTGCTGCGCGCCCCGGTCGCCGGCACCGTGTCCGCGATCAACGGCGCGGTCGGTGACGTCGTGCCCGCCGCGAGCGCCGCGACCGCGCTCGCCCCCGGCACCGACGCCCGGATCCCGCAGGCCGTCGGGTCGGCGTCGGCGGCCTCGGGCGGCGCGGGGGCCGCCGGTGGCGGCGCGTCCGCGGCGGGCGGGGCGCCGTTCCTCACCCTCAACGACCTGCAGACCTATCAGCTGGTCGTCCCGTTCGAGGAGAGCGACGCCGCGCGGGTCGCGCCGAACCAGACCGTCGACGTCACCGTCGACGCGCTGCCCGGGGTGAGCCTGCCGGCGACCGTGGTCGCCGTCGCGCCGACCGCGACCCAGCTGTCGGGCGTCGTGAGCTACTACGCGACCGTCGTGCTGAACCGCACCGACCCGCAGCTGCGCGACGGCCAGACCGCGCAGGCCGACGTGCGCACCGAGGCCCGCAACGGGGTGCTGCGGGTCCCGAACACCGCCGTCCGGCAGGAGGGCGGCCGCTCGGTCGTCGATGTGCCCGGCGACGACGGCGCCGCGGTGACCCGGCAGTTCGTCCCCGGCCTGGTGGGCGACCAGTTCACCGAGGTGCGGTCCGGCCTCGACGACGGCCAGCAGGTCCTGCTGCCGCAGGCCACCGTCGAGGCGACGCCGGGCCGTCCTGGCGGTGGCGCGGGCGGGAACTGACCCGCCGGTGCGCTCGTGCCGCCGGCGATCGCGAAGATCGCGGACGTGACCATCGCGCTCGCGTCCGAGACCAGGTGGAGCGCGGCCCGCGCGATCCTGCCTGTCCGGTGTCCGATGGGTGTCGTCAGCCGACCGGGATCGGCTCCTGAGCTCCTACCGGACCGGCGGGACCGGCGTCGACCGCGGAACGGGCTATTCGGTCGTGCATGACCGATCGGGCGCCACCGCCGGGTCCGAGGACCGCACCCGCCCCGGTGTCACTCCGTAGCGGGCGCGGAAGCTGCGGGAGAAGTGCGCGGGGTCGGCGAACCCCCAGCGGCGTCCGGTCGTCGCCACCGGCTCGCCGGCCAGCAGCGGGTCGCGCAGGTCGGCCAGGCAGCGCTGCAGCCGCCTGCCCCGCACCCAGCACGACACCGAGGTGCCCTCCGCGCGGAAGAGCTCCTGCAGCCGTCGGGTCGACATGTAGTGCTCCGCGGCGACCCGGCCGGGCGAGAGGTCGTCGTCGGCGAGGTGCTCGTCGAGCCAGGCCAGCACCGGGGCCAGCGGGCCGGCGGGGTGGGCGTCGCGGCGTCGTTCGGCGACCGCGGCGGCCAGCAGGTCGGTGAGCACCCGCCGGACCCGCGGCGCACGGGCGCCGGTGAGCAGCTCCTCGGTCTCGGCGAGCCGGCACAGCATCGGGCCGACCAGCAGGCCGAGACCGTCGCGGTCGGACAGCCGGGTGCCGCTGCCCTCACCGGGGCGGTCGTCGAGGCCGAGATCGGTGCGCGGCAGCATCAGCACCAGGCTGCGGAAGCCGGCCTCGTTGTCGACGGCGTAGGGCAGGTCGACGTCGTAGACGACCATGTCGCCGGGCCGCAGCACCGTCCGGTGCCCGCCCTGGGTGACCATCGAGCGCCCGGCGAGCTGGTAGGACACCTTGCACAGCCCGAGTCGCTCCCCGCCGGGGATGCGCCGGACCGTGTGCGCGGTGCCGGCGGCGAGATCGCCGAGCACCAGCGGACCGGAGCGGCGAACGACGCCGTGCCCGGTGAACCGGTCCGCGGGGCCGTGCGTGGTCAGGCGCAGTGCCGGGAAGTGGTCGCCCACCGTGCGGGACCAGGCGCCCAGGTCCCGGGACGCGGGCGGGGCGGGCAGGACGGCGGTGTGTTGCGGCATCGGGGTCTCCCGGGGTCGGTGGGCGCGGGCGGGACGGGGCGCTTGCCCCTGGGCGCGGTGCGGGTTGACCGTCGGCGCACGGGTACGCCGGGCCGCCGGGCCCGTGAGCGGGCCCCGAACCGGCCGACCGGGACGGCGGATCCGCAGGTCGGCGCGGTGGTACCGGGCCGGTGGACGGCGCCCGACGGGTGGTGGCGCGGCCGTCGGGGCGGCGGCCGGGGACCTTGTCGGGTCCGGTGCCGCGGACCAGCCTTCTCGCACCCCTGAGCGAGGAGAACCCGATGACACCGCGCCCGTCCCCCACCAGACCGCGTCCCCGCAGCGCGTCCCGTCGCGGGGTGCGCCGTGGCTGACCGGGGCGCCACCCCGGCGGACCCGGGGCACGCGCTGCGCGGCTCGATCGGCGTCGCCGGGATCGTGTTCCTGGTGGTCGCCGCCGCGGCCCCGCTGACCACGGTCGGTGGTGCGCTGCCGGTGATGCTCGCCGGGTCCAACGGGCCCGGTGTACCGCTGGCCTACGCGCTCGTCGCGGTGGTGCTGCTGCTGTTCAGCGTCGGCTACGCGGCGATGAGCCACTTCGTCGTCGACGCCGGGGCGTTCTACGCCTACGTCAGCCACGGGCTCGGCGCCCGGCTCGGGCTCGGTGCGGGCGGCCTCGCGCTGCTCGCCTACACCGCGATCCAGGCGGCCGTCTACGGTCTGGCTGCGGTGACGCTGCGCGGGATCGTCGTGCAGTTCGGCGGCCCGGAGCTGCCGTGGTGGCTGCTCGCCGCGCTGCTCGTCGCCGTCGTGGCGCTGCTCGGCTACCGGAGCATCGACGTCGGCGCGAAGGTGCTGGGCACGCTGCTGGTCGTCGAGGTCGCGGTGGTCGCGGCGCTGGTCGCCGGGATCCTGGTGACCGGCGGCCCGGAGGGCTGGTCGGCCACCTCGTTCGCCCCCTCGACGTTCCTGGCCGGGGCGCCCGGGATCGCGGTCATGTTCGCGGTCGCGTCCTTCGTCGGGTTCGAGGCGACCGCCATCTACGCCGAGGAGGCCCGCGAGCCGCGCCGCACGGTGCCGATCGCGACCTACGTGGCGGTGCTGTTCATCGGCGCGTTCTACACCGTGGCCAGCTGGGCGGTCGTCGTCGCGTTCGGGCCGAGCCGGGTCGAGGCCGCCGCGCAGGCCGACCCGACCGGGCTGGTCTTCACCGCAGCCGCGACCTACGTCGGACCGTGGTTCGCCGACGTGCTGCCGGTCCTCCTGCTGACCAGTCTGTTCGCCGCGCTGCTCGCCTTCCACAACGCCGTCGCCCGCTACCTGTTCTCTCTCGGCCGGCGCGGGGTGCTGCCCACCGCGCTCTCGCGCACCCACCCGCGCCACGGCTCGCCGCACGTCGGGTCGCTGGTCCAGACCGTGTCCGCGGTCGCGGTGCTCGCGGTCTTCGCCCTCGCCGGCGGCGACCCGGTGACCACCCTGTTCCCCTGGATGTCCGGGCTCGCCACGGTGTCGGTGCTGCTCCTGATGCTGCTCACCGCGGTCGCAGTGATCGTCTTCTTCGCCCGCACCCGGGCCGACACCCGCGCCTGGAACACCCGGCTGGCGCCCGCGCTGGGGCTGGTCGGCATCGCCGGGATCCTCGCCCTGGTGCTGGTCAACTTCACCACCCTGATCGGCGGGTCCGCTGCGCTGGCCACGGTGCTGCTGGTGCTCGTCGCGGGGGTGTTCGGCGGCGGTGTCCTGCTCGGTCGCGCCCGCCCCGCCCCCGCCGCGCCCGAGCCCG
>JAESFO010000832.1_pt1 | contig 12887 bp, 8 predicted proteins | sample 9269421 | NCBI WGS metagenome assembly JAESFO01 (sample SAMN14502839, study PRJNA617101) | algae metagenome | isolation source: Nostoc desertorum CM1-VF14 and co-occurring heterotrophs from rocky... | place: USA: Clark Mountains, San Bernardino, California | collected 2000-06-05 | reverse complement strand
GCTGGACTGACAAACTCTGATCCAAGTATTACATGGTATCACCGCTATCAGATCCACAAACACCTTGAAACCTTACACAGTAAGGTATTAATTCCTCTTACCTTCAAAAATGAGCGAACGTACAGTTAAAAAAGTAGTCGCATTAATGACAATGAATAATTCAATGGATGGCAAAGATTTTGAAGTATTTATTGAGAAGTTTTTAGTGCCAGAGTTATGGTCAGGAGCGGTGGTAGTAATGGATAATTTATCCGCGCATAAACTCGATTCAATTGTGCCAATGATTGAAGCTGTCGGCGCTTCAGTTCTTTGTTTATCCCCATATTCTCCCGATTTTAATCCAATTGAACTATGGTGGTCACAACTCAAATCTTTCTTACGCAGTTTTGCTCCAACTACAACAGAAATGGTTGATAAACTAATATCAGTTGCACTCGACTTAATAAATCCTCAACATTTAAGAAACTGGTTTGCTAATTGCTGCTACTGTACCTCATAACAGCCGGAAGTGCTGTATAGATAAACTAAGTCTTTATTTATGCCGTCAAATTGTAGAGGCTCACAAAGGTACTATTAATGCTGAAAGCATTCCTGATGAAGGTACTATATTTTGGTTTACCTTGCCTATTATTTCATTAAAAAACTAGATGTTTTGAAATTTGGCTCACGTTTGCATTGCTTGCACTAGAGCATCCAAGCGTTAATGGGAATTAAAACTGCCCTCATGACGCGCTAGCTATTGCCCTAATCTCATTGATTGCTGCTTTGATCTAGGCATTAACAGCATAAGTTCCTAAAGCGATCGCCTACTCCGGATAAGGATTGTTTAGCGTCATCTTGGAGCCAAACATCTCAATTTACAACATCGCCGTCAACCACTTAGGGCTGTTTCCCTTTCGTTGGGAGTTGCCAGCTTTCATCAACGTGGTAATACTACTGAAACTCTAATCCGAACCGCGGATGCTGCACTAACCCTGGCTAAAGCTACTGGATGGGATCTGGTTATAAAAGCATTCCATCGGGGCCAAAGCGGATGCGACCTCCGTCGTGGTATTGCGCTACAGGAATATTATCTAGAATTACTAAAAATCTATACGCCTTGATTTTTGACCAGATATTTTGGACGCACTTCAAACAAAAATTATTTTTTATCCTCAACGATAAATAATTTTATAGATTTGATTTGCCTCATCTAAGATTTTTTCGACTCCAGAGTCGGCAATATTTTTGACATAGTTAATTTTTATTTCTTCTAGCATATCAATCAGTAAAGTTTGAAGTTCTTGGATATTATAATTTTTCTGCAATTCCATCTTTAATACATCCCGAAAGTTGCTGATTAAACGAGAGGTAAGTTCTCCTGCTGTTGGGTCTGATAGTGCTTTGATTAAGTTGTTGTAGGTTGAGTCAGATAAATCATGAGCCAGCTTTTCTGTTAATTGATGAGGTAAGTGATTTAAACCGGGGATGTTCTGTATTTGTTGGTAAAGCGGAGATTGGTTGAGGGTGCTGGTAATACTGTGTTGCATCAAAGCTTCTATGTCAGGCTGAACTTGCGGTAAAACATCATAGACGCTGACTTTGATTAAGCGAGTAGCTATAGCGTTTACCTCATTCCTTCCATTCAATTCAACATAGGGTTTGCGGGTTTCTGGATGAAATAACCAGCGTGCTAAATCACCTTTGCGAATTGCATCTTGCATTTGGTCAATCACTTGTATACCTACCATTTCCGTGATTTCCTCGGCAAAGCTAATGGCGAAGTCATGATTTAATTGCGATCGCAACGGTTCAAGGTTGAGTAAATGTGCTTGGTAAAGGCGAATAGTGACTGGAATCACTCGTAACCAACGCCACAAGGGAAGCAACAAAAATAAATCGTACCAACGCCGCAGCATTGCTTCTAGCCAGTTTAAATCAGGATTACGGCGACTGATATAAAAAGTACGTGCTAGAAAATCCAAGGCAAAAACCACGATAAAAGGTAAGTCAATCAGCCAGAAACGACTGATAAAATTGCCAAACCTATCAATATCTCGATAATAGTTACTATTAATTAGGACGCGAATCTGTGAATTAAAAAAGTTGATTTATGATTGCCATCCTATTTGTGAAAGATAAGCTGGACTCCAAAACATATTAAAGGCTTCTCTAGCTGATTGTTGATTTGTTCGTAAGCGAATTTCATTTTTAATCTTTGCTAAAGCTCCACTTTTGTTTGCAACATCAAATGGGTTGTCTTCAATCATCTGCTGGCTGAGAAGGCGTAATTCACCCAGCGAGTTTTCTACTTGGGGTGACTGTAAACCAGCCTGTAAAACCTGTTCTTCTAATTCTGCGACTTTGTTGAGATAGTTTTGGGTTTCTGGGTGAGGTTGAATACCCTTAATTGGGTCATAAGCTTGAGTAATACTTGGCAAAACTTGAAGATACAAGTCTCGCCAGTGTATATAGGTCAAATCAAAAAAGACCAAACATAAGTTTAGCAATGCTAAAACGGCAACTAATCGTTCAAACCAAAAATTGCGATAAGTAGGTGATTTTTTGATAGCTATTGTTGATGTCATAACTAAAAAACTTCTTCCATATCAAAACTAATTAATTTTAAATGGCTAGGATTGGCAATTAACTCTTTTGCTATTAAGAATGCGCCAATAGTCCAAGCTTGATATTTTCTTGATTGCTTACCAATTAATCGAGCATTCTTACCATCGTAATATTCTGGCCAGCCATCCTGATATAAGCGATTTTCTGCTATCTCAATTGCTTTATGGGCAATGTCTAGGCGGTTCGTTTTTTGTACGGCGGCTGTTAGCAACCATAATAAAACCGGCCAATTACCCCCATTGTGATAAGACCAAGGAGTATTTTTTGGATCGCTTCCTGTAACAATTTGCCACTCTATCCCCTCTAGTGCTGGATAGCAAAGTTTCATCGGCATATATCCAATTAAATCTTGCCAACGTTTGTCGATAAGATTCATAATTTTTTGGGATTCTTCCTCATTGGCTAAAGAAGTGATAATTGCCAAGAGATTTCCCGAAGCAAAGAAACGAAAGTCCATGCGTCCAGGACCAAGATTACCTACTAAATAACCGCCATCATTTGCTAGCCATTCAGTTAACCAATCAGGGATTGAAGCAGGATAAATATTAAATCTGTTGGCTACTTCTTTGCCAAATTCATCACCTTTAAAGCGGTAAATTTCATTTAAACGATTTAAATCAATCCAATAATATTCTCGTAGATGATAAGTAAGAGGTGCTAAACGTTGATTTATACTATTAGAGCAGGAAAGGTTATCATCATTCGGTAGTAAAAGTTCCTTAGCAGCACGTAAAGCTGCGTAAAACAGGACTTGAATTTCTAAAGGATGTTCGTAAACACCCATACGACGGTCAATCATAAAAGCACCATCGGGAACTAGCATTGTCGGATACATAGCAAACCGATGAGCAAGACACATTTCTAAAATTAATTTGATTCCTTGTTGAAATTCGCTTTGATGAGCAAGTGAGATATCACCAGTAGCTTTGACATAAGCTCGTAATAAGACATCAGGTGCAATCCAAGACAAATAAGAACCATCGTCAAAAGTTTGAACGACCTCGAATTTAACGTGATCTGGTACACGTCCAAGAATATGGCATTTTTGTTTAATTGCAGCATTAACCATTTTGAATGAATGTAGTCCCCTATCCCACATCAGCAACATCCCATCACTAACACTTCGTAATAATTTTAAAGCTCCTTTTCTTTCACCAATTCGGTAAGGGCTAATGAATGCATCAGTAATTAAATGAGTACCCGCTTCTACCAAAAAAACTAACCTAGCTTTCGGGAATGCTGGATATGTCCCAGGGCGAGAACCAGGATAACCAAATACTCTGGCATTCTCTTGAGTCTCAGGAATGTCCATTACTGTCCCATCTACAGCCATTATTCTTAACCCTCCCAAAAAAGCACCTGGTGTTAAAGGCGAAGAATAATGGCTTTGTAACCATCTCAAACAAACGTGTCATTACAGATGCTCTGCTAGAAGAACCCAAATCGATTACTTACAATCATGTATTGATTCTCTTCGACAAAACTGGGTTGACTTATACGACAGTCTTAAAGAGAAAAAGTAAATCTCATTATTTTGTTCGCGTAACTCATCCGCGAACAGTTTTTTCTTTGTTTTACCCTCTATTCCTCCTTAACCGAGCAGTATTGATATCTATCTTTGTTCTCTGGTCTGAAGATTGTGCAGCCTCAAAATTTTCTACCATAATCGGATTTGACTGTTACTCAGTGATGCTTTACTTGCTTGATGAACGCAGGATCGGCCATAACTTACTTACGACTGCGAAAAAGTCCCTTGCTTTATATAAAAGTTTGTTATGTAATATTCTTCAGCTAGAGTTTTGTGCTTTATGCAAAAATAACCAAAAATCTTGAAACTGCTGTCACAAAAGAGAATCAAGATTTAGAAGATGTTAAAGCCCTACTAAAAGCAGTCTCAATAGCTGGATTTATCCCCTTTTCCTGTACCCTCACAGACGTTTGTGCAATCATTCTAACCTCTCACTAATGATCACACTTATATCGCCTGGTGGGAGATTATTGGACGATACGAATGGTACATTTCTCTTTCAGAGACGCTTTGCGAACGTGAATGCTACTGGAAATGTCGGGTGGGGAAATTGGGTTATTGGCTAACCCAATGTCCACAAATGGATCACAAAATTGATCTAGTAGTTGCTCTAGTGAACTTGGCTCTTTTAAGGACAAGAGGTAATAGGACTAATGTTTTTAGCCCTTTCTCCTTTAACATGAACCCCTTTTCCCAGTCATCACCCAATGATGCAACGGTTGGCAGGCTACTAGGCTTGCACCTATACAATTAAATAAGGGTATCGCTCAGTCCGATACCTTGACTACTACTGGTATACGCACTCGAACATTTTACATCTGTAGTCTTCCTGAGTCAATTACACTACAATTTCCCAGCAGAATTTTAATTTTGAAGCAAAACAAGGGAACTCTAGGTAAGAGTTGATTATTGTTGCGTTTAGTATCATTATGGCTTCTCAGAATCAAGGCTCAGATTTGCCGTCAGTTTCCAGCGATGTCGTCAACCCAATTCGCAATTATGAAGAGAGCAATGGGCTAACGCCCCGCTCCGCTCTAAGCGCAGCCATGCCGCAGGCTTTACGCAATTAAAATCAGTGGGGGCTTGAACCCACCACTGATTTAAGACCACTGATTCAAAAAATCAGTGGGGGCTTGAAACCCACTAATTAACAATTAAGCAATTAAACGATTTCTCGTGTTTAACTGCGAATTGCGAATTTTTGGTCACTATTAGCATTGCCGACAATGGACTAGGAATACCATCCGATACTTTAAAACAAATATTTAATCCCTTTTTTACCACCAAGACTGTTGGACAAGGTACAGGGATGGGACTGGCTATTAGTTACCAAATTATCACACAAAAACATGGCGGTTCTTTAGAATGCATTTCCCAACCAGGAGTTGGTGCTGAGTTTATTATTCGTATTCCCCTTCAACAACTTGTGTCAAGTTTCTAGTATGTTGCCAGCACTCGCAACAAGGATTTGTTTCTCCAGAGAAGTTTATTCCTATAGCTGAAGAAACTCGGCTGATTGTTCCTATCGGTCATTTTCAATTCGCAATTCGCTTTTTCGCCCATTCGCAATTAATAATACCCCACCACGCCACTTGCTTTATGCAGGCGTTCCTGTCCACCGCAGCGGCTTATGAATACGCTTGCTTTGAATATTGATACTATGTGTTTTGTTTCTTTTCATAGTTGAAATTAGTTGCTCTGCATCCTTATGAAACAATTCAAAATTATTTTTTTAATTTTGAATTTTGCATTTTGAATTTTGAATTCAAAAAATGGTCATCAACCGAAGAAACCCAGCCTTCAGATGGAATGGCTTTTATCTAAAAGTGCTTAACCAGAACTCAGGTTATTTAGCAAAAATAACTCAGATGCATTGCGTGAATATTTTAGCTATCGGGCCACTGGTAACGATTTTCTCTCTCCAGATGCGGATTGTGGGAATTTTCTTTTCAATCGTTTATACACCAACCCTTGTGTAACGAAACAATAAGTCGCACATTGCGTATAGTATGCCTTTGAGTAAAAAAATAAGTGTTATTACTGAAGGCTGATAAGTATTTTCACTGTATTCTGTTTAAGTACAGAGACGGATTACAGGATTGTTAATAAAACATTAAGGTACGGGTTAATACGTAAAACTCAGACTAAAACATCCATTAACTCAATCAAAATTTAAGAGATATGTCAAGTAAAGTTGTGAAAGAGTTGGCAGATTTTTTGGTGCAAATAGAACAGCGATCGCAGTTTCATGCAGGCTATCCATATAATTTAAATTGTGATTACAGCTTGATAGCTAAATTTTTCAATCATCTATTAAATAATGCTGGAGATCCATATATAGAGCCAGATTTTGGTCTTCATTCTCGTAGGTTTGAGCAAGAAGTTCTATCTTTTTTTGCTCACCTTTATAAGATTACAGAAGATCAGTTTTGGGGTTATGTTACTGCTGGCGGAACTGAAGGTAATTTATATGGAATGTTTTTAGCAAGAGAAATTTACCCTAATGGGATTCTTTACTCATCACAAGACTCTCATTACTCCATACCCAAAGCAGCCAAATTATTCCGCATCCAGCATAATGTTGTTAATTCGCAAATTAATGGAGAGATTAATTATGAGCATTTTGAACAACTAATTAGCGAAAATCGAAGTTATCCAGCGATCATAAATTTAAATATTGGGACTACTGTTAAAGGTGCAATTGATAACTTAGACAAAGTTATAGAAATTTTAGAGCGTAATCAAATTAAAAATTATTACATCCATTGTGATGCTGCACTTTCAGGATTAATATTACCATTTTTAGATGGCGCTCCGCAAGTTAACTTTGAAAAACCTATAGATAGTATAGCTATTTCTGCTAAATTTATTGGTTCTCCGTTACCTTGTGGTGTGGTTTTAACTAAAAAGAAATGGGTAGAAAAAGTTGAAACAGAAATTGAATATATTGGTTCAAAAGATACAACAATTCTTGGGTCTAGAAACGGTCATACTCCCCTAATTCTCTGGTATGCAGTACAAACAAGAGGTTATGATGGATTAGCTAGAGAAGCAAAGACTTGTATTAATAATGCCCAATATCTTTTCCAACAACTTCAAATCAGAGAATATCCATGTATATTAAATAATTTTTCCAATACCGTCGTGTTTGGTAAACCTTCTCAAAGGTTAATTAAAAAGTGGCAGTTAGCAGTTTATGAAGATTGGGCACATATTATAGTCATGCAGAATATTAATCTGAAGAAAATTGATATTTTTATTAATGAACTTTTGCCAGAAGAAGGGCTAGTGAATAACGCAGAAAATTCCCAGCTACAGCCAGTACTACACTAATGTAGATTATCAAGTAATTTTAATCGCCCGATTTTACAAGGTGTTTTTCTAAAAGAATTTGATTCCAAGATTTTATTGTTTTAAAAAATTTTTATAACACAAGTTAGCAGCAAGCAGTATTTCTACATCTTCACCATCCATAGGTGGTAAGAAGAAATACCCTTGTCCATAATCACATTGTAACGCCTTTAATTGTGCTAATTGTTCTACAGTTTCTATTCCTTCTGCTGTTACAGACATATTTAAATTATGGGCTAATGTCACAATAGCTCGAACAATTTCTAAATTTTCCCCTCGATTACCTATATTGCTGACAAAAGAACGGTCAATCTTAAGGGTTTTTATTGGTAGGCGATGTAGATAACTCAAAGATGAATAGCCAGTACCAAAATCGTCCATGTGCAACTCCACATTTAGCGCTGTTAACTGAGAAAGCACGGTGGTAGCTAATTCAAAATTATCCATCAACAAAGTTTCAGTAATCTCCAATTTCAAACTGCGTGGCTTCAGTCCAGTTTCTTGCAAGATATGTTTAACTTGTTTAAACACATCAGGTTCGGTGATTTGTTTTCCAGAAAAATTAACGCTAATTGTCAGGGGTAGTGAGCTAGGAAATTGTTTATGCCACTTGTGCATTTGGTGGCAGGCTTCATAAAGCACCCATTGCCCAATACTAAGAATCATTCCAGTTTCTTCGGCCAAGGGAATAAAATCTTGAGGGGCAATAAGTCCATGTTTGGGATGATACCAACGTATTAGAGCCTCAAATCCAATTATTTTGCCAGTTGTCAGTGAAATAATTGGCTGGTAATAAAGACGAAATTCTTCTTGCTTGAGCAGCGCATTTCGCAGAGCAGTTTCTAACTCCAAGAGCAAAGATGCACCCTCATGCATTTTTTGGTCAAAAACCTCATAGCGGGCCTTCCCAAGTGATTTGGCACAGTACATTGCCACATCGGCATCACGTAGAATCTGTGCTGCTTGCTCATAATCTGCTTTACTTAAAGCAATGCCAATACTAGCATTAGTAAATACCCTATGCTCATTTAATTGAAATGGTAAAGCTAGCACTTTCTTAATTCGCTCGGCTAGCTGTATGGCGGTGCTAATATCCTCAATTTCCTCAATTAAGATTGTGAACTCGTCCCCGCCAAAACGGGCAACTATGTCTCCGGCTCGCAGAACTGATTTGAGTCGATAAGAAATTTTAATTAAAAGTTGGTTTCCTAGTAGATGTCCAAGGCTATCATTAACAACTTTAAAGCGGTCTAAGTCTAAGAAGAGTACGGCAAATAAATATTTATTTTGCTGTTTAGTACGTTTTATTGCTTGCTGCACTCGCTCCAGAAAGAATCGTTGATTAGGTAATCCGGTTAGCCCGTCATGAAGACTATTGTGTAGTAGTTCCTCTTGTGCTTGTTGACGCTTGATAATGTCTTTTTGAAGTTGTTGATTTACTCTAATAAGTTCAATAGTGCGTTCTAGAACCATCTGCTCAAGGTGATGACGATATTGAACTAACTCTCTTTCTACTAACTTCCGTTTAGTGATGTCACGAACAATAACGACATACTCTCGTAGCTGAGAGTTAAATGGCTGTGAGATAGTCGATTCAACAATTCGTAGACCTTGATTTATTTTTAATGTTTGCTCACTTCTAATAGACCACTGTTCCGGTTTACCGCGATAGCATTTTAATATTTGATTCAATTTTTGCCCAAGCAAGCGCTGAATATTTGTTTGAAATAATTTTTCAGCAGCAGCATTTGTCTGACAAATTTTACCGTCCTCATCTAAAATTAGAACAGTATCTGGAACGGTATCGAGAGTAGTAATGAATAGGCTTCTTGCTTGTTTGCGTGCATCATCAATAGCAACAATTTGTGGTAGAGTTGTCCAGCAAGCGATCGCAACTCCTATAAAAGAAAGTGTTACTAATAAAATAGCTAGTAAAGAGTTATCATTATTACTAGAATTTGTGTCTAATAAATTACAGATAATCCAAGTACTTGTGGCAATAACACAGATTAATGATACTAAGACAATCACTTGTAATATCACAAAATCCTGGTTGTTTCTATTAAATTTAGCCAAGTAATGCTGTGTCCACCATTTCGGGTATAATGACGCTAATTTAAAGCGACGTAGTGCTACATCTCCTAGCATCAAAATAATGGGTAATAATAAACCCACTAAAAAATCCCTCCAATTCCAAGCTAAACCTCCTACTATTAGAACTACTGCTTCCACAAAGAAGAAACTAAGTGACCACCAAGGCCATAGTACCTGCGGTTTCTCTCGACACAGCCATAGCCCCAGATGTAGCCCCATAATGGACAGGAGATAACAGGTGCCTGCTACCGTGACAAGTTGATCTATATCTCTATAATTGAGACAAAGTAAACTCAGTAGAAAGGTAACTAAGATAGCTGGACCAAGGACACCGTGGCGAGAAACTAATCCAAATACAGGAGAAAGTTGACCGTCTAAAGCAAGTTGGTATAATATCCGAGGAGAGTTGGAAACTGCCGTAGCAGCACTTAAAAGGCAGGATATAGTAATAATAAGTGTTACTATAAAAGAGGCAGATTCACCCCAAAAAGGTTTAGAAGCCGTCATCAAATATAAGAACGGATAGTCACCATAATTTTTTGTTAGATCTGGTGCCGAACACATTAATACCCAAGAACCACCTAAAAACACCGCAGGAATTAGCCAAGCAGCTACGGTTAAGAAGCTCAAAGTTTTATATGGGTGGCGGCTATCAGCAACAAAAGAAGAAGTGGTTTCACAAGCATAAATTGAATAGCTAGCCAAAAAAAACCACTTTGCCCATTCTTCAAAGCTCAGGCTATGTGTGCTAGTTGGGATAAATTGAAAACTAGTGGCTGAGAAGGCTAACCATATTACGCCTTGAACACAAAACAGAAGTAGTAATAAAATAGCTGGAAAGACAAAAAATAAATGCAGGAGTGCTAAAGCACGGGTGCCACTAAAAGCCAAAATAAAAGGAATTGCTGTAAAAAGAACTTTCAAAAAAGCTTCCGGACAAGAAATATTTAATGTTTCAAGATTGGATTTAATTAGGTTTGTCAGAATAATCGCATAAAGTGCCGGTGCTGCTGCCCAGCTAAAAAAGTATCCTAAGGCTACGTAACGGCCCAAGCCAGGAAAGTTTTTTAGTAGCCTTGTGGTATAGTTTGGTGTTCCTCCAGCAATATCTGGCCAATGTCTACCTAGACTTTGTATCTGCAAGTTAAGTAAAAAGGAGATGATCGTGCCAAACAACCAAACTAAGATAGCTTTAGAACCTAACGCTGCATGAATAATGGGGGCAGTACCAATCCATCCAACATGACCCGTTAAGCCAAAGCCCCAGGTTTCGAGATAACTCAAAGTCCGTGGTAGGCGTATTACCAAGTGCTGATTTGTCTCTGCCTGTACAGAATTGTTAGTAATCATTGTTTCTTAGTGAAATTTACTTACTTTTTCACTCAATAGCTGAATATCACTTCACATAGCCTCAGTATAAATGCTGAACTTATCGAAAAAAAAAGGAGAAGGGCTTTAAATTTGAAGCTAATAGACATTCATTTTTCCAAAATGATTAACTTGTAGTAAGCGGCTCCAGTCTTAGCTTTTCTGCAACTTTAACGTGAGTTCGACAAGTCTTATTTGCTAGCGTGGAAAAACTTACCAGAGAAGAGCGGAAATCCTGTAATCTTGACCTTGTAGTGAAACAGTGGTGCAAAAACTTGGCATGAAATTGTCTAAAACCAAAGGCAACATTGTTTGAAGTACCTGATTGTGTTCAAAAGAAATGCCCTTCGTGCGGTCAAGCAATGTGGAATGAATACAATGATCCTCGACATATAAGAATGTTTTATGGGGTAGTAGAACTACAGCTAAAAATTCGTCGATGTCAAAATATATTAGACCTCTTGCAAAAAAGTTTTGTGGTACGCTAGAAGGTTAAACAAATTGTCAGAAAGTTAACAAGCATTTTGAATATCATAGTTATAAACGCCAGCAATTAAGTGACAACGCAATCCAAAGCGTTTTCTGCGATTGCGGTATCGCTGGCTGAAAATCCGAAAAATTTTTAATCTACGGTTGACGTGTTCCACAGCAACTCGGCGACGAGCTAAACCACGATTAAACTGCTTATCTTCCAAGGTCAACTTACCTCTTCTGGGTTTCTTTCTTGGTATAGGGCTATTGGCATGAAATTTAGCAATTCCTTGGTAGCCGCTATCTTCTAAACTTTCGGTATCAGGATGAAAACGAACTTTACTGTGAATAAAAAGTTTGAAATCATGTCTACGGACTGAACCATTGACAACACAAATTACTTGTAACGTTTCCAGGTCAATCACAAATTGAGACTTAAGTGTATGTCGTTTTTGTTTACCACTAAAAAAACGTTTTTGACCATATTTAGGGCGTTCTATCGGGCTTTCAGTCACATCCATTGCTACTGTTTTCGGTTTTTGTGATGCTGTCAACAATGACTTTTTTCCTCCTAACCGAAACCTCCCGGAATTGACTAAAATATTTTCTACCCAATGAACAGTACGACAAACCGTTGCTTCTGAAACTTGCCAATCATTGGCGATATGAAAATAAGTTCGATATTCACGCCAATACATTAAACACACCAATGCCTGATCTTCCAAACACAGTTTCTTATAACAACCCCGTGTTTCTCTGTGACTGGCAGCATCTTGCAGTACTTTGACTATCTCATTAAATGTCAGTCTTTGTACCCCAACCAAACGTTTAAATTCTCGATTGGACAGTCGTTTTGTTTCTTCGTATCGCATTGGTGAAGCCAATTCATCTCAAAGTCCTTCATATTACCATAAAATAATTCTGCAAGAGGTCTATTATGTCTGCGGTACAAAAAAGCATATCGACCAGAGCAAGAAGGCTCACTACCTCTACCACAAAACGAATTTGGTTTGGATGCGATTTTATAAGGAGCATTACCCCGGATTTCTCACAAACTCTGAAAAAAGCGGGGTCTAAAACTGCTAAAATGTATATATGGTAAGTATTTCAGCATTCTTAACCAATGAATCGACCCGCAACGCGATCGCTCCCAAAACAGTTCAGATTTGAACAGGCAAAATCACCTCAAGTCGTAGTTAATTTCAATGGGGGGCTGGTAACATCCGATGCTGGGTTAAACTTAATTGCTGAAATAGACAGAAAACTACAAATCACATCACAGTTTGCAGAGTGTTTCCAAGATTACCGAAAGCCTTATCGAATTGACCATTCAATAGAAAACTTAATTAGGGCTTGCTGAAAAAGTCAGAAAGAAGCAATTTCAAGGGTTGACTAGTTGTTCAGCCCCAGTCAATCATAAGTTTTTGTTGACTATAAATTTTACAATGATAAACTGCAATTATATTAT